>TARA_R110002049_G_scaffold20717_12_pt1 | contig 16191 bp, 14 predicted proteins | sample TARA_R110002049 | Tara Oceans TARA_R110002049 (sample SAMEA4396941) | marine metagenome | biome: Polar Biome; feature: [SRF] surface water layer (ENVO:00010504); material: water (ENVO:00002006), including particulate matter (ENVO:01000060) such as... | depth 5 m | reverse complement strand
CCAGTGGTAGCTGCGCCGAGTTGGCGAGCGCCCGACCTGCGCCGTCGTGGCAGCAGAAGGTCTGTTCCCACGCGGTATCAGGCTGCCAGCGGGCACTGAGCCCCAGTATCGAGCGCGCTGCCGGGTTTACCTCCAGGATATGACCTTGCCGATCCACGACGATGACGCCGTCGTTAATGTTGCGCAGTATGGACAGCACGTTGCCGTCACTTTCCGAAAGCTTCTGCTGCAGCGCATAGCGCTGGACCGCGTGGTCGATGATGGACTCCTGCTCTTCCACGCTGACGTCATCGACGCACAGGTAGGCCTGGGCGCCCGCATTCACAGCCTCAATGCCGCGATGCTCTTTGGCCTTCTGCGTGAGCGCGATAACCGGGTAATTCGCCAGCCGATGCAACAGTCGTGAAGGTTTTGGTTCTGCATTTGCGCCGAGTGCTTCGACTTCGATCATGACGAGATCGATAGCCGATGGCGTATTGGCCGGAATGCCAAGTTCGCCGGAGCGCATCAGCATTGTGCAGCAGCTTAATGTTTCGAGTTCAGAAAGGTACTCGGATGCAAATGAGCTGCGTCCGAGAAAGAGAATAGAGTGCCCCACCATAAACTGTAATTATTCTTTCAGCTGCCCCAAGAGGTGGCCAGATTTGAAACGGGCCAGACGAATAATAACCTAAATCGTCAAGGTATACAGGCGCCTGCGTAATCAAATGTCCTCTACACAGATAAACATTCAAACCGTCCCCGCCCAAAAGGCATCCAACAGTCAATAAAACACGGAATCGCGACAATGGCCGGAGCAGTGTCGGCACTTTTGACAAACCGGGGCAGGGACTATAGTCGAGACATGAGTGTAACGGTCAGTCCGACAGTCGATGAAGAGTCCCTCTGGATCCGGCGGGCACAAAAAGCGGACAAGCGCGCGTTCGAGGCGCTTTATCGCCTGCATATAGATCGTGTCTACGGTTTGTGCCTGCGTATGACCGGCAATAAAAGTGAAGCTGAGGATTGTGCGCAGGAAGCATTTATCCAGGCCTGGAACAAGCTCGCCAAATTTCGCGGCGACAGCGCGTTCGGCACCTGGCTGCACAGGATTGCGGTTAACGCCGTCCTCGGACGCATGCGCAAATCGAAACGCGAGCAGGATCGGATCCAGGCAGCGCATGAGCTGGGTTCAGCGCCTGCGGCAAGCAGCGATCAGGGCGAGTTGCGCGATCTCGCCGAAGCGGTGGACCGTTTACCTGAAGGCGCAAGACACGTTTTCGTGCTAAGCGGCGTTTATGGTTACAGCCACGAGGAAGCCAGCGACATGCTCGGTATTGCCGTTGGCACCAGTAAAGCGCAGTTGCACCGGGCCCGGCGTTTGCTGGCGCAGCAACTGCAGCAGGAAGGGTATGAAGCATGAGTACAGAGACAGATGACAAACTGATGACTGACGCGGCGCGGCTGGCCACGTCGATAGCACCCGAGCGGGATCTGTGGTCCGGCATCGAGGCCGCCATCGAAACCCCGGCGCCGCGCAGGCAGTTCTCCTACTTTGCCCAGGCGGCGACGGTGTTGTTGCTGGTTGGTGCTTCGTCGTTGATCACCTGGTCGCTGACCCGAACTGAGCCGGTCATTGTCGAGGTGCCCGCAAGGGAAGGGCTGGTGCTGCAAACGGCATCGTTTGGCGCCAACCATGAGCTCGGCGAGGGTTTCAGGCTTGCACGTACGAGCCTGCGCTCACAGCTCGACGAAGAGCTTGCAAAGCTGTCACCCGAATCGCGTGCCGGCGTGGAAGAAAACCTGCAGCTTATCCGCAACGCGATTACCGAAATTAACGCTGCGCTGGAGGCTGAACCGGGCAATGTATTGCTGCAGCAGTTGCTACTGAAGACCTACCGCGAAGAGCTCGCGGTAATGCGCAATGTTGGCGGACTGACGCAGAGCGTCATGTCACGCAATGATATTTGAGGAACAATCTGGCGCGTCGCCCGTATTTCAAGGGATGAGTGTGGCGCATTGAGGAAGTGAGAATACGCATGAATAGATTAATACTGACAACGCTCGGCCTGTTGCTGGCATCGACGGCGCTTGCCGAGGACGTTGACCGGACGATAGATGCTCATTCCGGAGCACGGGTGAGTGTGTCTATCGTGGAAGGTTCGCTTGATATTGTCGGCTGGGACCGAAACGAGGTGCAGGTCAGGGGCACAATCGGGGACGACGTTGAAGAGTTTGTTTTCGAACGCGACGGCAAAGATATCCTGATCAAAGTGAAAGTGCCCAGCCGAAACTCGGGCAGAAAAGACTATTCGGCCAATCTCGACATCCGGGTGCCTGCCGGCAGTTCACTGGATGTGGGCACCGTGAGTGCCGACATTGAGGTTGAGGGCGTCACCAGCGAGCAGGAGCTGCAGTCGGTCAGTGGCGACGTGTCCACCGAGGCATTTGCGGCTGATATCGATGCGGAAACCGTAAGCGGTGATGTCGAAATTGAGGCGCACAATGACAGGGCCAGCGGTGAATGGGAATTATCCACGGTATCGGGCGATATCGTCGCTATCGGGCTGTCCGGAGAACTCGAGGCAAACGTTGTAAGTGGTGACATCCGGGTAATTGGTGGCGGGTTCAGTCGTGCGCGGATTGAAACCGTGAGTGGCAACCTGGATTTCAGCGCCGCACTGGCCGCCGGCGGCAAGCTCGACATGGAAAGCGTCAGTGGCAACATTGATCTCGAATTTGAGGGCGAGGTGTCAGCCCGCTTTGACGTTGAGTCCTTTAGTGGCCGGATCAAGAATTGCTTCGGACCGAAAGCCGAGCGCACCAGCAAGTACGCGCCGGGTGTGGAGCTCAGTTTCAGCGAGGGTGCAGGCGACGGGCGGGTCTCGTTGTCGACGCTGAACGGGAATATCGAGATCTGCAAACGCTAGGCATTCCCGGTTGCCGGCTTCGCGCCAGCGCACCGATATTCCGGCCGCGCTTTACATTTCATGAGCGCGATTTGGTAACCTGTACGGCCCTTTTCCGGTAAGCAACTCATGGGCCGTAGCATCAAATACTTACTTATCGGCGTGGCTGTACTGGCCGCGCTCCTGCTGGTCGCGATAATCGCGTTTTCACTGCTGTTCGACCCGAATAACTACCGCGACGAGATTGGCGCGCAGGTCAAAACGGCGACCGGCCGTGACCTTGTTATTGAGGGCGACCTGGGACTCAAGCTGTTCCCCTGGGTTGCCATCGAGATGGGTGAGACGCGTCTCGGCAACGCTGCGGGGTTTGGCGAGCAAGCGTTTCTTGAATTCACGTCTGCCGAGCTCAGCGTGCGCTTGCTGCCGATGCTGTTGCGTCGCGAAGTCCAGGTCGGTACCGCACGGCTGGACGGGCTCACTGTAAACCTCGCCGTCGACAGCAGCGGCCGCAGTAACTGGCAGGACCTTATCGATCGCCAGGAAGCGGCGGAGGAAGTGGAGGCCGCGCCCGCCGAAACAGGCCAGCTCGGCTCGTTTGAAGTGGGCAGCCTGCAGGTGAATGACGCCGCGCTGGTGTATGACAATCAGCAAGTGGGCGAGCAATACCAGCTCGCTGATTTGAACATCGCAACCGGGGCAGTGCGTGCCGGGCAACCCGTCGACCTGCAGGGCAACTTCACATTCACTGCCAGAACGGCAGGGATATCGGGCGACATCGAAATCTCATCCGTGGTGTCTTTCGAAGACGAAGCGGCAACGGTCGAGCTGGTTGACTCGAAGATTGAAGGCACCGTCAACGGCGTTGTCGAAGGCGACGTTCCCGTACCCTTTGCTCTCAAGGCACCCCGGATACGGCTCGCGACTGCGGAGCGGATGGCATCTCCGGGCCAGCTCGAGTTCTCCGCACTGGATATCGACGGAACGCTTGCCGTAGAGCCGTTCTCTTACGCCGGTGACCCAATGCCGGTGGCACAGGTAAGTATTGATGCGTTTTCGCCGCGCAGCCTGATGCAGTCGCTGCAGATCGATGCTCCCGAAACGGCCGACCCGGCAGCGCTCGGCAAGCTGTTGTTCGATGGCAAGGCAGCGGTGGGCAAAGACAGCATCCGGCTGACCGGCATGACGCTGGTGATCGACGATACAACGTTTAAGGGCGAATTGAGCGTACCGAGCGCCGCGAATGGCACTTATCACCTGGCGCTGGCCGGTGACACGATGAACCTCGATCGCTATATGGCGCCCGCTGATGAAGCGGCGAGCACTGAATCAGCCGCTGCCGAGCCGCCGCTTGAGATCCCCGTCGACATGATTCGCGCGTTCGATGTACGCGGCGACCTCACGCTGGCGAGCGCGAGCCTGGGCGGAATGCAGTTCGACAACATTGCTGTCGGTGTCAACAACCGGAACGGCCAGTTACGTGTTCACCCGGTGAGTGCTGACTTCTTCGAGGGCAGCTACCAGGGCGATATCCGGATTGACGCTTCCGGAAACACCGCGACTCTCTCGGTTAATGAGAAAATTCAGAGTGTCAGCCTGGCGTCGATGGCTAAGGCGATGCTCGAGCGCGAGAACATTACCGGACTGATTAATGGTTCGTTCGTATTGTCGGGGCGCGGGAACAACATGGCCGAAATTCAGAAAACGCTGAGTGGCAACCTGTCTTTTACGATGAGCGACGGTGCTTATGAAGGCACCGATGTCTGGTACGAGCTACGCCGTGCACGGGCGATGTTCCGGAAAGAAGAACCACCAGAGCCTGTGTTGCCGGCGCGCACTCCGTTTAGCAAGGTTTCTGCAACAGGCATTGTGACCGACGGTGTGATGCGCAACGACGACTTCCTGGCTGAGTTGCCGTTCATGCAGCTAAGCGGCCGAGGCAACGTTAATCTTGTGTCGACGGACATCGACTACTCCTTGTCGGGCCGTGTGTTCGATCGGCCCGAGTTTGTTAACGATGCGAGTGCCGACGAAATTGCCGATCTCACGAAGGCAGTAATACCCCTGCGCATCAGCGGCACGCTGGCGGCACCAAAAATTGGCGTCGATTTTGAAAGCCTGCTCAAGGGGCGCGTGCAGGAAGAGTTGCGCGACCGCTTGCTGGACAAGCTGGGTGGTGGCGACGAAGAAGAAGAGAGTGCCGAGGGCGAATCCGAAGAGAAGGACGCCGAAGATATCCTTAAGGACAGACTCAAGGACTTGCTGGGCAGATGATCCGCTGGCGCTGGCTCAGCGTACCGCTATTGCTGGCCGTGGTGCCGGCGACGACGACGGCGGCTGAGCTGCGCGATATAGCCGTAGTCTACGAGGAAGGTATTTACTCGGTTGACTCGGAGGTCTGGTTCGACGCTCCGCAAGCTTCCGTGTACGCCGTATTTGCCGATTGGGATCTCTCAACCGAGTTCTCCAGTGCGATCGTGGAAGCGCGGAATACCGGACCCGATGCGCAGGGGCGCTACGGCTACTATGTGCGTAACCGCGGTTGCATCCTGTTCTTCTGCAAATCGGTTGTGCGGGCCGGCACGGTCGAGATGACGCCGGATAGCAAACTCACGGCGAGCGCGGACCCTGAGCAAAGCGACTTTGATGTCAGCGACGAGCAATGGCTGTTTCATTCTGAAGACGGACGAACCGTTGTGCATTACTCGCTGAAGATGAAGCCCGGCTTTTGGGTGCCGCCTGTCATCGGCCCGTACCTGATAAAGCGCAAGCTACGGGATGACGGCAGCGATGCACTCGAACGAATAGAACGGATTGCACAGCGCCAGGTGGCCAGCGGTGACTGAGTTCGCAACGCGCCTGCTGAGCTGGTTTGACGAACACGGGCGCAAGGACCTGCCGTGGCAAGTCAAAGACCCTTACCGTGTGTGGGTCTCCGAAATCATGCTGCAACAGACGCAGGTGCAGACCGTCATTCCCTACTACGAACGCTTTATTGAACGTTTCCCGACGGTCGATGCGCTTGCCAAGGCACCTCTCGACGACGTTTTGCACCACTGGTCCGGGCTTGGCTATTACGCGCGCGCCCGCAATCTGCATGCGGCCGCATGCCGCATCCTGGATGAGTTTGGCGGTCGGTTTCCGCGCACTCGTAAGGAGATCGAAGCGCTGCCGGGGATCGGCCGCTCGACGGCAGGTGCGATACTTTCGCTCGCCTTTGAGCAACGCCAGCCTATTCTCGACGGCAATGTTAAGCGAGTGCTGGCGCGGCACGCCGCCGTCGAGGGCTGGCCGGGCAGCACGGCGGTTGCAACGCGCCTGTGGGCGCTGGCCGAACAGTACACGCCGCAGTCACGCGTTGCAGATTACACCCAGGCGATAATGGACCTCGGCGCTACCTTGTGCACGCGTAGCAAGCCGCGTTGTGCGGCGTGCCCGCTGAGTACGGACTGCATCGCGTTGGCCCGGGATGAGGTAAGCCAATACCCGGCATCCAAACCACGCAAGGCGAGGCCACAGAAAAAAACCACGATGGTGCTCGCGGTGTCCGGGCGGTCGGTGTTTCTCAGGAAGCGGCCACCCACCGGCATCTGGGGCGGCTTGTGGAGCTTGCCGGAGCTCGCGGACGAGCGTCCGGATGACTGGTGCGCGCGCGAAATAGGGGCATCCATAGAAACGGAAGAAAGCTGGGATGTGCTGCGCCACAGTTTCAGTCACTATGACCTCGATATTCATCCCTTGATGCTGAGATTGCGTGGCGGCGCGCCGCGTGTTGCAGATGGCGACGACGCAGTCTGGTATCTTCCGGGTTCTACCGCGCCCGGCGGTATTGCGGCGCCGGTGCGAAAACTGCTGGACTTGCTGGAAGGCACTCACCAAAAGGATTTTGCGAATGTCGCGAACGGTTAACTGCGTCATGCTCGGCGAGAATGCGGAAGGGCTCGACTACGCGCCTTACCCCGGCGAACTCGGCGTGCGGATATACAACAATGTCTCAAAAGCCGCCTGGCAGCGCTGGGTCGGCCACCAGACCATGCTGATCAACGAATACCGGCTGACGCCGATAGAGCCGGAAGCGCGAAAGTTCCTCGAAACGGAAATGGAAAAGTTCTTTTTCGGCGAAGGATCGGCCGCGCCCAAGGAATTCGTGCCACCGGAATAGTTCCCCTGTTGCCCGGCAATGGGGCCCGGCCCGCTGCCCGCCGGCAAGCCCTGTTGGCAGGTGCCGCCCCTGACGGGGGACTGGCTCAGCAAATAACTGCGAATTCAGAGGGTTCCGGGGCTTGACAGAAAGAGAATGAACGTTCATTCTCGCCGGCCCCTGTACCTGTTCATCGGATCGATTCTCCGTGTATTCAAATCAGACTCCCCCCCTCTCGCGGGCCTCGCTAGGGCTCGCGGTGTTAACCAGCCTTGTGCTTGCCGCGTGCAGCGAACCACAGCCGCCGATGCAACAGGGCACTCCGGCGGTCAGCGTGGTGACCTTAAGCTCCGAGCCTGTGACGTTGACGCGGGAATTGCCCGGGCGCACGCGCGCGTATGCAATCGCCGAAGTACGACCGCAGGTTACCGGCATCGTCCGTGAGCGCCTGTTTACTGAAGGCGGCCGGGTTGCGGCAGGCGATGTCCTTTATCAGCTCGATGACGCGACTTACCGGGCCGACTACAACAGTGCGCAGGCGTCGCTCGCACGCGCCGAGGCGCTTGCTGAGATAGCGCGACTCGATGCAGGCCGGGCCGAAGAGCTGATCAAGACGAAAGTGATAAGCCAGCAGGAATACCAGAACCTGATGGCTGCGCGCCGGGAAGCGGAGGCCGATGTGGCTGTCGCCAAAGCACAGCTTGCGAGTGCCAAAGTGCAACTCGACTATGCGCGTATCACGTCTCCGATATCCGGCATCATCGGCAAGTCTGCAGTAACGCAGGGCGCGTTGGTGACGGCTGGCCAGGCAAGCATGCTGACGCGGGTACAGCAACTCGACCCGATGTACGTGGATCTCACGCAGTCGGCCAGCGAATTGCTGCAGCTGCGCCGCGACCTGAACGCCAGCGCGCTGCGCGAAGCTGAAAAGATTCCGGTCACAATTTTGCTCGAAGACGGGAGCCGCTATGCGCACGAGGGCGAGCTTTTGTTCTCGGACGCGGCCGTTGATCCCACCACCGGGAGTGTGGCCATGAGTGTCCTGGTCCCGAACCCCGAGCAAACCTTGTTGCCTGGCATGTATGTGCGGGCGCTCGTCAGCCTCGCAATACTGGATGACGCCATCCTCGTGCCGCAGCAAGGCGTGAGTCGGGACGCGAAAGGGCGCCCCTACGCGATGCTTGTCGGCGCCGATGAGACTGTAGAGCAAAGAAACATCGAAGTGCGCGACACCATTGGCGACAAATGGCTCGTCAGCAGTGGCCTCGATGCGGGCGACCGGGTGGTCGTAGAAGGCCTGCAAAAGATCCGGCCTGGCGACACCGTGCAGGTCATCTCCGCCAGCAGCGTAGTCGAGTAGACCAGTGGCTCAGTTCTTTATAGGTCGGCCGGTCTTCGCGTGGGTTATCGCGATTATCATCATGATTGCGGGAGCGTTGGCAATTACCCAGTTGCCGATTTCCATGTACCCGACGATCGCGCCGCCGTCAGTAACGATCAATGCAAACTACCCGGGTGCATCGGCCAAGGTCGTTGAAGATTCGGTCACCCAGGTCATCGAACAGAACATGAACGGACTCGACGGTCTGCTGTACCTGTCGGCCACCAGTTCCTCCAACGGCAGCAGCTCCATAACGCTGACGTTCGATAACGGCATTGATCCGGATATTGCCCAGGTGCAGGTGCAGAACAAGTTGCAGCTTGCAACGCCACTCTTGCCGGAAGAAGTGCAGCGCCAGGGCATCAGTGTTAGCAAGGCGCTCGGTAGTTTCTTCATGATCGTTGGCTTCGTCTCGAGCGACGAGGCCACAACACGCGAAGATATTTCCGACTATGTGTCGGCCAATCTCGTAGACCCGATAAGCCGCGTGCCCGGCGTGGGCAGCGTGCAGGTGTTCGGCGCGCAATATGCGATGCGCATCTGGCTGGACCCTGGCAAGCTGGAGACCTATCGGCTGACCCCCGCCGATATCACGGCCGCAGTGCGCGCACAGAATCAGCAGGTTGCTGTCGGTCAGCTTGGTGGTGCGCCGGCTATCGACGGACAACAGATCAATGCAACCATAACGGCACAAGGTCGTCTGCAAACAACCGAAGACTTTAGCAACATTATTGTCCGCAGCAACGAAGACGGGTCTGTGCTCAGGCTGGCTGATGTTGCGCGTGTCGAGCTGGGTGCGGAAAGTTACAATGTTCTCTCGCGCTTTAACCGAAAAACAGCCAGCGGTGTCGCGTTGAACCTGGCGACCGGCGCCAATGCGCTCGAAACTGCCGCTGCAGTACAGGCGCGCCTTGCTGAGCTGGAGCCATTCTTTCCGGCAAATTTAAGCTACGTCGTGCCATTCGAGACAACTCCGTTTGTGCGCATTGCTATCAAGAACGTGATTGAGGTGCTGCTCGAAGCAATCGTGCTCGTTTTCGTTGTCATGTTCCTGTTCCTGCAGAACATTCGTGCGACCTTGATCCCAACTATCGCGGTGCCCGTGGTTTTGCTCGGCACCTTCGGTGTGCTTGCCGCGCTCGGCTTCTCGATCAACATGCTGACAATGTTTGCGATGGTGCTGGCTATTGGTCTGCTCGTCGACGATGCCATCGTGGTTGTTGAGAACGTCGAACGCGTCATGACCGAGGAGGGGCTCTCGCCGGTGGAAGCCACGCGCAAGTCGATGCACCAGATAACCGGCGCGCTCGTCGCCGTCGGCGTGGTGCTGTCGGCTGTGTTCGTACCCATGGCTTTTCTGGGCGGCGCGACCGGCGTGATTTACCGGCAGTTTTCCGCGACCATCGTCTCAGCCATGGCGCTGTCTGTACTGGTTGCCATCGTCCTCACGCCCGCGCTCTGCGCAACCATGCTCAAGCCGCTGAAGAAGGGCGAGCACGCGGCGCAAAAAGGATTCTTTGGCTGGTTTAACCGCAATTTTGACCGCCGGGCAAAGCAATACCGCCAGGGCGTGCGCGGCATGATTGCCCGCAGTGGCCGCTTTATGGCGATCTTCGCTGCACTGGTTGCCGTAATGGCTTTCTTTTTTCTGCGACTACCAACATCGTTTGTGCCTGACGAGGACCAGGGTTCTCTCTATGCGATTGCCCAGACGCCGACCGGCGCGACGCAGCAGCGAACGATGAAAACAGTCTATGCGATGGAGGATTACTTTCTCGACGAGGAATCCGAGGCGGTTGAGTCAATGTTCGCGGTGCAGGGCTTTAGCTTCGCCGGCAGCGGCCAGAATAACGGCATGGCGTTTGTGAAGCTCCGTGACTGGGATGAACGTGAGTCGGACGAGCTGAGTGTGGACGCTGTTGCCCACCGCGCGAGGCAGAGCTTCGCAAAGATCAAGGATGCATTGATCAGTCCCTTCGCGCCACCGGCGATCCAGGAACTCGGTCGCTCGGCGGGGTATGCCTTCTACCTGAAAGACAATGCGAGCCTTGGGCACGATGCGCTGGTGGCGGCTGGTGCTGAGTTGTTGCAGAAAGCCGGCGAAAATCCTCTGCTGGCGAATGTACGCTACAACGGTCAGCCTGATGCACCGCAGCTCAGGCTGGAAGTCGATTTTGAAAAAGCGACCGCCCTTGGCCTGTCAGTGGGTGACATCAATTCAACACTGCAGGCCGCCTGGGGTGGTCAGTATATCGACGACTTTATCGACCGTGGCCGCGTCAAGCGCGTTTACATTCAGGCCGATGCGCCATTTCGCATGGTGCCGGATGATTTCAGGCTGTGGTCGGTGCGCAACGAGCACGGTGAGATGGTGCCGTTATCGGCCTTCGCAAGTTCGCGCTGGGATTACGGTTCGCCGCAACTGCAGCGTTACAATGGTGTGCCGGCCATGGAGATCAATGGCCAGCCGGCACCCGGCGTAAGTTCCAGTGCAGCCATGGAAGCGCTTGAGTCAATTGTCAGTACCTTGCCCGCCGGTTTTGACCTCGAATGGACAGGTATGTCCTACCAGGAACGCAAGGCCGGCTCACAAACGCCAATGCTCTACACCTTGTCGGTGATCATTGTCTTCCTGTGTCTTGCGGCTCTGTACGAGAGCTGGTCAATCCCTACCTCCGTGTTGCTGGTGGCGCCGCTCGGTATTCTGGGTATCGTCCTGGCGGCGACCATGCGCGGGCTTGATCGTGACATCTACTTCCAGGTGGCCATGCTCACTACCATTGGACTGACGAGCAAGAATGCGATTCTTATCATTGCGTTCGCGAAAGAGAACGTCGACAAGGGTGTCGAGTTGGTGGAAGCAACCCTCGACGCGGTGCGTGACAGGTTTCGCCCGATCATCATGACTTCGCTGGCATTCGGCATGGGTGTACTGCCGCTCGCAATTGCGAGTGGCGCAGGCTCGGGTGCACAGATCGCGATTGGTACCGGCGTGCTTGGTGGCATGATCGTGGGTGCCTTGCTCGGCGTGTTCTTTATTCCATTGTTCTTTGTCGTAGTGCAGCGCCTGTTTGGTCACCGCACAAGAGCACAGGTTTGAGCAGCGCAGACGACCGCGCGCTTGCGCAACGGACGCGCATCCTTGATGCGGCGCAAGTCTGTTTCCAGAAAAGCGGTTTTCACTGCGGCAGCATGGCGACGATTGCACAAACGGCCGACATGAGCGCCGGGCTGATCTACCGCTATTTTGAAAACAAGAACGCGATCATCCTGGCCATCATCGCCAGCCAGCTAGATATTATCCGGCAACGCATTCGCGACCTGCGCGCTGCCGAAGACCTCGGCGCCGCGCTGCTCGATTACTTCGATTCCCAATGTGATCCCGAGCAGCGGCAAATCAGCGTTCCCCTGTTTCTGGAAATGTCTGCAGAGGCAACCCGGGATCCGGAAATTGCACAGGCTGTTCGGCAGTTTGATGACACCATTCTCAGCGAATTTACCGATTGGCTATCACGCAGCCCAGAGAATAATGGTTTTGGTTTGCCGCAGGATATTGCGGCGGAGCGCGCACTCGGTCTGATGTGTCTTATCGAGGGACTGAAAGTGCGTAAAGCGCGTAATCCGGACATGGACCGTGCGCTGCTAAAGAAGGCGATCGATGCGTCGCTGACCAACTTCGTAAAGCAGCTTCCGCCCGCCAGCCCGGCAGACTAGCGACGCAACAGGTACTGCACGCTGAACAGGCGCTGTGTATCGGTCCAGACCCGTTCGACTTCAAAGCCAGATTGGCGTGCCATCGCAGCGAAGCCTTCCAGTGTGTACTTGTGCGAGTACTCGGTGAGGATGCCTTCATTCTCCCGGAGCGTGAATGTTTCGCCGCCTAAGTGCACTACCTGGTCTTTCAGGCTGACAAGACGAGTCACCACCCGGCCTTCGTCGGGAGCGTAACGCGCACTGTGCCGGAAAGCGTCGAGGTCGAAGTCGGCGCCGTAGTCATTGTTCATGCGCCGCAGCATGTTCAGGTTGAACTCGGCGGTGACGCCGGCGCTGTCGTTATACGCGGCCTCAATCAGGGCCGGGTCCTTCTGCAGGTCGACGCCAATCAGCAGCGCGCCGTTCTCGCCGGCTTCCTGGTGCATGACGTCAAGCAGGCTCAGCGCGTCATCGCGCTCGAGATTGCCAATGGTCGAGCCGGGGAAATAAACAATGTTGCGCTTTGGCGGAATGCGCGGCGACGGCAGGTCGAACGGTTTGGTGAAATCGGCAACGACGGGAGCTATTTCAATCTGCGGGAACTCGCTCTGTATCAGTTTCGCTGATTCGAGCAGGTGTTCCTCTGAAATGTCCACGGGCACATAGGCGGCCAGCTCATGCAGGCTTTCAAGCAGCACGCGAGTCTTCATGCTCGAGCCGCTGCCAAACTCAATCAGGCTCGCCTGGTAGCCGACGAGGTCCGCAATTTCGTCAATACTGTCCTGCATGATGCCGAGTTCGGTATCTGTCAGGTAGTACTCGGGAAGGCGTGTTATCTCGTCGAACAATTGCGAGCCACGCTCGTCGTAAAAATATTTTGGCGAAATGCGTTTGGCCGGCATGCGCAGGCCCGCGAGAATTTCTGCAAGGTCATCGGCTGCGGCGGAATCGGGTGTATTCAAACCTATCCATCCTTTGCGAGACGCAAGCCGAGAAATTGCCAGCGTGCGTCGGGGTAGAAGAAGCTGCGGTAACTGGCGCGGATATGATCGCGTGAACTTGCGCAGGAACCGCCGCGCACTGTCATCTGGCTGCACATAAACTTGCCGTTGTATTCACCGAGTGAACCGTCGAGCGGCTTGAAGCCGGGGTAGGGTGCGTAGGCCGAAGCAGTCCATTCCCAGACATCGCCAAAAAACTGCGGGTTGTCGTTGTTCGCGGCCGGCTGCAGTAAACCCGTATCAAGCAGGTTGCCCGCAACGCGGTGTTCGGCGGCCGCGGCTTCCCATTCAAATTCTGTCGGCAGGCGCGCGCCTGCCCAGCGCGCGAACGCGTCGGCCTCGTAATAGCTGACGTGTGCTACCGGCGCGTTAAGGTCGAGTTCACGCGTGCCGCCGAGCGTGAACTCTGTATCCAGATCGTCGTTCCAGTACAGTGGACGCTGCCAGCCGCGCTCGTTGATAACTGACCAGCCATCCGAGAGCCATAAGGCCGGATTGCGGTAGCCACCATCGCGAATAAAGTCACGAAACTCGGCGTTGCTGACGAGCCGGTTAGCGATCCGGTGCTCATGCAGCAACGCATCATGGCGCGGTGTCTCATTGTCAAAGCAGAAGTCGGTACCGTCTGAGCCAATTGCATGGACGCCCGAGGGACCCGCACTAAAGCGCAGATCGGCCATCGGTATGCTGTCGGGCGTGGGCAAGTCCGGCATCACAGCAGGCCGCAGCGGATGACAGGAAAAAACGTGTTTGATGTCGGTCAGCAACAGCTCCTGGTGCTGTTGCTCGTGGTTGAGGCCAAGCGTGACGAGAAAATCGAAGTCCGCATGGCCCCCCTGGGCGCTGATCAGTTCCTGCATGGCGGCATCAACGTGACGTCGATACGCAATGATGTTGTTCATTGTTGGGCGGGAGAGCAGGCCGCGTTGGGGTCGCGCGTGCATCTGGCCGGCCGTGTAGTAATAGGAATTGAAGAGAAAGTCGAAGTCCTTGTCGAACACCCGGTAGCTAGCGGCAAAGCGCGAGAGCACGAAGCGTTCGAAGAACCAGGTGATGTGTGCAAGGTGCCATTTGGTCGGACTCACGTCCGGCATGCTTTGAATAGCCGTATCTTCTGGCTCAAGCGTCGCTGTAAGCGCCAGGCTCAACTCGCGAACACGCGCGTACCGCGCCGACAGTTTGTCGGCGGAATCAAGCGACAGGGTTTCCATGCTGGATGCCAATTGAATCCTGCTTGCGAGCCGAGGGGGGATGAGTCACGTTACCTGAATTAGAAAGACCCGGCCACCGTGCGAATTGTTTCGTGATCGTGCTCGGCGGCGCGCCAGATCCGCGCAGCAGGCGCAGAGCAGCCTTTGCCTAGCGCAGCGGCAGTTCCGTCTTTTTCTGCACCGTACGAATCGCGACGCTGGAGTTCACGCGTGAGACGCCGGGCAGGCGCGTCAGGAAGTCCTTGTGCAGTCTTTCGAAGTCGGCCATATCGGCAACGGCGACGCGCAGCAGGTAGTCAAACTCGCCGGTCATCAGGTAGCACTCCATCACCTCCGGGATATTGCGCACGGCACTCTCAAAAGCGGCCAGCTCACTGTCCTCCTCTCGCTGCAAACCGATATGCACAAAAACGTTGCCGGGCAGGCCAAGCTTGGGCTGACTCACCAGCGCCACGTAACCGTCGATGAGCCCGGACTCCTCAAGCGCCCGGACGCGCCGCAGGCAGGCGGACTCGGAGAGATTGACGGCGTTCGCGAGCTGCACATTGCTGATCCGCCCGTCTTTTTGCAGGGCGGCCAGGATGGCGCGATCAAAACGGTCAAGCAGCATGGTGGAATCTGCGAATAAGTGGGCTTAAGGCAAAGGAATCTGCCACAATAACACCAAAGTGTCACTGAAAACGCAATGTCGCTCCCAAATTGCGGGAATAAACTGGAGAATTCGCCCGCCGGCGCAATTAACGAGAGAACGAGCATGAAGATCGGAGTACCCAAGGAAATCAAAACACTGGAATTTCGCGTCGGCATGACGCCCTCCGGTGTCCGCGAGCTCGTTGATGACGGGCACGAGTTGTTCGTCGAGTCCAATGCCGGCGAAGGAATCGGTATGAGCAATGCCGATTACGTGGCGGCCGGTGCCAAGGTGCTGGACAAAGCCGAAGACGTCTTCAAGACGGCGGACATGATCGTCAAGGTCAAGGAGCCGCAATTGAACGAGTGCGCCATGTTGCGCGAAGGGCAGGTGCTGTTTACCTACCTGCACCTCGCGGCTGACCCTGCGCAGACAGAAGCGCTCGTCAAGTCAGGCACGACAGCGATTGCTTACGAAACGGTCACAGCGAAAGACGGCTCGCTGCCATTGCTGACGCCGATGTCAGAAGTGGCCGGTCGGCTCTCGATCCAGGCCGGCGCCTTTGCGCTGCAAAAAGCAAATGGCGGGCGTGGGATTCTGCTCGGTGGTGTGCCCGGCGTGCGTCCGGCCAAAGTGCTGGTTGTGGGTGGCGGTGTTGCGGGCGCAAATGCGGCCGACATGGCCGTTGGCCTGGGTGCCTCGGTAACCATCCTGGACCGCTCCTTGCCGCGCCTGCGTCAGCTCGACAATATCTTTGGCGGCCGCGTGCGCACCGTGTACTCAACGAAAGACATTATCGATGAGTTGAGTGCCGAGTCGGATCTCATCATCGGTGCGGTGCTCGTCGCGGGTGCGGCGGCACCGAAACTGGTTACGGCACAAAACGTCAAAGACATGAACGCTGGCGCCGTGATGGTCGACATCTCGATTGACCAGGGCGGTTGCTTCGAAACAAGCCGCCCGACCACACACGCGGACCCCACCTACGTTGTTGACGATGTCGTGCACTACTGTGTAACCAACATGCCGGGCGCCGTACCGCGCACGAGCACGTTCGCACTCACCAACGCAACGCTGCCGTTCGTAAAAAGCCTCGCGAAACTCGGCTGGAAAGAAGCATTAAGCCGCGACCCGCATCTCGCCAACGGCCTTAACGTCCACGCCGGACACGTCAACCACGAAGCGGTCGCCCGCGATCTCGGGTATGAATACCGTTCAGCAGTGGAAGTCTTGCAAGCCGCTTGATGA
>TARA_R110002049_G_scaffold63_2_pt1 | contig 16203 bp, 11 predicted proteins | sample TARA_R110002049 | Tara Oceans TARA_R110002049 (sample SAMEA4396941) | marine metagenome | biome: Polar Biome; feature: [SRF] surface water layer (ENVO:00010504); material: water (ENVO:00002006), including particulate matter (ENVO:01000060) such as... | depth 5 m | reverse complement strand
ACCTGAATCTGCACCAAAAGCAACACCTTTAGACATTCTTGTATGAGAATCTCCACCAATAATTATTGCCCAATCATCAATTGTAATATCGTTTAATACTTTATGAATTACATCTGTCATTGGTTTGTATTTATGCTCAGGATCACGAGCTGTAATTAAACCAAAATCGTTCATAAATTTCATTAATCTAGGAATATTTGCCTTAGATTTATTATCCCAAACTGATGCAGTATGACATCCAGATTGATAAGCTCCATCTACAATTGGAGAAATAATTCTTGCAGCCATCATTTCTAATTCCTGAGAAGTCATTAAACCTGTAGTATCTTGTGAACCTACAATATTAACTTCTACACGAACATCAGATCCTGCATGTAATGTTTTTCCTGGTGTTGTACCAACAGCATTTTTATTGAATATTTTCTCAACTGCTGTAAGACCTTGTCCTTCAATAGAAACTTCTTTTGAAGTAGCATATACTTGAGGAATGTCTATATTTAGTATTTTACAAGCTAACGTTTGTAATTTTTTACCAAACACAACAGCATAAGAACCTCCTGCTCTAATAAATTCTTTTTTCTGTGGAGTTAATGCTGTAGAAATATCTTTTAATTCTTTATTTCCGTTATATAATTTTTTCTCTTTTGTATTTATTGTAAGTACCGTACCTGTAGCTACAGAATAAACTTCTTTCAAAATAGGATCTCCATTTTCATCTCTTAAAGTTTTTCCATTAGCATCTTTTTGCTTTACCCAGTTTTGAAGGTCAATTCCTATACCTCCTGTAACACCCACAGTAGTTAAGAAAATTGGTGCAATACCATTTGTTCCTGCAATAACTGGTGCTATATTAATAAATGGCACATATGGGCTAGATGAAATACCTGTCCATAGAGCTACATTATTTACACCAGACATTCTAGAAGAACCTACACCCATTGTTCCTTTTTCTGCGAGCAACATTACACGTTTACCTGGGTGTTTTTCTTTTAAAGCTAATACTTCTTTTTGCATTTCTTTATTATGCTCAAAAATACATTGCCCGTGTAACTCACGATCTGATCTTGAGTGTGCATCACCACCTGGAGAAAGTAAATCTGTAGAAATATCTCCTACTCCCGCTACATAAGTAACTATTTCAATCTCTTCTTCTATTTCTGGTAATTTCGTAAAGAATTCTGCCTGAGCATAACTTTCTATTAATTCTTTAGCAATTACATTTCCTAATTTTAAAGCTTTTTCTAAACGCTCTATATCTGCCTCATAAAGAAACACTTGAGTTTTTAGAACTTTAGCTGCTTGGTTTGCTAAAGATTCATCTTCAGCTAATGCAATATCTAATAATACTTCAATAGAAGGACCTCCCTTCATATGAGACAATTGTTCAAAAGCAAAAGCTGGTGTAATTTCTTTTACAACAGATTCTCCAAGAATAATTTCTTTTAAAAACTTTGCTTTTACACTAGCAGCACTTGTCGTTCCTGGTAAAACATTGTAAATAAAGAAATTAAGAGAATCTTCTCTATACTCGTTATTTAAATCTTTAATCTGCTCAATAATTTCGCTAAGTAATTCAGCTCCATCAATTGGCTGTGGATGAAGTCCTAGACCTTTTCGGTCTTCTATCTGCTTAATATAATCTTTATAAGTGTTCATGAAAAGAAATTTTTATTACTGTATTCTCTTAAAACATAAATATTTTAAAAGGAAATACTGTGTGTTTTTTGTTAATTTGAGTCTGACAAAACTACATTTTTTATGTCAACTTTGAAAGATAAATAATAGATTGCGCTAATTAATAGATAAATAAAAGCTATTTTAAAAATAGCTGAATTTTATTCAACAAAAAAGAAGATTTTATGTGTTTTATTGAAAATATCGTAATAAAATAATATAAAAAAAAGCAGGCTAATAAGCCGAATCCTGTTCCTTTTAAAAAAGGCTCTTATCATTTATCTAGTTCTAAAATTACTCTTAGAATCAATCTGCCTACCCTTTAGAATCGAGCGAGTAGCTCTCAAACTCTAATATACATGACATTGCACCTCATAGAGTTTACCTGGTTTCACTACAGCCGAACTGTACTTGCTTTCTGTTGCACTTGTCCTCAACTTACGTTGGACGGATGTTATCCGCTATGATACTCTATGGTGTCCGGACTTTCCTACTCAAATAAATGAGACGATAAGATAAGCCTGCTTATTTCTTTATATTTTGTAAAACTACAATTTCTTTTCTATAAAAAAACCCACTCAATAAATTGAGTGGGAAAAATTGCTATGAAAAAGAAAAAGTGTTGTTAATAAATTAACAACACTGCAAATATATATTAAATCTTATAAAAAAAACCTTTTTTTTATAAGATTCGTTTTTTTTATCCTTTTTTTTAACATATGTCTATGAAAACATATCTTTTACCTTCTCAAAAAATGATTTATCAGATTTATTTGGAGCTGGTATAAAGTTTTCATTATCTACCATTTTCTCAAAAAACTGCTTCTGTTCTTTGTTTAACTCTTGTGGTGTCCAAACATTAATATGAATTAAGAAATCTCCTGTTCCATATCTTTCTATACTAGGTAAACCTTTTCCTTTTAATCTTAAAATTTTACCAGACTGTGTACCAGCATCAATTTTAATTTTCACTTTACCTGTAACTGTATCTACTTCTTTACTTGTTCCTAAAACTGCTTCAGAAAAGTTAACATACAAATCATAATGAATATTTGTACCTTCTCTTTTTAAAGTTTCGTGTGAAATTTCTTCAATTAAAACCAATAAATCTCCTGAAATAGAATTCTTTCCTGGAGCATCATTTCCTTTTCCTCCTACTTTTAATTGAACACCTTCAGTAACTCCTGCAGGTATGTTTATTGAAACAGTTTCTTCTTTAGTTATTAAACCTTGTGCATCTGCACCATTAGGTTTACTATCCATTATTTCACCTGCACCAGAACAAGTACCACAGGTTGTAGCTGTTTGCATTCTACCTAAAATAGTATTGGTAACTCGCATTTGCTGACCAGAACCATTACAAGTTGTACAAGTTTTATAAGTAACACCCTCTGCCTGAACTTTACGTCTTACTTTTACTTTTTTCTCTACACCTTTTGCTATTTCTTCTAAAGTAAGTTTTACACGAATACGCATGTTACTTCCCTTAACTCTAGCTTGTCTTTGGCCACCTCCGCCAAAGCCGCCACCAAAGCCACCGCCACCAAAAATATCTCCAAACTGGCTAAATATGTCATCCATATTCATTCCACCACCGCCAAAACCACCACCACCTTGTGGTCCGTCGAAAGCCTGGTGACCATATTGATCATAACGTGCTTTTTTGTTCTCATCACTTAAAACTTCATAAGCTTCAGCAGCTTTTTTAAAGTTTTCTTCAGCAGTTGTATCATCTGGGTTTTTATCTGGATGATATTTTATAGCCATTTTTCTATAGCCTTTCTTAATTTCTGCTTGAGTAGCAGATTTAGATAAACCTAATATTTCGTAAAAATCTTGTTTTGCCATTTTATTTCGTTTGCAGTTTTCAATGGGCAGTTTTCAGTTAGTTATCTACTATTTACTCCCAACTTATGCCTAATTACTTTTACTGTCCTATTACTACTTTTGGGTAACGTATTATTTTGTCTCCTAGTTTATATCCTTTTTCTACACAGTCTATAACTTTTCCTTTTAAATCTTCTGAAGGAGCTGGTATTTGTGTAATAGCTTCATGAATTTCTGCGTCAAAAACATCACCAGCATTAGTTTCTACTTTAGACAATCCTTTTTGTTCTAGAGTATTGTAGAGTTTTTGATATATTAATAAAACACCTTTTCTTAATTCTTCTGCTTCTTTATCTTCTTCTATATGTGTCAGCGCACGCTCGAAATCATCTATAATTGGCAGTAAAGATGTCATTAATTCTTGTCCTGCTGTTTTAAACAACTCTATTCTTTCTCTAGTTGTTCTTTTTTTATAGTTTTCAAACTCTGCAAATAAACGTAAAAACTTATCTTTTTCAGCTTGAAGCAATTCTTCTGTTGTTGGTTCTTCCTTTACAACTTCCGCTTCAACCTCTTGATTTTCTTCTACTTGAACAGCTTCTTGTTCATTTATTTTTTCTTCGTCCTTTATATTTTCTTTCTTACTCATTTCTTTGTAATCGTTAAATTGTACACACTATATTGGCAAAAATGTTGCCAACAAAAAAAATAGTGTCAAACTGACACTATTTTTGAATTATATTTTTACATCTGCCCAATTTTCGCCAGATTTAATTCTATGAATTTGCATATCTGAAACTCCAAACCGCTTCGCAATCATTGTTAACCTGTTCTTTTTGTTAAGAAGCTGTCTTTTTATAATCTTTACTTTACCAACAGATAATTTACCATAAGTTATATTCTCTCTTGATTTTATAAATGTTGGATTTTTAAACTGATGTAACTCTTTTTCTCTTTTAGTTGCCCACTTTAAATTTTCTATTTTATTATTTTTCTTATCATAATCTAAGTGAATAACAAAAATTTTATCTTCATTTTCTTTTTTGAGAAAATGTTGCGCAACTAACTTATGAACGTATCTACCAGTTGTTTTTCCTTTTTCTCTTTGTCTCAAAGAAAGAGAAACATAACCATTGGTAAAACTTTCATTTTTTATAAACTGATTTTCTTCATCTTTACAGTTAATTATTCTACCGTAATTAGAAATTTTAAATTTTTCTTTTTCAGAAATTTTTTCATCAAACTGAATGTCTTTCCATTCTTCATTCCATAAATTTCGAATCATTGCTAAAAAGTATTTTAAGGTTAATAAAATACTTTTCCTTTTTCATTTTTTTTTTAATCTTAATATAGCTTTTTTTTTCTTAATCTTCAATTCTTTCAATTTTTGCTCCAATAGATTTTAAACGAGCTTCAATATTTTCATACCCTCTATCTATCTGTTCTATATTGTTAATTACAGAAGTTCCGTTAGCAGATAAAGCGGCAATTAATAATGAAATTCCAGCTCTAATATCTGGAGAAGTCATTTTTGTTGCTTTTAATTGCGACTGAAAATCATGCCCAATTACTGTTGCTCTATGAGGGTCGCACAAAATAACTTTTGCACCCATATCTATTAATTTATCAACAAAAAACAGGCGACTTTCAAACATTTTTTGATGTATTAAAACAGTTCCTTTTGCTTGTGTAGCAATAACTAAAACAATGCTTAATAAATCTGGTGTAAACCCAGGCCAAGGTGCATCTGCAACTGTTAAAACAGAACCATCTATATAATTTTGAATTTCATAAGATTCTTGTTCTGGAATGTAAATGTCGTCTCCTTTTTTCTCTAGTTTAATACCTAATTTTCTAAACACATTTGGTATTTGTCCTAAGTTTTCCCAACTAACATTTTTAATAGTTAATTCAGAACGTGTCATAACAGCAACACCAATCCAAGAACCAATTTCAATCATGTCTGGTAAAACAGTATGCTCACAACCTCCTAAAGAATCTACTCCTTCTATAATAAGCAAGTTAGAGCCAACTCCAGAAATTTTGGCCCCCATAGAATTCAACATTTTAGATAATTGTTGAATGTAAGGTTCACAAGCAGCATTGTAAATTTTTGTAGTTCCTGTAGCTAAAACAGAAGCCATTAAAATATTAGCTGTTCCTGTAACAGAAGCTTCATCTAATAACATTTCTACACCGTGCAACTCTTCTGCTTCTACTCCGTAAAAATATTCTTCTTTATTGTATCTAAATTTAGCACCTAATCTAATAAAACCTTCAAAATGCGTATCTAAACGTCTTCTTCCAATTTTATCACCTCCAGGACGTGGAATATATCCTCTTCCAAATCTTGCTAAAAGCGGACCAACAATCATAATAGAACCTCTTAAAGAGCTTCCATCTCTCTTAAAATCTTCAGATTCTAAATATTCTAATTTTATTTCATCTGCTTGAAAAGCATAAGAATTTCTACTTAATTTTTCAACTTTTACGCCTAATTCACCAAGAATAAAAATTAATTTATTTACATCTATAATATCTGGAACATTGTTTACTACAACTCTCTCTGGAGTTAATAAAACTGCACAAAGTATTTGTAAAACTTCGTTTTTTGCGCCTTGTGGTGTAATTGTTCCGTTTAATTTATGACCGCCTTCTATTTTAAATGATGCCATTAACTCTTATCTTTTTTTGTACTTATTCTGGTTATTGTGCTGTGGTTTCTTGTAACTTGTTTTAGAGGTATTCTGACCTTGAGAATTTCTCTTTCTTAATAAATTTTTACTTTCAGAAAGCGCTTCTTCTGTTTCTCTTAAATCTATTTTACCATCAGATAAATCATATAAATGTTTAAAAATTACAGCATCGTCTACCGTATCTTTATTCCAATTTAAATAACATTTTTTCATGTGATTAGCAATAGTAAAAACCAATGCTTCTTTCTTATCACCATCTTCCCAACTTAAAGCAATATCTATCATTGTCTGGATATTGTTACCGTAATAACGATATCTAGATGCCGATTTTGGATATGCTAAACCTTGTGGTTTTTCTTTTAATTCTTCTTTAGAAGGAACAGGATAAGGAGATTCTACATCTAATTTAAAATCTGCCATTATGTATAATTGATCCCAAAGTTTGTGTTTAAAATCTGGAACATCTCGTAAATGTGGTTGTAAATTACCCATAACATCTACAATAGCTTTCGCCATTTTATCTCTTTCCTCTTTGGTTTCTAATGCTAAACAATGGTCTACTAATTTCTGTATATGTCTGCCGTATTCTGGTATTATCATTAACGGTCTTTCTGAATTATATTCTAAATCGAATGTCATCTATATATTTTTGAAGTATTCTTGTTAAACACAAGAAATATACTCTGTTCTACTGAAGTTATTTAATGTTGCAAAATAACAATTTATTTTTACTTTTTTTGAATGATTTTTAACCAATCACTTTTAATTTAGCAAATTGCAGTAATAATTTCTTTTTCCCTGCAGTTGCAAATTGTATTTCAGCTTTTTTATCTGGTCCTTTACCTTCTATTCCTAAAACGGTTCCTCTACCAAATCTATTGTGTTCAACAATATTTCCTGTAATAATATCTCCTCCAAAAAGATTCTTTTTTGGTGTAACTTGAGAAACTTTCTTTAAGTTTTTAGGAATTACAATTTCTTTCTTTTTAATTAAGTCGCGTTCCATTTTTTTACGCTGAATTGGTTTTTGAAAACGAATTCCTTTTGGCGCATCATCAAAAATACTTTTATCTAAAAAGTTATTTATTGAAGGATTTGGGTTTTTAGGAGCAATATAATGTAAATATTGGTCGTCTATTTCTTCTAAAAACCTACTAGGTTCTGCATCTACCAACTTACCCCATCTGTAACGTGTTTGTGCATATGTTAAATATGCTACTTTTTCTGCCCTTGTTAATGCTACATAAAACAATCTACGTTCTTCTTCTAATTCGCTTCTAGTATTCATGCTCATAGCAGAAGGAAATAAATTTTCTTCTAAACCAACAACATAAACATATAAGTATTCTAAACCTTTAGATTGGTGAATTGTCATTAAAGAAACGGTTGGTTTGTCATCATTTTTTTCTGAATCGAAATCTGTGGCCAAAGCAACATCTTCTAAAAAGGTTGTTAAAGAAGCATCTTCTCCTTCTTCTATTTTATCTGTAATAAAATCTTTAATTCCGTTTAAAAGTTCTTGAACGTTTTCTACTTTACTTACAGCTTCTGGCGTTCCATCTTTTTCTAAATCTTTAATTAACTGCGTTTGTTTTACTACAGTTTCTGCAATTTCAAAAGCATTTTTTGTTTCAGATTCTATTTTAAACCTTAACATCATATTCATAAAGTTCTGCAACTTGTTTTTAGTTCCAGAATTTATTTTAAGATCTATTTTATCAATGTATTTTATAATATCGAAAATAGATTTTTTATAATGATTTGCAGCTATTGTTAACTTATCTATAGTTGTAGCGCCAATTCCTCTTGCAGGATAATTTATAATTCTCTTTAATGCTTCTTCATCATTTGGGTTGATTAAAATTCTTAAATAAGACAAAATGTCTTTAATTTCTTTTCTTTGATAAAATGAAATTCCACCATAGATTTTATAATCAATTCCTTTTTTTCTTAACGCATCTTCAATTGCTCTAGATTGTGAATTTGTTCTATATAAAACACAAAAACTATCTGAAGTTAATTGATGATTCATCTGGTTTTCCCAAATAGACTGTGCTACAAAACGCCCTTCTTCACCATCTGAAATTGTGCGCATTACGTTTATTGCGTCTCCAGCGTCATTAGATGTCCAAACTTCTTTATCTAACTTTGTTTTATTCTTTTCTATTACAGAATTTGCTGCATTTACAATATTACTTGTAGATCTATAATTCTGCTCTAACTTAAAGGTTTTTACGTCTGGATAATCTTTCTGAAAATTTAAAATATTTTGAATATTTGCTCCCCTAAAGCTATAAATACTTTGCGAATCGTCTCCTACCACACAAATATTACCAAATTTATCTGCTAAAGCTCTTACAATTATATATTGAGAGTGATTTGTATCTTGATACTCATCTACCATAATATATCTAAACCTATCTTGGTATTTTGCTAAAACTTCTGGAAACCTTGCCAATAATTCGTTGGTTCTTAACAATAAATCATCAAAATCCATTGCACCAGCTTTAAAACACCTGTCTACGTAAACTTTATAAATATCACCAACTTTAGGTCTACTAGCATGTAAATCTGCTTCTTGTAAATCAGAATTATTAAAATATGCTTTTACAGTAACTAAACTATTTTTAAAAGAAGAAATTCTTCCTAAAATTTGTTTTGGTTTATAACGTTCTTTATCTAAGCCCATCTCTTTAATAATAGCACTTATTAAACGAACAGAATCTTGAGAATCGTAAATTGTAAAGTTTGTAGGAAAACCTAATTTATCTGCTTCTGAACGTAAAATACGTGCAAAAACCGAGTGAAAAGTTCCCATCCAAAGGTTTTTTGCTTCACTTTGGCCAACAACAGTTGCAATTCTTGCTTTCATTTCTTTTGCTGCCTTATTTGTAAATGTAAGCGACAAAATATTAAAAGAATCTACACCTTGCTGCATTAAATGAGCAATTCTATAAGTTAACACACGTGTTTTACCAGAACCTGCACCAGCAATAATAATCATTGGGCCATCTTTCTGTAAAACCGCTTGTTTTTGAGGTTCGTTTAAAGAATCTAAGTAATTATCCAAGAGTTTTTTTTTGAAGTATTTAAAGCGTCAATTTAACCAAACTATTCCTTTTTTTAGAAGGTAAACCTTATTTTTTATTCACAATTTATTAGCAATTATTTCTAAGATAAATCAAGTTTTATTTAAATAAATACTTCAAATTAAATTCTAAAAAACAACATAAATATATACGCTTAAAAACAGATAAATAAAATTATCTGCATTAGAGCAGATAAATTAAAATATCTGCTTATAGACAGATAAATAATAGTATTTTGATAGGAATTTGTTATATTTGTTAAAATAATAAGAAACCATGACTAGTATTTTAACTGGAGATATTATAGATTCTAGAAAGAATAACGACAATTCTTGGCTAGATTCTTTAAAAGAAATATTAATAACTTTTGGTGAAACTCCTAAAAACTGGCAAATATATAGAGGAGATAGCTTTCAATTAGAAATAGAAAATGCAGAAAAAGCATTCTTAGTTGCTTTAAAAATTAAAGCTCAGTTAAAAAACACATCTAATATTGATGTTAGGATTGGTATAGGAATCGGAAAGAAAGAATACAATACTTCTAAAGTTACAGAATCTAACGGAGAAGCTTTTATAAATTCTGGTTTTGCATTTGATAATTATCTAAAAAAACAAAATCTAGCCATAAAGACACCTTGGCAAGAAATAGACGAAGAATTAAATATTGCTTTTGAATTAGCTTTACTTACCATAGATTCTTGGACTGTAAATTCTGCCGAAGTTTTTAAAATCTCTTTAGAAAAACAAGATGCTACGCAAAAAGAAATTGCTGCAATTTTGGGTATTACACAGGGTAGAGTTAGCGAAAGACAAAAACGTGCTGGTTTAGAACCTATAATGAAACTAGAAAGACGCTTTAGAAAATTAATCAATAAAAAAAGAGATCTATAATGTTGTTGTTTTTAAAATTTTTGTTGGCACATATTTTAGGCGATTTTGTTTTACAATCTAACAACTGGGTAAAAAACAAAGAAGAAAAGAAAATTAAATCTTCTAAACTCTATTTGCACATAGGTATACACGCTATTTTATTACTTATTATTCTTCAATTTAATTTAAAAGAATATTGGTTAGGTTTTGCAATTATTGTTATTTCTCATTACCTATTTGATGTTTCCAAGCTCTATCTTCAAAAGAAAAAAACAAAGAGAACTTGGTTTTTTATAGACCAAGTTTTGCATCTTCTGGCTTTAATTTTTGTTACATCAATTTACACAGGTTTTAATATCTATTTTAATGATATAATTACAAGTGAAATATTACTTCTATTAATTTCTTTATTAATGGTAACAAGTGTTTCTGCTATAATTATTAAAGTTTTTATTACACAATGGAACCCTGAAAGTAAAAAAGAAAACGACGATTCTTTAGCAAAAGCAGGAAGGTATATTGGTATTTTAGAACGTCTTTTTGTATTTGTTTTTGTGATAACAAATCATTGGGAAGCTATTGGTTTTTTATTGGCTGCTAAATCTGTTTTTAGATTTGGAGATTTAACTTCATCCAAAGATAGAAAACTAACCGAATATATTTTAATAGGTACTTTATTAAGTTTCGGGTTGGCAATTATTATAGGAATCTTATATTCGTATTTAAAAAGTATTATTTAATTTATGGAAGATAAAATTATAGAAAGTATCGCATATATTTTACCTGCTGCAGTTACAGGTTTTGTTGCTTATTATATGTTTAATGGTTTTATTAATAATAAAATTTCTGAAAAGAAATTAGAATTATTAGCACAACAAAAAAAGGAATCTTTACCAATTAAACTACAAGCTTATGAGCGTTTAATGTTGTTTTGTGACAGAATAAACCCCGTAAAAATGTTAATGAGAATTCCGCCAATTTCTACAGATACAAAAGATTATTTAGATTTGTTAATTGCAAACATAAATCAAGAATTTGAGCATAATTTAGTACAACAAATTTATATCTCTGAAGATACTTGGACAGCTATTTACGCGTCTAAAAATGCTGTAACCAATAAATTAAAACAAATAGCAGAAACCGCTACTTCTGCAGATAATTTAAGAGAAAGTGTATTAATAGAATATTCTAAAACAATACCACCAACAGAAACTGCTATCGATTTTATTAAAAGCGAAGTCAGAAAATTGTTGTAATAAAAAAAACTCAGTTTATAGCATAGGCTACAAACTGAGTTTTCGTCTTTTTCTTTCTTTAAGCTTTCTTCCCTTACTAAAATTGTAATCGTACTCCTACTTTATAATTTCTACCTCTTGTAGAATACCCAAGTACATCATCATAATCTTCATTTAAAATATTAGTTACAGCAGCAAAAAATGTAACTGTATCTCCTAATACTTTATAATTTGTCATAAAATCTAATACTTGGTAGCTCTCTAGAACAACATCTTCTCCTGCAGTTCCAAAAGAACCATATCTATCAAAAATTGTTCTTTCACCTACATTTCTATAAGTAAAATTAAAAAATGCATTATCAAAAGGCGTAATATCTAAACCTGCTACGAATTTATTTTCTGGAATATAATCGTTAAAATCTTCTGTTTGATCTCTATCTACATAGGTAAAAGAAGCGTTAACAGTTAAAAATGATGTTGGTATTACTTTAGTGCTAACTTCAAATCCATTTGCATCAGAAGAACCATTACCATATTTAAAAGTAGAGTTATCAAAAATAATTGCATCAGTTTCTTTTCTATTAAAATAAACAGTTTCAAACTGAACCCAATCTTTATAATTTAAATCAAAACCTGCTTCAAAAGTTTCATTAGACTCTGGGTTTAAATCAATATTTCCAGAAAAACCATCATATAATTGATATAAACTTGGTGCAATAAATGCTGTACTGTAAGAAGTTAATAACTTTACAGAAACATCTTCATTCTTTAAAACAGAATATGCTAGGTTACCATCATAAACAAAATGATTACCATATACATTGTGAATATTTAAACGTCCACCAACATTTACACTTAAACCATAATTAGAAACATAAACAACACTTGCATAAGGATCTACTGTATTAAAATTAGCAATTCCTTTCTCTATACCACCAAAAGGTGTTACAGTATTATTACTATGTATTTGGTAATTTACACCAGTAATTAATTGAAGTTGATTAGAAAACTCGTATTTATTTACTAAATCTAGATTTACACTTCTACCTACAAATTCATAAGTATCTAAAGTACCAGAGAAAGAATTAAATTGTTTTAAATCTCTTTCTACAACATTTGCAGAAGCTAATAAATAAACCTGTCCTTTACTGTATTTATAAGTTGGTTTAAAACCTACTCTAAATTGTTCTTGATTTCCAGTATTTAAGTCATTATCAGAAAATGCACCTGCATCAAAATCATAATCAAATTCATCGTAATTTAAAAATGTTTCAATATTTAACTTATCATTTACTTTGTAACCTAATTTTAATAATCCGTTTTTAGAATAAAAAGCATCTGTATCAAAAGCAGTATTTGTTTTGCTTTTTGCTGAAGACATACCATCTACACCCGTTAAACTAAAAGAACCTAAAAAGTTAAGTTTTCCTAAGGTACCATTTAAAGTTACGTTTTGATTTGTATCAGATAAATTACCTTTAGAAGAATTAGCAGTATTATTTGTACCAACACTAGTTTCAAAAGAACCAGAAATCTTATCTTCTGAAGCTTTTTTTAATGTAATACTAATTACAGCTGTTGCAGCTCCAGAACCATATAAAGTTGAAGAAGCCCCTTTTAAAACCTCTATACTTTCTATTTGACTTACAGATAATAAACGTAAATCGAATTCTTGGTTTATTGCAGATTGATCTGTTACAGGAACACCATCTATTAAAACTAAAACTTGTCTACTTCTACCCCCTCTAACATTAATACTTCTTGGTTCTGTAGGATTTGCATTAACACCTTTAATATCTATACCTGCAACAGTATTTAAAATTTCAATAACTGTTTTACCAGCATTTTGTTGTAATTCTTTCTGAGTAATTACATGAATTACTTTACCAGTATTTTCCTTTTTTAAATTAAATTTTGTTGCAGTAACTACAACTTCATTTAATGTTTCTACGTTTTCTTTTTGATTTGCATTTTTTTGCGCAAAAAGATTTGTGCTGACAAAACTACATGCCAATACACCAACAATAATAAATTGTTTTTTCATTTTTTAATAAATTTGATTTACAATAAATCAGGTAAATTTTGTGTACAAAATTAGATTAGTACATAAACTTTTATCCCGAAAGTTTTAAACTCGTGAAGATGGCAGGTTTCCTGACTTGCGTCTTGTAACAAACCTTCCCAACAAATAAATTGTCAGTGGTAAAAGAGTAGTTACAAGCTTTGTAGCTTACAGTTGCGGGAACAGTTCTAGATTTTAACTAGATTCCCTTTTAATTTGATGTAAAATGATTCTTACATCAAAACCAAAATCGCTGCAAATGTAGTTTATAAATAGATATTAAAAAACATTTTTGTACTCTTGTATTTAAATTCTTTAAAATGAAATTAAAAGCAACTAATTATTTATTTTTATTACTAATAATCTTTTCTTTTTCTTGTAAAAAAGAGGTTGCAAAAGTTGATAAAAAAACACAACCACAAAGCACTATTAAATATGCAAAAGGCTTTGATATTGTAGATGAAAATGGAATAAAAAAGCTAGTTATTAAAGCCGCTTATAAAAATTCTAAAGAAGTATTTAACTACGAAATAAGAAAAAAGAACTCTAAATCAGAAATAAATACCTCATCAGAAAATATTATTTCTACTCCTGTAAATAAAATTGTTGTTACCTCTACAACTCACATACCAATGGTAGAGTTATTAAATAAAGAAACGGCTATTGTAGGTTTTCCTTACGCAAAGTATGTTTCATCAGAAAAAACTAGAACTCTAATTGATGAAGGAAAAATTACTGAAATAGGTAAAGAAAATTCTCTTAATACAGAAATACTTTTAGATTTACAACCAGAACTTGTAGTTGGTTATAGTGTTTCTTCTGCAGACAAATCTTTAACAACTATTAAAAAAGCAGGAATTAATGTTATATATAATGGAGATTGGTTAGAAGAAACACCTTTAGGTAAAGCAGAATGGATTAAGTTTTTTGGTGTTTTATTTGATAAAGAAAAACAGGCAGATAGTATTTTTAAAGTTATTGAAGCAAATTATTTAGATGCTAAAAAAATAGCTAAAAAAGCAACAAAAAAGCCAACAATTTTGTCTGGTGCAATAATGAGTAAAGATATTTGGAATTTACCTGCTGGAGAGAGTTTTGTTGCACAGTTTCTTGAAGATGCAAATCTTAACTATTTATGGAAAGACTCTAAAGGAAAAGGAAGTTTATCTTTAAGTTTTGAAAGTGTTTTTGAGAAAGGTAAAGATGCAGATTTCTGGATTGCACCTGGTTACTTTTCTTCTAAAGAGCAACTATTAAACAGCAATAAATTATATAATAAGTTTACTCCTTTTAAAAATAATAAGATCTACACACCTACAACTAAAAAAGGTAAAACTGGTGGTGTTATTTATTACGAACTAGCAAGCACAAGACCAGATTTAGTTTTAAAAGATATTATTAAAATTACAAATCCAGATTTGTTACCAAACTATAACTTTACTTTTTTTGAGAAGATGAACTAAAAAAGTAAAGCCTTCTCTATTTCTAGTGAAGGCTCTACATTTAAAAACTTGGGGGAATTTAAGTCTATTACAAACTTAAAATATTTTACAAGGTTTCTTGTATTTTCTTTGGGTAGTTTTCGGGTAGTTTTTGGGTAGTTTCCTTTAAAATAAGGTTATTTTAAGTCTTTTTTAATTACTAAAACTTCTTTTCTACTTTTTACATTTAACTTAACATAGATGTTTTTTACATGAAATTTCACAGTATTTACAGATATATTAACTTCACTGGCAATCTCTTTATTTGCTTTTCCTGCAACAATTAAATTAAAAACTTCTCTTTCTCTAACACTTAAGTTTTCTATACTTTCTTTTATGGGTTCATCATTATTTTGATTTGTAAGTGCTTTTATTTCTTTTGAAAATTTAATTATTTCATTTTTCATAAAATAATTAAATTTCCTTAATTTTTTTTCACGAAACAATATAGCAAAAGACAATATTATAATCTGAATAAAACCACCAATTTTCATATTAGCAGAATTAGAATCTATAAAAGATATACCAAAGTTTTTTAGAAGAAAAAAGTCTACTCCACTAAAAAGTATAATTGCATATGAGAAAATGAATAATTTAGTGTGTGTATTTTTACGAAATAATGTTAAGCCTAGAAACCAGTAAGCTAAAAGCAGAATAAAAGTTAGTGTATTTAATATAATAAAAAGCTCATTTTTATCAGATATTAAATATAACACAACAACTAGAGAAATAACTATAATTACAAACGACGTATATTTCTTAAGTTTAGGATAATAAGAATCAAACATTAAAAAATTGTTTGAAAACTTTGTTGCTGAATACACTAAAAATATGTAATTAAGAACAATAATAAACTCTAGGTTATTAGTGTTTACATTAAAAAAATAAAAGAGACCATCTCCAGCAGCAAAACTAAAAGTTAAGCTCATCAACAAAAAAGCATGGTAAAGGAAAGAATTATCTTTAAAAAAATAAAAATAAAACACGCTAAATAGTATAACTAAAAAAGCAATTCCATAATAAAATCCGTTTATTAAAAATTGTATTTTCTCTTTATAAAGAGAAACATCTTCTTTTATTAACTCTGCAGGAAAATAAGAACTAAACTTAGAGCTAACTTTAACAAATACGTCAGAATTTCTAGAGATCTTAAAAGAAACATACCTTTGATTTTTTAATTTTGGAACTTCTTTAAAGTTTTGATAAGCTTTTGCATTGCTTACACGTATACTTTTTACTCTAAAAATATAATTAAAATTAGATTTGTTC
>TARA_R110002049_G_scaffold135258_1_pt1 | contig 16207 bp, 14 predicted proteins | sample TARA_R110002049 | Tara Oceans TARA_R110002049 (sample SAMEA4396941) | marine metagenome | biome: Polar Biome; feature: [SRF] surface water layer (ENVO:00010504); material: water (ENVO:00002006), including particulate matter (ENVO:01000060) such as... | depth 5 m | reverse complement strand
GATCTTATTAGCGCTGCGGGAGGCTTAACGGAAAAAGCGTTTCAGCTCTATGCAGAGCTAAATCGAAGTGCATTTCTGGTTGACCAAGAGCGAACCCAGAGCCGTAAAACCTTAGATTTATCAAATAATGCTGCGCTTCAAGAGGCTCTTCAGTCACGGGATGTTTTGCAGATTAAAACTATTCCAGAATGGGCAGATAGTAAAACAGTGACCCTTCAGGGGGAAGTCCGCTTTCCTGGTGCTTACGCAATTAATAAAAGTGATACCTTATCGACAGTTATACAGAGAGCAGGCGGTTTATCTGATTATGCATATGCGGCAGGGGCAATGTTTACCCGAGTCTCATTGAAAGAACAGCAGGCAAAGCAGCTAGCTGAAATGCAGCAACGTTTAGAGGCAGATATCGTTAAAGCAGAGGTAGTGGCTGCAAACCAAACAAGTTTGAAAGACAAATCTGCAGATCTAGGTGAAGCGCAAAAGCTGCTTGGTAAACTAAAAACAACGCCAGCTACTGGACGTTTAGTTATTGACTTAGATAAAGTAATAAGTCAGAAAGACGGTTATGTTATTTCGCTTGAAGATGAAGATAGGCTATTCATACCGCGAAAGAGAAATTCAGTCACTATAGTCGGTGAGGTTCAGCTTCCAATCTCTCAGGTATATGAGCGTGATATGAGCTATTGGGATTATATCGAACGTAGTGGAGGCTTAAGCAATAAAGCCGATGAAGAACGTATTTATATTATTAAAGCCAATGGTGGTGTCGAAATACCTAAAGCATCTAACTGGTTTGTAAGTAACTCTAGTCAGCTAGAGCCTGGTGATACGATTGTAGTGCCTCTGGATGCTGATAAAGTGGATGATGTTATCTTGTGGCGTGATATGAGTCAGATCTTCTATCAGATTGCCTTGGGTGCTGCTGCTGTGGGTAGTTTTTAGTCTTCATTATACCAAGGCTTCAAGCTTAAATAATCAGAATTGAGAAATACACCGTGTCAAAAGAAAACCTAAAAGATCAAGAGCGAAAGCAATCAATCTCTATAGAAAATATAACGACACAGTCTTATGCCGCACAAGTCGATGAAATAGATTTGCGTGAACTAGCCAGCGCCATCTGGCAAGGTAAATGGTTGATTATCTGTATAACAGCCATTTTCTCCGTAGCTTCAGTTTTCTATGCCTTATCCATTCCAGATGAATATAAATCAACAGCGTTGCTTGCGCCTGCCTCATCTTCAGGTGGATCTGGTTTGTCTAAGCTGGCAGGGCAATATGGCGGGTTAGCTTCTTTGGCGGGTATTAGCCTGGGGGGCGGTTCTGGTGGTGATGATAAAGTTGCTATCGCGATGGAAATAATAAAAACCTGGGGTTTTTTGGACGGCTTTATAAGGCAGAACAATCTACAGGTAGAGGTGTTCGCTGTAACAGGCTGGAATCGTATTGATAATAAATTAATCATCGACCCTGATGTATATGACGAGACGAATAATGAATGGGTGCGAAAATTTAACCCAGAAAAAGGACAAAAAGCAGAGCCGAGTAGCTGGGAACTGTATAAGAAAATAAAAGATAAAGTAAGTGTTAGTCAAGACAAAGTGAGTGGTTTGATAAGCTTAACAGTTGAATATTATTCGCCCGAGTTGGCAATGCAGTGGGCGGAGAGTTTGGTTAAAAGTATTAATGCCTTCCTTAAAGAAAGAGATAGAGATGAAGCAAAGAAAAGTATTCAATATCTTCAAGAAAAAATACAAGAAACTAATATTGCAGATATGCAGACAGTATTTTATCAATTGATAGAGGAGCAAACCAAGACATTAATGTTAGCCGAAGTGAGTACGGAATATGCATTAAAGACACTTAGTTCTGCAAGAGTCGCTGAAGAAAAATCTAAACCTAAGAGGGCCTTAATAATTATTTTAGGTACTATGCTAGGCGGAATGCTATCGGCTATTTATGTACTAATTCGGTATTTCTTTGTAAGTGAAGAGTCTAAAAGTTGAGATAATGCTCTCAACTATTGTGGGAGTAGTTTTTAATAAGTGTTGGTTAATTTTTACCAGAAAATATTGTTAACTTCACTGAGAGGAAGGGGTGGGTTGTTACTCTGATTGAGTTCTTTATTGTAATCTAGTTGCAATTATAAGGGTTGCGTTAAAGAGGCTGTGACTAAGGTTTTGTATTGGCAATCGTTTTATTCGTTGGTGTATCAAAACATAATTATGTAAGGTCAAAAAATTTATAATGGGTAACATATTTATTAAGAGTGGAGCTTTCATTATCTTTATTAGGGTAATAGGTACACTCTTGACTTTTGTTTTGTCTGTCGTCTTGGCTAGATCGCTCGGTGTAGCAGGTTACGGTGTATACTCGTTTGCATTGTCGGTATTGATGATACTGTCGATACCTATTCAGTCAGGTATTCCTACGCTAGCTGTACGTGAAGCAGCAAAAGCAATGGCTAGAAATCAATTTCCGTTAATAGGGTTGGTTCTGTGGTGGGGAAATCGTTTAGTTTTAAGTTATACCTTGATTTTATGTGTACTTCTTGCAGTTTTCATCTTGGTTGCTGGAGAGTGGGCTGATACACAGCGGTTTCATGTGGTTGTTATTGGTTTTTTATCGATTCCTTTAGTCGCTTTAAATCTAATGAAAACAGCAATTATTCGTGGTAGTGGGCGTGTGGTAATGGGAGTTATACCTGACGGTTTATTCCGACCAGTGATAAATCTTCTTCTGATTTTAGGGGTTATCTTATTTGTTAGTGATTTAAAAGTTTCTGTATTTCAGGCAATGTTGATTTATATGTTGTCAGCCGCTGCAACATTGTTTATTAGCTTTTTGATGTTGAAAGGTTTAGCAAAAAAGTACTCTATAAAAAGTATAAAAAGCAGTTCTATTTCTCTTGAATGGCGTGGGTCGCTGTACATTCTAACTGTTGTTGGTGGTGCACAGTTGTTGTTTGGTTACCTCGACACCTTGATTTTAGGTTTCTTTCGTGAGGATGCTGAGGTTGGGCTTTACCGAGTGGCAATTCAGTTTAGTCTAATTGTAAGTTTTGGGTTAACTGTTCTGAATCAAATGTTGCATCCATATTTTTCTAGGTTTACTACCTCTAAGGATTTTGGGGGTTTGCAGCAGTTAGCTGTCAATAGTTCGTTGGTTATATTTGGTGTTGCTGCTATTCCTGCTATTATATTTATTCTCTTTGGTGGGGAGATTCTAGATGCCATATATGGGGAAGAGTATCTCGCAGGTTTGATTGCCTTAAAAGTATTAGTTGTTGGTCAACTGATTAATGCTGCTTTTGGTTCGGTTGGCGCATTGCTTAATATGGGGGGCTATGAAAAAGACTCAATGAAAGGGATGTTAATTGCAGTCGGCTTGAATGTATTGCTTGATTTAATCTTAATACCTGTTTTTGGTATTGAGGGTGCTGCTGTAGCTTCAGCAATATCAATATCTACTTGGAATGTTATTTTAAGATATTATGTAAAGAAGAGACTTGGGATAGAGAGTTCCGGCTTACTTTATTACCTTAAAAGCGCATATAGGGGAGTTTAAATGAAAGTTCTTTTAGTCGGAATGGATGGGGCACACATTGATGCTTTTAATCGGGGGTGGACTCCTTTTATATCGTCTCTTATTAGTTCCAAAGATCAGCTAGATATTAAAAATGATTTAATAAGTCGTGGTTGGTTAGAAATAGCTACAGGTCAGCATGCACAGGTAACTGGTGCAATGTATGATAAACCCCAAATGGGAGGGTCATTGCTTTGGAAAACAGAGTTTTCAATAAATGATATTCCGGGCCTGAATTCATCTGTAAAGCCAATATGGCAGGCGCTTAATGAAAAAGGGGTAAGTGTAGGGATAATGAACTTACCAACAACGTTCCCTGCTCCGAAGGTTGATGGTTTTTTTGTTTCTGGCGGCGGTGGCGGAGCACCTGTTACCCAAGAAGCTGTCGAAGAGTTGTGTTACCCAAAAGAAATACTGCCGATCTTGAATGAAGGTGGTTATATTGTCGATGACAGATTATATCAACTAATGGTTGATAAAAAGCTCACATCGCCTAGAGAAATTTTTGAAAGGCTAGCCCATAAGAATGAAAAAAGAACTGAAGCTTTTATAAAACTGGATAAAAAGTATAAAGTAGATTTTGGTTTTGTTATTTATAAAACATCATCTGTATTTGCTGAGACTATTCTTAACACTGAATGGGTGAGGCGTAAAAATTTGAAGAATAAACCCGATGAGGGGCTTGTTGAAGCTATACGCATTTATTATGAACGCTTCGATAATGAAATTAAAAAATTGTCTGAGGCGTCTCCTGAAACTGAATTTGTTTTTGTTTCTGATCATGGCACTGTTGGAAGAACGCATAGTGTTAATCCCAATGTATTTCTTCAGGAAAATGGGTATCAAATTGTAGAAACTAAGAAAGCTGTCATTAAAGTGGTGGTTTCAAAACTAAAGGAGTTGATTCCCTTTTCTGTAAAAGCGTATTTAAAGAAAACGTCTGTAATGAAAGCTAAGGATATTGGGCAGGTTAGTTTTAATTCAAAGAAAACTATAGCTTTTTGTAAAACGCAAGGGGATTGGTCACATGGCATATACATTAATGATGAAGCAAGGTTTGGTGGCTCGGTACTCAACGAAGATATAGGGCATTTAAAGAAGGAGATTGTAGATCGTTTTAATAGTCACCCTGAAGTCAAAAAGAATAAGTTACGAGCTTATTCGAAAGGAAGTGATTCTGTGTCACCGGACTGTTATCCAGATATAGCTATAGAGCTTCCAAATGGATACTTGACAACAGATAAAGCAAAGTTATTTATCTCTAAGTTTGTTCCACCTAAAAGTGAGTCTAGCCTTACATCAATAACAAAAGGCGATATTCTTAGCATTAAATCCCATTCACCTATTGCTGTAGCAGATACTAGTGAAAAGGGGTCGTTAAATACTACAAATCGAGATTTGACACTTACCTATGACTTAATAATAAATAAGTTTGAGTGAGCTTTTTGCTTATTTTATGGTTAGTGGGATTTTAAGGTTTTAATACGGAGATTAGGTGTGGCTAGCCTATCAGAAACTAATGCTGTGTGGATTGCTAGACCAGTAGTGACTTTACATAGGTAGTGGGTTAATTTAGATTGTAAGTATAGGAGTTTTCCTTGAGTTCTAAAAAAAAAGTGGGAATTGTTACCCTTCATCATGCAAATAACTATGGTGCTGTTTATCAAACTTATGCATTGTCTAGTTATATTGAGGGATTAGGTTTCGAAGTTTTTATTATCGATTATGTTATGGATAGAGCAACAATTTACTCTTATTTAAAAAATCCGATTGTCTTTCTCAGGAAAATGCTTTCAAAAAAAGCGTTCACCGTTAGCTTTTTGAAAGAGAAAAGACAATATCACCAAGGTAAGCATCGCGAAGAAGGTTTTTTAGAAAAGTTCAACGACTTCAGAAAGGATTTTCTAAATATAACTAAGCGTGAGTATGACTACACTGAACTTAAAAAGAGTTGTCCAAAGACTGACTTTCTTATTACGGGTAGTGATCAAGTATGGGCTGCCGATTTCTTTTTTAGCTCTCCTGCGTATTTGCTAGGTTTTTGTCCAAAAGGTGTAAAGAGAATCTCATACGCACCTAGTTTCGGAAAAAGTAGGTTAGAGCCATACCTTCATAGGATATTTAAAGATAAGTTATTGAAATTTGACGCGGTTTCGGTTCGTGAGCGAAGTGGCGTTGAAATTGTAAAAGAAGTTGCAGGTATTGATGCGATAAAGGTTGTAGATCCAACTCTGTTGTTGAAATCATATTCGAATATAGTAGATTACAGTTTAGTTCCGTCTTCGCCCTACATCCTCACTTATAGGTTAAATCAAGAACATGGGCTAGCATGTTGGATGTCTGACTGTATAAAGAAAATTTCCATTGATAAGGGGTTGCCTGTATACCGTGTTTCAACTAACAATTCTTTAGGTTTGGAAGAAATAGGTGAAGATTTGCAACCTACTCCAGGTCAACTACTGGGCTTGATTGAAAAGTCATCAATGGTATTGACAAATTCTTTTCATGGTACTGTTTTTTCACTCTTATTTCGTGTTCGTTTTTTGTGTTTTGCACGAGATATTTTTGAAGACAAACAAAATCTTCGAATGTTAGAGTTGTTGGATTTAGTAGGGCTTCAGGATTTATTTTGTCAGCCATTTATTGATCCTTGCTTGATTGGTAAAAAAACAGATTGTGGTATTGATTGGGGTGATGTTCATCAAAAACTAGGTCAAGCTAGGTTGGAGTCAGAGAGTTTTTTGAGGAAAGCATTAGAAATAGAGTAGTATTTCTGAAGTTATACCTTTTGGAAAACTACTAAGCTTATTTGGTATCTGATTTTTTACATTAGTAATATAGTTAGAAAAAATAAAAGTGTTGATGGGAGTATTAATCAGTAGAATGCTCTTGGTGAATTATCGACTTTCAGTTGATTGGTTTAAAATGTCGTTTAGACGTAAAGGCTTGATATGATAAAGAAATCGTTTTCTCGATAATGATACAACAGTCTAACTTTTTCAAAATTAGTGTTAGTAGTTTTGTGCTTACTTGGATCTTCTTAGTTGTACCATTGTTCGATATGGTAAATGGTGTGCTGGTCGTGAGGGGCTATATTTCAGAAGGGGGGCTTTTCTCACCATCCAAGCTTGGTAGGTTAATGACAGGAGTTATACTTTTATGGGTTGCCTATCGGTATCGTTTGCAGCCAGGCTGGTTTTGTCTATTTTTCGTAGGGGTGTTTTTCGAATCGATTGCGGGAATGAGATTTGGACAGGTATATGGTGTGGTTTTTGGTTTCATCACCGTATATCGTCTGGCATATATATGGCTCCTTTTTACGGTGCTTTTGTATTATGCAAATCAGGATGTTGGAGTATTAGGTAAGTTTTTAAAATATAATGTGGTATTTATTTCTTTAAGTATTATATTTGCACACTTTACAGGCTTGGGTAATAGTACCTACGGCTGGGGTTTTGGTACTAAAGGTTTTTTTGCCTCGGGTAATGCGCTTGGTATATATCTTGGTGGCTCAACACTGACATTGCTAGCTATGAAACACTATCGAATTTATACTGATATTGGAAAAAAAACTTATCTAATTGCATTTCTTGGAATTGTTCTGATTGGGTCCAAAGCGGCATTTTTATTGGCAATGCTTGTCTTATTCTTCTGGGTATGGTTTTCGGTTCATCGTAGAATATTTATTTTAATATTTATTGTGTTTGCTGTCGGATTTTCTTCTTATATATTGGATGTAGCTAGTGTGGCATTCGATGTCATTATACGGCGTTACCATAATTCAAACTCGATTGTTGAGTTCTTAAGTAGTGGGCGTATTGATTACGTCTTAAATGCAGCTGCTACTCTTAATGAGCAAAAGTCTGAACTATTGCGAATTTTATTGGGCGGTGGGAGTTTTCTCTCTTTTCAAAATCCTGCTGAAGCTGTGCTGTATGACACCCTGGAAATGGATTGGGCTGATATTTTCTTTATGTATGGGCTTGTAGGATTACTTTTTTATTGTACTTTTTTTATATCAGGTATATTTTTCTTGAAAGATAAGTTCTTTCTTCTATTTGTTTGGATTATCCTGTTATTACACTCTGTTATTGCTGGTCACGTTATATGGAACGGTATGAGTATTATGCTTCTTTCATATTTGTTGGCGCTAGGTAGGGCTGTTCAAAGTAATCATAAGAAAGCTGAACGTTTGAATCGAACATTGTTGAAGGGTTGATGTGAATCTAATTATAAAGTTAATGTCGATAATAAAGGGACGTTCAATTGTTTTGGATGATAAAGTAGGGATTGGTTATTTGTTTCAACTATCAATAGATAAGGCCTTCGCTCTATTAAGAGGTATTTTGGCTACTAGGAGGTTGGTTTTAATAGGCCGAGGTACAACGGTTTATGCCTCAAGGCAATTATTCGTAGAAAAAGGGGTTGAAATTGGCCCTTATTGTCAAATAGATTGTTTGTCACATAAGGGGTTATTTATTGGTCAATGCTCAAAGGTTGGGGCATTTTCAACGCTTAAGGTTTCCGGCACTTTAGCTGATCTTGGGCAAAGCATTGTATTAGGGGAAAATGTAGGTATAGGTGAATTTGCGCATATAGGTGGTGCTGGTGACGTTAAGGTCGGATCTAATACTATTGCGGGCGCTTACTTGAGTATACACCCTGAAAACCATATATTTTCAGATAAAGAAGCCTTAATTCGTGAGCAAGGAGTGACAAGAAAAGGAGTCGATGTGGGCGCTAATTGCTGGATCGGCGCTAAAGTCACCATACTGGATGGCTCTGTAATAGGCGATGGCTGTGTGGTTGCTGCCGGTGCGGTTGTTAATGGCATATTTCCTGATAATGTCGTGATTGGTGGAGTTCCAGCCAAAATTTTAAAAGTAAGATAATATGTCTAATAACGTTGATCTGTATTATATACACCTTTTTAATGACTTTAGTGGTAGCCCTAGAGTATTGAGAGATGCAATTGATAGTGAAGTTACTGATTCGAACAATACTTATGTATTTACCAGTAAACATATGGGTTTTCTTGATAATATAAATGCTCAGCGTGTTAATTGTTTCTATGCGCGTAGCAATAATCGATATATGCAATTGTTCTATTTTTTGTTTTCTCAGTTGACTCTCTTCGTTCAATTATTTTCTTATCTCTTTGTAGGGTTCATAAGAGGGCGTACATCGACTGTAGTTATCAATACTATGCTTCCTTTCGGTGCTGGTTTAGCCTCTAAAATAATGAAAGTTAAAGTTATATATTATGTTCATGAAACGTACATTAAGCCAGAGCTATTAAAGCGATTGTTGCGTTTCTTTATTGAGCACTGTGCTACGCGAGTTATTTTTGTTTCAAAGTACCTTCAGTCTGTAGAGCCATTTATAAAGCCGTTTCAAGGTGTGATTTATAATGGGCTTCGAAATGATTTTCCAGTCATTACAGAAATTGATGCAAACTTAAAGTTTGAGGGCAAACAGTTATTTCTTGCTGGTTCGTTAAAATTGTATAAAGGAATAGAGCAGTTACTCGAACTTGGTAATTTATTGCCTGAGTTCAAGATTAAAGCCGCAATGAATTGCGAGCTTGAAGAGTTATCAGAATTTATTAGCGGAAGAAATATACCTGAAAATATAAAATTTGTTGCTCGTCCCACAAATATTCAAGAGTACTTTAAACGCAGCTTTGTAGTTTTGAACTTATCTTTACCTGAAGAGTGTGTAGAAACTTTTGGTTTGTCATTGATTGAAGGTATGGCGTATGGGTGTCCTGTAGTTGCTCCACCGGTTGGAGGGCCTGTTGAATTTGTGAATAGTGAAAATGGTATCTTAATTGACTCAAGAAAAACAAAAGAAATTGCAGAGTTTATTCGATATTTAAATAGTTCTTTTGAAATCTGGAATGGTATGTCTCAACAGGCTTTTAAAGCCTCGAAGCATTATACATCTGTTGAGTACAAGAAAACTTTTAAGAATTATTTTGTAAAAAATGATTTAGTTTGAGTGTAGCGGCCAACACTACTATCTTATCCGAAAAAGATTTATTACGCTTGGTCAGTCACAATTGCTTGGTCGTGTTAGTGAGTGCGTAAATTTTTTGTATTCAATTTGAAATATTCGAGATAATTATGATTCTAATTACCGGTGGTGCTGGTTTTATAGGTAGCGCAGTTGTTCGCCATATTATAGAAATGACTGGGCAAGAGGTCATTAATGTAGACTTGCTTACGTATGCAGGAAATTTAGAATCAATTTCAACGGTGTCAGACAATGAAAGATACCATTTTGTAAAAGCTAATATATGTGATGCGAGCGCTTTAAAAAGTGTCTTTAATAAATATCAGCCAAATGCTGTGATGCATTTAGCGGCTGAATCGCATGTTGATCGTTCGATTGATGGCCCAGCCGATTTTATGCAAACAAATATTATAGGAACCTTTACTTTATTAGAGGCTGCTCGTGAATATTGGACAGACTTGCCTGCCGATAGAAAACAGAGGTTTCGCTTTCACCATATATCTACTGACGAAGTGTATGGCGACCTTGGTCCTGAAGGTTTATTTACTGAAGATACCTCTTATGAACCGAGTTCGCCTTACTCTGCTTCAAAAGCATCAAGTGACCACTTGGTTCGAGCCTGGTATAGAACTTACGGTTTGCCTATCATTGTCACAAACTGCTCTAATAATTATGGCCCTTATCATTTTCCTGAAAAGTTGATACCGCATATCATTCTTAATGCAGTTGCAGCTAAACCTTTACCAATTTATGGTGATGGAAGCCAAGTTCGTGATTGGTTATATGTCGAAGATCATGCGCGAGCACTTTATAAAGTAGTGTCGAAAGGTGTTGTCGGAGAAACATATAATATAGGCGGGCATAATGAGAAGAAAAATATCGAGGTTGTTGAAATATTATGCACTTTACTTGATGAGTTAATTCCTACGAGTTCTAATGATATCACTAGCCACTTATCTAAATATAATGAGCTAATTACTTTCGTGAAGGACCGCCCAGGGCATGACGTACGTTATGCTATTGACGCGTCAAAAATTGAGCGTGATTTAGATTGGGTGCCCGAAGAAAGTTTTGAAACAGGTATCAGAAAAACAGTTGAATGGTACTTGAATAATAAATCGTGGTGGTCTCGTGTTTTAAGCGGTGAATACCAACTTGAACGTATTGGTGGTAAATAGTGTCAAATTACAAAGGAATTATACTCGCTGGAGGCTCTGGTAGTCGTTTACACCCAATTACATTGGGAACTTCTAAGCAACTACTTCCTATATATGATAAACCGATGATTTTTTATCCGTTATCAGTATTGATGTTGGCAGGTATTAAAAACATTCTCATCATTTCAACGCCTGAAGACTTACCTAACTTTGAAAGGATGTTAGGCAATGGTAGTCAGTTTGGAATTGAATTATCTTACAAAGAGCAGCCTTCTCCTGATGGCCTAGCTCAGGCATTTATAATAGGTGAAGAATTTATAGGTGAGAGTAATGTCGCTTTAGTTCTCGGCGATAATATTTTTTACGGTCAACACTTCTCTGAAAAACTACTTGCGGCGGCAAAAATTGAGAAAGGGGCGTCAGTTTTTGGTTATCATGTAACGGATCCTGGGCGCTTTGGTGTGGTTGAATTTGATGCTGCGGGTAAAGCTTTAAGTCTTGAAGAAAAACCTAAGGACCCAAAATCAAATTACGCTGTTACAGGCTTATATTTTTATGACAATGATGTGGTTGAAATCGCTAAATTGATTAAACCCTCACATCGTGGTGAATTAGAGATTACCGATATTAATATTGCGTACCTCGAGCGTGGCGATTTGAATGTTGAGGTATTAGGTCGTGGTTTTGCTTGGTTAGATACAGGTACTCATGATTCTTTATTAGAAGCAAGTCACTTTGTACAAACAATTGAACATCGCCAAGGCTTTAAAGTCGCTTGTCTAGAAGAAATTGCGTATGTACAAGGTTGGATGAGTAAAGGAGAGTTGCTGGCTCAAGCTGAAAAATTAAAGAAAACAGGTTATGGCCAGTACTTGATTCGTTTAGTAAATGGGACTGTCTGATGAAGTTTATAAATACTCAAATAGAAGATGTGAAAATTATTGAGACCAATCGGTTTGGTGACGCGCGTGGTTTCTTTATGGAAACATTCCGCTCCGACAATTTTATGGCTACAACAGGGGCTAGGGCGTTTGTTCAAGATAACCATAGTAAATCAGCGAAGGGTATTTTGCGTGGGTTGCATTATCAAAAAACTCAGACGCAGGGTAAATTAGTGCGTGTCATTGCTGGGACTGTATTCGATGTTGCTGTTGATATACGCAAATCTTCACCTACATTTGGTCAATGGGTTGGTGTTGAGTTGTCGGCTGAAAATAATAGGCAACTATGGGTGCCTGAAGGCTTTGCTCATGGCTTTTATGTGATGACGGAATTTGCTGAGTTTGTTTATAAGTGTACTGATTATTACAATCCTGAATCAGAAGTATCTATCAAATGGGATGATGCAGATATTGGTATTGATTGGCCGTTAATAAATGCAGAGTTTCCGCAGCTATCAGCAAAAGATATAAATGGCTTAGCTTTTAAAGATGCACCCAAATTCGACTAAAAAGTAAATAAAGTATGAAAGTGTTAATTATTGGTAAAGGTGGGCAGTTAGCTTGGGAGTTAGAAAGGTTGTCTCCTGAAGGGATTGAGGTGGAATGTGTTGGTAAGAGTGAGTTGGATATAGCTGATGAGCTCAATGTTGCTAATTATATTAAAAACATGAAACCTGATTTAGTGATAAATGCAGCAGCATATACAGCTGTCGACCTAGCTGAAGAAAATATTGAAAAAGCATATTCTGTCAATGACCTTGGTGTGAGATATTTAGCTAAGGCTTGCAAAAAAGTTGGAACTCGTATTTTACACATATCAACAGACTTTATTTTTGATGGTCTCAGTACATCCCCATATCACACAGATGCGCTTACAAACCCATTAAGTGTTTATGGTGCTTCAAAACTTGCAGGTGAGTTAGCGTTGAAAGAAATACTACCTGAAAAAAGCATGATAGTTCGTACTTCTTGGGTATATTCAGCAAATGGTAATAATTTCGTTAAAAGTATGCTTCGTTTGATGAATCAAAGAAATAGTTTAAATATTATTTATGATCAAGTTGGGACACCAACTTGGGCGAAAGGCTTAGCTCAATGGCTTTGGATTATGGCAAGTAAATCTGAAGTTACTGGTACTTATCATTGGACCGACGCAGGGGTTGCTTCTTGGTTTGATTTTTCTATTGCTATTCAGGAACTCGCCTTGGAAAAGGGTTTACTAGACAAGGCTATACCAGTATTACCTATTTTAACGTCCGACTATCCATCCCCGGCAAGGCGGCCAGCTTTTTCAGTCTTAAATAAAACGAGCGCTGAAGACATTAGTGGGCTGAATACAGTTCATTGGCGTAAACAGTTGTCATCAATGATGGATGAATTGTAATTGTAGGTGAGTTAGGCATATAAAATATTTATTAAGTTAACAGTTAAGTTTGTAAGGGTAATTTGAATATGAAAGTAGCGGTAGTTGGAACCGTAGGCCTTCCTGCTTGTTATGGTGGTTGGGAAACTCTGGTTGACAATATAGTAAAATCTAAAAATCATCATGTAGAATATACGGTATACTGTTCTTCAAAGAATTACACAGCTAAGCTTGAAACTTATAATGAGGCAAAGTTAGTATATCTCCCATTCTCAGCAAATGGTATATCGAGTATTTTCTATGATGTGCTTTCACTTATCCATACTTGGTTTACTAGACCTAAAGTGGTTTTGATACTAGGTGTTTCGGGTTGTTTTTTTATTCCATTGTACAAGGTTTTTTCTAATTCAAAAGTGATTGTTAATGTTGACGGTATAGAGTGGAAAAGAGATAAATGGGGGCGTTTTGCAAAATCATTTCTTAAATTTTCTGAAGCCATAGCTGTGAAATTTTCAGACGTGATCGTAGCTGACAATCAAGGGATAAGTGACTATTTAAAGTTAGAATATGGTAAATCCGCTGAGATTATCGCATACGGTGGAGAGCATGCTATTGTGTTGGATGAGATAAGTTCCAATAGCCAATTCTATTTCACCGTCTGTAGAGTTGAACCAGAGAATAATGTCGAAATGATACTATCCGCATTTTCAAGTAATAATCTTAATTATAAGATAGTGGGTAACTGGCAAGCTAGTTCATATGGTACTGAGCTTAAGGCTAAATATTCACAATTTAAAAATATAGAGCTTATTGAACCAGTGTACGATTTGAAAGTGTTGTTTCAGTATAGAAACGCATGTAAGGGATATATTCATGGTCATTCCGTAGGGGGGACTAATCCGTCCTTAGTTGAAATAATGCACTTTGGTAAACAAGTCTTCGCATATGATTGTAGCTTTAATCGGTACACTACCGAGGACCAAGCCGTCTATTTTGATTCTGCTGAAGAGTTAAATTTAGCATTAGCTAGCAATTCAGAAGTTAGTAACAACCCCAATTTAAAAGAAATTGCACTGAGAAGATATACTTGGGATGTTATTACTAAGGACTATGAGTCTATGTACGAGAATCCTTATTAGCGCATAATCATCAATAATAGCTTTAAAGCTACTTTAAGTTTTTTATGAATCGAATAGGCTTTTATAAGATGTGCTCCAATATTTGTTGGTATTTGAATGGGGCTATTTTTGTTGCAACATGAACTTATTGACATTAAGTTATTGTGACCAGAAAATTATTAGGACTATACTTGGAAGTGAAAATATTATTAACAGGTGCGAGTGGGTTTGTTGGGAGCGCTATACTAGCTAAACTATGTGCTGATAAGATACGTGTTTTGGGACGTTCAGAACCACCCTGCGGCACAACCGACTTTTATTACTCTGAAATAAAGTCTGATACTGATTACTCAGAAGCTCTAAAGGGCGTTGATGTAGTTATCCATGTGGCTGCTCGTGCGCATATTATGAAAGATGGTAGTAGCGACCCATTTTCTGAATATTATGAAACTAATACACTGGGTTCTTTGAATTTGGCAAGGCAATCTTCTGCAGGCGTAAGGCGTTTTATTTTTATTAGCTCCATTAAAGTAAATGGAGAATTTACGTCCATTGGCCACCCATTTTTTTATAACGATAAAGTATGTCCTGATGACCCTTATGGTCAATCAAAGGCTGAAGCTGAAATCGGTTTGGCCAAATTGGCCGAAGAAACTGGAATGGAAGTAGTAATTATTCGACCACCATTAGTGTTTGGCCCGGGTGTTAAAGCGAACTTTGCTTCAATGATGAGCTTAGCAATTAAAAATTTACCTCTTCCTTTGGGTGCAATAAAAAATAAAAGAAGCTTGGTTGCAATAGATAACTTAGTAGATTTAATTATTACTTGCATCGATCACCCTAATGCAGCGAATCAGACGTTTTTAGTAAGTGATGACCATGATGTGACAACGACTGAGCTTCTAGAGGAGCTGACTCGAGCTGCAGGAAAAAAACCGCGTTTAATTCCTGTCCCAATGAAAGTTATTCAGATAGTCGCGAATGTGTTAGGTAAAAAGTCAATTGCCGATCGTTTGTGTGGTTCTTTGCAAGTAGACATTTCCCATACAAAAGAAACATTAGGATGGAAACCTCCTGTATCATTTAAGCAAGGCATTGCTCGTTGTTTTGAGAAGGTATAATTGTGATTCGTTTTTTTGATATTTGTTTTTCATTTTTTGGTTTAGTTTTTGGTTTTCCTATATTACTACTTTTAATATTAATAGGCTTTTTCGATACAGGATCTCCAATATTTCGCCAGGAGCGTGTTGGGCGTTACAAACAGCCTTTCACATTGGTTAAATTCAGAACAATGAAGTTGGACACAGCATCCGTAGCAACTCATTTAGCGAGTAGTGCCTCAATTACACCTTTTGGTAATTTTTTACGTAAAACTAAATTAGATGAGTTACCTCAGTTGTGGAATGTGCTGAAAGGTGAGATGAGTTTGGTGGGACCACGCCCCGGACTTTTCAATCAAGAAGACCTAACTTCTGCTCGTGATGCTAAAGGAGTATTCTCTGTTCGTCCTGGAATAACTGGTTTAGCGCAGGTCAATGAGATCGATATGTCTACTCCTGTTAAATTAGCAGAAGTGGATGCGAAAATGATCCGAGAATTATCTTTAGCTAATTATTTTAAATTTATTTTTATGACAGTATCAGGAAAAGGCTCGGGCGATAGGGTTAAATAAATCATATAAACATTATAAGTATTAATAATTCGGATGATGAAATGTTAAAGAAAGCATTAATAACAGGAATAACAGGCCAAGATGGTTCTTATCTAGCAGAATTTCTTTTAGAAAAAGGTTATGAAGTCCATGGCATTAAGCGCAGAGCATCTTCATTCAATACAGAGCGAGTTGACCATATATATCAAGACCGCCATGAAGGTAAAACAAATTTCCACCTTCATTATGGCGACCTTACTGATTCCTCTAATCTTACTCGAATACTCAAAGAAATAGAGCCAGATGAAGTGTATAACTTAGGTGCTCAGTCTCATGTGGCTGTGTCGTTTGAAGCGCCTGAATATACTGCTGATGTCGATGCA
>TARA_R110002049_G_scaffold307005_1_pt1 | contig 16249 bp, 15 predicted proteins | sample TARA_R110002049 | Tara Oceans TARA_R110002049 (sample SAMEA4396941) | marine metagenome | biome: Polar Biome; feature: [SRF] surface water layer (ENVO:00010504); material: water (ENVO:00002006), including particulate matter (ENVO:01000060) such as... | depth 5 m | reverse complement strand
TTAAAGCGACCCACTAAAATCCAACAAATTGGTATATTGGCGGAGAGGGCGGGACCCCCGTCGAACCTTCTCTATCCCTAACCAATTGATATTTAACGATATGAAGATCAACCCTCTGCCCTCCAAGTCAGCAAACGCTTTTTTTCACTGAATGCTGCTGGCTCAAAACCAAGAAGATTTTGCCTGCTAAAAATCCGGTCGTTGGCGGCGGGGGAATGCCTTCTTCGGACATTCGCTGCGCCTGGTTTGAAGGATAACAACGCGGACAAACTGTGCTTTCGCTGCGCTAGCTACCAACGACCGCAAACTGCGCATAGCAACGTCGCGGAACAAGGAGGGCGGGAAAGTATTCTTCGATAGGGAACCGTGGAAAGTCCGCTATGTGGCAAACCACACTTCAACCAAAATGACATTCAAAAAACAGGATCCTGCACTGACCTTTTGGTGTCAGCGCAGGAAAACCTAATACCCGATCGCCTATGCTGCGAATTTCTCTGCCGAAACATATTGGTAACCGAGATCTTCGGCGACAGCTCGGTAGGTGATCTGTCCGTCCACAACGTTCAGCCCATTGCGCAGATTCGGGTTACTGCTCAACGCTGCTTTCCAACCTCTGTCCGCGATTGCCAGAGCATGTTGCAGAGTCACGTTGTTCAGGGCGTAGGTTGAGGTCCGGGCAACGCCGCCGGGCATGTTAGCGACGCAGTAATGAACAACATCGTCAACGACATAGGTTGGATCAGCATGAGTGGTAGCCTTTGATGTTTCGAAGCAGCCGCCCTGATCGATGGCGACATCGACAATTACCGAACCTGGTTGCATCTGACCCAGCATAGTTTTCGTGACCAGCTTGGGTGCTGCCGCGCCGGGGATCAGGACTGCGCCGATGACCAGTTCGGCTTCCGAAACCAGCCGCTCAAGGGCTGCCTGTGTGGAGTAGACGACTTTGGCCGAGCTTTCGAAGTGGTTTTCGAGACGCTCAAGAACATCTGGGTCTCGGTCAAGGATGGTGACGTCAGCATGCAGGCCAACGGCCATCTGAGCGGCATTGAAGCCGACCACGCCGCCGCCGACGATGACGACCTTACCCGGAGAGACCCCAGGAACGCCGCCCAGAAGCACACCACGACCGCCATGCGCCTTTTCCAGAGCGGCAGCGCCGGCCTGAATGGACATACGGCCAGCTACCTGGCTCATCGGCTTCAGCAGCGGCAGGCCGCCCTTGGCATCCGTCACAGTTTCGTAAGCGATGCAGACGGCGCCGGACTCCAGCAGGTCCCTGGTCTGCTCGGGGTCGGGAGCAAGGTGCAGGTAGGTATAAAGGATCTGCCCCGGGCGCAGCATCTTGCGTTCGACGGCTTGGGGCTCTTTCACTTTGACAATCATGTCCGCTCGGGCAAAGACCTCCTCTGCTGTAGAGACGACTTCGGCGCCTGCGGCCAGATAGAGATCATCGGTCGCGCCGATTCCAAGGCCTGCATTGGCTTCGATGATGGCGCCATGGCCGCGTGACACCAGTTCGGACACGCTCTCGGGCGTCAGGCCGACACGGTATTCGTGGTTTTTGATTTCTTTTGGAACGCCTACAATCATTGTACTTCCTTTCCATTTAGTGCGCAGACACGCGAGTGAGCGACCTTCCCGGGATTCATGATTTCCAGGGGGTCGAAGGTTTTTTTGAGGGTGTTCATGAGATCGCGTTTGACCGGATCACCGTAGTTGAAGTTAAGGGGCAGCTTGTCCTGGCCAAGTCCGTACTCGGCACTGAATGATCCATCCATTTTTGCCACGAGATCGTAGATGCGCGGAGAGACCTCGGAAGTTACCTCTTCAAGGAAACTCGACGCATCGACGCCTACGGGGGCAAGGACATTGAAGTGCACATTGCCATCTCCGACATGCCCGTAGGTCGAGAGGCGGGCACCCTGTCCGTACCGATCCACCAGCGCGGCGCCCATCTCTATGAACTTGGCCATGTGAGAGGTGCGTACCGAGACGTCATGTTTCACCGACCCACCGTTCAGCACTTCACCCTCGGGTATGTGTTCGCGTAGGTTCCAGAAATCCAAACGTTGCTGTTCGCTTGCCGCGATAACACCGTCCACAATCATGTCCTCGGACATTCCATCTTCGAAGAATGCTTCAATGGCCTGATCGAGAGGCAGGATTGGCGAAGAGGTCGCGGCCTCGATTAGGACATAGTGTTTTGAGGGGACGGAGATCGGGCGGCGCAACTCCGGCTTTTTGGCAAGCAGAAGGTCGAGCGACGTGTTGGAAATATACTCGAAGGATGTGATCGCTTCGCCCGTATATTGTTGAGCTTTTGCCAGCAGAGGCATCAGATCGTTGATTTCACGGATGGCCAGAAACCCCGTCACCCGGGTGATCGGTGGTAAAAACAGACGCAAGGAGGCTGCCGTGACAATCCCCAGCGAGCCCTCCGCCCCAATCAGGAGATGGTGCATGGCATACCCCCGGTTGTCCTTGCGCAGGGGGGACAGGTTGCTCAGGATCTGGCCATCCGGCAGTACCACCTCAAGTCCCAGAACCAGATCGCGAGTGATGCCATAGCGAACTGCGGAAACCCCTCCGGCATTCGTCGAAATGTTTCCGCCAATCTGACAGGACTGCTGTGAACCAAGTGACAGCGGAAACATCAGGTTCTCTTGCGCAGCCGCTTCATGGATATCGCAAAGAATGCAGCCTGCATCGACCGTGATCGACAAGCTGTCGGCATCAACCTCTCGGACCTGGTTCATTCGTTGCAGGCTGATCAGGAGTTGTTGCCCGCCTTCATCAGGGGTCGCGCCGCCGCAATATCCGGTGTTACCTCCAACTGGTACGAGCGCCACACCATGACGGTTGCAGAGATTGACGATAACGGAAACTTCTTCGGTAGACCGTGGCCGAAGCAACGCCGGGCTTGCCCCGGTGTATTTCTTTCTGAAGTCCGTCGTGTACCCGGCAATGATGTCCTGGTCCCGAACTACGATCTCTGCGGGCAATTCTGCCAGCACATGCTCATAAGGTGTCATAGCGTGCCCTTCCTGCGTCTTCAGGCAATGCTAAGGTATGCGTGCTTCATGAAATTTCGTTTTCAGGGGCAGATTGGGCATTCTGTGCGGTGTTGCCGGTGCGCTGAAAATCAAAACTCCGCCGTCGCCCCAAAAGCCAGGAATAGCTCCGCCTTCAGAGTCTCTGAGGGCTTCCGGCTCGCGGCACTCTTCAAGGCGAGCGCCTTTGGACCGATATACGGGCTTTGAGGAAACGTCCGATTATTGCTGCCCAACAGAATCCATCACCGGATCTACTCGCGTCCACAGAATCTGCCGTGTCCTGCGTGTCGTCAGCACAATCAAATCTGACCAAAACGCTACTCTGAATGACATCCACGAGGAGGAGAGAAAACCTTGGAGTTGCCTCGATCATCGCCACTATTCGTCTCCAACCGAACATTTTGTGCTGGCGGCGGCGGGTTGGGGCGCATTCCATGCTGAAACCAACCTGAGAAAAGTGGAAAATGTCAGGCAGGTCGGTCCTCAATAAAGAAACAGTCAGTCCTGATTGTAAATTGAGGAAAACCATGCCCGAACACAAAAACCGCTTTTCCGCGTTAGAGGAAAAAATCAAAGAGGCTGGACTCGACGCCTTTCTGATCTCGACCAAAGACAGCATCTTTTACTTCACCGGGTTCCGCTATGAACCCTTTGAACGCCCCTTTTTCATCATTGTCCGCCCGGGCGCCGAACCTGTTTTCTTGACGCCCCGGATCGAGGCGGAAAACATGGCGACCATCGCGGTGCCGCACGAAATTGTTGAATACATCGATTATCCCGCACCCGCCGGTGGCAGCTACCTCGAGGCGCTACAAAGCGTCCTTCCCAGTGACGCCAAGATCGGTGTCGAGATGTCGATCACCGGCGAGCTTCTGGTGGCTCTGACGGATTGGTCGCCGCAGGTTCTGCCCTTCGTCGAGCAGCTTCGGATGATCAAGAGCACGACTGAGATCGCTGCGATCCGCAAAGCTGCGAAGTATTCGGACCGGGGTTTGAAGCTGGCTATGGAGCTTGCTCGCCTTGGCGGAACCATCTCCGATACAGACCGCGCCAACGCCTTGCTGCGGGACGAGATTGTCCGCGAGGAAGGTCATCTTGATCCCTACATTTCTAGTGTTTGGCAGGGCATTTGGGCCGCGCCCTATTCTGCACAGCCGCACCGCTTTCCAGAGCCCGAAGACACGCTGATTGAAGGCCCTAATGTCGGCCTCTCCTTCCTGCGCGTGAACGGGTATTCCGCCGAAACCGAACGCACCTTCTTTGTGGCTCCTGCCCGAGCTGATGATGCCGAGGTTTTCAACACCATGGTCGAAGCTGGCCGCATCGGATTTTCCCAATTGCGCCCGGGCATCAGCTGTCATGAGGTCGATCACGAGGTGATGGAATTTCTGCGTTCCGAGGGCTTTGGAAACAACCTTTTGCACCGCGTCGGCCACGGTATCGGCATGGGTGGCCATGAAGGCCCTTGGGTCGCCGAAGGCAGTGACGACATCCTGCAAGAGAACATGGTGATCAGCATCGAGCCGGGCATCTATTGGCGTGGCCAAGGTGGGTTTCGACATTCCGATACGGTTCTGATCACCGCTGACGGGTACGAGCTGTTGACCGACATGCCGCACGATATCGCCTCGATGACGCTCGGTTCCTGACTTTCCCTACCTATCCCAAACCAACAAGGAGACTTCCAATGAAACATATGCTTCTGGCGGGCGCAGCAGCGCTCTCACTTACTGCGGCACAAGCCGTGAAAGCGGAGGACATAACGCTCAACCTGTCTAACGAATACTCAGCCACGTCCATTCATGGCGTTGGAGATGCGCGCTTTGCATCGCTTGTCGCTGAGATGACCGGTGGCTCTGTCGAGGTGGTGGTGCACTACGGTGGTGCTCTGGGCTACAAGTCGGCTGACCACTTTGACGCGGTGGGTGAAGGCGCCCTGGAAATCGCTGACACCTATGGCGGCGCACTCGGTGGGATCGACCCGCTTTTCCTGATCTCATCGCTGCCATTCCTCGTCACGACGGTCGAAGAGGCTGAACTGCTTTATAGTGTGGCCGAGCCTGACTTTAAAAGGGTCTTCGAAGAAAATGACCAGATTCTGCTCTACGCGTCTCCCTGGCCCCCGTCAGGCATTTGGGCGCAGGATGCAATGGATTCCACGGCTGCTTTGGCCGGACTGAAAATCCGGACCTATGACAAGAATGGTACCACCGCACTGAATGAATTGGGCGCAGCCGCTGTTCGCCTGTCCTGGGCCGACGTTGTGCCTTCGATCTCGACGGGTGCCATCGACGCCGTTCTGACATCAGCCGAGGGTGGCGTGTCGGGCAGCTTCTGGGAGCACTTCGATACATTCACCGAGATCTACAACTACGCCATCCCGCTAAACTTCGTACACATTTCGAAGGATACCTTCGACGGTTTAAGTGCAGAGCAACAGGAAGCTGTTCTGGCTGCAGCTGCCGAAACCCGTGACCTGAACTGGGCCGCAATCCCGGATCGTCTGGCAACAACCTATGCCGAGCTGGCAGAGAACAATGTGACAGTTGTTACATCGAATGACGATGTCTACCGCGATGCGCTTCAGACTGCGGGTGATGCTGCTCTGAAAGACTGGTTGGACAGCACGGGTGAGCGGGGCCAAGCCCTGATCGACGCCTTCAATGCTGCGAAAGCTCAATAAACAATCTCTGGCTGTGGGGCTCGTTGGCCCCACAGCCGTTCGCCGGAGGGCACCCCATGCGATTTTTCTTGCGCGCCATCGATGCCGCCTCTTTCCTCGCTCTGATCTGCGCTGGGATCATCCTGGTCTACGCAGTTTCCCACATACTGCTGGAAACCGTCCTGAGGTCGGTCTTCGACACCTCGACCCATGTTTTGGATGAGTTCATTGGGTTTGCCGTATTGTCGATTACCTTCCTGTCCTTGTCATGGACCTTGCGTGATGGAAGCATGATCCGGGTCAATCTGTTGACTGACAGATTACCCGCAGGAACACGGCATTGGTTGGAGGTCATTGTGGCCCTATGCGCCACTGGTGTTGGAGCATTCTTCTGCACGTTCTTGTGGAGGAACTTCGCCAAGAACTGGAAGCGCGGTGCAGTCAGCGAGAGCGTCGCCGAAGTGCCCTTATGGATTCCTGACGCCGTCGTTTTTGTCGGCGCCTGCCTTTTGGTTCTGCAGCTGGCGTCAATGGTCGTTCGACCGCTTATCGAAATCACTAAAGAGGACTGACCATGGATCCTGTTACAACGGCAATTGCCGTCTTCATTCTGATGCTGGCTATTCTGGCCTCTGGTATGTGGGTTTTCCTGGCCCTCGCAACTGCCGCTGCCATGTCCCTTTTTGCTTTCATGGGCTTCTCGCCTGACAAGATCGGCGCAATCGCCAGCCGAATCATTGTGCGCAGTGCTTCTTCCTGGGAACTCGCCGCCGTACCGATGTTTATTTGGATGGGCGAAATCATGTTCCGCACCGATATCTCGGAACGCCTCTACAAAGGGCTCTCACCACTTGTCGCAAAGGTGCCTGGCGGCCTGTTGCACACTGTAGTGCTTGGCTCCACCCTGTTTGCCGCTGTCTCAGGTTCGAGCGCGGCGACTACGGCCACGGTCGGACGTATCACAACGAACGAACTACAATCCCGCGGGTATGCCCGTAGTTTGTCTCTGGGATCGCTGGCAGGCGCTGGCAGCTTGGGGCTTCTGATCCCTCCGTCCATCGTTCTGATTATCTATGGTGTTTTGGCCGAGGTTTCTATCGCGAAACTCTTTATCGCGGGGGTCATGCCGGGCCTTATGATTGCATCTTTCTACGCTTTTTACCTTGCGGCGCGCTGCTACATGTCACCGGAACTCGCTCCCAAAGGTGAGATTGAACCCGAAGATGCAGCGCCTCTGGCCGTGATCCGCAACTTGGCACCGGTCGTCGGTTTGATCATGATCGTTCTTGGCTCGATCTACACAGGCTGGGCCACACCCTCTGAAGCTGCCGCAATTGGTGTCTTTGCCGCACTTTGTTTTGCCGGGTTGAGCGGTCAAATCTCTCGCGACATGCTCGAGCAATCTATGACAAATGCGCTCAAAACGTCATGTATGGTTTGTGCTATCCTCATGTGCGCGGCGTTCTTGTCGTCTGCGATCGGCTACATGCACATTCCGCGCAATATCGCGTTGGCCATCGACGCGTTGAACCTCTCTCCCTTTGTATTGATCGCTTTTCTGGCAGTGTTCTATGTAGTGCTCGGCTTTTTCCTTGATGGGATCTCAATAATCGTGATGAGCCTCCCGATTACCTTGCCTGTTGTAATCGCTGCGGGCTTTGATCCGATCTGGTTTGGCATCTTCCTGGTCATCATGATCGAGTTGGGACTGATGACACCCCCAGTAGGCTTCAACTTGTTTGTTATCCAAAGCATTTCTGGAGAGCCCATCCACAAGGTCGCCGCTTATGCACTACCATTCTTCGTGTTGATGTGTTTGGCTGCACTGCTCATGGTCGCTTTCCCTCAGATCGCCCTTTGGCTCCCAGCTTACCTCTCGGGGTAAGTCGGTATGGACCAAAAGGTGAAGTCGAGACGAACCCAGGCCGAGCGCTCAGCAGCCACACAGGCAAAGATCCTTGAAGCTGCCCAAAACCTGATTGCAAGACAGGGGCTTGCCCACACATCTACTCAAGACATTGCAAGGCAGGCGCAAGTTTCACGTGGCGCGATGCTGCATCACTTCCCATCGCGTGCGTCACTTATCCAGGCCACATATGCCGAGATGCTGCGACAAGAATCGGAGCTGTTGCGGGATTTTGCTCGCACGCTTCAACCTGGTCAGAACCGATTGAAGGCTCTGACCGAGTACATCTGGGTACGATACCAAAGCGGCATCTTTCAAGTGTCCATGGACTACATTGCTGAAGCGCGGGTCGACGCGGATGAGTTGTCCTATGTTTCGGCTGAATCTCGAAAGTTTAATGATGCGCTAAACGACGTCTGGAATGTCGAACTGGAAGCCTTCGGCTGTGACGCAGAAACTCGGCAACTCATGATGAACGAGTTCATGTGTCTGGTGCGGGGCATGGCTTTTCAAAGCCAATGGCGAAATGATCCCAACTACTTTCAGAATATGCTGCAAAACTGGCTTGGTAGAGCACGATCTGTCTTAATTCCCGCAAGCACAAATGGATAGTCGCAGCATAAAATGCCGTGAAATTGAAAACCTCAGCTGAAAATGTTAAACTTCCCGGCAAAACGCACTTTCCTCTTGGCGATTTCTCGTACTCTTGGTGGAAATCCAAGACGGAGAAACAAACGATGCTTTCAAACTCGCTCATTGAAAAAGACCGCGCCCACTACTTCCATCCAGTGGTGCCAATCCGGGCCCACGAAAACCGTGGCGTGACGGTCATGCAATCCGGTAAGGGCGTGTTCCTGACCGACGCGGAAGGCAACGAACTGCTTGATGGTTTCGCAGGCCTTTGGTGTGTCAACGCAGGCTATGGCCACGAGAATGTGGTTGAGGCCGCCACTGAACAGATGCGCCGTCTGCCCTATGCCACCGGCTATTTCCATTTTGGCAGTGAGCCTGCCATCGAACTTGCCGCCAAACTTGCCGAGCTGTCGCCGGGCGATCTGGACCATGTGTTCTTCACGCTAGGCGGATCGGATGCGGTCGATTCGGTCATCCGCATGGTGCGGTACTACTTTAACGCCCGTGATGAGGCCTCGAAAAAGCACTTTATCGCGCTGGAAAAGGGCTATCACGGTTCCAGCTCGAATGGCGCTGGGTTGACCGCTCTGCCGGTCTTCCATGACAAGTTCAATCTGCCGATGCAATGGCAGCACCATATCGCGTCACCCTATCCTTACCGCAACGATGCCAGGTCGGACGAAGAGATCATCGCCCAAGGCGTTGCAAACCTGAAAGCCAAAGTGGCCGAGCTTGGCGTTGAAAATGTCGCGGCCTTCATCATGGAGCTGGTGCAAGGCTCGGGTGGGGTGATCGTGCCGCCTGAAGGCTACGCCAAGGCGATGCAGGACACCTGTCGCGAACTGGGTATCCTGTTCATTGTGGATGAGGTGATCACTGGATTTGGCCGCACCGGACCGATGTTCGGCTGCGAACACGAGGGGCTGGAACCGGATTTCCTGACCACTGCGAAAGGGCTGACCTCTGGTTATGTGCCGATGGGTGCGGTGTTCGTTTCAGACCGGATCTATCAGGTCATGGCGGATGCAGTGCCGGATGGCGTACCATTCGGCCACGGCTTCACCTATTCGGGCCACCCAGTCAGCGCGGCTGTCGCGTTGGAGGTCATCAAGCTATATGAAGGTGGAATGATTGAGAACTCGAAGAAGGTGGGGGCCTACTTTGAGGCGCAGCTGAAGACGCTGCTGGATCACCCGCTGGTCGGCGATGTCCGTGCCAAGGGACTTTTGGCTGCCGTTGAGGTCGTCACCGACAAGATAACCAAAGCCAAGCCCACGAAAGAAATGAATGTCGCCGCGCGGCTGGCCGATGCTGGATACGAGAACGGCATTATCTTCCGCGCCTTCGCCGACGACGTAATCGGCCTCGCGCCGCCCATCTGTATCACCGAAGCTGAGGTCGATCTGCTGATTGCTCGCCTCCGCGCAACCCTGGACACCATTCTGGACGTAGAAGGATAAACCCATGAAACTGTCTGACTTCAAAGCCCTCACATTCGACGTCTATGGCACCCTCCTTGATTGGGAAGGCGGCATGATCACTGGTCTCAAACCGCTGACTGACCGGGTCAGCCGCAACCTGACGCGTGACGATATCCTTGAGGCGCACGCGTTCTATGAAAGCACAGCGCAGCGCTATTCCCCCGCCAAGAAATACTACGAACTTCTGCCTGTCGTGTATCGCCGTCTGGCCGAAGAATGGGGCGTCGAAGTCACCTGGGAAGAGTGTGAGGCTTACGGCATGTCCGCGCGTCACTGGCATGCGTTTGATGATACAATCGAGGCGCTGACCTACCTCAAGAAGCACTTCAAACTGGTGGTTTTGACCAACACCGACAATCTGACATTCTCTGGGGCGAACACGCGTTTGGGCGTGCATTTCGACGGGGTCTATACCGCAGAAGACGTAGGCAGCTACAAGCCAGCCGACCGCAATTTCGACTACATGCTCGAGATGCTGGCGCGCCAAGGGATTGAGAAGACGGATATCCTGCACACCGCCGAAAGCATGTTCCACGACCATGCGCCTGCCAACAAGTTCGGGCTGGCCAATTGCTGGATCTACCGCCGCCACGACAAGGAAGGTTTTGGCGCAACTATGAACCCGGGCGAGATGCCCACCTATAACTTCCGGTTCAACAGCATGATGGACATGGCCAAGGCGCATCAGGCAGAACTGGCCGGATAATCCGGGTACTTAGAAGGGGAAAGAATATGAATGGATCACCGAAACTCGACCGGATCGACATCAATATTCTTTCTACCCTGCAAGCGCAGGGCAATATCACCAATGTGAATTTGGCAGAGGCTGTGGGTCTGTCCCCCAGCCCCTGTCTGCAACGGGTCAAGCGCCTTGAAAAGGCGGGGTACATCCAGAACTACCGCGCCATGATCAACCTCAAGAAACTGGCCGAGCACGTGACCGTGTTCACCGAAGTGACGCTGGCAGACCATCGCCGCAAGGATTTCGTGAAATTTGAAAACGAGATCAAGAAGCACGAGAACGTGGTTGAATGTCACCTGTTGAGCGGCGGATACGACTACCTATTGAAATTCGTTGCTCGCGGTGTCTCGCAATACCAGGAGATCATGGAGGAACTGCTGGATCGCAACCTCGGGATCGACAAGTACTTCTCTTACATCGCGATCAAGCCAATAGTCGAGAAACATGCCGTTCCGATCCACGATCTGGTCAATAGGGATTGAGTCGCAGCAGGAAATGCCGTCGCCTCAACTGCTCCAGCACAAAATGCTGACCCCAGGGCTAAATTAAAGTTTTACGCCCTTTCGATCTCGATAGGATCTATCCAACTACTGGAGTTGGAAATCATGAACCTTCAAGACATCTCTCTGTTTCGTCAGCAAAACCTTGTTGCAGGCGAATGGATCGACGCCGATGACAGCGCGACGATCGACGTGGATAACCCTTCGACACTTTCTGTTGTAGGTACCGTCCCGAACTGTGGATCGGACGAAACAACACGCGCAATTTCAGCCGCCGAGGTCTGTTTCGCAGCGTTCAAAAAGACTACCGCAGCACATCGTGGCGCGCTGCTGGAGAAATGGTTCCAGTTGATCATGGAGGCGCAGGACGACCTTGCCACCCTGATGACGCTGGAACAAGGCAAACCTTTTGCCGAGGCCAAAGGAGAGATTTCCTATGCCGCCTCTTTCGTGAAGTGGTTCGCTGAAGAAGGCAAACGTGTCTATGGGGAGACCATCCCCAGCCCGGTGCAGGATCGTCGTATCCTTGTGCAAAAACAGCCTGTCGGCGTCTGCGCCATCATTACGCCCTGGAACTTTCCTGCGGCGATGATCACTCGCAAGATCGCGCCTGCGCCGGCGGCTGGCTGCTCGGTGGTGATCAAGCCGTCCGAGTTCACTCCCTTCACAGCACTGGCTCTGGGTGTGCTTGCTGAACGTGCAGGCTTTCCCGCCGGTGCAGTCAACATCGTGACCGGTGATCCGGCGGGTGTTGGCGGTGCGCTGACCGGCAGCCCTGCCGTGCGCAAACTGTCGTTCACCGGGTCGACCCGCGTGGGCAAAATGCTGATGGAGCAATGCTCGGGCACCATGAAGCGCCTGAGCCTCGAGCTTGGTGGTAATGCGCCCTTCATCATCTTCGATGACGCCGATCTGGATCTGGCAGTCGAAGGCGTCATGGCCTCGAAATTCCGCAATGGTGGCCAGACCTGTGTCTGTGCCAACCGGATCTATGTGCAGGCCGGGGTCTATGACGCTTTTGCCAAAAAGCTGGCGGCTGTTGTAGGAGGCCTGAAGCTGGGCGACGGCTTCGAGGATGGGGTAGAGATGGGCCCAATGATCAACGAGGCTGCCATCACGAAGATCAGATCTCATCTGGACGATGCGACATCCAAGGGTGGACGCGTTCTTGTGGGTGGTGAGCAGAGCAATGAAGGCCCCCGTTTCATCACTCCCGCTGTCGTCACTGGCGCCACAGCTGACATGCTGGTGGCGGATGAAGAAACCTTTGGCCCCGTCGCGCCCCTGTTCAAGTTCGAGACCGAGGACGAGGCCGTCGCTGCGGCAAACGCCACCCCCTTTGGGCTGGCCGCCTATTTCTACACCAACGATCTGACCCGCACCTTCCGCGTCGGAGAAGACCTTGAGGTGGGTATGATCGGCATCAATGTTGGCGGCTTTGCCACCGAGGTCGCCCCGTTTGGAGGCATCAAGGAAAGTGGGTTGGGCCGCGAGGGCGCCCATCACGGTATTGACGAATACCTCGAAGTCAAAACGCTGCATATCGGCGGCATCGCGTAAGGAGGACAGACTATGAGCAAGACGTACCGCATTGCTGCCATCCCCGGGGACGGGATTGGCAAGGAAGTGTTGCCCGTCGGCCAGCGCATCATCGACCTTGTTGCTGCAAAACACGGCTTTACCGTCGAATGGAGAGAGTTTGACTGGTCCTGCGAACGCTATCACGAAACTGGGCGGATGATGCCCGAAGACGGGATCGAGCAGATCAAGGCTTTCGACAGCATCTATCTCGGCGCGGTTGGCTTTCCTGGGGTGCCGGATCATGTCTCGCTCTGGGGCTTGTTGATCCCGCTGCGTCGAGAACTGGACCAATATGCCAATGTTCGTCCGGTGCGGTTGTTGAAAGGCATCTCATCGCCGCTGGCAGGCCGCGGGCCCGAGGATATCGACTTCATCGTCGTGCGCGAGAATGTCGAAGGTGAGTATTCCGAGATCGGCGGGCGCGTCTATCAGGGCACCGAAAACGAGGCCGCCATCCAAGAAAGCATCCTGACCCGGCGCGGCACCGACCGGATCATGGATTACGCCTTTGAACTGGCCAAGACCCGCAAGCGTGGGCACGTCGCCTCGGCCACCAAGTCAAATGGCATCATTCATACCATGCCGTTCTGGGATGAACGCTTCGCCGCTGCTACCGAGCGGCACCCGGGTATCGAAACCGCACAATTTCACATCGACATCATGACCGCGCATTTCGTGCTGCACCCCGATTGGTTCGATGTGGTCGTCGCTTCGAACCTGTTCGGCGACATCCTTTCCGACCTCGGCCCTGCCGTCGCGGGCTCCATCGGCATCGCTCCTTCGGCCAATATCAACCCCGAAGGCAAATTCCCGTCCATGTTCGAACCGGTCCACGGTTCGGCCCCCGATATTGCGGGCAAGGGTGTGGCCAACCCAGTTGCTGCGGTCTGGACTGCCGCCATGATGCTAGAGCACTTGGGCGAGGTCGACGCCGCCGCTGAGATTGAACACGCGATTGAAGCCTCTTTGGCGAGCCCGGAAACCAAAACCCGTGATCTGGGCGGCACAGCTGATACAGAAGGCTCTGAAGCTGCCATTCTGGCTGCACTTGCATAAGGATGAACACCATGAAGAAAGATGAAATCGTCTATGACGACTTCGCCAAGGTCGAAATGCGGTTGGGCAAGATCGTCGAAGTCAAGGATTTCCCCCGAGCCCGCAACCCGTCTTACAAGGTCTGCGTGGACTTCGGAGAGTTGGGTCAACGCTGGTCGAGCGCTCAGATCAAGAACTACGCTGAGGAGGAATTGATCGGGCGCCATGTGGTCTGCGTCGTCAACATGCCCCCGCGCAACATTGCCGGGTTCAAGTCCGAGATCTTGATCATGGGCGTGCCGAACGCGGCCGGGGAAACCATCCTGCTGCAACCATCGGATGACGCGGTGTTGGGCAGCGAGGTTTTCTGATGCAGGGTCAGGTCTCGGTGCGGTACACGGGACTTGGCGCTCTGGCGATCCTGTCCTGGGGCACGCTGGGTGCGCTTGGCGCATTGTCAGCCTCCTTGCCACCACATCTGGTCCTGACCTTCTGTTTTGCCATTACCGCCGGAATGGGCTGGACCATATGCCGACTGACCGGCAGAACGCCTGCCCGGCTGCTGGACAGGCGTGTCGCTTTGTTCGCCGCTCTGCTGGCGGCCTATCATATTGTGTACCTGGAGGCGTTTCACCACGCCGATCCGATCCCTGTGTCGCTGATCAACTACCTGTGGCCGGCATGTCTAATCATTCTCGGCAACCTGTTCTTCCGATTGCACAGTGGTTGGCCTGGCTATCTGGGCGCCGCACTCGGGTTCATTGGGGTCGGTGTGTTGATCGGGAAAGACGGCCTGGCGCTGCAATCATCCGAAGTTTTCGGCTACGGTCTTGCCCTTTCTGGCGCTTTACTCTGGGCGCTGTTCTCCAATTTGCGGCGGCACGAGCGGTTCGATGCCATCGCCTCGCTCACGACAATTTGCCTCGGCGCATCATTGTTGTGCGGCGTTTGGTGGGCCGCGACGGATGCTCATTGGCCGGATTTGGCGAGGCGCGACATAGGGGTTATCCTTGCCCTTGGAGTTGGCCCGGCAGGCGGTGCATTTTTCCTATGGGATTTGGGAATGCGCCAAGGACATGCCGCGTTGTTGGGTGTTCTGGGGTATTCCGCTCCAGTTCTTTCCACGCTCCTGATGCTTGGATTGGGCATGGGGACACCAGGGTGGGAAATCTTCGTGGCGATCGCCTTCATCACCCTTGGGGGGGCAGTCGTTCAACTTGGAGCAAGGACATGAGGGACCGATTGGGCGCGTAGGCGACGACCTGTCAGGGCCCGTGTTTCTCTCAATTTGTTAGGAAGGCTTTAATTATGGAACAACGGCCAGATGAAACAAGAAACGCAAAGCCATTGCCTCAAAAGGTGCAAAATGCGCTTCTGATCAGCTTCTGCATTTTTGTTGTAGTTGCAGTTTCTGCTGCTGTGATGGCTGTATAACCCGCCCCACGAGAAGACAGTTCGGAGGTACCTGGCCTGCCAGCGTCCAATGAAGGTGATACTTCAAAAAGCTGACTTTTACGGCAAGTCGTTGATATGACAGTTTTGGGCCGACATTACTTAGACCAACGTCGGCTTTCGGTGCGGTGCTGCTCTTTGTGCAAGGTGCAGCATCCGGAATTTGGGCTCTCTCCGGCCGCTCGCCGCAGTGTGTTTGAATGTCCGTTTTGGCTCCGAGGCCAATGAAAAGGCACCGTTCTTTCAAGCTGAATAACGCCGAACTTCATACGAGACACGCGCGCGCCTGTTCCCTCATGACTGTATAATGGGCAATCATCTCAACGACGGCCGATCCGTCCGGCAACAGCACCAGTTCCCTAGCCGCACGGTTCTGAAACTCTCGGCTGTATTCCACGACCGGCGGGCATGCCGACACACCGCCTGTCTCAAAACCCGCCGTCGCGCAGCCGGTCAACCAGCTCGTCGCGATCGCGAGGACGGCGAGCCGCCGCGTCCAGCATCCGGCGTAGGATTTCATTGGCTGTCTCCGTTGTTTCGAGGCGTTCGATGATCCGGCCAGTTCGCTCTCCTGCGCGGCGCATCGACAGCAGGAACAAGATGATGGTGAGGGCGACCGCCCCGTAGCGCAGCGCGACCCGCGCCCACGGACTGGCAGAAATTCCGCCAAAAATAGTGGCGATCATCGCTGCCCCCGCTTCCAATCATCCAGCCGCGAGTAGATCGTGACCGCGATACCGCCGAGCGCGACGGCGATGAACACCCAGCGGAGCGTGTCGAGGTACGGCACGAGCGGCAGGATGGCGGTCTGGGTCTCGGCCAGGACGCCCTGCGCCACCTCGACCCCGGCTGCGCCCAACGTTGCCACGCCAGCCGCGCCTCCGCCCTTCATGGTGCGGCTGTCGGCCAGCACTTCGCGCGCTGGTGGAGTTTCTTCGGCGAACGCAGTCGCGCGGACTGGGAAGCGCTCGCCCCATTGGCGCGTGGGGCCGAGATCGACATGCATGAACCCCGAGCGCGGATAGAAACCGAACCCGAGGAACCCGACCTCCCGCGCCGCCGCTTCGAACGCCAGCGGATCGTGGTTCGACATGGCGATGTCGAACGCCGCACCGTCCATGTGCTTCGACCGGGTTGCGCCGCCGACAGAGCGGTTGTGTTCGGGACTGCGATAGGCAGAACGGACGATCAGCGGCTTGCC
>TARA_R110002049_G_scaffold196523_17_pt1 | contig 16263 bp, 14 predicted proteins | sample TARA_R110002049 | Tara Oceans TARA_R110002049 (sample SAMEA4396941) | marine metagenome | biome: Polar Biome; feature: [SRF] surface water layer (ENVO:00010504); material: water (ENVO:00002006), including particulate matter (ENVO:01000060) such as... | depth 5 m | reverse complement strand
GTGCGCGAGTATGCGCTGGAGAATTTTTCCGAGAAAAACATTCGCTATGGTCGACCGGCGGCGACCCTCGAAGAAGTTCTTGTGCCAGTTTATCTTCTGCACCGATTTCAGTTACACGCTGTTGGCAAGCTGATCGGTGGTGTGTACTTCGACTACTCGATGCGCGATGGCAGCGACTCGGCAACGCGCACGGTCAGCGCCGCACGGCAGGCGCAGGCCATTGACGCGCTGATCGGTGCGTTAAGGCCCGAAGTGCTCGCGCTGCCCGCCGGGCTGGCGGAGAAAATTCCACCACGCCCACCCGGTTTTCCGAAAAGCCGTGAGTCATTTACGGGATTTACGGGCGGCACTTTTGATGCGCTGGCGCCGGCGGCGAGCGCTACAGCGTTAACGCTGGAGGTCTTGCTCAATCCGCAGCGGGCAGCACGCATGAATCGGCAGCGCAGCCCTGATTTCACGTCACTGCTGACGTCATTGCTCGACGCAACCTGGTTCGCGCGCTTGCCCAGCGACGGCGATTTGCGCGCTTTGCAGCTGCAGACCGGGCGCCAGGTGGTCGATGCGCTGCTGCGACTTGCTGTGGACTCGTCGGTGGAGGGGTCTGTGCGGGCCAATGCGCTCGCCGCTATTGATCGCGTGTATGCCAGCACAGAGAAGACGGACCGGCTCGCGGCCGATGCGCGTGCCGAGCGCCGGCTCGCACGCTTCGCGATAGAGCAGATGTGGAGCGATCCGGCCAGTGTGAGCGCACTGCCGTCGGTCACCGTGCCGCCGGGTTCACCAATCGGCAGTAGCGACCAGGGAGACAAGTAATGAACGCGACCATCGGTGTATTGCTGGGCTACCTGGTAGTGCTGGCTCTGTTGGCCTTCTGGAGCCGCAAGGAGACTCACACATTGTCCGGCTACTACCTGGCGGGCAAGAAACTGCCGTTCTGGGTAGTTGCGTTCAGCGCCAACGCCACGGGTGAGTCAGGATGGCTGCTACTCGGTCTTACCGGTATGGGTTACCTGGTAGGGGCGCAGGCCTACTGGGTGGTGGTCGGCGAGATTTTGGGTGTTGCGGCATCCTGGGGATTTATCTCGACGAAACTCAAGCAGCTTGGTGACCAAACCGATTCGATCACTCTGCCCGATGTGCTGGCCGCAAAGTTTGACGACTCCCTGCACCTGATTCGTGGCATCGCCGTCGCCATCATCCTGGTAATGGTAACGACCTACGTAACCGCGCAGATGGTTGCGTCCGGCAAGGCCCTGGCCGGTTTTGTCGGCATGCAGTATCAGACAGGCGTGTTGCTGGGTGCCGTAATTATCATCGGCTATACCTTTATCGGCGGCTACAAGGCCGTTTCCTACACGGATGTCGTGCAAGGCGTGTTAATGCTGCTGGGCCTGATTCTCGTACCTGCCGCGGCAATTTACGCTGCCGGTGGATGGGGCGGCGTGCAGGAATCCCTGACGAACCAGGACCCGGCTTTGCTGAACATGTTCTCGGTCACGTCGCAGGGCATCTCGGGCTGGGTCATCATTTTGAGCTTTGTCGGTATCGGTCTGCCGTTTCTTGGCGTGCCGCAACTGCTGATCCGCTACATGTCGGCGCGCGATGACGGTGAAGTGCGCAAAGCACGTGTCATGGCAATTATTGTGATGATTTTCTTTACGGGTGGGGCCGTGACGGCCGGTATCGCCGGTCGGGCATTGTTTCCGGGGCTCGAGGATTCCGAGACCATCTTCCCGACGATCTCGAACAACCTGTTCCCGCCGATTATCTCTGGCCTGCTGCTTGTGGTTGTACTGGCAGCAATCATGTCGACCGTGGACTCCCTGTTGCTGCTTGCCTCCTCTGCGATTGTTCGCGATACGATGCAAAAGATGCTCGGCAGCAAAAAGTCCGAGCGGGAGCTGTCCGCCTACGGCAAGATCGTCACCATCATTATTGGTGTGATCGGCATTACTTTCGCCATTCCAGAGGCTCAGTTTATTTTCTGGTTTGTCCTGTTCGCGTGGTCCGGTCTGGGGGCCGCGTTCGGCCCGGCGCTGCTCGGTATCCTGTATTACCGCAAGATCACGCGTGCCGGAGTTATCGCGGGTATGTTGGGCGGTTTCCTGACGAGCGTTGTCTGGGTGCTGTTCTTCAAAGAGCGTACTTTTGATCTCTACGAGGCGATACCCGGCTTCATCGCGGGCTTTGTCCTTACCTGGGGCGTCAGTTTCCTGACCTGGCGAGCGCCTGCTACCGAACGGGGCGAAAATTAGCTCCAGGTATTTGTAACCTTTCTCGCCGCCCGGCCCTATAAGCCAGTAACAGGATCGCATGGCCGTCACGGGGGTGATCCAATTTAACGGCGAAATTCAAGGATACAAACCAATGCGACTAGCAAAACTGACGACGTATGCGCTCGGTGTACTACTGTTAACGGCGATGCTGCCCGGAGCCGTTACGGCCGCGGTCAGCGATGACGACCTGCCAGCGGCATCTACCTGGTACTTTCATGCTGATCTCAAAGAGATGCGCAATTCCTCGACCGGCGCAGGCCTGTATAGCTGGTTGGAGAATGAGGTCTTTGCCGATGTGCTGGAAGAGTCCGGTATCGATCTGGGCAAGGAAGTTGATCAGATCACCGCTTACTCGGCCGACGGAACGGGCGCCGTCATGGTTGTCGATGGCCGGTTTAGCCAGCAAACGCGTGACAAGGCGATGGCGGCCGCGAGCACGGCCGAGCGTTTCGACACGTTGAAGTCCTCCAGCGGGACGTATTACTACGTCAAAGGCGACAACAAGGTTGACGGTGACCGGATCAACATCGAAGGCATCGACAACGAGTTCTATTTTACCTTCGACGTGCGCAACAAGCTGGTCATGGCAGCGAAGAAAGAACAGATTGAGTCGCTGATGAAAAACAAGGGCAGGATCGTGGGCGACAAAGGCCACTCCGGAGCACTCTTTGTCCTGACAGCGGAGCGCAGCCTGATCCAGGCGGGGCTCAAGACCGACGAGTTCGACGAAGACGATGGCGGCTTCGAGTCCAATATCATGCGTAACACACGGCACATTGCGCTGATGGTTGCCGATGTGGCGGGCAAGATAGCGATTGAAGCGAAACTCGAAGCAACCGCGGCTGAAACGGCACAATCGCTGGCGAGTATCGTACGCGGGCTGATCGCGCTGCAGGCATTCAGTCAGGACATGGATCCCAAGCTCGCCCAGTTCCTGCAGGGTACGCGGGTAGACGTCAACGACACCTCGCTGAAAATAAGCGTGGCCCTGAGCCCGGAGACGATCGCGGCTGTTCTCGACGACGTCTGAGCCACGCGCAGTCGACAGGTAGCCGAGTGAGCGATGAACTGGATCTGATCGATGCGGCCAAGGCGGGTTCCGTGGTCGCATTTACCGAGCTGGTGCACGATTACCGCGAGCGCCTGCTGCGCTTCCTGTTGACTCGATGTGCCAGCTTCGCCGATGCAGAGGATGCGTTACAGGACACGCTGATTAATGCGTACCGCTACCTGCACAGCTATGACTCACGCTGGCGCTTCAGTACCTGGCTGTACCGAATTGCCATTCGCAACGCGGCAAACCTCCAGGCCGATGCCGGCGAGTCGCCCGATGAGCTGCAGGATACGGAAGCAGACCCCCTGTTGCTGTGCATCGCGCTTAGTGAGCGTGAAAACCTTTGGGTCAGTGCACGGCGCGTGTTGCGTAAGGAAGTGTACGCGGCGATGTGGTTGCGCTATGTCGAAGACATGTCGATCAACGATGTGGCGGCTGTTCTGGATCGCAGTGTTAGCTGGACGAAGGTGAACCTGTTACGTGCTCGCAAACAACTTGATGCGGAACTTGCCAGGACAGAAAAAGAGAGTAAGGCCTATGGATAAGCTACGAGACACACTGAAGGCTGATGCCGACCAGATTCAGGTCACAATTTCCGATGAGCTGGATGCGCGTATCAGCGCATCGTTGCAGGGTGTTGAACCCGAGTTACCAGCACGGCAGCGGCAACCGCGCAAGCCGTTTTCGTTCTGGTTGGCCAGCAGCCTTACAGGCATCGCAGCGACCATTCTGGTCATTGTGGTCGCCAACCTCAAAGGACCCGAGGCGCCGGTGACCGTGGCCAGCAAGCCGGCCACTAATCTGACAACGCCCGTGGTTACCGAGCAGGCTTTTGTACCGCTGCTCAAGACCGAGTCGGCGGTGCTGACAGCCCCCTTGCGGGAGGAACTCGAGAACCTTGAGTCCGACCTGAAAAAAGCCGAGCGAGCGGTGCGTGAAGAGATGGGTTTGAGCTTTTAGATCGGGCTTGCACACTGGCTGGATGCCGCCGGCTTTGTGGAAATCGTGGTTTGTTTGCCTTATGCTCAGATCGGGGTTAGTTCGCCGGCATCAAAAAAGCCTAACAAAAGCTGTTCAAGATCAACCACAGCGATGCCGCGAGGGAACAATGAATACGGGGATTTAGCGGATCTAGAAAAATAGCGGACTGATACCAGGAGTTAGGACCGGCAGCGGCCCCGTCGCGGCTGGAGACAAAACGCACTGATCAACATAAGGATGCATTTAGTATGCCTTTTGCTGTCGTCTTGATCCTGCTCGTTTTCGGTTCCATCCTGTTCCATATATTGAGCCCGTGGACCTTCACGCCGCTGGCGTCCAACTGGTCCAAAGTCGATTTCACCGTGGATGTCACCCTGTGGGTTACAGCGGGCGTGTTCGTCTCAGTCAACCTGTTCATGGCGTACTGCGTTATCCGGTTTCGCACACGCAAGGGCGTGACCGCGAAGTACGAACCCGAAAACAAGAAACTCGAATACTGGCTGACCGGCATTACCGCCGTCGGCGTTGCCGCTATGCTGACACCGGGCCTGTTTGTCTGGGCCCAGTTTGTCGATGTGCCGGAAGAAGCCCACGTTGTCGAAGCGGTTGGCCAGCAGTGGCACTGGACCTTTCGCTATCCGGGGGCTGATGGCAAGTTCGGCGAGGTCGACAATGAGCGGATCACGGCGGATAACCCGCTGGGGATTGATCCCGACGACCCGAACGGCAAAGACGATATCGTCGTTCTTAATCCCGAAGCGCATATTCCACTCGGCAAGCCGGTCAAGTTCCTGCTGCGTTCCAAGGACGTGCTGCATGATTTCGCCGTTGCGCAGTTTCGCGTCAAGATGGACCTGGTGCCGGGCATGGATACCTATCTGTGGCTGACACCAACGATAGCCGGCCGTTACGAACTGCTGTGCGAGGAACTTTGCGGGATCGCTCATCACACGATGCGCGGCGCGGTTGTGGTTGACGAAGTCGCCGATTTCGATAGCTGGCTGGCAAACCAGCAAACCTTCGACGAGAGCCAGAACCAGCTCGCAGGCAACGCAACAGTCGGTGCCGCACAGTATGCCGTCTGCGCCGCCTGTCATGGCCAGCAGGGGGAAGGCGTGCTGGCCATGAATGCGCCCAAACTTGCCGGCCAGAGTCCCTGGTATTTGAAACGCCAGATTCTCGCCTACAAGAACGGCCTGCGCGGCGTGCATGCTGACGACACGTTTGGCCGGCAGATGGCACCCATGGCCGCGACACTCGTCGACGAGGCCGCTATCAATAACGTGGTCGCACATATCCAGACATTGCCTGATAACGCGTCGCAGGCGACCGTGCAGGGTGATATTGCACGCGGGGAGAAGCTGGCCCGCGTCTGCGCCTATTGTCATGGCAAAGACGGCATGGGCAATCAGTCGGTGAACGCGCCGCGCTATGCGGGAATGACAGACTGGTACCTCGCGCGCCAGCTGCAAAATTTCAAGGGCGGTATTCGCGGCGCGCACCCGGAGGACTACTACGGCATGCAGATGGGGTTCATGGGCCGCATCCTCGAGGATGACGACGCGATCAATGACCTGGTCGCCTATATCAATACGCTCGACGCAGAGAGACCGGCAGCGATGGCTGCACGGAACGGGGAATAAAAAATGTCATACGTTGCGCTTGCTGATCGCGATCACGATGTCGAACACCACGACCCGCAAACCTTTATTACCAAGTACATCTGGAGCCAGGACCATAAGGTCATTGCGGTGCAATACGGTTGCACGGCAGTGTTCGTCGGCATCATTGCGCTCTGCCTGTCTGCCATGATGCGTTTGCAGCTCGGTTTTCCTGACGAGTTCGCGTTTATCAACCCTGAAAATTACTACCAGTTCATCACCATGCACGGCATGATCATGGTGATCTATTTGCTGACTGCCCTGTTTCTCGGCGGGTTTGGCAATTACCTCATTCCGCTCATGTGCGGCTCGCGGGACATGGTGTTCCCGTATCTGAACATGCTCAGTTATTGGGTATACCTGTTATCGGTACTGATTCTGCTGGCGAGCTTCTTCGTGCCGGGCGGTGCCACCGGTGCTGGCTGGACCCTGTACCCGCCGCAGGCCATCATGCCCGGTACACCGGGCGTCGACTGGGGTATTGTGCTGATGCTGCTGTCGCTCGCGGTGTTTATCGTGGCATTCACGATGGGCGGCCTGAACTACATCACGACCGTGCTGCAGGCCCGTTGCAGAGGCATGACGCTGATGCGTATGCCGCTGTCCGTATGGGGCATTTTCATGGCGACCGTGCTCGGTCTGCTCGCGTTCCCGGCGTTGCTGGTCAGCGCCCTGATGATGTTGCTCGACAAGACCCTGATGACGAGTTTCTTCATGCCCGCCATCAGTTCGATGGGTGCTGACCCGGGTTACACGGGCGGCAGTCCTATTCTGTTCCAGCACTTGTTCTGGTTCTTTGGTCATCCCGAAGTCTATATTGTGGCGCTGCCGGCATTCGGTATCGTGTCCGATCTCCTGAGTACCCACGCACGCAAGAATATTTTCGGCTACCGCATGATGGTATGGGCCATTATCGCGATCGGCGGGCTGTCATTCGTGGTCTGGGCGCATCACATGTACGTGTCAGGCATGCACCCTTATTTCGGCTTTTTCTTCGCCACGACGACACTGATCATTGCGGTGCCAACCGCCATCAAGGTTTATAACTGGGTGCTGACCTTGTGGCAGGGCAATATTCATTTGCGAACGCCGATGCTGTTTGCCATCGGTTTCATCTTTACGTTTATTCACGGCGGGCTGACTGGCCTGTTTCTCGGCAATGTCACAATCGATCTGCCGCTGTCCGATACGTACTTTGTCGTCGCTCACTTTCACATGGTGATGGGCGTGTCGCCCATTCTCGTGGTGTTCGGGGCCATCTATCACTGGTTTCCGAAAATTACCGGCAAGATGTATAGCGAGACGCTTGGCAAGTGGCACTTCTGGATGACCTTTCTCGGTACTTATGCGATTTACCTGCCTATGCATTACCTGGGTTTCCAGGGCGTACCGCGGCGCTATTTCGCCATGGGTAATACCGACTTTCTGCCGGAGTCCGCACAAACACTGAATGCGGGTATTACGCTGTCGGCATTGTTTGTTGCTGCCGCCCAGATCCTGTTTTTCATCAACGTAATCTGGAGCCTCAAAGCCGGCAAGAAAGCGGACCCGAACCCGTGGAACGCGACGACGCTCGAATGGCAAACACCCGATACACCGCCGAAGCACGGTAACTGGGGGCACGACCTGCCGGTTGTGCATCGCTGGGCTTACGACTACAGCGTGCCGGGCTACAAGGACGATTTTATTCCGCAAAATGTGTCGCCCGCTGATGCCCCGGTTGGTCATGACCACAAAGAGGCGCACTAGTGGAATTTATCCTGCTGATTCTTGCTGTCATCCTGGCCGTTTTTCTCGGCTGGCTGTTGAAGCAAACCTTTAACGCGACGCCCTGGGTTGCCGACGTTGCTGCCGAGTCGGCCCATCAGGCCCCGATGGGTGCCAATGCCAAGACCGTGGCTCTCACCGTGTTGCTCGCGGTTATGACTTCGTTCTTTGCTCTGATTCTGAGCGCCTACGCCGAGCGCATGGAGCTGGGCGATTGGGTGCCTCTCACGGAACCGGCACTGCTGTGGGCGAATACGGGCATCCTGGTTGCCGCAAGCCTCGCGTTCCAGTGGACGCGCAATGCGGCGATTAACGAGCAATCGGCGCGGCTGATGCCGGGATTGATAGTGACGGGCGCATTGACCATCGCATTTATTGTCGGCCAGTACTTTGCCTGGCGCCTTGTGAATGCCAGTGGCCAGTACCTCGGAAGTAATCCGGCCAATGCGTTTTTCTTTTTTCTGACAGGCGTGCACGCGCTGCACATTCTGGGCGGCTTGTTTGTATGGGTGCGGGCAATACAACGGCTGGCATCCGGTGGGCAGGCCACCGCCGTCCGGCAGAGTATCGAGCTTTGTGCGGTTTACTGGCACTACCTGTTGCTCGTCTGGCTGGTGCTGTTCGGTTTGCTCTTGTCGACATGAAATAAAAGGAAACTGATCGATGTCTGAAGCAGTAATAGATCCTGCGGGCGCGGTGGAACCAGGCGGCAAGCCGGGTGTAAAACACGATTTCTCGCGAGACAAGCAGGTCTTCCCGGTGCCCTGGGGCAAGGCGATGATGTGGATATTCCTGCTGTCAGATACCTTCATCTTCAGTTGCTTCCTCGTTTCGTACATGAAGGTGCGAATTGCGACGACCGACCCCTGGCCCTTCCCCAGCGAGGTGTTTGCACTGACGCTGTTTGGTCATTCGATTCCGTTAATCCTGATCGCCATCATGACGTTTATCCTGATTACTTCCTCAGGCACGATGGCACTGGCCGTGAACATGGGCTACCGCAAGGACCGCAACAAGACCTTCTGGTTGATGGTGGCGACGGCACTGCTTGGCGCGTCGTTTGTTGGCATGCAGGCATTCGAATGGACCAAGTTGATTCAGGAAGGCGTACGGCCCTGGGGCAATCCCTTTGGCGCAGCCCAGTTTGGCTCCAGTTTCTTCATGATCACGGGTTTTCATGGCATGCACGTGTCAGCCGGTGTTATTTACCTGCTTGTCGTTGCCTTTCGCGTTCGCAACGGTTTCTACGAACGACGCGGTGGCAACTATGAGATTGTGGAGATAGCGGGCTTGTACTGGCACTTCGTCGACCTTGTATGGGTATTCATTTTCGCGTTCTTCTACCTCTGGTAGGGGTTTTCGGGAGACAGGCATATGGCAAGCGCTGAAGGACAACAGCACCCGCTGAAGATCTACTACATCATGTGGACGGCTCTGTTTATCTTGAGCTTCTTCTCTTACATGGTTGACTACCTGAATCTCCAGGGCAATTTGCGCTGGGGGCTGATCCTGCTGTTCATGTTTGCAAAAGCCGGTGGTATTGTCTGGATCTTCATGCATATGAAGTGGGAGCGTCTGTCGCTTAAGTTCGCAATCATGGGGCCACCGGTTGCGATCCTCGTCCTTATCGCCTTGATGGCAATGGAAGGCAACTACGTCGAGCAAAATCGTGTCGAACACTACGGTGAAAGCACGTTTGAACCGCAGGCAGTTCCGCATCATTGAATCCGAAACCTGCGCGCGCTTGGCGACCTGTACCCGGTAGCGCATTTTCCCACACTTTAAGAAGTGATCAGGTCTGACCTGTCCTGTCACTTTTTCTGTGCTTTGCACTTGATTGATGCGGCATCTGATGTTGCCCACATGGATAGCTGGAATGAAAAAAATCGACCTCAGTACTTGCCTGCGAGGTGAGCATGCCTAGTTACCTGATGAGTATCGTCGGAGTAGCGATAATTCTTTTGCTTGCGTGGTTACTTTCGAATGCGCGTTCGGCGATCAACAAGCGCACGATTGGATTCGCATTCCTTATCCAGGCGCTGCTCGCGGCCTTTATCATCAGCGCACCGTGGGGCAGGCAGGCGCTTGCGTCGGTCGTGCGCAGCGTGCAGCACGTCATCAACTATGCGAATGACGGCATTGCATTCGTGTTCGGCGACCAGATCACGCCATCGCTCGGTTTTACGATTGCCTTTAACGTGCTGCCCGTCATCGTGTTTTTTGCCGCGTTGATGTCGGCGCTTTACTACCTTGGCGTCATGCAGGCGGTCGTCGGATTTATCGGCGGTGGTCTGCAGCGACTGTTACAAACCAGCAAGGCGGAGTCAGTATCGGCCGCTTCAAATATTTTTGTCGGGCATACGGATGCACCTCTCGTGGTGCGCCCCTATCTCGCCAAGATGACACAGTCCGAGTTGTTTGCTGTTATGACCGGTGGGTGTGCGACGATCGCTGGTGGCGTGATGATGGCCTACGCGAACATGGGGGTTGATCTTGGCTACTTGTTGACGGCGAGTTTCATGGCTGCCCCGGGCGGCCTGCTGATAGCCAAGATCATGATGCCGGAAACCGAGACTCGCGCTGAGCAGACCGACGACGGTGCGCTGGCCGATGAAGAGCAGCCCGCCAATATATTTGAGGCTATCGGCAACGGTGCCATGACCGGCATGCACATCTCGATGAGTGTTGGTACCATGCTGATCGCTTTTGTTGCGATTATCTACATGCTCAACGGCCTGCTCGGATGGTGCGGGGCGCTGTTCGGGGTGGAAGACCTGACAATGCAATACCTGCTCGGTTTGCTGTTTTCGCCAATTGCGTTCTTGCTCGGCGTGCCCTGGAGCGAGGCGCTACAGGCGGGCAGCCTGATTGGGCAAAAGCTGGTGCTTAATGAGTTCTATGCATATGCGGCGTTTATGGAAGTTAAGGACAGCCTGTCGCCGTATACTCAACTTGTCGTCACGTTTGCGCTGTGCGGGTTTTCGAATCTTGGATCAATTGCCATCCTGCTCGGCGGGCTGGGGGCTGTTATTCCGGAGCGCCGCCACGACATCGCGCGGCTCGGGCTGAAGGCGGTGATTGGCGGCACGCTCGTCAACCTGATGAACGCCGCGCTGGCCGGCTTGTTTTTCTCGCTGCAAGGCTTATAAAGACTCTATGACACGCGCAATTGTTCTGGTCCTTGATTCGTTTGGCATCGGTTCTACCGACGATGCCGAGACGTTCGGCGACGATGGCGCCAACACGCTTGGCAGCATCGCACGCGTGCGGGCGCGTTCGGCCGCAGGTCCGCTCAAATTACCGAACCTTGCGCGGCTCGGCCTGTTCGAGGCGGCGCGCGACAGTGCTGGTGACTATCCCGAAGGGACTGGCAGCGTGGGCGAGGTGACTGGCACATACGGCTATGCGGCCGAGCTCTCCAGCGGCAAGGATACGCCCAGCGGGCACTGGGAAATTGCGGGCGTACCGGTCCTGTTCGACTGGGGCTATTTCACCGAGAAAACCAACACGTTCCCGCAAAAACTGCTCGCCGATCTGATCGAGAAAGCTGAGCTGCCCGGTGTGCTGGGCAACTGCCATTCATCGGGCACAACGATTATTGCCGAGCTTGGCGACGAGCATGTCAGGACAGGCAAGCCGATTGTGTATACCTCGGCCGACAGTGTGTTTCAGATAGCCTGCCACGAGGAGTCGTTTGGTCTCGAACGTCTCTACTCGCTTTGTGAGATTGCGCGCGAGCTGGTCGATGAGTACAACATCGGCCGGGTCATTGCCCGACCGTTTATCGGTACCGGCCCTGACAACTACACGCGCACCGGAAATCGCCGCGACCTCACCACGCCGCCGCCCGCCAAGACGGTGCTCGACAAACTGGCCGAGGCAGGCGGCGAAGTAATCAGTATCGGCAAGATTGCCGATATCTACGCCCACCAGGGCATCACGAAGAAAGTAAAGGCGACAGGCAATGCCGCGTTGTTCGATGCGACGCTTACCGAACTGCAAGATGCGCCGGACCGTTCAATCGTCTTTACCAACTTTGTCGATTTCGACATGCTGTACGGGCATCGGCGCGATGTAGAGGGCTATGCGGCTGCGCTCGAATACTTCGACCGGCGGCTGCCTGAGCTGCTCGATGCGATGCAAGACGAGGACCTGCTGATCATCACGGCCGATCATGGCTGCGATCCAACCTGGGCCGGTTCCGATCACACGCGTGAACACATTCCCGTGGTCTGCTTTGGCGCGCATCTAAAGCCCGGTTCAATCGGCAAACGCGACACATTTGCGGACATCGGACAAACTCTTGCAAGTTACTTCGAGCTTGCACCGATGGATTACGGCCGCAGTTTCCTGCATCGGGACAATTGAACGAGACCCGAAAGTTCATTCTTATCTACGGGCTGGCACTGGCCACCTGCTTTTTGTTGCTTGCCTGGCTCGACTACCAGTACGCGCTCCGAACCTTTACGGCCGAGATCTACGTCGTTGTACTTTGCGTATTGTTCACGGCCTTCGGTGCCTGGCTGGGCGTCAAGCTAAGCAATCGCACGGTGCACGAGGATTTTGTCAGGAATGGCAAGGCGCAGAAGTACCTGGGTATCAGCGAGCGGGAAAGTGAAGTGCTGGTCTTGCTGGCCGAGGGTTGCAGCAACCAGGAAATTGCAGAGCGGCTATTCATCTCGCTGAGTACTGTCAAGACGCATCTGCACAAGCTCTACCAGAAACTCGACGTGGCGCGCCGTACGCAGGCGGTACAAAAGGCGAAGGAGCTGCGGCTGGTGCCCTGAAACCGCAAAATCAATCTTTCGATTGATGCCAGCGCCGCTGCGGGGTGCCTACTATTGAACGTCCTGCCGCGGCAAACGGAGCAATATTGATGCAAAGAACAATACTCACATTCGGCGTCATTTCAGGGCTGCTTATTATTGGCATCATCATACTGAGTTTCAGTCTCGGTCTTATGGAGGCCTGGTTTGGTTTCCTGGTCATGTTTATTGCGTTCGCGGCGATCTTCGTTGCGATCCGGCAATACCGGGACCAGCAGCTCGGCGGTACGATCCGTTTTGGTACGGCGTTGCGCGTTGGTTTAGGCATCACCCTTGTTGCCAGCCTGGTATACGTGGCAGTTTGGGAGGTCTACCTGCACTTTACCGGGAGTGCCTTCATCGATGCCTACGTGCAGTCGATGATCGATACTTATATGGCCGATGGCATGAAGGGTGCGCCACTTGAGGCCGCCATTGCCGAGGCGCAGGCAATGAAAACACAGTACGCGAACCCGCTGTTTCGCCTGCCAATGACTTTGCTGGAGATATTCCCGGTCGGTGCGTTGACCAGCCTGGTGGCAGCCGCCGTGTTGCGGAACAACAAGGCATTGCCCGCTAGCTAACGCAATACGCTCACAGCACCGGGAACCGCCGCGAGACGGCCGGCCTTGCGTTGCCGCTTGCGGTCACGCCCGTTTCGCGCGGTGGCCCGTAAGTCGAAAGAGTGCCTAGCCGGTTGCCTCTTTTGCCCGTACGCGCTGGTCGCGACGCCGTTCACCTTCGGAAAGCAGCTTCTTGCGCAGTCGAATGCTCGTTGGCGTGATCTCAACCAGTTCATCGTCGTCGATGAATTCAAGCGCGCCTTCGAGAGACAGCTTCACCGGCGTCGTAAGTTGAATGTTTTCATCAGTGCCGGCCGCGCGAATGTTCGTGAGCTGTTTGCCCTTTGTCGGATTGACGGGCAGGTCATTACCACGGCTGTGAATGCCGATGATCATACCTTCATACACCTCAACACCGTGGCCGATGAACAGGCTGCCGCGCTCCTGCAGGTTAAACAGTGCATAGGCCAGTGCCTTGCCCTGTACGTTCGAAACCAGCACGCCATTATTGCGCTGACCAATGTCGGCCTGCACGCGTGGCGCATACTTTTCGAACACGTGATAGATAAGTCCTGTGCCGGACGTGGCTGTCAGGTACTCGGTACGAAAGCCGATCAGTCCGCGAGCCGGGATGCGGTATTCGAGGCGAATCCGGCCACGGCCATCGGGTGTCATGTTCAGCAATTCACCCTTGCGGTCGGCGAGGCGGGTCATGACGCCGCCCTGAAATTCCTCTTCGAAGTCGACCGTTACCAGTTCCCAGGGTTCGTGCGCGACGCCATCGATCATGCGTTCAATAACGGTAGGCCGCGACACGGCAAGTTCGAACCCTTCGCGGCGCATCGTTTCGATAAGCACCGATAAATGCAGCTCGCCACGTCCGGACACCTGGAAGCGATCCGGGTCGCTCGTGGGTTCAACACGCAGGGCGACATTGTGTTTGAGTTCCTGGTCCAGCCGCGCCTGGATCTGGCGGGAGGTAAGAAACTTTCCTTCGCGCCCGGCAAACGGTGACTTGTTGACCTGGAACATCATGCTGATCGTCGGTTCGTCGACCTGTAGCGCAGGGAGCCCTTCAGGCTTGTCGCGTTCGCACAGCGTGTCGGAGATCTGCAGATCGTCGACACCACTGAACACGACGATATCGCCAGCCCCCGCTTCCTCAACCTGCACCCGCTGCAGGCCATCGAAACCGTACAGATGCATGATGCGGGCGTTCTTGACAGTGCCGTCACGCCGCACGAGGCTGATGCCCTTGTTCGCGCGCGCAATGCCGCGGTTAATGCGGCCAATGCCCAACACACCAACGTAGGAGCTGTAGTCGAGACTCGAAACCTGGAGTTGCAAAGGGCCTTCGATATTGACGTTCGGTGGTGGTACGTTCTTGACAATTGCATCGAGCAACGGTGTTACGTCGCCGCTTCGGACGTCCGGTTCGGTGCCGGCAAAGCCCTGCAATGCCGAGGCGTAGATCACCGGAAAGTCGAGTTGTGCGTCGCTGGCGCCGAGGCGGTCAAACAGTTCGAAGGTCTGGTCGAGAACCCAGTCGGGGCGCGCGCCGTCACGATCAATTTTGTTGATCACGACAAGTGGTGTGAAGCCGTGTGCGAATGCTTTTTGTGTGACGAAACGGGTTTGTGGCATCGGCCCGTCTACGGCATCAACCAGTAGCAGGACTCCGTCTACCATCGACAGCACGCGTTCTACCTCGCCACCGAAGTCGGCGTGTCCGGGCGTATCAACTATATTGATATGCCAGTCCTGCCAGCGAATCGCCGTGTTCTTCGAAAGAATCGTAATGCCCCGCTCGCGTTCGAGGTCGTTCGAGTCCATGACACGTTCAACAACGTCGGCGCGGGCGTCGAACGTGCCTGACTGGCGCAGGAGCTTGTCGACGAGCGTGGTTTTGCCATGATCAACATGGGCGATGATCGCAATGTTGCGAATTTTATCAGTCAGGAACACAGGGGGACTCGTGGGCAGTGCCGGGCAAAATGGCGCGCATTATAGCCAGATTTAGCGATGAAAAGCGCTATTTTGCTGCCGGGTCGTCCGCCGAGTACACAATCCGGCCGCCGAGAATCGTCCGCAGCACCCGCGTATCGCGGATGGATTCGGGCGCAATGGCCGTGAGATCACGGTCCAGCAGCACCATATCCGCCAGCAGGCCTTCGCGCAGCATGCCTTTCTCGTGCTCTTCGAACGAGGCATATGCGCCTGCGGACGTGTAGGCGCGCAAAGCCTCTGCAACGCTGATTTTCTCTTCCGGCACCCAGCCGTCCGGGTTTGCGTCGTCGAGGGTGCGGCGCGTAACGGCGGCGTAAATACCGAGCAGCGGCTCGGCCGGGGCTACGGACCAGTCGCTGCCAAAGGCCACGCGCGCGCCGCTATCGAGCAACGAACGGAACGCATACGTGGTCTTGATCCGCTCCGGGCCGATGACTTTTTCGGCCCAGCGACCGTCGTCTATGGCGTGGTAGGGCTGCATACTTGCAATGATGTCTTGCGCGGCAAAGCGGTCGATGTCCGCTGGCCTGATATGTTGCGCGTGTTCGATTCGGAAGCGACGATCCCGCGCACCCTGTTCTTCGGCAACATCGTAATAGATGTTCAGCAAGTCAGAAATTGCCTTGTCGCCAATAGCGTGCACGATAACGTGCAGTCCGGCAGCGTCGGCGCCGGCAATCCAGGCGTGCATGTCGTCGAGTTCGTTAATGAGGAAACCGCGGTCTTCAGGCGCATCGCTAAAACCCTCGAAGAAGGCGGCTGTGTGCGAACCCAGCGAGCCGTCCATGAAGCCTTTCAGCCCGCCGATGCGCAGCATCGCATCGCCACGGCCCTGTTTCGCCACCCGATCGCGAAGGGCTTCCCATTCGGACAGCGGTACGACGGAATATATGCGCGTGGACAGCTCCTGGTTGGCATGCAGGCGCTCATACGATGCCAGGCTCTTGAAGTCGGCCATGTCGTGCACCGTGGTGACACCATGACTGGCGACCTCGCGCATGGCCGCCCGCACCTGGTTGTCGAGCAGTTCGTTGCTGGCTGCCGGTACCACGGCGGTGACCGGGAACATGGCATTGTCTTTCAGGACGCCGGTGGGTCGCCCGCTGGCGTCGCGAACAATTGTGCCGCCGTCGATGTCGGGTGAGTCCG
>TARA_R110002049_G_scaffold137350_1_pt1 | contig 16282 bp, 14 predicted proteins | sample TARA_R110002049 | Tara Oceans TARA_R110002049 (sample SAMEA4396941) | marine metagenome | biome: Polar Biome; feature: [SRF] surface water layer (ENVO:00010504); material: water (ENVO:00002006), including particulate matter (ENVO:01000060) such as... | depth 5 m | reverse complement strand
AGGGAATTTACAGGAAGTGTCCCGAGAGTCCGTACATATCTACAGTAGACTAAATTAGGAGGCGAAAGCGTGAAAAACCTAGAACTTAGGGCAAGAACGGCAGGCAATGTCGACAGTATCCTACATTGTCCGTTTCAAACTGAGTCTGAAATTCGAGACTTGAACTATAAAGAGTACCCCCATTGGCATGTATTGCTCAACGGCAGACACATCGGTGTTCACAGGCAGGACAATCGAATCTGTAACTGGGTAGCGCGAACACTTCGTTCAGACGGCAAATACAGACAGAAATGCCTTGGGCCAGCACTTAGCCTTAGCAAGAAAGCAATCCCATACGAACTCGCAATTTCACGGGCATTTGAATGGTTTGAAACTGGTGAAGTGAGCGCCTTATCGGTGGCACCGGAATTTGTTGGCCGAGTCACATCTCTAAATATTTGCCCTATCGGTGAAATATATACAGTAGGCCATGCCATGTTGGACTACTTAGAATGGTCTAAATTGGCCCGCTCTGCGGGTAGCCATTACAATAACCTAACGCTGATGAACTATCACTTAGTCCCGCAATTTAGCGCCATACCGATTGAAAACTTCAATGCGAAAGATGTCCAACGCCTAGCGATTAACGTGCTAGAACGCCCGCCCAAGCGCGGCTTCGAATGTACGCCTGCAAAAGTGGAAATGAGCAATCTCAGCACCGATGAAATACGCAGACGCAAGCGAACATTCAATTCGCTGATTACTATCTTGAGGATGATTTTTCGCTACGCATGGGAAAGCGGTCAACTTCATTCCGAACGATCATGGAAGTGCTTGAACCGGGTCTCTGTCAATCACCAACCAAGAACCATTTTCTTGACTAGGCAAGAGTGCGTCAAGCTGATCGAGGCTTGTAACCCTGCTTTGCGTCAACTTGTTTTGGCCGCGTTATACAGCGGTTGTCGCGTGGGCGAGCTTGGCGAAATTCGAGTAGAAGACGTTGCCAAGGGTGGGTTCGGAATCTCGGTAAAAGCCTTTAAGCGCGGCCCAGCAAGGTTTGTATTTTTGCCTGATGAGGGCATGGTGTTCTTCCTAAACGCATGCAACGGAAAGCGGCCAGGAGATCATCTATTTTTCTCAACCAAAGGAAAACCTTGGCGACGCCAACACACACTCCAGTTCCGCACAGCCGTCGCCAAATCGGGCCTTCCAAGAGAATTCGTTTTCCACGGGCTGAGACATACCTACGCAAGCGATTTGGTAGCTCGCGGAGCCACACTCGACACCGTGGCAAAGCAACTAGGCCATGCAAACACCCTCACGGTAATGAACACATACGGCCACCTTGCTGAGAAGGTTAGGGAGAAACAGGTCCAGCAATTTTTCTCACCGATAGTACCTCCAGAAAACTTCAGCTCTGAAAACATGGACAAAAGACTGCAGGACATTCGAATTAGAGAAGACGCCCAAAACTGGAGAGAATTGGGACGGGTGAGTACCGATTCGACACTTCCCCGACGACCATTGTCACGACCCAGCAAAGAAGTCCTGCTAACATTTTCAAACTTACCCGGCCAGCACTAGAAACAATGTCACTTTCCGTGCGTCTCTCCACATGTCACCCTCCGTCTGGGCGAAGGTGAACAAGCACAGGAGCGCTAAATCTAGAATGGTTTGAGCGTGGCCAGGAACTACCAGCTGGTCGAGCCATTTCTAGAATTTCTTTTGGCCGTTGAGACTGGAACCTCACTGCATGCAAGCCAACTGGCTTAACCAGGGGTTCAAAGCTATTGGCAACTTCCGTCTCTCGTTGGTGAGCGCAAAGATGCCCGTATGTTGTACTTACGGTTTGAACATTTGAGTGACCAAGCTGCTCTGCAACGGTGAGCAACGATGCACCACCTTGAATAAGTTGGCTAGCATAAGTGTGTCGAAGGCCATGGAACGTAAGCAATTCTGACAATGCAGCCGCCCTTCGTGCAGCTTGAAAACGGCTCTTGTATTCGGAACCCCATGCGCGCCCGTTCTGTTTCAGAAAGAGGCATTCTGATGAGGGTCGCCCGTCGACGAGACTACGGAAGAAGCTAAACCCTTCCGGAGGCAAAAATACGTAGCGTTGTCGAACGCCTTTGGCAGAAGCAACGAACACGGCAGAAGTGTTAGTGTTCAGGTCTCCGACCTGCATCTTTCGCAATTCATTCGACCTACAGCCTGTATACAGCGCTGCTTTGACCAATTGTGCGAAGTCATCATCACAGGCAATGAGCAGTGATCGGCATTCGGTTCTGTCCAGAAATATCATTCTTGGGCGGTCGACATTTGGCACTCTTCTAAGGCACCTCACTGGCAAATCTGACTGAAGTTCGGCCCGCTCCCAAGCCAGTAGAAATGCACCTCTGAGTATGCTAATCAACGCATTAAGTGTCTTTTTACGCTTTCGAAGTTCCTCATCACCTAGGGCAGATAGTTTGTTGCGAGTTCTAGGCTCCGCTCGACCATACTTTGGCGGCATTTCTAGGATCGCCAAACAAAAGTCATTGAAGTGCTTACCATTGAAATGCTCAAGAACAACGGAAGATAGCCGTGGCACAATATAGTAGTTGATTAAGCTCACCAGCGTTTCAAAATGAGATTTAGTCCCCGCAATGCGCTTCCAGTCTAAGTAGCTTTGCATCGCGCTTCCAACTGTCGGCTCTGGCCCGATTGGGCATATACTAAGGGTCCGTTTCGATCCGATTTGATAGGGTTCAGCCGCCAAGGCCATTACCGCAGGTTCGGCGAACCATGCTTCGGCCAATTTTTTGGCCTGCGCAAAGTCAATGGTGTCAGCAGTACACAACCGCCGCTGAGTGTATCCGCCATCCTTCCGGCGTATCCTCGCAACCCAAACTTGGCTACCAACATTACGGACTTGGATGCCGATGTGGCGGCAATATTCCAAAAGTATGAAGTATGGTGATTTCCGAGGCGGCAAGCTCTCTCTGACCAATGGGTCGCAGATATCAAACCTTGCGTGCATTCGTGCTTCCTCCTTTTGATGCGAATTTAATCACGCCACAGGACAACAAGCATAGACATACTGACAAGGCTTGGATTTTAGGCAAACCAAACCCCCACGATCATAGAACAATAATGGTAGCAATCATGGGGGGGGGATGAGCAAATTTCCAAAATTATTATTTGGGAACAAGGCATTATAAGGGGGTAGTGGCGGACCGAGGAGAAAGCAGACCCTCAAAAAGAGCTTTTTTCAGACTCTGGTGCCGACTTTGTAAGTTTCATTTCCGTCGACATTGTCGGCAGCACCTCTCTTCGACAGAAATACGGAGAACAGTTTGACAGGTCTTATGAAGTTTTCTGAGGGAGCTGCTGACTAGCGTGGGCCATTTCCATGGTGCTGTTCTCAATGTGACCGGAGATGGCTTTATCGCTTTCATAGATATGCCGGGGTTCACTACCCAGTGTGATAACACGGTTGATCTTGGTCTCACCTTACTTCGCATTCTTCGAGAAGCAGTAAACCCAGCGATCGAAGAAGCTGGCCTACCATTGTTGGAAATGAGAGTCGGTGCAGATGTAGGAAAAGCTCGCAAGAGAGTGGTAGCTGTGGCGGCTACAGGTTTCCAATCTCACGATATTGGTAGCGCAGCCTTAAATCGTTCGGTCAAAATTCAAGAAAATGCTCAATCAGGACAATTTCTCATTGGGCAGGCGCTTTATGCATTGCTTCATGTCGGGTGGCTGGAAAGAAGCGTCCTTGTCCCTTTCGATGGAGAGCTTTTGGGGACTCCTTCCTACGGTGTATACGAGATAACCTAGTGCTTGTTCTGGACCATGTTCCGGACTGCCGAGTGTATTTTCAATTTTCAGCCTCAAAGCAAGTGTCCGCTTTAAGGAAAAATGATGTTGTGGGCGTCCGTGCAGCGAACATCTCCTTTCCGCCCATTCTGTTGAAAAAGTCTCTGCTGCAACTGAAAACTTCGGGAATGTGGGAAACCGTTCTCTGACGAGTTTATTGAGCCACCTGACGCCGTCAAAATTTGGGTAATTCGGAATTTTGTTCTCCCAAATTTGGCCCTAATGTGGTGCATTATAATTTTTCAACACAATGCGCCCCCTTTTTCATGAGGGTCGCTGCTTCGGGCTGAAGCCGATTTGCCCTGGACGCATGCCGCCTGAAGGCAGAGATCACTGTAATTTATTTCCAAAAAATCCCGGGCGACCTCGAAGCTCCTAACCATTGAGATGACGCTCGGAGCGCCGTAGACCTGTCTGACCGTTATTCGCCCGCGCCTTTCAGGAAATTGAACTCCTGCCATGGCGCAGTGTTAGCTATGCCCTGTCGCATACGGACGCCGGTGCAGTCAGTCATGCTGTAAAGGACTGTGGCAAATGTGCTGGACCCCCCGTGGGTTTTGGCGCGCATCCGGATGGGCGCCTCTGGGTCGTCGAATAATGCCTGAACTTCATCTGCGGTTGTTAATGCTTCCTGCCGGGCCGCTAACCAACTCAGGCGCAAGGCCGAACTTTTCGTGAACCCACTCGCTCCAAACCGCGCCAGCGCAGCCGCGTCAATGTCCGAACTGATAAGGGGATGATTGGTGTGCAATAGCCCGCCGTTGTTCGGTATGATCAGCGGCGAGCAGGTTTTTGCAGAACATTCGAGCGATGTGATCCCTTCCCGTGTGGCGATCGCGTAATGCTGGCCGCTGGCGTTTCCAACTTGCGACAGACGCCTTGGCGCTGTCGGGCGCGCCGAGGGCATGTCGGACGGCAAAGGCCACTGGCAGGCCGTCAGCGGCATGCTCCAACATCAGCAGATGTGTTCACTCCGATAGCCAGCCCGGCAGAATTAACACCTGTCAGTCCGATCATCCCTGCGGCGCTCAACACCACAGTCGTCGGCATGTCCGGCCCACCAAAGCGCAAGGCCACCTGTGAGCCCCCCATATGCGCGGGTAGATCCATGTTTTGGGCCAGCACATGCCCGCCCGCGACCTTCTGCGCGATCAAGCTACAACCTGGCGGCGGTGCCTTCGGGTCCGCGTCATACCACCATTGCTCATCCATCAGGTTGTAGACCGCCATCCGCGCGAAACTCTGACCCGCGCCGTCGGCGATGCCGTGCAACTCAGCCACCAACTCGGGCGTCACCGCCTCGGCGCGTTGCAGCAATGTGGTCTCCGAGATGAAGTCCTCACAATAGCGATCAAAATTCGCGGGCGCGCGCGGTCCCAGCCCTGCCATTGTCGCGGCCTCCCAGCCATCGAGCGCCGTGGCGATCCGTCTGCGCAACGTCTCGCCGTGGGCCACGCCGCGAGTGCGCGGGCTGCCGATGCAATCGATGATCTCCATGGAGGTTCCTTTCAGTTGCTGCGCGACGCCGCCATGACCGCGCGCAGCCTCTCATGGTCGATAGCGCGCACAAGTTTGCCCGCTGGCTTTACCGCCACACGGTCCTCGGCGGCGACCATCGCGTTCAGCACTGCTTCCTCGGTAGCCTGCACCGCGGCGGTACAGAGGTAATCAAGATGACTGTCCTTCAATGCCGCCAGAGTCATCACATCCGGCGTGTGCCAAGGGTTCGCTTGTGGATTGGCAGTGCTGAAGGCGAGAAAGATATCACCCGAGTTATGCCCGCCCGTGGTCCCATTGCGTCCAATTCCGATCCCACCGCGCCGGGCGAGCCGATTTAGTTGATGCCGGAGTAACGGCGCGTCGGTGGCGATCACCACTACGATTGAGCCCCTCTCGGACGGGTAAACCAGATCCTCGGTCATCTGCCGCCCCACCGGCACGCCTGCCACCTCAAACGCCGCGCGCGTGCCGTGATTGGCCTGCACCATGACACCGAGCGTTTACCCCGCCCCGGCCACTGTGAACCTGCGCGAGGCGGTGCCGGTCCCGCCCTTAAACTCATAGGCAATCATCCCCGCCCCGCCGCCGACATTGCCTTCGGCCACCGGGCCCGGCGCGGCATGATCAAGCGCAGCCCGCGCATGGGCCTCGGCCACGCCGCGTGCGTTTATGTCACTAAGCACCCCGTCATAGGTCTCTCCTACCACGGGAAGACACCACATGTGATCGCGCTCAAACACATCGGCGTAGCGGTCAATCATCCAGCCCATGGCGGCGTGACTGACCATGCCAACACTGTGGCTGTTTGTCAGCATCACCAGTCCCATAAACCACCCCAAGTCGGCGATGTGATGCCCGCCGGTCAACTCACCGTTGCCGTTGAACGAATGCAGCCCAGCCCATACCGGCGTGATCTCCCCGTTGGTCCCGCGCGGGAGGATCGCGCTGACCCCGGTGCAGAGCCCGCGATGCCGCCCCGCGACGGCTTCTTCGATTACGGTGGAGAAGCCCACGGTGACACCGGGCACATCGGTGATCGCATTGTAAGTAACGGGCGTGCCATTGAACGGCAGGTCAAGATCGCGGGCGCGGGGGCGGTGGGGCATCAATTATCGTCCTTCCGGTGACTGGGCAGGATCGGGCGCATTTGGCTGCCCGGTTCATAGGAAAACGGATCAAAATGCGCGGCCAATTCGCGCATATCGCGCAGTCGGTCCTGTGCCGGCGCGCCCACTCGGGCGGTGATCCCACTTAGAAACAGGCCCAATAGCGCCGCGATCCCGGCGGTGCTGTCCAGAAAGGTCCGTGTCGAGGTGGCGACTGAAAGCACATGCGGGGTGTATTTACGCGGCCAAGCACTGTATTGGTCAGTAACCATAATCAGCGGCACGTCACGGCGCAGGCAAAGTTCGGCTACTTTTACCGCCTCATGCGCATAGGGTACAACTTCGACCATGATCACGCAGGAGAATTCGGGTTCCTCAATGAAAAGCTCTGACCAATTGCCGCTGCGCCCATCGGCAAAACGCACACCAGGGCGAGTATATTTCAGCCGGGTGGCGAAATCCATCGCCGTGCCCTTCACCCCCTGAAAGCCGGTTACATTCACATGCCGTGCCTTTTGCACCACATCGAGCGCTGCCTCCCACTGCGGCGTGATGGCCATGCGGTAAACTTCGACGATGGCATCAAGTTCTAACTGCAACTGGGCATTCAGTTCCGAGCCAGTACCGTCGGGGATCGCAATTCGGCGTGAACGCAGGCTCCCCTCATCACTGTCGCTCTTGCGGAACTCGGCGTTTACCGCGGCCTTGAACGCTTTGAAATTCTCGTAGCCCAAGCGCCGCACAAAACGGCTCACCGTCATCTCGCTTACGCCTGCACCGACGGCGAGATCGGCGGCGGTCTCGAACGGCAGGTTGTCGAAATTCCGCTCGACCCAAAGCGCCACTTCGCTTTCCGCCTTGGACAGGTTGCGCGCATTCGTGACGCGCTTGCGGGCCGGACCGCTTGGGGTGCTGTTCTGCTTTTTCATGCAGCCCCCGCGCGCAGATGCGGAATCGCGTCGATTAGCTGTCGGGTATAGGCCTCAACCGGGTTGTCAAAAACCGCCCCTGTTGGCCCGCTTTCGACGATCTGCCCGCGCCGCATCACGATCACCGAATTGCACAGCCGCCGAATCACGGCGAGGTCATGGCTGATGAAAATCATCGAAAGCCCCCGTTCCTTTTGCAGCTTCAGCAGCAGGTCCATTACTTGGGCTTGCAGAGTCACATCCAGTGCCGAGGTCACCTCATCCGCGATCAATACGCGCGGATCAAAGGCAAGCGCGCGGGCGATGGCGACCCTCTGACATTCGCCGCCTGACAATTGCCGCGGATAGCGGTCGGCCAGCTTGTCGGGTATTCCGACCTGCTCCATAAGGTCCGCAACCTTGGCTTTGACCTCGCTTGGTGGGCACAGCCGGTGACGCCGGAGCGGCTCGGCAATGGCTTTGGCAACCGTCATGCGTGGACTCAGCGCCTCATAGGGGTGTTGGTAGATCAATTGCACCTCGCGCAGATAGGCCACTCGGCCCCGGCCCGTGGGATCGACAGACTTTCCGTTGAAATGCACAGTCCCGCGCTGCGGTTTGACCAACCCCACGAGCGACCGCGCCAGCGTGCTCTTGCCCGAGCCGCTTTCGCCAACGATGCCCAAAGTCTCCCCCGGCCGCACCGAGAGGTTGGCGTTCTGCACCGCGACAAAGCCGCCCTCGCGCCGCGCGATCAGATCTGCCAAACTGCGCCCGCCATAGCGGATGCGAAGCCCCTTCCCTTCGATCAACGGCGCGCCAGCGCTGGCTTCAGCGACCGGGCGCAGGGTCAAACGGTCAGGATGCGAAGCGATCAGCTTGCGCGTATAACCGTGTTGCGGCGCGTCAATCACGTGTGACACCGGGCCGCTTTCCACCATTTTCGAGCGGCGCATCACCAGCAGATCGTCACAGACCCGCGCCACCGCCCCAAGGTCGTGACTGACAAAGATCATCGACAAGTTCTGCTCGCGTCTGAGTCGCGCAAGCAGGTCCAGCACGCTCTTCTGCACCGTGGCATCCAGCGCTGTAGTCGGTTCATCAGCCAACAGCAGATCTGGCTGGCAGGCCAGCGCGCCCGCAATCATCGCGCGCTGCTTCATCCCGCCCGACAGTTGATGCGGATAGGCCCGCGCCCAGCGGGCTGACTCGGGGATTTGTACCAAATCAAGCAGGCGCAGCACCTCGTCACGCACCTCTTGGCCGCGCATCTGGGTGTGTTTGTGCAGCGTCTCGGCCACCTGATCGCCAATTCGCATCAGCGGATCAAGGTGCGAGGCCGGGCTTTGAAATATCATTGCAATGCGCTTGCCGCGAATCTGGTTCAATGCGGGGAGCGGCATCCTGAGCAGGTCTTGCCCGTCGTATTTGGCAGTCCCGGTGATCTTTGCCGCCGGCGGCAGAAGACGCATCAGCGCGCGGCAGGTAACTGACTTGCCCGAACCGCTCTCGCCGACGATCCCCAGCGACGCCCCTTTCTCAAGGTCAAAGGAGATGCCATCCACTGCGATGGTCTGGCCAAAGTGCACCGAAAGGTCGCGCACTGTCAGCAAAGCACTCATCGTTCAATCCTCAACATCCGGGCCAGGCCGTCGCCGATCAGCGCGAAGCCAACGCCGATCAACACCATGGCAAGACCGGGGAAAAAGCTTATCCACCAAGCGGAGGAGATATAGGTCTGCCCCTCAGCGATCATTACGCCCCATTCGGCAGCGGGCGGCGGCACCCCCATGCCTAAAAAGCCAAGCGCCGCACCAAAGAGGATCACCAGCGTCACATCCGTCATTAGGTAGACGACGACGGGCGACAGCGCATTGGGCAGCACATGGCGCAGCAGGATATAGCCGTGGGAAAATCCCATGGTCCGCGCCGCCAGCACAAACTCAGATTGCCGCAGCACCAGCGCCTCTGCCCGCGCCAGCCGCGCATAGCCGACCCAGCCCACCAGCGCCAAGGCGATAAAGTAGTTCTCAATCCCCGGCCCCAGCACTGCCACGATTGACAGCACCAGCACGAAGAACGGAAATGGCACGGTGATATCCACCGCCCGCATCGCCACGGTATCGACCCAGCCGCCAAAATAGCCCGCCACCAGCCCGATTGTCATGCCAATAACTAAGGGCGCAATCACTCCCAGCAGACCGATATAGAGTGCCAAGCGCGCGCCATATACCACCCGGCTGTAGGTGTCGCGGCCGACATTGTCGGTGCCGAACCAATGCGCCTCCCCCGGCGCTTTCAGGATCGCGCCAAAGTCGATGGCATAGGGATCATGGGTGGCCATCAGCGGGGCCGCGGCGGCGATCAGTCCCCAGATCAACACCAGCACCACGCCAGTCACGAACATCGGAGAAAGTCTCATGGCGTCACCCGCGGATCGATCAGTGCCGACAGCAAATCAACCGCCAGCATTACAAGGATTGTGGTCAGGGCGAAAACCAGCGTTGCCCCTTGCACCACAAAGTAATCCCGCGCCAGAATGCTATCGACCATCAGCTTGCCCATCCCCGGCACGGCGTAAACGGTCTCCACAATCACCGAGCCGCCCAAGAGATAGGCCACGATTACGGCAAAAAGGTTCAGCGTCGGCAGCACAGAGTTGGGAAAAACATGGGTGCGGAAGATTTGCCGATCGCCCAAGCCCTTGGATTGGCCGGTTACCACGTAGTCGCGGTTCATCTCCTCCAGCAGGGCCGCGCGCAGGGTTCGCACGAGGATCGGCACCACCCAGATTGCCGTGGACAGTGCGGGCAGAAAAAGATGTCGGAAGTGATCGAGGATGGTCTCACCAAAGCCGCTTACGGGGAACCAGCCCAACGTCACGCCAAAGAAACGCGCGAAAAGCAGCGCCAACCAAAACACCGGCACCGCCAGCCCCAGAACGCCCAACATGCGGATCACCTGATCTGCAGGACCGTTCTGCCGCTTGGCTGACCAGACCGCCAGCGCGATCACCGGCGGCAGGGTCAGCACGATGGTATAGATGACCAAAAACAGCGTGACCGGGTAATGCTGCGTGATGAGTTGCGACACCGGCACGCGGTAGCGCAAGGACGCGCCCAGATCACCGACGACGAGGTTCTTCAAATAGGTGAAATACTGCATCAGAATTGGCTCATCGAGCCCATAGCGGTCGCGGATCAGAGCGATGGTCTCGGCGCTGGCACGGTCGCCTACCAACAAGCGCACCGGGTCACCGGGGGTGGCGGCCATCAGTGTGAAGGTGATGATGCTGACGCCCAGCAGAACGGGGATAGCCTGCATAAGTCGAAAGGCGATATAGCGCAGGGTGTTCACAGGCTATCCTAAGTCGTAAAAATGAGGGCGTGCCGAAGTGCGGGCGATAGGTCCGGGCGGCCCGCCTTACGCAGACCGCCCGGGATGGCCGCGCTTAGTTGGCGGTCAGTTCTGCGTCTTCCAGCGTCCACTGCAGCGACGGGGTCAGGGTCAGCCCCTTCACACGGTCCGCATAGGCGATAGAGAACGGCGCATAGTACAGCGGAATCTGCGCGAGTTCCTCAAGCGATATCTGCTGGATCTTGCTGTAAAGCTCAGCACGCTTGGTCTCATCGCGTTCCCGCAGCGCCTCTTCAGTCAACTTGTTCAGCTCTTCATTGTGGTAGTTGGTATAGTAAGACTTGCTACCGCAGGTGTCACAAAGCGCCCAACGTACTGCCAGATCAGGGTCTTCGGTCTCGTTGTAATACCAGTTCACAGTGACCTGATACTCGCCCTCGGCCATGTTCGACCACCACAGGCCAGCATCAACGCGCTCTACCGTGGTCTTGAAACCAACCGCATCCCACTGCGCTTTCAGCAAGGTGGCAAGCTGCTCAAACGAAGGGGTGATCATCATGGTAATCTCGGTACCGACAAGGCCCTCCTCTTCCAGCAGTTTGCGCGCCGCGGCAGGATCGTATGCTGGGGGCTGCAGTGAGGCATCGTGATAGTTCAGCGCGTTGGAGAAAGTGCTGTTGGCCACTTCCGCATTGCCCAATGTTACCGCCTCGGTGATCGCGGCCCGGTCCAGCGCCATGGCGGCGGCCTTGCGCACGTTCAGATTATCGAAGGGTGCCTTGTCGTGGTTCGGCAGCACCAAATAGAGCACGGTCGACGGCTCCAGCGCGACGGAGACACCGTCGGAGTTATTGACCTCCTCCACCTGCGCCCAAGGCACTGAACGGTTAACGTCGATCTCACCGGCCATCGCCATGGTGGCGCGGGCATTGTCGTCGCTGACCTCGATCAACTCAACGGTCTGAATCTTAGGCAGCCCCTCGCGCCAGTAATGCGGGTTGGCGGTCAACGTGATGCGGTCGTTCGGCTTCCACTCTTTAACCATATAGGGGCCTGAAGCGACGGGATCAGAGGCAAAGGCCCCCTCTTCGCCACGCTCCTCGACATCGTTCTTACTGACGATGCCCGCGTTAAAGATTTCGAGGTTGGACAACATCGACGCACTGGCATGTTGCAGTGTGATCTGCAGCGTGTCTTCGTCAATGGCAGTAACTTCCTTGATCGGCGCGAAACCAGCTGGATAGGCCGATTTCTCATCCTTGGCGACCCGCGTCAGGCTAAAGGCCGCGTCCTCTGCGGTGATGAGGCTGCCATCCGAGAATTTCGCATCGCGCATCTCGAAGGTGTAAGTCAGCCCGTCTTCAGAGACTTCCCAGCTTTCCGCCAGACCCGGCTCCAGCGCGCCATCCGCGCCCTTACGCAGCAGGCGCGCGTAAAGCTGGCCATAGGCTTCGATATTGCCACCGGCAGCCGAGACAATTGGATCAAGCACAGTGACCTTGTTAGGCGAAGCAATTCGAATTGCGTCCTGAGCAGACAGGACCGTGGCCGAAAGCATCAGCGCCAAAGCGGCGGGGATGATCTTGTCGGTTGTCATTTGTTCTCTCCTGTTGGATTCCCTGCTATATCGGTAGCAAACTACCACCTCGCTTGTGAAGCGTTATTTTAGTACCTACGCTTCTTGAACGCTGGATCTGAACAAATCGCACGCCGCATCGTTTCTGCCTGCGAGGTCCATTTCCATAGCGACGTCATCACCACCTGAGTGAATGATGTTATGAATCACTGCCGAGCGGTAGATGCGGCCTCAGGACTTTCTCAGTGATCGATCTCGCCGTGTCGCCCTTGGAATTCAACCGATGAGCGAAATCTGCAGACGTCATCGCCGTGTCGTTGACAGACCCCAACTGGAATTGGTGAAGCGAGGAGCGCGTCTCTCAAAATGCGACGAACACGCTCCCGGCCCTTTCCGGACAGTGGGGCGCTCTGTGGTGAACGGCCGCTCTTGATCACAGGTTGATCAAGTCGAGCACATCACGATGCTAAACCGACCCCGCTTGCAATCTGTGCAAGATCTGCAATAAGCCACGCCATCCGGTCGCAGCCTACCCGGAAATCAAAACAAGGGCCCCAAAATGAAAACACTTGTCATCTGCTCAGGCGGACTCGATTCCGTGTCGCTTGCGCATATCACTGCACATGAGCATGAGCTCACCCGGCTTGTCTCCTTCGACTACGGCCAGCGCCACCGCAAGGAGGTCGACTTCGCCGAAGTCGCCGCCCGCCGGCTGGGCGTTCCGTTCCACCTGATTGACATGCGCGGCATCGGCGCAGCCCTTTCGGGCTCAGCGCTGACCGACGACATTGACGTCCCCGACGGTCATTACGCCGAGGACACTATGCGCGTCACCGTGGTGCCGAACCGAAATGCGATCATGCTGTCGATAGGGTTCGGCATTGCGGCCGCCCAGGGCGACGATGCGGTCGCCACCGCCGTGCATGGCGGCGACCACTTCATCTATCCCGATTGCCGCCCCGGCTTTACCCGCGCCTTTGACGCAATGCAGCAGGCGGCGCTGGACGGCTACGCAGAGGTGCGGCTTCACACGCCCTTCGTCGATCACAGCAAGGCCGAGATTGTCCGGCAGGGCGCGCGGCATGGCACGCCCTTTGCCGAAACCTGGTCTTGCTACAAGGGCGGCGACCTGCATTGCGGGCGCTGCGGCACCTGTGTTGAACGGCGCGAGGCCTTCCACCTTTCCGGGGTCAGCGACCCCACCGCATATGCCGACCCGGATTTCTGGGCCGCGGCGGTCGCAGGCAAGGAGGCAGATTGATGTTCCGTATCCGCAAGGAATTCCACTTCTCCGCGTCGCACCAGCTGACCCAACTGCCTGCGGATCACCAATGCGCGCGGCTGCACGGACACAACTACATTGTCGTGGTCGAGCTGGCTGCGGAAACGCTGAATGCCGACGGGTTCGTGCGTGACTACCATGACCTGAAACCTCTCAAGACCTACATCGACGACAGCTTCGATCACCGCCATCTGAATGATGTTATGGACGGCCCTTCGACGGCCGAGAGCATGGCCCGGCATTTCTATGAGTGGTGCGCCGAACGCTGGCCGGAAACCAACGCGGTGCTGGTCAGCGAAACACCCAAGACCTGGGCGGAATACCGGCCATGACCCTCCGCATCGCCGAGATTTTCGGCCCCACGATTCAGGGCGAAGGCGCGCTAATCGGGGAGCCGACGGTATTCGTCCGCGCGGGCGGCTGTGACTATCGGTGCAGCTGGTGCGACAGCCTGCATGCGGTTGATAGTCAATACCGTCACAGTTGGGCACCCCTGAGCTCTGAGGACGTGTGGCGCAAAGTGCGCAAGCTCTCAAACGACCAGCCGCTGACGGTTTCCCTGTCGGGCGGCAACCCGGCCATTCAGGATTTCGGCCCATTGATCCAGATGGGCAAAGCCGCAGGCTACCGTTTCGCCTGCGAGACGCAAGGCTCTATCGCGCGTCCGTGGTTTGCCGATCTTGATACGCTGGTGCTCTCCCCCAAGCCGCCCTCAAGCGGCGAGGATATCGATTGGGACGCCTTTGATGCCTGCCGCACCATTGGCGCAAAGGCCGGCCAGCAGGTGATGAAGATCGTGATCTTCGATGAAATCGACTACCTATGGGCCCGCGAAGTCCATGCGCAATACGCCGATCTGCCGCTCTATTTACAGCCCGGAAACACCGAGGTTGACCCCGACCTCCCAGTCGATCCGCAGGCACTGGCGGACCGGCTGGGCTGGCTCACCGAAAAGGCGATGGCCGATGGCTGGTTTGCCCCCCGTATCCTCCCGCAGTTGCATGTCCTGATCTGGGGCAACAAGCGTGGCGTCTGACCTAACGGAGACTTTTATGTCCGAAGACATCTACAGCAATCTCAAACAGCTCGGCGGCAAGACCCGCATTCCGGCAAGACCCGAAGCGGCGGAACTCGAGCGCGTGCCCAACCCACAGGCTGATGTGGCCTACAATGTGCGGTTCACTGCGCCCGAGTTCACCTCGCTCTGCCCAATGACTGGGCAGCCGGACTTTGCCCATTTGGTGATCGATTATGTTCCCGGCCCTTGGTTGATCGAATCGAAATCGCTCAAGCTGTTCCTCACATCGTTCCGCAACCACGGCGCGTTTCACGAAGATTGTACGATCTCCATTGCGCGCCGTCTGGCTGATTTCCTTGACCCTCAATGGTTGCGGATCGGCGGCTACTGGTATCCGCGCGGGGGCATCCCGATTGATGTGTTCTGGCAGACCGGCCCGCTTCCGGAAGATGTGTGGATTCCTGACCAGGGTGTTCCCCCTTACCGAGGTCGGGGCTGAAAGCCGAAAAACTGCTTTGCGTAAAGCGGACATAGGGGCGCATCGCAGCGAAGGTCTGCATTCCGCCCATAGCGGGCATTCGAAGGCTCCGCAGCGAACGGCAGCTTCGAGCCCACTTTGCCAAAATTCTGCAACGCGGCGAATGGTAGTGATTGTAGGGTAACCTAATGCAAGTTGGCGAAAAATTTCTTGTTTATGGACCCATTATAGGTGACTTAGCCCGGAACGGCTGGCCACTTGGGGAAACTTACTCTGGGGGCAAAATACCCAAATACGGGTGGCGAATTGAGGAATACTGAATGCTCGTGGCGATGGAAGACAACGATTTTTCTGAAATGATTTTAGGTTTGCCCCCGCGTGGTTTGCGGCTCCCCGATAGCCCAGTGGCTCCAGTCGCCGTTCTCGAAACTTTGCGATCACTTGCTTCCTCAATCGCAGCTGATTTTACTCCCGCTGCGTGGATGTTTGTCGAAGATGGTGAGGTTGCGGGTATCTGCTCCGTTGTAAAACCTTACGTAGAAGGTGGGATCGAGATCGGGTATGGAGTGGCCCCAACACGTCAACGGAAGGGCGTAACCAGTCGAGCACTGGCTGAACTCTTGACATGGGCGCGGAACGACGAGCGCGTCCATGAAGTTATAGCGGAATGTAATATGGACAACACCGCATCCCAGATTGTACTCGCCCGAAATGGTTTTGTGAAAACAGGGCAAAGGGTGGATGAACAAGACGGTAATCTCATCTGCTGGTCCGCAAAAACCCTTAGATGATCGGATGTCTCACGCCGGTTCGGGTGCTATATTAATTCGCTGCAACCACACCCTTGGTCCAAAAGAGAATTGTTTCGGCCCGCAAGTGTTCCTGCAACGCGGCCATCTACCACTGCGGGGTGGGGTGGTCACTAAGTCCGCAGACCGACGTTCCAGCCGACAAAATGCTGCACTGCGCATGAATGTCAGCAATGTAAAAGCTGCATCGCGGCGATGTGAAGTGGTCAGGCAAAACTGGACAGCGTGCTAAGATGTATCCAACCTTGAAGATAGGATACACAAATGACCAAGAGACGCAGTTTTTCAGACAAATTCAAAGCTACTGTGGCGCTCGAGGCGCTCCGTGGTGACAAGCCCGCGCAAGAGATTGCAGCGAAGCACAAAGTTCATCCAACGCAGGTGACGACGTGGAAGCGACAGGCCATTGAT
>TARA_R110002049_G_scaffold210096_1_pt1 | contig 16289 bp, 12 predicted proteins | sample TARA_R110002049 | Tara Oceans TARA_R110002049 (sample SAMEA4396941) | marine metagenome | biome: Polar Biome; feature: [SRF] surface water layer (ENVO:00010504); material: water (ENVO:00002006), including particulate matter (ENVO:01000060) such as... | depth 5 m | reverse complement strand
TTACTGTTTAGTCCAAACAGAACCTCCACTTGTAGTACTAGTTATAACAGCACCTGTTGTTGGCTCAGTTTGAGTAACCGTTTCGTTTTGAGAAAACGTAAGTGTTTGCCCATCTGCAGAAATTGAAAATGTTGTTGTTTGCTCTCCTTGTAATGACGTTTCATCCATTCCTTCAAATTCAAATTCAAAAAATGAACCATCAATTGTCATTACGTTTCCGCTTGTAGAATACGTTCCGCTTCCACTAACATTCTCTAAAGTATATGGCTCTGAAGACATTGTTACTCCATTAACTACAACGTTAGAATTATATGTATAACTGCCATTAGTAGTAAAATTACTTTCTGTAAAAGTTAGTACATAGTTTTCTTCTGTACTTTGTATATCAATATCAGACGAAATACTCTGTCCATCAAAATCAGTAGATGTTATTAGCGTTACATCAAAATCTGTTAAGTCCCAAGACCCAATTAGCGCAACATTAGTATCACCATTATTAGAGCCAGTATCTATACCATCGTCTAATGGTTCATCTTCACACGTAAAAGCTGTTAATAAAGCAAAAAGACAGAATAGAGATAAAAGTTTTTTCATATTATTTGGGAATTAATTATTTGTTGAACCACAAATCTACATTATTTTTTTGAGTCTATTCTTTTCCAGTTTGTTCCAATAAAATTTCTGTCGTCATAATCCTCAGATAATACAAAATAAAAATGCTTGGTTATATAATAAACTTCAGCGTTTCGCTTGGCATATCCTAAAGCTCCTATATCCTTTTTTTGAAATTCGACCTTATGGTTTTTGCTGTTTTTATTAATAAGTTCAACTGATTGAGTTCTCCATGGTTGCGCGTGAAATAGAATTTTTAAAGGATTTAAATAAACTAATCCAATGATGGTTACTACGGGAATTGCTTTTCTTAAAATGGGTTCAGCTATACCTTGTTTTGCTTTAAATTCCATAACCAGTAACGGAATTGGGAATAAAAAAACACTGTAATAAATTAAGGTCTTAAAAAAGCTAAGTTTAGTTTGAAAATAATTGAATATATCTAATATAAAAAAGAACAATACTAGATAGAAAACTATTCGAATTATTTTCAACATATTAATTGACTTCTATAGAATCTTAAGTTATTATTTTATGTAATAAACATTTAGTAAAAGTCCTTCTTTTTGGGAAGGGTTTATATGGGCTTTTTTAAAACTTAACCTTAGTATTTATAATTTCTTCTCCTCGTTTTACTGTTATTGCTGCTTCGTCACCATTATCAAAAACAGATAAAGCTCTCATATAACTCATCATATCAGTTATAGTGCTATCACCTAATTTTAAGACAACGTCGCCTTTCTTTAGGCCAGCATTAAATGCTGGAGTTTCTTCTCTAGTACCATCAATGCGCATCCCTTTACCGTCATATAAATAATCTGGCACAACACCTAATCCTACTTTAAATCGCGGCGATTCCTCACTTTCATTTTTCGTTTTTCTAAAGGCTAATTCACCATTATCATCTAAATCTGTAATAATATCAAAAATGTAATGCGAAATAAGGTTCATTCCGTCGTAATTCAACTTCTCTGAATCATCACCTGGTTTATGATAATCTTCATGCTGCCCAGTAAAAAAATGTAACACAGGAATATCAATTAAATAAAAAGAGGTGTGATCACTTGGTCCTACTCCACTTTCGTTTTCAACGATTTTAAATTTATCGTTATTTGCTTTTAAAGTTTGTTTAAACATTGGTGACGTTCCCGTACCATAAACTGCTAATGTGCTATCTGTTTTCATTCTGCCAACCATATCCATATTAATCATGTAATTAATAGATGTAGCATCAATAGTTGGATTTTTAGAAAAATAATTAGAACCTAACAATCCCATTTCTTCTCCAGAAAATGCCATAAACAAATAGTTATTTTTATCTTTAATTTCAGCTTGGTCATTCTTTACTTGTAATCGGCTTGCTAAATTTAAAAGCACTGCTACTCCACTTGCGTTATCATCAGCACCATTATGGATTGCTTTATCTTCTCCACGATATAAAGATCCTTCACCACCAAAACCTAAGTGATCGTAGTGCGCACCTATAACAATGGTTGTTTTAGCTTTATTATCAATAAAACCAATAACATTATGACCTGTAATTGTACTGTCTGCATTGGTTGTAAATACAACTTCACTATGTGGATCCGTTTTAGGTTTAAACGAAAATGATTGCAAAAACCCCTCTGTTCCCTTTGGTTGGAGTCCAATAGATTCAAACCTTTTTATCAGATATTCTGAAGCCAAGACTTCACCTTGTGTACCTGTTTGTCTACCTTCAAGCTTATCATCAGCTAAAAAGACAACATCATCTTTTATCTTATTCTCTGCAACTTTTGGCTCGTTTTTACAAGATAACAATCCGACTAAAACGAATAAAAATATCCAATTTTTCATTTCAAAATATCTATTTAATTAATTCAGTAAAATGTAGTTCACTATTAAAAATCAAGTCAATTTTTAAGTGTTGTGAGTCGCTCATTTCGTCACTAAATCTTACTTTTACACAAAATTAGGCATTAAAAGCCATTTATTATAATTCTTTATTATGAACAGAATCACTGTTATTTTAATTCTACTTGTTACATTTTCTTCTTGTAAAAATGAGAGCTCTGACGCTTCTGGTTACTCTACAGATACAACCTCTGGAGCAACTAAAAAATACGATTCGTTAATCTACCCAGAAGAAACGCACTTTAAATCTATCAGACAAGTCACTTATGGTGGCGATAATGCTGAGGCTTATTGGAGTTTTGATGACAAACAGTTAGTGTTTCAATCTAATAATGTAAAATGGGGAGTTGGCTGTGATCAAATGTTTTTAATGAATGCCAATGAAACTTTTACAGATAGTATTGCACCACCAATGTTAAGTACCGGAAAAGGTAGAACGACGTGTGCTTATTTTTTACCAGATAACAAACATATAATCTACGCTTCTACGCATTTAGTACAAGACGAATGTCCTGACGCACCTCTTAAGAAAAATGGTAAATATATTTGGCCAATCTATGATAGCTACGATATTTTTGTTGCTGATTTAGAGGGTAATATTGTAAAGCAATTAACCAATGAAGTTGGTTATGATGCAGAACCAACAGTATCTCCAAAAGGGGACAAAATTGTATTTACTTCAACTAGAAGTGGTGATTTAGAATTATATACTATGAATATTGATGGTAGCGATGTTAAGCAAATTACACACGAATTAGGTTACGATGGAGGCGCTTTCTTTTCACCAGATGGTAGTAAATTAATCTTTCGTTCTTCTCGTCCTAAAACTGAAAAAGAAATTAAAAACTATAAAGATTTATTAGCTGAAGGATTAGTAGAACCAACAGAAATGGAACTTTACATTTGTAATGCAGATGGTTCTGAATTAAGACAATTAACCGATTTAGGAAACGCTAATTGGAGTCCGTTTTTTCATCCTTCTGGAGATAAAGTATTGTTCTCTTCTAATTTTGAATCTGAACGTGGCTTTCCTTTCAACTTATATTTAATTGATATTGATGGCAAAAATTTAAAGCGTGTAACACATAGTGAAACGTTCGATGCCTTCCCTGTTTTTTCTAATGATGGTAAGTATTTAGCGTTTTCTTCTAATAGAAATAATGGAGGTGGAAGAGATACTAACTTGTTTATTGCTGAGTGGCAAGATTAAATATTGTCTGTAAATAGAAATCTCTTTATCATCTAAAACTTATAGCCTTTCGCGTTCCTCTGCATCAGTAGTGCGCTCATTGGTAGATAATTTTGTGTTACCAAATTTGTAACGGAAACCTAACTTAATGGATCTGTTATCTACATCTACATTGCCAAAACTTGATTGATTTAAATAGCGCGTTCTAGATTTATAATCTTGTAAATTGAAAAAATCTTCTACAGCTAAAGTGATAATTCCCTTTTTCTTTAAAATAGTTTTAGAGACACTTAATTCTGAAACTAACCTATTATCAATAGTTTGAAATTGTTGTAAATTTTTACCAACCCATGTAAATGTGAGACTAGCATTTAAACTTCGATCTTCTAAAAAAGAGAAACTATTGGACAAAATACTATAATTAGACCATTGGTTTTGTTCTACAAAGCCTTCTTCAAAATTAGCCTCTTCAGCAATATTGTAAAAAGAAGTTACAAAATATAAGTCCCATGTATTTGTAGGTGCATAGATAAATTCAAAATCGAAACCAAACTCTACTTTTTTGTCGAGATTGGTTGGTGTGTACGCAATAATGTTGGTATCGTTATCTTGACGAGCTAACTCCACAATATCACCATCGTAATTATCGTAGTATGAAGAAACCGTAAAGTATTCTAAAAAATTAACTCCTAAATAAAAATGATCTCTATAGGTTGGATTTAAATTAGGGTTACCTAGAACTACGTTATTCTCATTTAAAAAGAAAGTGAAAGGATTTAAATTAGTATAACTTGGTCTTGAAATGCTTCGCTTATAATTTCCTGTAATACCTACAGATTCTGAAATTTGATGCGATAAACTAGCATTAGGAAACCAATCTAAGTAATCTTGAGTATTTGCTTCAGACAAGGTTACAGATTTACCTTCTATACTACTTTGTTCTACTCTAAGCCCAAAGCTTAAATCCCATTTATCCCATGATTTGGTGTAGTTAGAATAGGCTGCTAATACTTTTTCGTCATATTTAAAAGCATCTGTATTATCTGTATTTATAACTTCGGTACCACCAATAATATCTAACCTAGCAATGTCACTATCTGTATTTACGTTAGAGTATTTTGCTCCTACATCAAAACTAGACGTCTCATTTATTGGTAAATTATAATCAATTTTACCATTGATAATACTGGTCTTTTGATCGGCATCAGTATTAAATTCTGAACTATTTATAAATACGTCATCAGCATCAAAATTATCAATGAAAACGTTTTGACTACGCTTGTAATCGTATGCTGTATAATGTGCATTCACTGTAAGACTTGCACTATTTTCAAAATCGTGTCTAAAAATTAAATCCGTTCCAATGTTATACTTGTTATCTCTAGATAAATTATCTGCGGTAAAACGACCTAAGAAATCTAAGTTTTGATCTGTAATATTGGTTTTGTTCTTTATTTGGTATTTAAAATATGGTATGTATAAACCTGTACTTGTTAAGCTTATCGTGTTATTATCATTGATATAATAATCAAAATTAAGATTTAAATTATGTGTTTGAGACCATGTATTTCTGTTGATATTAGATTTCCAAATCTGCTCAATTTCATCTGAATTATCTAAATAATTAACGGTATCATCTTGATCTCTATTTATTTTATTCTGAGAATAACTATAGTTTAAATTAAGATTGATTTTATTATTTTTAAAATAGTGACTTGTGCCTCCATTATATCTCGGAAAAACACCTTGCGTATAATTGGTAAACACACTTCCTCTATAACCCGTTACCAAGTTTTTACTCATTACAATATTGATTACAGATCCAGAATCTGCATCGTAACTTGAAGGCGGATTTGTAATCACCTCAACCGATTTAATACTATTTGCAGGTGCACTTTCTAGTAAACTAATAAGCTCATCAGAGGTTAATTGTACACGTCTGTTATTAATAAAAACTGTTGCAGGTGCACTTTTAATATTAATGCTTCCTTCTGAAACTATAATTCCAGGTGTGTTTTTTAATACTCCCAGTGTAGAACCTTCTGTTAAGGCTGTGTTTTCTACATTAAATACTAAGCGGTCTGGCTTACGAGTTATGGTAGGTTTTTTAGCAATTACTGTTACTTCATCTAAATTTTCAGAAATTTCATTTATCCGAATTTCTGCCAAATCTAAATTTCCTGTTAGGATAATTTTTTGCTGAAATTCTTCAAAACCAATAAAGCTAATTTTTACTAAATACATTTTAGTAGAAAGGTTACTAATTCTAAATAAACCTTGGTCATCAGTAGATGTACCTTTTAAAAACGAACCACCATCTTCACTGAATATTACTACGTTAGCTAATGAAATAGGGTTATTATTAGCGTCCACAACTTTACCAGAAATAGACGATTCTTGCGCCAAGATTACTGAAGATATCGCGAGACACACAAAACAAAAATAATAACGAAAACTAAATATCATTAGCAAGAATTGTATGGCAATATATTAATTGTTTTTAACTTTTCACTGTGGTTTTAACGTAAATACCACTGTTTTAATTGTAATAATAGATAGTTTAAAGCACAAGAAATCGATTATATTTGCAAATTACATATAGAACTTTTTTTTAAGTTCATTGCCTTATAAACAGACATGAAGAACATACGTAACTTTTGCATCATTGCACATATTGATCACGGAAAAAGCACATTAGCCGATCGTTTACTCGATTTTACTGGCTCAGTTACTGCTAGAGAGCAACAGGCTCAGCTATTAGATAGTATGGATTTGGAGCGCGAACGTGGTATTACTATAAAATCTCATGCTATTCAAATGGATTATGAATTTGAAGGCGAAAAATATGTATTAAACCTTATTGATACGCCTGGTCACGTAGATTTCTCTTACGAAGTCTCGCGATCAATTGCGGCTTGTGAAGGTGCATTACTTATTGTTGATGCTGCCCAAAGTATACAAGCACAAACCATTTCTAATTTATACTTGGCTTTAGAGAATGATTTAGAGATTATTCCGGTATTGAACAAAGTAGATTTACCAAGTGCAAATCCAGAAGAAGTTACAGATGATATTGTTGATCTTTTAGGATGTGATCCAGAAGAAGTAATTCATGCCAGTGGAAAAACAGGTTTTGGTGTTGGTGATATTTTAAAAGCAATTATAGAACGAGTTCCTGCGCCAAAAGGTAATGTAGATGAACCGCTTCAAGCCTTAATTTTCGATTCAGTTTATAATACTTTTAGAGGTATTGAAACGTATTTTAGAGTTTTTAATGGTGAAATAAAAAAGGGTCAAAAAATTAAATTCGTTGCGACAGGAAAAGAATATTTTGCTGATGAAGTCGGAACTTTAAAACTTAATCAAGTACCAAAACAAAGTGTAAAAGCTGGTGATGTTGGGTATTTAATTACAGGTATTAAAACGGCTAAAGAAGTAAAAGTAGGTGATACTATTACAGATTTTGCAAATCCTACAACTAATATCGTTGAAGGTTTTGAAGATGTAAAACCAATGGTTTTTGCTGGTATTTATCCTGTTGATACAGAAGATTACGAAGAGTTGAGAAACTCTATGGAAAAGCTTCAACTTAATGATGCGTCATTGGTATTTCAACCAGAAAGTTCTGCAGCGTTAGGTTTTGGATTCCGCTGTGGATTCTTAGGTATGTTACACATGGAAATCATTCAAGAACGTCTAGAGCGTGAGTTTGATATGACGGTTATTACAACAGTACCTAACGTATCTTACCATGCGTACACCAATAAGAACCCAGACGAAGCATTTATAGTAAATAATCCTAGTGATTTACCAGAACCAACAACGGTTAACCGTGTTGAAGAACCATATATAAAAGCAACTATTATCACTAAATCTGATTTTGTTGGTAATGTAATGAGCCTTTGTATTGAAAAACGTGGTATGATTGTTAACCAAACGTATTTAACGACAGAGCGTGTTGAGTTAATTTTTGAAATGCCATTAGCAGAAATTGTATTCGATTTTTATGATCGTTTAAAAACGGTATCTAAAGGTTATGCCTCTTTTGATTACCATCCAATTGGTATGAAAGCATCAAAGCTAGTACGTTTAGATGTTTTATTAAATGCGCAACCAGTTGATGCGCTTTCAGCATTAATTCACGCAGACAATGCTCACCATATTGGTAAAAAAATGTGTGAGAAGTTAAAGGAATTAATACCTAGACAACAATTTGATATTCCTATCCAAGCAGCGATTGGAGCAAAAATTATTGCTCGTGAAACTGTAAAAGCCTTGCGTAAAGATGTAACAGCTAAATGTTATGGTGGTGATATTTCTCGTAAACGTAAGTTATTAGAAAAGCAGAAGAAAGGTAAGAAACGTATGCGCCAGGTTGGTAATGTAGAAATACCTCAACAAGCGTTTATGGCTGTATTGAAGTTGAATGATTAAAGCAATTCCTTTGAAAAAAGGAATCTCATAAACTGTTCTATTAATTTTATTACTTAATCTTAATTATAGAAATCTAACAAATAGATTCCTGCATTCGCAGGAATTTGCTAGCTACCTAAACAATAAATACAACAGATAAACTATTGTATAATTTACCAAACCATAAATTATTAGCGCTAAGCGAAACGGAAACTTAACGACCGTAAAAGCTACTAACGTTGTTTTTTCACCTCCTTTATTAATTTTGCCTAGCGTTGTGTTATCTTTTAATACAATATGATCTTCACTATCTAACTCTACTCCTATTTCTGGAGACCCATTTATTACCGTTTTTTTTAAGATTAAATCTATTAAAAACGTCAATGGCCAAGCAAAATATTTTATTCGTTTTTCGAGTACTTTTTTTAATGATGGTCTTATAACATACATTGCAACACCTTTAAAAACATCTGAGAATGTTGCTTTTAATGGTAAATTAGCTGCACGTTGATCTTTTAATAATCCAGCATCTTCGTAGACATGCTTTGTGGTTTCTAGAGTAATTTTAAAGACATTATCAATATCATTCTTAATGGTGCTAAACAACCTAATTATTGAGAACAACAATATTGAAGGAATTGATATTACAAAAGTGAGCACCCAAAACAACACACTTAAAAACGTATTATCTATAAAAAATATACAAAAAAGAGTTAGTAAAACCCAAAATATAGCCAAATTGGTACCTAAGACTTTACCTATATAGAGTGGAAAAAATAAAGCATCAGCAATAGTTTCTGATACTTCATCTACTTGGTATTTAGAATAATCTACTCTTAAACTTTCGCTATTACTCATTTTATTTTTCTAAAAATTATGCATCTTCTAAAATAACTTTTTCAACATCAAAAGGTTTTCCTAAATAAACCAATTTATAGTCTTCTCCTATTTTATCAATATTGGTATTGTTTGAAGATATAATATGTAACTCACCATCTTCATCTTTTAAAAATAAAGGAATCATGTCTTCATTTTTATTAGTAATATCAATAAGACTTAGGTAATGTGCTTTGTCTTCTAAAGGTATTTCTTGAATTGATGGGTATTTTCTAGTTACTTCAGAAAGTTGAATAAAATCATCTGTTTGAGAAAATAACCCTTCACTAGGATTATCTTCTGGATTATTCATTTCGTCTGGAGTCACTAATCTAAATGATCCATTCTCACCAAACTGCTTTCTAAATTTACTAATAGCATATTTGTTAATGTCTGAGTTTCCTGTCATTGCCATTAAATAACCAACGTCATTTAATTCTATATTATCCGTTAAAGAATCTGAATATATATTAGTACTTAAAGCCTCTAAGCCTAATTCTTTGGCTTTATTAATATTGCTTTGGTTGCTGTCAATTAATACGACATGCCTTCCGTTACTTTCTAAATAATGACCTAATAATCGCGATACTTTAGAAGCGCCAACAATTAATATTCCGTTAGATTTTGTTAAAAATACACCAACTAATCTCGCAAATAATCGTGCTGTTGTGGCATTTAATAAAACGGTTCCTAATACTATTACAAATACCAAAGGTGTAATATACTCTGCTCCTGTAACACCTTTACTAGCCAACTTTAACCCAAATAGTGAAGCAATACCTGCGGCAACAATACCACGAGGGCCTACCCAACTTATAAATAGTTTTTCATTTAGTTTTAATGTAGAACCATAGGTACTTAAAAACACACCTATTGGTCGTATTAAAAATACTATGACTAAGAAAAGTACAGCTGTTTTCCAATTATAGATTAATAATAACTCTTCAAAATTAATATTTGCAGCTAAAAGAATAAACAGAATTGAGATTAATAAAACACTAAGTGATTCTTTAAAATATAGAATATCCTTTAAATGAGGAGAATTAGAATTACCTAAAACCATTCCCATTACAACTACCGCTAATAAACCAGACTCATGAGCAAAACTATCTGATAAAACAAAAACACCTAATACAGCGGCTAAAGAGAATACATTTATAAGATAATGTGGCACCCATTTTTTATTCAAAATAAGATTAACAGCATGTGCAAAAGTGAAACCAAATGTAGAACCGAATAATACAATTTTACCAAATTCTATTAACGCCGTTTTTGTGAATTCTCCACCTGCATCAACGCTAATAAATTCAAATACCAAAACGGCAACTAAAGCACCAATTGGATCAATAAGTATACCTTCCCATTTTAAAACGGCAGATACATCTTTCTTTAAAGGTATGTTTCTTAAAATCGGAGTAATTACCGTAGGACCCGTTACAATAATAAGTCCTGAGAATAAAAATGAAATTTCCCAACTTAAATTAAAAATGAAATGAGCTGCTAAAGACGCTCCAAAAAAAGTAACGATAGAACCAATAGTGATTAACTTTGTAATTACGGGTCCAACGTTCTTTATTTCGTTTAATTTTAGTGTTAAACCACCTTCAAAAAGAATAATACTAATGGCAAGAGAAACAAAATAAAATAGACTTTCTCCTGGGAATAATCCTTCGGTTCCATTCCAAATAGGTTCAATCCATTTCGTACCATCTTCACTTAAAAACTCTGCTGCAATTGGTCCTACTAAAAGCCCAATTAATATCAATGGTAAAATTGCTGGAATTTTAAATTTCCATGCAACCCATTGTGCTAATATGCCAAGTATAATGATTCCTGCTAATTCTAACATCTAATTACATTTTTTGTGAAAATACTAAATAAATACAGTTTTTAAAGTGCAGTAATTGGTTTTATAACTTAAAGGTTTTTAAATTTTACTATCTTTCAAAACTGACTAACTAAACAATAACAACTAAATTGTCTTTAAAACCTTTTAAAACCATAGGTATTGGTGTCACTTTCTCACCAAATCTCAAAGCTAATATTTATGAAGCTGCAAGGTTATCGCAAATGCTTAAAACGTGTTTGGTTTTAATTCATGTTGGTGATAAATCCTCTGAAAAGCAAGCTAAATTTAATGCTATTTTAGAACCTTTTTTAAATGATAATTTAGACGTAGAAATTGTATTTAAGCCAGGAGATCCGGTTGATGTTATTCTATCAACTTCAGAAGAAAAACATATTGACTTACTGATTTTAGGTGCACTACAGCGCGAAAATTTCTTAAAATACTATGTAGGCTCTATTGCCAGAAAAATTACACGACAAGCTAAATGTTCTATTTTATTGCTTATAAAACCGTCTGTAGAAAGAATTCCTTGTGAGCATATTGTAGTTAACGGATTAAAAGACCCAAAAACTAAAGAAACTATTGCTTCTGCATTTTATGTTGCAAATGCTTTAAGTGTTAATAAGGTGACAATTGTTGAAGAAATAACACAAGATGAATTAGCCGTAAAAGTAGAAGATGATAAATCTCTAAGAATGGCAAATATTGTTAAAGAACGTATTAAACTTAGAGAAAATGCACGTGTAAAAGCCATAATTGCGGATATTCCGGAGAATCACACAAAAGATGTTATTATAAAATCTCAACCCATTTTTGGTAAAAAAGGGTATTCCATTGGTCATTACGCTCAAATTGCAAGAGCCGACTTATTAATTATGAATTCACCTAGTAAAATGACCTTTTGGGATCGTCTTTTCCCTCACGATATTGAACACATATTAACAGAACTACCAACAGACGTTTTAATTATTCAATGAGCCCAAAACCAAATAAATTAAAAGCATTTTTTAAGGCATTACCTAAAAACATTTTTTCGGGTTTTGTGGTAAGTCTTATCGCATTACCATTAGGTTTAGGCTTGGCAATGGCAAGTGAAGCTCCACCGATTTCAGGTATTATAGCTGCAGTAGTTGGAGGTGTTGTAGTCTCTATTTTCGGTGGAAGTAATGTTACCATCGCTGGTCCTGGTAACGGATTGGTTGGTGTTCTTTTAGTAGCAATAACAACACTAGGTTTAGAGAGTGCTTATGCTGCTATTATTTGTTCTGGAATTCTTTTAGCTGTATTAGGATTTTTAAGAATGGGAAAACTAGCTGATTTTTTCCCTTCTTCTGCTATACAAGGTATGCTTGCTGCAATCGGACTTATTATATTAGGAAAACAATTTCATATTATGCTCGCTCACAAAATTAAGCGTGCAGATACTATAGATTATCTTATAGAAATTCCATTTACCATAAACGATGCACTTCATTATGATAAAACCGGTTTAATTTATGCTGCAGCTGCAGGTATTTTAAGTTTAATTATTATGGTGTTCTATCCTAAAATTAGAAACAAGTATTTACAGCTTATACCTGCACCAATGTGGATTGTTATTCTATCTGTTGGATTCAGTTATTATTTTGAATTGGTTGCACATGAAACCAATCCTATTTCTTCGTTATACATGATTTCTGGTATACCAGAATTTAAGGATATCATAGCACAATTGCCAACTGTAAATTTTGGAAAAGCTGGTACATTTCCTTTTTGGTCTAGTGTTTTAGCTTTAACCTTAATTGCTAGTATTGAATCTCTACTAAGTATAAAAGCTGTAGATAAATTAGATCCAGAGAAAAGACGCTCTAACGTAAACTTAGATTTAAAAGCATTAGGCTTAGCAACTATTGGTAGTGGTTTTTTAGGTGGTTTAAATGTCGTTACTGTAATAGCAAGAAGTTCTGTAAACGTTAATAACAACGCAAGTAATCGGTCTTCAAACTTCTTTCATGCTACGTTTTTAGTCATCTTTATTGTATTATTTAGTACACAGTTAACTCGGATTCCTTTACCTGCTTTAATGGCAATTTTAGTATTTACAGGTTACAAATTAGCATCACCAACAACCATTAAAAGAATATTTTCGATAGGTAAAGAACAGGTTATTATATTTTTAGTCACATTATTTGTAACCTTAAAAGTTGGTCTTATTACGGGAATTCTTTCTGGTGTAATTGTTACATTTTTAATTCATATCGTTATTAATAAAAGTGCTTCACTATTCTTTAGAAATGTTTTAAAACCCAATGTCTTAATGTATCAAGAACAAGACAATGGAAATTACTATGTGAGTGTAAAACACTTTTGTAGCTTTTTAAATTTCTATAGGTTAAAAGAAAAGCTAGATGCAGTACCAGAAAATAGTGATGTCATTATTGATTTTTCACTTTGCAAATTTGTAGATCATACAGTGATGGAAAACCTTAATAACTATCGCGATTTGTTTATAAAACGAGATGGTCATTTTGATGTCATTGGTTTAGATTTACACGACTCAGATTCTAAGCATCCATTTGCACTTAGGCGATTATTACCCGTTCCTGGTATTCTTAAAAGCGGTTTAACAAAACGCCAAAATACACTTGAAGATTTTGCTCAAAATTATGAATTATCCTATCATTCTAAGAACGAAAAAGAAACTCACTTTTTAGATAAATTCCATTTTTTTAGAACAAAAACTATTGGTCATATTTATAATAAACTAACCACTAAAAATGATGCTATTAGCATTTTTGATATCGAATTTTCTGAAGGTGAATTTATAGCTAAAGAAACCATACGAACTACGATGTTGTATATGACATTAGATAAAAACATTCCTAAATTCACTCTAGATCGTGAAGGTTTTCTTGAAAAAGTATATGCTTTAGCTGGCTATAAGGATATTCCTATTCAAGAACATTCAGATTTTAACAAACGTTTCTATTTATTGGGAGAAAATGAAACGGCTATTAAATCACTTTTTAATGATGAAATCACTCATTTCTTTGAAAGCAATCCTTATTACCACGTAGAATCTAATGGTAAATGTTTGTTGGTTTTTAGTAAAGAACGTTTAGCAAGTACAAAAGAAGTTAAGGCCTTATTTGATTATGGTAAACGTTTAAAACAGGCAATTTCTAAGTAACCAAAACTACATCTCTTCTTGCGATTCTGTTTTATAGTATAATCGTTTTAAACTTCGCTTTAAAAGTGAAAAACGATACACACCAATTATAAAAAAGATAACGCTGAATATTAACGCTACTAATGCTAAATATTCAAAATTAGCAAACTCCTTTAGTTGATATAACGCAATTGCTCCAAGTAATAAATACAACGAAGAACGAATGTAAGATAATAAGGTACGTTCATTAGCCAAACGTGTGCGTTCTATAGCTAAATAATCTCTTAAAATTACTTTTTGATCCGGATTAAAATCACGACCAAAACTCAATAAATACTTTTTTTTAGATTTCTGTTTGGGTGTCTTCATGAGTTTGAATAAATCGTTTATAAAGCTTAATAGATAAATGTAATTATTTTTTGAGAATAGATATAAGATTATCTGGTTCTAATTTGTTAAAAATCCTGTAATTAATTGTAACTAACAACAATTAGTTTTAAAGCTTTTAGTAATTTGCAAGACTTTATAAATTCTTGTCTATGCAATTATATCCTATTAATTCCGGAAATTTTAAATTAGATGGTGGAGCCATGTTTGGTGTGGTTCCAAAATCCTTGTGGCAACGTACCAATCCTGCTGACAATAACAACATGATTGATATTGCAGCACGTTGTTTATTAATTGAAGATGGTGATTGCCTTATTTTAATTGATACAGGTATGGGAAACAAACAAAGCGATAAATTTTTTGGTTACTATTTTCTTTATGGAGATGATAGCATCGATAAATCTTTAGCGTCTTATGGTTTTCATCGCGATGATATTACAGATGTATTTATGACGCATCTTCACTTTGACCATTGTGGTGGAAGTGTTCAGTGGAATAAAGATAGAACAGGTTATGAACCTGCTTTTAAAAACGCACACTTTTGGAGTAACCAAGATCATTGGAATTGGGCAACAAAACCGAACAGACGTGAAGTTGCTTCATTTTTAAAAGAGAATATACTCCCTATGGAAGAAAGTGGACAACTGAAATTTACTGATGTACCTAATCAGCATATGTTAAAAAATTCGGCATTAGGCTTTGATATTTTCTTTGCCAATGGACATACAGATAAACAAATGATTCCTATGATAAACTACAAAGGAAAAACCATTTGTTTTATGGCAGATTTATTGCCAACTGTTGGTCATTTACCGTTACCGTTTGTAATGGGTTATGATACAAGACCCTTATTAACATTAGACGAAAAAGAATTATTTTTGAACATGGCTGCAGATAACAACTTCTATCTGTTTTTAGAACACGATGCTCATAACGAAATTATAACAGTTAAACACACTGAAAAAGGTGTACGACTAAACGAAACATTTACAACAAACTCACTATTTAACTAAAGCTTTAAAACAAAAAAAATGAAATTTAATTACAAACTAGTTGCTTACTTAGGATTTGCCGGAACACTATTTTTCGGTTGTGGTACAGGAGATATTATTTCTACTCCAATTGAAAATATAGATACTTCACCGTTAAAAGTAACAGAACTAACAGATGCAGAAAAGAATAATTGGGGACATTTAGATCTTGTAAAAGATACGATTCCTGGTATGAGTGTTGATAAAGCTTATGCTGAAATCATTAATAATAAAAAAGGTAAAACTGTAATTGTTGCCGTTATAGATTCTGGTATTGATATTGATCATGAAGATTTAGATGGTGTTATCTGGACAAACAAAGGAGAAATACCAAACAATGGTATTGATGATGACAAAAATGGTTATGTAGATGATATCCATGGATGGAATTTCTTAGGAGATGCTTACGATGAGCAATTAGAATTTGTACGTATTTTAGCTTCTGGTGATACCTCTAACCCAAGTTTTACTGCTGCAAAAGCACAGTACGATAAAGATTACCAATTATGGACAGGTCGTAAAACACAGTACGATCAAATTGCACAAGCTGTAAAAAATGCACATAAAACTTTAACTAAACACTTCGGAAAAAGTGATTATACGATTAAAGAAGTTAATACTGTAGAAACTGAAGATGAAACTTTAGCGCAAGCTATTCAAGTAGCACAAGGTATGAACGGTAATGGTTTAACTTTAGCAGAAGCTACTGTAGAAATTGATGGTGCATTAGAAAGTATTAACGAACGTTTAAACTTTAACTTAAATAAAGACTTTAATGGTCGTAAAACTGGAGACGATATTAACGATTTATCTGATAAAGGTTATGGTAACGGAAACGTTAAACCTGTAAAAAAATCTGAATCTCATGGAACACACGTTGCTGGTATTATT
>TARA_R110002049_G_scaffold156377_7_pt1 | contig 16304 bp, 14 predicted proteins | sample TARA_R110002049 | Tara Oceans TARA_R110002049 (sample SAMEA4396941) | marine metagenome | biome: Polar Biome; feature: [SRF] surface water layer (ENVO:00010504); material: water (ENVO:00002006), including particulate matter (ENVO:01000060) such as... | depth 5 m | reverse complement strand
TTAGCAATTTAGCCGATCTGTCTCATGGGTGCTGACGGGGAACAGTTCAGTCAACCGGCCTGTCAGACAGTGGACTTCAACCTGGCGGCTGGCGTCACGGACATTGATATCAGTCTGGCCGAACTGACCGCCCAATGTGTTCGCGTACGGTGGACCGGGCCTGATTTCGGCCGCGATCACGCGCGTCCGCCCATTGCCATTTCCGCCTATGGTGCCGATCTCGACTATACTGATCTGGACGCGCTTCTTCTCTCCAGTGCGGGCGGAGAGCGGGTTGGTCTCTCTGTCAGCGACAGCGAAAGCGGGAAGACCGTCAAGACGTGGATGGTGGACTATGTGGCTGACTTTGACGGGGACGATGCGATGACGCTCGCCTTCGCAAATGTTGCCGCTGACGCGGCCGCGACTCGCCCACTCTCTATCCGTCTCACCGTCGGCACAGGAATTACGGCCGGCCGGGGCGACCTTGTTGCGCAAGTGAACAAAGCGCCGCCGAACACGCCGTGTAGCGCCGGCTCTGTGCCCATGCCTCCCCTGGCAGATAGCGTTCCCTATCCCGCTATAGCGTCTTTTGTGCTGGGCCTGGAATCCGGTGCGGGCGGTAGCGGAGATTTTGGCGACCTGTTGGGTTTTGCAACGGAGCCATTTTCCGAGCAGCAGACGGGAGAGTTGCCGATGCGGTTCTGCACTGCGCCCTTGCGCTGGAACCTGCAGAAGGATGCCCTGTCCGCCCTGTTCAATGGACGCGGGCCGGGCGCAACCACATGCCTCCCGGACATGGCTCACGCGACCCGTGTGTATACCAGCCGAAAGAAGCGTTCGTCGTTTCGGCGCTTCGACCTGAACCTGGCGAAAGGCGCCGACACGTCGGGCAATGTGATCCCGATCAGGGCTAGCGTCACTTGGGACGATCCTTCGCTCCCGGTCTTTCCGATGCCCCGGGCAATGGGTCCGGATGATCGGACCGACGACCCAAAAACTGAGATGGAAGGGTTTCTGACATTCCAGATCCGTACTGAAACGCGTTTGCGCGGGCGCATTGACCTCGTCGTTCCGCCGCTGGCAAACAAGGACCAGTCCACCTGCGGCGCGTCCCCGGCGGGCACGATCACAACCATGTTTGATCTGGTGTCGGCCCTCCCGGACGCTCGCCAGGCGCGGCTGGTTGGCCCGGATGCGCTGGCGGCGGTTTCACCTGACGTCTGGGCGGTCATGCCAGCCGAAAAGCGCGCCGAGTATATCGCGCGGGTTAACCGAGAGCGGTCAGGAGGCAGGCGTAAGACGCCTCAAACGTCGCGCCCGGGCGAGGCAGAGGCGTGTCTTTGCACTTGCGCTCAATATTCGGATCCAGCGGCGGCGGCCCTCTGTTCGCCTTCCTGCGCCAAAAAGCTTGAGAACTCCTGCAAAGCGGGGCCGGTTACGCAGGCCGAGAAGGCCTGTTTTGTGAAGTTGAGCACCGAACTGTTGGCCCCTTTCGTACGTGATAGCGCAGCTCGGCAGCTGCGCAACTCTCTGGAGGGAGTCGACCCCGAGATGCTCAAGGCAATGGTCCGTGAGCAGATCAAGGAATTCAAGGCAGAGGGGCGCACATGCGACTGATTTTGATATTCCTTTTGATTATCAACGCCCATGCGGCCAGTGCGCAGGGCGTCCGTTTGAACCCTGACGATTTTGGTCCCGCGCCGGTATTCAATTGGGCAAAAGCGACGCCCTCTATGAATGGCAGGATGCCAGCTCCGCCTTCATTAGGTGCCTGCATTTCCAGAGACGAGCGCAATCGCGCCCTGCGAAATGTCAGCTATGATTGTAGCTGCACTGGCTACGCGGCCGCGTTGAAGCGACAGACTTGGGATCGCTCGCAGGACTTAGTTTGCGGTATCCAATGGTATGCCTGCTGGGCGCCCGTTCCCAGTGACCAAACGGTTAGGGATCGGTTCCTCTCGGGCTTTGCGGATTACTCTCCAGCCGACCGCGCATTGCTCAACGACGACCTCATGAAGCAGGTGTCTACTGCGCGCGCTCTCGATGAAATGCGTGATGGTCAGGTTTCGGAAGATGCGCTTGCCTGGGACACGGCTCGTGCCTGCGAATAGGGGCGTTTTCAGGGGAACGGCGCTTGAGGGGACCTATCCAGGCGTTTAGCCTAAGGAAATGGCCAAGAACCCGTTTCGCTACTTCAAAACGTCGCCCGAAATCATCCAACTGGGCGTGCTGATGTATGTCAGGTTCCCGATCTCGCTTCGAAATGTGGAAGACCTCCTCGACGAGCGCGGCATTGATATCTGCCACGAAAGCGTGAGGCTCTGCGTCGATCGGTTCGGCACATACTTCGCACACAAGATCAGGAGGCGGCGCTCAGATTCGATGTGGAGAAGCCCGCAATGGCGATGGCACCTGAACGAGGTCTTCGTCAGCCGCAGGCAGGCGTAGCCAACATCAGAGGCGAGCGACACTACCTCTGGCGCGCAATGGATCATGAAGGCGAAGTCCTGGAATCCTATGTCACGAAGAAGTGAGATAAGGCTGCTGCGCTGAAATTCCTCAAGAAAGCAATGAAGCGATACGGCAAATCGCATATTGTCGTCACGGATAGATGCCCTTCCTATCGGGCCGCAATGAAGGTCATCGGCAATGAGACACGCCTGGAAACCGGTCGACATCTCAACAATCCTGCCGAGAATTCGCACCGACCGTTCCGAAGGCGAGAGCGGGCGATGTCACGCTTTCGGCGCATACGAAGTTTGCAGAAGTTCGTTTCAGTTCATTCGTCAGTGTACAATCACTTCAACTTCGGAAGGCACATCAACACCAGAATTCGGTTCAAACAGAAACGCGACGCGGCTCTTCGCCAGCAAGGCGACTTTGCCGTCGCCTAGCACCTGCTGGTTCCCATGAGACTGACACCAACCCCAGAACGTCGTTCCTGAATGACCTATTGGTGAGACTCTACAATTGGCTCAAGGAATTGCGCCAGGTTTGTGGCGATGATTTTCACGCCTTGCGCGGTCGGATGCAGCCCGTCGGTCTGAAGAAGCTCTGGCTTGTCTTGGACACCGGTCATCAGCGATGGATAGTATTCGAGTCCAAATTTTGCGGCGAGGTCCGGGTAAATCGCCGCGAATACAGCTTCGCGGCTTCCTTTGTCGAAAGCGCTGCGCGGTTGCAGGTCCACGAGGACGCAATCAATGTCGCTTTCCTTCGCTTTCTGCACGATGGCAGAAAGATTTTGCTTCGTGATCTCGGGGTCGATCCCCATCAGATAATCATTCGCGCCAAGCGCGACGATGACTAGATCGGGATCAGTCGCGGCGACGCTCCAGCCGAACCGTGCAAGACCATTTGCCGTCGTATCGCCAGAGACCCCAGCATTAATAATCCTGACCTCGATTCCATCATCCTTGAAGATTTTGGCGACTTGTTCCGGCAGGGCGTCTTTTGCAGCGAGTCCGAACCCGGCAGTCAAACTGTCGCCGAGGAAGACGATGACGGGCCCTGACGCCGGAATGACGGGCTCGGGAGCGCTGTCCGCATGGCCAACCGCCGTAGCAGGCGTGGGTGCGCCACAGGCCACTAGCATAGTCGCGCTTGTGAGAATGGCGGCAACGCAGCACCACGTTATCCCTTGTATTCCTGTCCGTACGCCTGACATCATCCCTATCGATAGACAGGCGGCCACCCCCTGGCAATGTGCGCGGCCATCATGAAAGACCAATTGAATGATGAGTGCGCTCGAACTGAAGGACGTATGGCTGACTTTTCCGGCAGCAGATGGTGCACTGGATGTCCTCAAGGATGTTAGCATTGCAGTGGATTCGGGCAGCAGCGTTGCGATTGTCGGGCCCTCCGGTTCGGGCAAGTCGTCACTCATTTCGGTTGCGGCGGGCCTGGAGAAGGCGAGCCGAGGCGAGGTCTCGCTGCTGGGCGAACGGATCGACGCTCTGAGCGAAGACCAGATGGCGCGCCTGCGGCGGGGCCGTGTCAGCATGGTGTTCCAGTCATTCCACCTTCTCGAAACGATGACAGCCTTCGACAATGTACGCACGCCGCTTGAGATTGCCGGGCTCGACGGAGTCGACGCGCGGGCGAATGAATGGCTGGAACGGGTGGGCCTGTCACACCGGCGGCTGCATTATCCCGGTCAATTGTCGGGCGGCGAGCGCCAACGAGTTGCGGTTGCACGCGCACTCGCGAGCGATCCGGCCCTGGTATTCGCTGACGAACCGACCGGAAATCTTGATGCCGAATCCGGACGCGGTGTGGCCGACCTCCTGTTTGCTCTTACAAGGGATCGGGCGACGACACTGGTTGTTGTTACACATGACGATGAACTGGCGCTACGCGCCGAGCGAGTTGTGCATATGCGCGATGGACGAATCGCTTGAACCGGGTTGCGATCAAGCTTGCTTGCCGCGAACTGTCGGGCGGCTTCCGGGGCTTCTGGATCTATCTCGCGTGCCTCGCGATAGGGACAACAGCGATTGCAGCCGCTGGGTCGGTCACGGAAGTTTTTACGCGCGGTCTCACCTCAGAATCACGGACTCTGCTCGGTGCGGACGTCATCTTTGCTACGTCCCAGCGCCGCGCGACGCTGGAGGAACGCGCATTTATCGATCGGTTCGGCACTGTGTCTGAAACGGTCTCACTCAACCTAATGGGCGCCGTTGCAGACACTCGGCGGCAGGTCGATGTGCGCGGTGTCGATAGCACATACCCTTTGCTGGGTGCCGCCGGGCTGACCGGCGGGCCGCAAACGCTTCAGGTGGCGCTGCGCAAGCAGGATGACAGCTGGGGGATCGCCGTCAGCAAATCCTTTCTCGATGATTTCAACGTCAACATCGGTGACACAGTCCGTCTCGGGCCCGTGAATGCGATCGTGACTGCGGAACTCGACAGCATCCCCGACCGTGTTGGAGCACCGGGAACGTTCGGCCCCGAAGCCATCGTCAGTCTCGATGCCCTGGACACGGCTGATCGTCTCACGCCGGGGCAGCTCTTCCGGTCCGGCCTACGTGTCGTGCTCCACCAAGGCACAACGCTCGAACAGGCGCAGGAGCGATTCGAGTCTGAGTTCGGCACAGGAGCGATGCGTATCCGCGGCCCCGAAGATTCCATCGACGGCTTGAAATCATTGCTGAACACGCTGAACAGTTTCCTCGCTGTGATTGGTATCGCCTCCCTGATCGCCGGCGGTGTCGGCGTCGCTCAGGCGACGAGCTCGTTTCTGGATACCCGCATCGCGTCTATCGCCGTGCTCAAGGTATTTGGTGCAGAGGCTGCAACCCTGAGAGCGGCCTACATGCTTCAGCTGGGGGCTCTGGCCTTGGTTGGGGCGCTGGTCGGCGTGGTGCTAGGCGCGGCCTCGCCCTACCTGTTGTCCCATTTCGCGGGAAGTTCGATCCCGCTTCCCCAAGCGTTGGGGGTCTACCCGGTCCCGCTTCTCAAGGCGCTCGTGCTTGGACTGCTCGCTGCGGCCATGTTTGCACTTCCCGCGATCGGCCGCGCCCGTGCGACCCGACCGTCCGCCCTGTTCCGAAGGATCGCGGACAATGAGCGCGTATCCGTGCCATGGACAGAGCGGATCGGAACGCTGAGCGCAGGAGCTCTTCTTTGTATTCTGGCCGTCGTTTCAAGTTATCGTCCAGGCCTGACGGCGCTCATCCTTGCTGGCGCCGCGTTGACACTCCTCGCGCTCGTTGGCACCGCTATGGTTGTGAAGCGTCTCGCGCGGTTTGCTGCCACAAGCGCGTCGGGCATGCGGCGGCTGTCACTAGCCAATCTTGGCGGCCCGGGATCGCTCGCTCCGACCATCGTGCCTGCATTGGGGCTCGGGCTCGCACTGCTGACGCTCGTCGCGGCTGTACAGTCAAACCTCCTTCGTCAGATCAGTGAGACAGCTCCCTCAAACGCGCCGTCCGTCGTGTTCTCGCAGATTCCAGCAAGTCGCATTGCTGAATTTGACGCGCTCGTTTCGGCGCAAGGCATAGATACCGGCGACGATGGCACGTACCGGCAGGCGCCATTCATTCTCGCGCGCGTCACAGAGCTGAGGGGGGCGCCGGTCGTCGAGGACGAGGTTGCAGAATCTGAACGCTGGGTGGTGCGCGGAGAGACGACAATCACCTACCTGGCAACCAAGCCCCCCGAGACGACTCTCATGGAGGGACGCTGGTGGCCGGAAGACTATACCGGACCGCTTCAGGTGTCGGTCGAGGCGGACGCCGCCAAAGGTTTAGGGCTGAGTGTAGGCGACCAGATAGGATTTCGTGTTTTCGGGCGAGATGTAACAGCGACAGTCGCGTCCCTGCGGAAAGTTAAATGGGGTACGTTCAGCATCGGCTCGAATACGGCCTTCATCCTCTCTCCGGGAACACTGGAAGCAGCGAATCCGGCTTTTGTTGCGATTGCGAAAACAACCCCGGATGTGGAGGCGAAGATCGTGACCGCACTGGGCGCGTCCATGCCTGAAGTCGTCGTGTTCCAGACCCGGCAGGCACTGGAAACGGCTGCGCGCCTTTTCTCGCAGATAGCCGTTGCCGTGAATGCGGCCGCCGGAATTGTGACACTGTCAGGATTGTTGGTCCTGCTCGGAACATTTGCGGCGCTGGCGCGGAAACGCCGCGCGGAGGCCGCCTTGCTGAAAGTGTTCGGCGCCGAACGCGCGCAGGTTTTGGGTCTTTATGCTACCGAGTTCGCCCTGGCGGGCGCCGCGGCGGCGCTGATCGGATCGACTATTGGTATGGCGGCGGCCTATCCCATCATTTTGTATACATTTGAGGCGACATGGACGTTTCCGTTGGGGGAGGTACTTCGTATTCTAGTGGCGTCGGTATTCATTTCGGCTTTTGGTGGAGCAGGGGTTGGCCTCGCCACCCTGTCCCGAACACCTGCGCAGGTCCTACGTATGCCGTGACGTATCGTCTATAAAAGGACCCGTCCGGTGCCCTCATTTAGACTATGAGACGGTCGGACAGGTGTTGTCAGCGTAAAAGCGAAGATTGCAGAAATGGGTTTCTATAAATAGATCCGTGTACAGTCACTTCAATCAGAAGAAAAATATCAGCAGAAGGGATGTGTTCAAATCAATTCGTAATGTCGCGTTTCGCGAATGGCGCGACCTTCTCGTTGCGTAGTACCTGCTCGTTCGAGAATAGTGGAGACGAGTTCGCATTAGACTGACGCCTCGGGCCGGCGTGCTATCGACCTCGGCTCGTTAGCTCTTCCAGAACGTTCCGGGCGAAAAGCGTGAGCGTATCGTCTCGTGCCCCCATCACCAGGATGCGGTCGCCGGGGCGTGCCAGTTGCAGCAAACGGTCGCCGCACGTTACGCGGTCGCCAAGCGCTTCAGCATGCCTGCCGAGCGCATTGACATCGCTGGCCAGATCCTTGCTGGAAACCGACCTGTCAACGGTGCCGCCAAAATAGACCGGTTCTGGAATGAGCAAGACGTCCTCGGCGCCCAGGTTGTCCGCAAAGCAGGCTGCGAACTCCTTCCGCATCTTGTTGAGGGGGCCAAAGCCATGCGGTTGGAACATGACAAGGACGCGTCCGGGAAAATGATTCACCGTCCGCAGTGTTGCGGCGATCTTGTCGGGGTTGTGGCCGAAATCGTCTATGACCGTGATGCCGTCCACAGTGCCGACAATGTCAAACCGGCGCAGGATGCCCCTGAAGGCATTCAATGCCTGAGCGGTGTCTTGCAGGGATACCCCGCAGGCCATGCTCGCTGCGATAGCGGCAAGCGCATTTGAAACATTGTGCCACCCGGGCGTCGCCAGCCGGATTGCAACCTCCCCGCCGGTCCTGTTATCGCAAACCGTGAAAGAAATACGGGTGGGGGCCGGTTCAATGTCGCGGACAAAGAGGTCGGCCGCCTCGTGTTCGAGGCTATAGGAAATGGCATGGGGACATTCAAGCGCCATCCGCTTCGTCTCGTCGTTGTCGACATTCAAGATCACGGTCTCCGCGCGGGCGACAAATTCGTCAAACAGAACGCGAAGTTCGTCCATCGATTTGTGATCGAGGGAGATATTGGTCACGATAGCCACGCGCGGATGATAGGCTGCGATCGACCCGTCGCTCTCGTCAACCTCGCTAACAAAAATGTCGCTCGTTCCCACCAGTGAACTTGCAAACAGTGCATCCGGAGTCTGGAAATTCTTCATCACCGCGCCGTTCATGACCGTCGGGCTCTTGCCCGCCTGATGCAGGATCCAGCTGATCATGCCAGTGGTCGTCGACTTTCCGCTGGTTCCAGCCACACCGATACCGCAAGCAGCCGCATTGAAGAGTTCCGAAAGAAGTTGCGCGCGGCTCTTGCGCGTCGCTCCGACTTTGATCGCAGCCGCCATGTCGGGAACGGTGTCTTCAATGGCGGCAGAAGCCACCACGATCTGGTCGCGACCGACGAGCCCGCTGCCATCCTGAGGATGTAATCTGATCCCCCGGCTTCGCAAGAATTCAAACTTTTCGGGCGTTCGGCCCTGATCGAGCGAACGGTCCGATCCTTCGACAATGTTTCCCTGGTCCAGCAGGATCAGCGCCAGCGGCAGCATGCCGCTGCCACCGATGCCGCAAAAGAAGTAGTGTTTATGATTCTTCATGGAGTTCATTCTAACTGCGATTGGCCGAAATGTGTAAGCTCGTGCTCTGGAGGACGGAATGACCCAAAAAAGATTGAGTATTGGTGTCGTCGCGCCCGGCAGGGCTATCGATGCATATATCCAGGATCAAGTAAGCGCCCTTGCCACCGAAACCTATGGCGACGAGCGTCTTGAACTGATCTTTCATCCTCAATGCTTCCTCCGTTCGGGTCACTTCGCCGGGCCGGACGCTGCGCGCGCCGAGGCTTTCGTCGAAATGGCGAATGATCCTGAACTGGATGCCGTGTGGTTTGCGCGTGGCGGGTATGGATCTTGTCGTCTCCTGGATATCGCCTTTGAGGGCCTGGATCACTCGGCCCGGCGCAAGACCTTTCTCGGTTACAGCGACACCGGAAGTCTCTTGGCGCCTCTTTACAGGGACTCCATTGGAACAGTCGCGCACGGCCCCATGCCTGCAGACATCACCCGGCCAGGTGGCGAGGCGGCTATTTTGCGGGCCCTGGATTATCTCCTCCGCCGCGATGACAGTAATGGGCTTGAGCCATCGACGCGCGCACCCGGGAAGTACGCTGCTTTCAATATCACCGTACTTGCGAATCTGGTCGGCACCCCCTGGGTGCCGGACCTCACAGGCCACGTTCTGATGCTCGAAGACGTCGGTGAGTATCATTACAGCCTCGACAGAATGTTGTTCAACATCACGTCAAATCCCGATGTGCGCACTGTCGCAGGCATTCAGCTCGGACGCTGCAGCGCCATTCCGAAAAACGACATCGACTTCGAAGCGTCCGAAGAGGAGATCGCCGAGTACTGGTGCGAGCGCAACTCTATTCCATATCTGGGCCGCGCAGATATCGGGCACGATGTGGAAAACAAGATCGTAGTCTTCGGAACGCGAAGCTAGACGCGTGTTGCCAAGGCGGTATTGTCAGACGGGCATTGTCAGGGCAAGCGGCCTTGAGACGCGGGGCAGGGGCGTTCAACCTCAGAAACTGGCTAGGAGACCGTTCCGATACGTCAAGACCTCGCTCGAAACCATCCACCTTGCGGTACTTTTGTAGATTCGATTTCCGTTCTCACTTCGCAATGTCGAGGACGTGCTCCCTGAGCGTGGCATTGATGTCTGCCACGAAAGTGTTCGGCTTTGGGTCGACCGGTTCGGCACCTATTTCGCCCATAAGATCCGCAAGCGGCGGTCGCAATCGATGCGCCGGAGAGCACAATGGCAGTGTCACCTGGATGAGGTCTTCCTCAGCCGAAGGCAGGCGTGGCCAACATCCGCGGCGAGAGGCATTACCTGTGGATGTCCGTCGATCAAGAGGGCGCAGTAGTGGAATCCTTTGTCACGAAGAAACGTGACAAAGCCGCCGCGCTGAAATTCCTGAAGAAAGCAATGAAGCGCTATGGCAATCCGCATGTTGCCGTTCCGAAGACAGGAGAGGGCCATGTCACGTTTTCGGCGCATGCGAAGTCTGCAGAAGTTCGTCTCAATTCATTCGTCAGTGTACAATCACTTCAACTTTGAAAGGCACATCAGCTCCCGAATACGGTTCAAACAGAAACGCGATGCCGCCCTTCGCGTGTGGCGCGACCTTCTCGTCGCCTAGCACCTGCTCGTCCGCGAATAACGGAGACTGGGTCGCGTTAGACCGACACCACCGCTCGACCTTATCCTCGCCTGGCGCCAAATTCGCGGAATCAGATGCGATATAACTAAAAACCTTTGACAATGTCTCTCGCACATATGCGAAATGAAAATATCGGGAAAAGGGGCGGGGCGCGAAGGAATGAAAATGCAAAAGCGGTTTTGTGGTTTCATTAGCTATTCGCAAAAAGACAAGGTGTGGGGCAAGCGCTTACATGGCTGGCTCGAAACCTATCGTATTCCAAGTGGCGTTCTGGTTGAAGGCGCCCCAGACCGAAGATTGGGTCGCTTTTTCCGGGACGAAGAAGAGATGGCTGCCTCTGGCGACATCGCCGAAATCGTCAGGCAAGCCATCGACTCTTCCGTTAACCTGATCGTTGTCTGTTCTCCACATTCTGCCAGGTCGAAATGGGTTAGCGCAGAGATCGACGCCTTTCGTCGGTCACATTCAGAGGGGCAGATATTCGCATTCATTATCGATGGCATTCCGAATTCCGGCGATCCGGAAACAGAGTGCTTTCCTCCCGCTCTTCGCGCTAGCATTGATCGTGACGATCCAAATGCTCTGCCCATTGAACCGTTGGGTCTGGATGTCCGGCTTGACGGGCGTTCTCGCGCCTGCGCGCGATTGGCTGCAGGCCTCCTTGGCACGGATTTCGACAATTTGTGGCAGAGAGATCGTCGCCGCACGGAACAGCGCCAGCGCATGACTGTTTCAGGGTTGGTTGCTCTGATTCTGGTGTTCGCTGGTTTGGCGGCCACAGCGGTGACGCTTGGTATGGGAGCGCGAAACAATCTCAATCGGTTCTTCTCTGAAAGAAGCTGGCAGGAGTTGGCGAATACCAATACACCAGCTGCTGCTCGCTACGCGCTGGCTGGTATGGAGCTGTCGCCTGTCAATGCTCAATACTATCACGCCGCGCTTGCGGGCGTGCTGCACGCGACTAACGAAAGTCTCGTGCCACTTGAGCACAGCGGCGGCGTAAAGATGGCGACGTTTTCACCGTCAGGCGACTTGTTGGCAACAGCAAGTCGAGATGGAACCGCGAGGATCTGGAACACCACAGACGGGGAATTGGTCGAGACGCTTACGGGCCATACCGATCAAGTTAACTCAGCAGTCTTTTCGTCCGATGGCAAGTTGGCTGTCACAGCAAGTCGCGATGGCAGCGCGAAAGTCTGGTGGCTGGGAACCGGGCAGGTCGTTTCCCTGGATGGGCACGATGGATGGGTCAACATGGCGACGTTTTCCCCAGGAGATGCGCCGCCGAGAGTGCTCACTGCGGGCGCCGACACGACTGCGCGGGTGTGGGATGCCGCCAGCGGACGCCAGTTGGCTGTTCTTGCTGGCCATACTGATGATGTTCGGAGCGCTGCCTTCTCGCTGGATGGTCGGCTTGTGGTTACTGCAAGCCTTGATGGGACAGCGAGGGTCTGGGACGTCTCAGATGGAGGAGAGCCTCTTTTTACACTTGTGGGGCACGAAGGTCCGATCTGGCATGCGGACTTCTCTCCAGACAGTGCGAGCGTCGTAACGGCAAGTGAGGACGGAACAGCCCGGATTTGGGATGTGAAGGAGACGGGCGAAGAGTTGCTCGTGCTGCGTGACCGGTCTGCCGTGTGGGCTACGGCCTTCTCTCCTGACGGACAAAAGATCGTGACCGTAGGTCGAGACTGGATTGCACAGGTTTGGAATGCGAATAGCGGCCAGCCTCTGTTCGACTTGCGCGGCCACCGCAAGGAAATCTTCATGACGTCATTTTCAAATGACGGAGGTCGGATCGTCACGGCCAGTTTTGATGGAACAGCCATCATCTGGGACTCCGGCAATGGGCGCGAGGTGGCGACGCTCTCCGGACACGGCGACCAGGTCTGGACTGCTTCGTTCTCGCCGAACGGGCAGCGCATGGCAACGGCAAGCATGGACAACACAGCGAGGATTTGGGAAGCGAGCGACGGTCGACTCGCTGCCACGCTTCGCGGGCACCGCGGCGCGATTTTCAACAGTGAATTCTCAGCGGAAGGAACCGCGGTCCTGACGGCAGGTGGCGATGCGACATTACGGCAATGGAATTCGCGCAATGGCGCGCCCACCGACGTACTCGACTTTGGCAATGGATGCGCCCTCTATGACGCATCATATTCACCGGACGGAACACTTGCTGCCATCGCCAGCGAAGATGGCACTGCGCGGGTAGTCGAACTGGCCCATAGCACGGAGCGATTTCTTCTGAGCGGGCACGAGGGAGAAGTAAATTCTGTCGACTTTTCGCCGGACGGAATGCGTGTCGTTACAGCCGGTAATGACGGCACTGCCAGGATATGGACGCTGAACGGCAGCGCCGGTGTGCGCGTTCTTCGGGGCCACGATGAAATGGTATGGAAGGCGGAATTCTCGCCAAGCGGGAGGCGGGTCGTCACTGCCGGAGAAGACGCGACCGCCAGGATATGGGATGCAGAAACCGGCAAGCAATTGCTCTTGCTGGGCGGCCATACTTTGCCGGTCAATACGGCGTCGTTTTCCAATGATGATAAACGGGTCGTCACCGCGAGTGATGATGCGTCTGCCCGGGTCTGGGATGCAAAGTCAGGCGAGTTGCTAGCGATTCTCCGCGGAGAAAGCTACTGGGTTAACAGCGCCCATTTTTCTCCAGACGGCGCGCGTGTCGCGACTGCCAGCAATGGCGGGACGGCCGACATCTGGGATGCCGCCGACGGCCGGCATCTTGCTTCGCTAGTGGGACACAATGACAAAGTCTACAGCGCCATGTTTTCGCCGGACAGCCGACAGGTCGTCACGGCCAGCGCCGACGGCACCGCCAGAATATGGGATGTGTCCAGACTTACCTCCTCATGGGACGAGCTTGCCCATGACGCATGCACGCGTCTGCTGAGTGGGTCTATGCGCAGGTTTAGCAAAGACGCGATAGCGGCAGATCGTTTGCTATCGAGCCAATGGAGGCGAGCTTCACGGGACGTGTGCCGGAATGTCGACTCCCGGCAGGGCCCCGTCATTCTGCGGCAAGTGTCACATCTATCACCGCTGGTCGAGCGATTGCCCGTTCCGCCGTCTGTTACGACGGGTTGCACAATACAGTAGGTGTTTGCAATTGCGAGGCTGTACAGGGATTGTCCAACACGGTACGTTTGAGACGAGGTAGTTTGGTCCAAACTGATAAGCTCAGTGTCCAGATTCGGCTTCGGATTCGAACAGGAGTTGAGATGTTCGCAAGTTCGAAAAGTAAGTTCACATTTTTGTTGCCTATGTGCCTATTCTTGAGTGTTGGCGCACAGGGTCAGGTTCAGGATGATCGGCACGCCGCTTATGCGCGCGCGCATATTTCATGGTCACTCTATCACGAAACCGGACATGCGATCCAGGATTTCACAGGCGATAGGCTCGTCATGAGCAAGGCAGAGCGGGAAGTCCACGCCGACAAAATTGCAGCATACCTTCTGCTGCCGACTTCAGAAGACCAAAAAGCCTACCAGCTCTACTATGACGCGGCGATGGAGCTATACTACGATCCAGACGCGCCGGATCCTGACCACATTTACGAAGCTAGCCGTGTGCGGGCAGAGCGAATGCTATGCATGCTCTATGGCGCTTCACCGAACAGCCAATGGATTGCGGACGCGCGGCAATTCAAGAATCGAAGCGACGCTGACTGTATCGCGGACTTCAAGGCGTTCCAGAAAGAGACGGTGGACGTTCTCGGGTTCGCCAGGGAGGTCGCAGAGCTGGAAGAACCCAGTTTCATATTGCCCAAGTATAATGAGCCCGTGGCTCCTAACCATGCCGATGCCTACGATTATCTGAAGGAAACCGAAATTCTCGACGATATTGCAATAGATGTGGAGGAGTGGCTACCCGCCTTGCAGGTATCGGAAAAGCCGTTCCAGATTGTTGCGCAGGAATGTGCGGGCTTCAGCGGATTCCGGTACGTCTGGGACCACTCGGCCGTCGTCGCATGTTATGCAGAGGTGCAAAGATGCATGAATCGACCAGGCTACCTGCCGCCGGAACTTGGCAGCGCGCGGGAAGAAACGCGTCCGACTGGAGACATTGCTGGCGCAGACCAGGATGATTGGATTGACGATGATGTTGAAGAAGAAGAATAGTAATTTTGGCAAGCGCTAGGTGATCTGCCTAGCGTGGTTGATGGTCGGTTGCTGTGTTCGGCGCCGGGTTCGTTTTAGAAAGGGTGTTTCCGAGATGATGATTTCCAAGACCAGGATGTTTTTGTTAGGTGGAGCTGCAGCTTGCCTTGCTGTCGCACCAGTATCGATTTTCACGACCGCTGCAGCTCAGGGAAGTGATGCTGCAGAGGAATGGATTGAACCAGAAAGCGACGACAGCGAGATGGGCGCCGAAGGTGAAATGAGTGCAGACGCAAACGATGTCGATAATGAATTCGATGTTGAGTCTGTCGAGGAAGAAGATGCGCTGGTGACAGATGATGAACAAGCCGCAGATGCACCGGCGATGAGTGATTCTGAAGGTGACGATCAGGCCGGAGGCACGCAAAGCCCAGAGGCGGCGACCGGCGATGATGCGGAAGACCAACCCATTCCGTTGAGCGCGGACGATGGAGGATCGCGTAATAGCGATGGTCCGCCTCAATGAGCGAGCTGAATTATCCGGGTTATCGTGACGGCATTGATGGAATTGATGGGCTGCTTTGTAGCGTGTCGGAGCGGGCCTCTTGGTAATCGAACTGAGAAGTTCCGGCCTGGAAATGTCGCTTGAATTGGCCTGAGTTCAATTGTCGGCGTGCAAGCTCTTCAACTTTGATGGGCGATGTGGCTGCCGAACGGGGTTCGAACAGAAACGCGGCGCCGCTATTTGCGGGTGGCGCGACCTTCTGGTCGCCTTGTATTTGCTCCTCGGCGAGGAATGGAGGCTGGTTCGTGTTCGGCTGACAGCACCGCCAGCCAGTCTTCAGAGATTGGCTGAATTCGTGCAGCAACGAAATAGTGCCCGGTTCTCAGGGGGCATTGTCAGGGGAACCGGCCTTGAGACGGCCGGGTAGGGCGGTTAGGCTCAGGAAATGGCCAAGAACCCGTTCCGGTACTTCAAAACCTCGCCCGAGATCATCCAACTCGGTGTGATGATGTACGTCAGATTTCCGCTCTCTCTTCGAAACGTCGAAGCCCTGTTGCATGAGCGTGGGATCGACATCTGCCACGAAAGCGTCCGTCTCTGGGTAGATCGGTTCGGCACTTTCTTCGCGCACAAGATCCGGAAACGTCGATCGGATTCGATGCGGCGTAGCCCACAATGGCGGTGGCACCTGGAAGAGGTCTTCGTCAGCCGCAGGCAGGCGTAGCCAACATCCGGGGCGAACGACATTACCTCTGGCGAGCCGTGGATCATGAAGGCGAAGTCCTGGAATCTTACGTCACAAAGAAACGGGACAAAGCCGCAGCATTGAAATGCCTCAAGAAAGCAATGAGGGGTATGGCAATCCGCAAATCGTAGTGACGGATAAATGCCGTTCCTATCGGGCCGCAATGAAGGTCATCTGCAACGAAACACGCCAAGAAACCGGTCACCATCTCAATAACCGAGCTGAGAATTCGCAACTACCTTTTCGACGACGGGAGCGAGCGATGTCCTGGATCCGGCGCATGCGAAGTCTGTAGAAGTTCGTCTCAACCCATTCGTCAGTGTACAATCACTTCAACTTCGAAAAGCACATTAACTCCCAAATTCGATTTAAGCAGAAACTCGACGCCGCTCTTCGCGAGTGGCGCGACCTTCTCGTCGCCTAGCACCTGCTGCCCCGCGAATTGCGGAGACGGGTTCGCATTCGACTGAGCACACCGACAGCCAGTCGGCTGAATATCAAAAAGATCGAGTATCTGCCCAAAAGCCCCGCGGTTAGCGGGGCTTTGCGGCTGACTTGAGTCTCCGTTTCAGGATCAGCGTATTTTCCGGCGGCTATTTGCGCCCAAGTCTCTGTTCGCTAAATGCAACAGTACCGTTAGGCCTAAATTCCCTGATACAGCCCGTTTTACAGGGAAATTCGTGAAATCATCAGGGAAAGCCCGCGATA
>TARA_R110002049_G_scaffold300880_2_pt1 | contig 16331 bp, 15 predicted proteins | sample TARA_R110002049 | Tara Oceans TARA_R110002049 (sample SAMEA4396941) | marine metagenome | biome: Polar Biome; feature: [SRF] surface water layer (ENVO:00010504); material: water (ENVO:00002006), including particulate matter (ENVO:01000060) such as... | depth 5 m | reverse complement strand
GGTCGACTGGTTCCATATCGTGCAGACCTTTACCAAGCGGCTGGATGAGATACGCGAGAAAGAGCGCCGCGAGCAAGGCCACCCCAAATCGCTGCGCTGGGCACTACTGAAGAACTTGGAAAACGAGAACCTAGCACCCAAACAGCTGGCGGCGATCCAGGCGTTGGTAGCCGATCAGAGCGCCACAGCCGATGCCTGGGTGAACAAGGAGAAGCTAAGCTGGATCCAGAAAGCCCCGACGCCCAGAGCGGCTCGATGGCGCATCACGAATGACCTTAAGGCATGCAGGCGGCGGTTTCTGAAAACCACTCTTGAAGCCGATGGGGAAGGCCCTGGCGACGCTTGAGCGGCACGCCAACGCGGTGGTCAGACGCTGGCACTCGGGACTAACGAACGCAAGACTGGAAGGAATGAACGGCCTGTTTCAGGCGGCTCGGTCACGGGCACGTGGCTACCGGAACGAGGCTAACTTCATCGCCATGATCTACCTGATTGGCAGCTCGGTGGGCCGCCTGTTCGATCAGGCCAAATCCACATGAAGTGACGAAGAACCAAATATTGACACACCTCTTAACCCCAGAAGACTAGGGTCTGTTGACGTTTCACATGGGCAGCCATAAAAAACCACAAGCTAAGGCCACCATGCTTTCGTAGTTTCGCTTGAGCTTGTCGTAACGCGTCGCTATGGCGCGATACGGCTTCAACCGAGCAAAGGCATTCTCTACAAGATGGCGATAGCGATACAACCCTCTGTCTAAACTGCTATTTCCTGTCTTTGAGTTGCGCTTGCGTGGGATCACCGAGTCCATCCCCTTGGCGTCGACCTGCTCACGGATACGCTCACTGTCATACCCCTTGTCAGCTACTAATGCCCCACCTATTGGCAACTCATCAATCAGCGCCTGTGCCTCAGTGCTGTCGTGTACGTCACCTCCGGTGATCCTGAAAGCAATCGGTAGTCCATAAGCGTCAACAGCTAGGTGTATCTTGCTTGTGTTGCCCGCACGGCTTTTGCCAATGGCTTCTACTTCCTCTGTGGCAGCCCCTGTGCAGTCTTGATGCGCCTTGATATAGGAGCCATCAATGAAGAGCCATTCCGTATCTGGATCTTCCACTAACCGATTAAAAACAGTCATCAATTTGCCCGCGGCCGACCAAGCGTTAAAGCGCTTATAGACCGTATTCCAGTGCCCAAAGTCGTCGGGTAAATCACGCCACTGGCAGCCGGTACGGATTCGGTAAAGTATGCCTTCTACCGTCATCCGCAGGTCAGCCTTGTCATAGATACGTTGTTGAAGCAGGATAGGTTTTAGCTTCGACCAGTGTTCATCCGTGAGCATCAGTCGGGGCATGGCAAGCTCGCAGTTTGTTGGTGTCGGAACCTGTATTCTGCGAGTTTGCCCCTATCCTGCCAATACTATCCCTTAAAACGTCAACAGACCCTAGTACTGCATTTAAAAATAATCATTGAGTGACAAGGAGTTGATGCTTCTTTTTTCCGCTGGCGTCCTACCCAGTGCTAATTCTGTGCGAAACGTTGCTAAAGTCTTCTCCAGCAGAACTAGTGCTGCGTATCTTTTAGCCATCTTTGTCGCTGGGCAAGGGTGGTAAGGTACAACCATCGCCGCATTTCGGCCAGGGAGAGAACGAGGGGCCTTGCCCCCCAGGTTCAGCAACAGGCATATTAAGCTGATGTCGGCGCAACGTAACCAAGCGGGTAGGCAGCCATCACTAGCCTGATATGGAGATACCAGCTTAGCCAGACCCGCATCTCATTGATCAAGCCCCTTTGTGTTTTGCTTTCCTGAAAACTGCGCTCAACATTCCACGGGGCCCCAACTAAGTAGCCGAATATAAATTTTCCTCTATACCTATGATCCTGACTATTGAATCAGGAAGATGATCATGAAGTTCCGTTTTGTACTACCTCTGTCCGACACTGACCTTCAGGCACTGATAGCCACCTACAGCATGGAAAAAAGCCAGCCTTGCGTCGCCGTGCCCATGCCATCGTGCTGAGCCATCAAGGACACACCATCAACCAGGTTTGCAAGATCCTGTCTGTCACACGAGAGACGGTCTCGCTCTGGTTTGATGCTTGGGAAGCACGGGGGCTCGAAGGGCTCAGTGATAAGCCTATTGCCGGTCGTCCTTCTATCTACAGTGACGAGGAGCGGGAACGGCTACGGGCACTTGCAGAAGAACAGCCCCACCAGCTAAAAGCTGGTTCAGGCACGACTACAACAGGAAACTGTAAAATGTTCTAGCACCATGACAATCAAGAGAGCATTAAAAAAACTGGGGTATAGCTTTAAGCGGGCTCGGCGATCTCTGAAAGATCGGCGTGACGAGACGGACTTACGACATACACAAGGCCTGCTAGCCAAGCTTCAGCGCTGGGAAGATCGAGGCGAAGCTGAACTGTACTACTTCGATGAGTCTGGCTTTTCCCAGTCGTCTGTCTTGCCTTACACCTGGAGTCCCGTCGGTCATCCTCGAATGATGCCAGCTTACTCACACAGCCAGCGTCTGAATTTGCTGGGTTTTCTGAGTCGCCAAGGCAAGCTGATTTACCATTCGACAACTGATACGGTCACCTCCGGGGCCGTTATCGAAGCCTTTGATCACTTTATTACCCAAAAGTCACCCGATACCTTTGCCATCGTGACGATGGACAATGCCATTGTTCATCGCTCGGCCCTGCTTCAGCGCAAGCGACTGGAGTAGCTGAGCCATCGGGTTTATGTGATCTATCTTTCCTCCTATTCGCCAGAATTGAACCTGATCGAGATTCTCTGGCGCAAGGTGAAGTATGAGTGGTTGCCACTAGCGGATTATGAAAGCTTCCAGTCCCTGAAATATCATGTGCAGAAGGAGTTGTCAGGCTATGGCAAGGAATATCGGATTTCTTTTGTATAGGTACTTTATCAGCGCGAGGTCTTCGAGTGACGCAACGCATAGGGCGAAGGTGAAAGACGCCGTCATTTTCTGTTAGCTGTCGAGGAAACGTCCCACACTGCCATCTTTTGAAAGGGCCCGGATTCACCGGCAGATATACCTAGTCATATTGCTGGGCGCCGACTACCCGACCCAGCGCTGAGCTGAATCCTGCCGGTGCTCCTGGGCTGGGCTTCCAGCAGGTCGCCCACTTTATGTTGTTTAGCCCCTGCCAGACATGCACCTTGCGACTGACTACCATCACATTACCTTGAATGCGCTCCTCAAGTGTCCAGCCTAGCTGGAAAGACTCGCTATACACGGCACTTTCCCTCACCCAGCTAGCCTTGACGCCGATATCCAGCGTCCAGATCCGCACCTTCCGGGCTAACACCGACTTGAGCTTCTGACTTACTTCCTCCGGCAGCCAGCCTGGCAACAGCGTTTACGATCTTCTGCCCAATCCTGTGGCAAGAATAGGGCGCGCATCAATCCCTGCCCCCAGCAACTGGCATAGCCGAGGAACACACCTATCCGACAATTCTCGATCCGGCCTGCGGTTCCGCTGTACTGGCTCTTGACACCCACTAAATGGCGGCACTTCTTGCGGAACCCGGTCATCCACCATTAGCACTCCATTGTCGTCGCGCAGTGTCTTGTAGACAGCATCACGTGTTCACCGTCCTCAACCAAGCGGGTTCGGTTGATTAGGTGCTGGAAGCCGTAATTGTGCATCGCCCAATAGGCCCCCGCAGATAGGAACCGAAGCTCACGGGTCTCGTTGCGTTTGTCGTAACGCCCAGCTTTGTCAGCTATGAGTACAGCGCCGATACCGAGTCAAGGGTCTGCTTGCGCACGTTCTCAAGGGTCAGGTCATTCAGCATCGGATACCTCGCTCACCCACAGGTCGTGTTCAACGAAGTATGGCGTTTATCTACAGCTGCGGTACTAGTGGCAACACCTCTAATACCGTTTATAAAAAAGATTGGACGCGCATAAAGCCATTCTGGCTACGTTAATTTAGTTTTATTTGATGTTACAATTTTTATTGTTAATATATTAATAAGTGGTAGAGTACCTATTAATAAACATTGAAACTCTTAATTTTTACAATTACTTAGTATAAATCTATAAGCTTTCAGGAACAATAATATGCCACACCTGCGTATCGAATATTCTCCAAACACTGATGAACATGCCGACATTCTTCGTGTCTGCCAAGCCGCCCATAAAGCTATGAAAGAGAGCAAAGTTTTTCCACTCGCTGGCATTCGTGTACGCGCCTTCGCCGCTACGCATTGTATCGTTGCCGATGACCACCCGGATAACAACTTTATGGCGATGACGCTCTCGGTCGGCACGGGTCGAGAACGGTCCACGCTTAAAGCTGCCGGCGACCTGGTGTTTGCAGGCGTACAGCAAGCTCTGGCCAAGCAGCTCGCCACGCCCCACTTCGCCTTATCGCTGGAAATCCACGAGATCAGCGCCGATTTGAGTTGGAAAGACACGCCTATTCACTCCCGACTGTCGTCATAACAGGAGCCTTCACCATGAGCACTTTGCAAGACAACATCGCCCGGGCGCAGCAGTATATGCAGCGCTTTAAAGAGCAAGGGGTACTCAACCACATCAACGGTGAGTCGGTACCCGCACAGTCGGGAGCCACCTTCGACACTATTTCTCCCGTTGACCTCAAGCCCTTAGCCAGCGTTGCCCGTGGCGGCAGCGACGATATCGACCGCGCCGTGAAAGCCTCTCAGAAAGCCTTTAAAACCTGGAGTAGAACGCCAGGTAAAGAGCGCCGCGCTATTCTGATCAAGGTGGCCGAAGCCATTGAAGCCCGTGCAGAAGAGATCGCTTTCACGGAGTGCATGGATACCGGCCAAGCGCTGCGTTTTATGTCGAAGGCTGCTATTCGTGGTGCGGCTAATTTTCGCTACTTCGCAGACAAAGCCCCCGAGGCCGAGGATGGCCTGGCCCTGCGTAACGACACCCAAATGAATGTAACCTCCAAGCGCCCGCTTGGCCCGGTGGGAGTGATCACACCGTGGAACACGCCGTTTATGCTATCCACCTGGAAGATAGCGCCCGCCCTGGCGTCCGGCTGCACCGTGGTGCACAAACCCGCCGAATTTTCGCCGATGACAGCAAAGCTGCTGGTTGAGATCGCAGAAGAAGCCGGGCTACCGAAGGGTGTACTCAATCTGGTCAATGGTTTCGGCGAGGACGCTGGTAAAGCGCTAACAGAGCACAAGGGCATCAAGGCAGTGGCCTTTGTGGGTGAAAGTCGCACCGGGCAAATGATCATGGCCCAGGCAGCCCCCACGCTGAAGCGCTTCCATTTCGAGCTCGGCGGTAAAAATCCTGTCATTATTTTTGACGACGCGGATATTGAGCGTGCGATAGAAGCCGCCACCTTCATGATCTACTCGCTCAACGGTGAGCGCTGCACGTCCTCTTCACGCCTGTTGGTGCAAGACACTATCTACGGCGAGGTCACTCGCTGCGTTGCCGACATCGCCAACAACGTCAAGGTCGGCCACCCTCTTGACCCAGACACCGTCGTCGGCCCACTGATTCACCCTGAGCACGAGAAAAAAGTACTGTCCTATTTTGACAAGGCCCGCGCGCAAGGCGCCACCATTGCGGCGGGTGGCGAAAAGGTCGGCGCAGAGGGCTGCTTCGTGCGCCCAACGCTATTTACCCAGGCCAACAATGATATGGCCATCGCCCAGGAAGAGATTTTTGGCCCGGTGCTGACCGCCATTCCGTTCACAGACGAGGATGACGCTCTGCGTATCGCCAACGATACCGAGTACGGCCTGGCTGCCTACCTGTGGACCAATGACCTCAACCGCGCCATGCGTTTAACCGATCAGCTTGAAGCCGGCATGATGTGGGTCAACTCCGAGAACGTGCGCCATTTGCCCGCGCCCTTTGGTGGCGTTAAGTCCTCCGGCATTGGCAGGGACGGCGGGGACTGGTCCTTCGACTTTTATATGGAGACCGTCAACGTATCCTTCCCGCGCAAGGTGCATCAGGTTCCGAAACTCGGCTAATCAATGCCCGAGACGACACCTCTGGCTCACACCGCTTGTTTAGATGGTACATGGAGAAACACGAATGCCCACACCAGCCCCTAACTTATATCCTGAATTCAACATTATACGCTTAAGCCATGTTGTATTCGGCGTGACCGATCTGGCCACGAGCCGCCACTTTTATGTGGATACGCTCGGCCTTCAGGTCACCGACGAAGACGACCAGCGCATCTATCTACGGGCCATGGAAGAGCGCGGCCACCACTGCATGGTGCTCGAAAAAAGCGCTGAAGCTAACGTTCAGGCGCTCTCTTTCAAGGTTTTTGATGAGAGCGAATTAGACAAGGCGTACGCATGGTTTGAGCAGCAGGGTAAGCCCGTCGAGTGGGTAGAACGCCCCTATCAAGGTCGCACGCTGCGCACCTTGGACTGCTTTGACACCCCTATCGAGTTTTATTACCAGATGGAACGGCTAGCGCCTATCCATCAACAGTACGCTCTCTACCGGGGTGTCAAACCGCTACGCATCGACCACTTCAATCTGTTTTCTACCAGTGTCGATGACGCCGTGGCGTTCTATAACAGCATGGGATTCCGGGTCACTGAATACACCGAGGATGAAGAGAGCGGCAAGCTATGGGCGGCCTGGATGCATCGCAAGGGTGGTGTCCACGATATCGCCTTCACTAACGGTGAAGGCCCGCGCCTGCACCACACTGCATTCTGGGTGCCCACGCCACTCAATATCATCGATTTGTGCGACCTGATGGCCACCACCGGTTACGTCAGCAATATCGAACGTGGGCCCGGCCGCCACGGCATCTCCAATGCATTTTTCCTGTACATCCTCGACCCGGATGGCCACCGCATCGAAATCTACTGCTCTGATTATCAGACCGTTGACCCGGATCTAGAACCAATCAAGTGGGACTTGAAAGACCCCCAGCGGCAAACGCTATGGGGGGCGCCAGCGCCGCGCTCCTGGTTTGAGCACGGATCGCTGTTTAAGGGTGTCGAGACCAAAGCATCTCAGCTAAAGGCCACGCCGATCATCGCCCCTTAACAGCGCCTAGTTGTATCTTCCAGGTTTCGCAGCATACGGCCCGACTCAGCCGGGCCCAGGAGAATATGTCATGAGTGCCCCCCTGCCCCCACGGCTGGCCGCTTTTCACGCTAATGGCGCGGATCGTTACGGCGTTGTTACCGCTGACGGGATCATTGATCTACTGCCAGAGTTTGGTCATCGGTTCAAAGGTCTTAAAGAAGTCATTGAAGCGGGCGCGATCGACGAACTGTTGAACGCCGCAGAAGGCCGCCGCCCAAGCTATCGTGAAGAAGATGTCACTTATCTGATTCCCATCGCCAACCCTGAGAAACTGATCTGTGTCGGCGTTAATTTTCCGTCACGTAATGAAGAGTATAAAGACGGTCAGGCCGCCCCCAGCAAGCCTTCCTTGTTCATTCGCTTCCCGCGCAGTTTTGTCGGCCATCGCCAAAACCTGGTACGCCCCCCCGAGAGCGAGCAGCTCGACTACGAAGGTGAAGTGACCATCGTTATCGGCAAGGGCGGCCGGCGTATTTCAAAAGAGAAGGCTTACGAGCATATTGCCGCGCTTACCCTATGCAACGAAGGCACCATTCGTGATTGGATACGACATGCCAAATTCAACGTCACCCAGGGGAAGAACTTTGACGCCACCGGCGCTATCGGGCCATGGCTGGTGCCGTTCCATAACGCCTCTCAGTTAGACGATATAGAGCTGACCACCCGGGTCAACGGCGAAGTACGCCAGAACGACCGCACCTCGCGCATGATGTTCGATTTTCGCTATATCGTGAACTACATCTCCACGTTTACCACCCTGGTGCCCGGCGACGTTATCGTTTGCGGTACGCCTACCGGCGCCGGTGCGCGCTTCGATCCCCCTATCTGGCTGAAGCCTGGCGATGTCATTGAGGTCGAAGCGGAAGGCATCGGCAAACTCGTCAACGGCGTGGAGGATGAGAAAAATGCCATTAACTGACGCCCAGATATCCGCTGCCGCCGAAGCACTTCTGGCGGCGGAAAAAAACCGCGAGCAGATCGGCCTACTGTCGTGCCAATATCCCGACATGACGCTGGATGATGCCTATGCCATCCAAGCGGCTCAGCTACAAAAAAAGACCGAGCATGACATCATTGGCTGGAAAATCGGCCTGACTTCCAAGGTAATGCAGGACGCCCTGGGGATTGATACACCTGATAGCGGCGTGCTTTATGACTACATGCGCTTTTCGACAGGGGCCGTGATTGCCAAGGATCACTTTATTCAACCCCGCATCGAAGCTGAAATAGCCTTCGTCATGAAAGCGCCCCTGGAAGGTGAAGTAACCCGGGAGGATGTGCTGGCGGCCACGGATTACGTTGTGCCCTCGCTGGAGGTTCTGGATACGCGCATCGTTCGTCAGGATGCTGCTACCGGCCAGACACGCCTGATTGTCGATACGGTATCCGACAATGCGGCCAATGCGGGCATTGTGCTTGGCAACGAACGTCACTCGCCGACGGCTTTTGACCTGCGCTGGGTGGGTGCCATCGTCAAGAAAGATGGCAACGTCGTGGCCACCGGCCTGGGAGCGGGCGTGCTGGATGATCCGGTAACCGGGTTAGTCTGGCTGGCCCGCCGCATGGCCACTTATAGCCAACGTATTGAAGCAGGACAAGTGGTGCTGTCGGGCTCTTTTATCGGCCCGGTGGAATGCCCTTCCGGTAGCGATATTGAAGCCGACTTTGGCCCCCTTGGAACGGTGAAGCTGCGCTTCGATTAAAGCATACCCCGTCAACGCCTGCTCACGACTGGCTAAGCTGATGGTGGCGGTAATTTGAGGGAGTGGTATCGGCATGGCGAGCAAAGAAGCGACAAAAGTAGACGGGATCCTGGAAGCCCAACTGGTAGCCAATCTCGTTGACGGTCATACCGGTAAAGGTCAGCATCCGGCGAGCTTCCTGCATCAGCCGCTCATGCACCAATCGCTTACTGGGCACCCCAACGATACGACGGCACACGCTACTGAGCCGCGCCTAGGTCACGTTAAGGGCCGAAGCGACAGCGTCCAGTGCGCTTTGAAGTGCGCTTCGATTTCCAGATTGAAGCGGTGAAACAGCATCAGCTCGTCATGCCGCACATGCTGCGCCTTGAGGGAATTGGCCGAAAGCCGAAACAGGCTGATAAACAGCAACCGCGTCAGGGTCGTCAGCGCCACGTCACGCCCTTTACGCTCGGCAGCAAACTCTGCCCCCAGCTCATCGAAAAGCCGTTCAATGCGGGCAACCTCATGGCGGGCCTCCGAGCTGACGTGGCCGGTGGCAACGCAAACGGGCGTAATCTGCCCAATACTGCCAAGGTCAGGGCACTCATCAAGCAGCGACCATACCAGTTGCTGGCGCACCGTCAGCACATGGCCATCGCTGCCCTCTTCAGTGGTAAACGAATGGGGAATCCCAGGCGGCGTCAAAAAGAACATCGGCCCTTGCTGATGATACTGCCGATTATCCAGGTAAACCCTGACCATGCCACTGTTGATGTAGTGCACCTGAAAAAATCGGTCATGGTGATGAACCGGCATGTTGCGCCCGAAGAAGTCCGCCATCGGCCTGAGGGCATCGTAATGCACCGCCTCGTCAGCATACCGCTGATCGTACTCCTGACCGATCGTGATATTGGGAATGGGGGTCAACGCCATGTGTCTGCTCCTGGGTGGGCGCGTCTTAACCCTAAACGCTGCTCCTATATCAACAAACTAACGAAGCTACTCTCCATGGCGACAAGCCACCCACCGGAGATAGCCGCTCGTATGTCAAGCGCCACGCCGCACTGAGAGGAATAAAATGGGCGAAATTGTTTTAGCCGCCAAGGTGACCCATGTCCCTTCGATGTACCTATCCGAACAGCCTGGCAAACACCACGGCTGCCGGACTGAGGCCATTGCCGGGCACAAGGAGATCGGCCGTCGCGCCCGCGAATTAGGCGCAGATGTTGCGCTGGTGTTCGATACCCACTGGCTGGTCAACAGTGGGTATCACATTAACTGCAGCAATCACTTTGAAGGTATCTATACCAGCAACGAACTGCCCCACTTTATTCAAGACATGGCCTACAACTACGCAGGCTGCCCCGACCTCGGCGAGCTGATCGCCACGGAAGCGAACCGTTCAGACATTCGCACCATGGCGCACAATATCAAAAGCCTGAAGCTTGAGTACGGCACCCTGGTACCTATGCGCTATATGCACATGGGAGTCCCTGAGGAGCAGGCGCTCAAAGTGGTGTCGATTGCGGCCTGGGATGCCTGGCACGACCTGAATGAAAGCATCAAATTTGGCGAAGCCATACGACGCGCTATCAAGACCAGCCATCACAACGTCATGGTGTTGGCCTCAGGGTCTCTTTCCCACCGATTTAGCGATAACAGCGATGCAATGGAAAACATGCACCGCTGGACGCGTGAGTTTGACCGCCAGATGGATATACGTGTGGTTGAGATGTGGCGACAGGGGCACTTCAAAGAATTCCGCACCATGCTGCCGGAATATGCTCAGCACTGCTACGGCGAAGGCGGTATGCATGATACCGCCATGCTGCTTGGCGTATTAGGCGAAGAGTACGACACGCCTGCCGAAATACTCACTGAGCCTTTTGGCAGTTCTGGCACCGGCCAAATCAACGCGATCTTTCCCCTTTAGGCAGTCTTGAGGTAACCGTCTGGCTGGTTCGGCGCCCGGGGCGGTAACGAGCGCCACTCATTACACAAGCAGGAGATATGGCATGGAGATACCTACCAATACGTTCAAGCAGGCGTTAGCCAACAAGGAGCCGCAAATTGGCCTATGGCTAGGGCTAGCCAATGGATACTGCGCGGAGCTCTCTGCCAATGCGGGCTTCGACTGGCTATTAATCGACGGTGAGCATGCTCCCAACGACCTGCGCACAATACTGGCACAGCTGCAGGCCGTCGCGCCTTACCAAGCTCACCCCATCGTGCGTCCGCAGGTCGGCGACACCGCGCTGATCAAGCAGTATCTGGATATCGGCGTACAGACGCTATTGATCCCCATGGTCGATAGCGCCGAACAGGCCCGCGAGCTGGTACGTGCCACTCGCTATCCGCCAGAAGGCATTCGTGGCGTCGGCAGTGCACTGGCACGCGCTTCGCGTTGGAACAGCATCCCCGGCTACCTGGATAAAGCGGACAACGAAATCTGCCTGTTAGTCCAGATCGAAACCCAGGAAGGCCTTAAGCACCTTGATGAAATTGCCGCCGTCGAAGGGGTGGATGGTGTGTTCCTCGGCCCCGCCGACCTCAGCGCATCGCTAGGACATCGCGGTAACCCAGGGCACGAAACGGTGCAAAACGCCATTGAAGACGCCATCCAGCGCATTCAGCAGTCAGGCAAAGCGGTCGGCATTTTATCGGCAGACCGCCAGCTCGCAGCACGCTATCTAACCTTAGGTTGCACCTTTGTCGCCGTCGGTGTCGACACCAGCGTCTTGATGAACTCACTGAAAGCGTTGGCCAGCAGCTTTAAAGACGACGGTGATACCGCACCAGCGGCGGCCACGCCCCCGTCGGTTTACTAACGCCACCTATCACCGCTTTTTTAACCCACTGCCTATTTAACGTTAGGAATCATTCATGAAACTGCACGACTCACGCCTGCTGCGCCAACACGCTTTTATCAATGGCCAGTGGGTCAGCGCCGATAACGGCGAAACCTTTAGCGTCACCAGCCCCGCGGACAACACGCCTATCACCGATGTTGCCCGGGTTGGGGGCGTAGAAACACGCCGGGCAATAGAAGCCGCTGAAGCCGCGCTGCCAGCCTGGCGCGATAAAACGGCGAAGGAGCGCGCCGCTATTCTGCGCCAATGGTTCACCTTGATGCATGAACACAAAGAAGACTTGGCCCGCCTGTTGAGCTGGGAGCAGGGCAAGCCGCTTGCCGAGAGCCGAGGCGAGATCGACTACGGCGCCAGCTTTATCGAGTGGTTTGCCGAAGAAGGCAAACGCGTTTATGGCGATGTCATCCCCAACGATAAACCGGCTCGTCGCCTCGTCGTCATCAAACAGCCGGTGGGGGTAGTTGCCGCCATTACGCCGTGGAATTTCCCGGTGGCAATGATTACCCGCAAAGCAGGCCCAGCCCTGGCAGCCGGCTGTACCATGGTGCTCAAACCCGCCTCCGAAACACCACTTTCGGCGCTGGCCTTGGCCGAACTTGGCGAACGGGCGGGTATCCCCGCGGGTGTGTTTAATGTGGTTACCGGGCGCGCCAGTGCCATCGGCAGCGAACTCACTCAACATGCAAGCGTGCGTAAACTGTCGTTTACCGGCTCCACGGAAATCGGCCGTCAGCTAATGGAAGAGTGCGCCGGTACGATTAAAAAAGTCAGTATGGAGCTGGGCGGCAACGCACCCTTTATCGTCTTTGACGACGCCAACCTGGATGATGCAGTTGAAGGTGCTCTGGCGTCCAAATTCCGCAACAGCGGGCAAACCTGCGTCTGCACAAACCGCTTTCTGGTTCATGATGCTGTCTATGATGCCTTCAGTGAGAAACTGGTCGCCGCCGTTCGTAAACTGAAGGTTGCACCCGCAGCGGAAGAAGGTGCCCAGCAAGGCCCGCTTATTAATCTAAAAGCGGTCGATAAAGTGAAAAGCCATATTGAAAATGCGCTAAGCCAGGGTGCTAAAGTGTTATGCGGGGGACAATCCCACTCTCTGGGAGGTAACTTCTTTGAACCCACCGTATTGGGCGACGCCACGCCTACTATGGACGTCGCCAACGAAGAGACCTTTGGCCCGCTAGCACCGCTGTTTCGCTTTGGTACAGAAGCAGAAGCGATAGCCATGGCCAACGACACCCCCTTTGGTCTCGCCGCCTACGTTTATACGCAAAACATCGGTCGTTGCTGGCGTGTAGGGGAGGCACTTGAGTATGGTATGGTAGGTATTAACGAAGGTATTATATCGACGGAAGTGGCACCTTTTGGCGGCATCAAGGCCTCTGGTGTTGGTCGGGAAGGATCTCATTACGGTATTGAAGATTATCTCGAAATTAAATATATGTGCATGGGCATTAAATAATACTTCCAGTGCCACCAGGCAGCTTATCCTGGTGGCTATTTATAAAAGGCAAAAAATGTCACGCCCTACCCCCTCCTTAACTTTGGCATTGATGCAAGCCCGTGAGTCTGCGATGGACTTCTTCAGGCCTCATCTCAACCGCCACAACATAACCGAACAGCAGTGGCGGGTGATCCGCATCCTGTGGCAATCTGAAGATCAAACCCTGGAAAGCCACCGGCTGGCGAAACTCGCCTGTATACTGCCGCCCAGTTTGACTGGCGTGCTGGTTCGACTTGAACAGAATGGCCTAGTTGAACGCTGGAAACCAGAAACTGACCAGCGCCGCCTTTGTGTTACGCTAACAGACGAAGGCAATGCACTGTTCGGTAAAATGCAGGAGGAAATGGTTAGCCAGTACAAGAAAATACAGCAAGCATTAGGTCCAGAGAAATATCAGACCCTAATGAGTCTGCTCGAAGAGCTTCAACAGCTTAACCCTGACGATCTCCCTTCTGTTTCTGACGCTTAACGGTCAAAATTAAGCAATCATTTTAGTGGTTAACTAATCTCTGAAAGTATGTAAAGTATACAATAAGCCGCAATAGATGAAAATATCACAACTGAATGTGTGAAGCCGCTGCCGTTTGCAATGGTCCATAAGATACGCAAATTCAGCCTGTTGGGTTTGGAACAGGCTCCGGCACACTACGCTATTATACTCTTGGACACTAGTTCTACTATGTCACAAACATAGCCATCGGCTATACAAGATCATCATGAGATATTGATGCAAATGCCAACATAGTGTTTTAAAGGGATTATTCGCATGCCTCGGAGCTCGCTGTATGGCCCCGGGCCCGGCACCTTTCGGGTAGGACAGGTGCCGGTAACAGTGGGTTATTTTTGACCCCAACAACGCGGCCGCTCCGTAAACCAGGCTGGCGTGATGGTAAAAACCTGCCCATTGCGCCCTTCATAGTTCTCCAGCCCGAACTCCTGCTTGAGTTCCTAACCTATTAGTAGTCACTTCGATCCGCCAACGCACCTTGGTGATCAGCGACATCTCCGCGGTTTGATTGCTCACCCCTTACTTCGCGGGCTTGTTAGCTCCTTGGGGCCATTCAGCAGCCATCCATTTCGGCACGCGGTACTGTTGGCCGCACCAGAACGGCTACAAAGCGAGTTGTCAACGGCTAGTTAGTGTTTTCCCACTGCGTCACTTTCTGAAAGTCGGCAGCAACCAGCGAGGGGGCAGAGCGCCAACCGAAACTAAAATGACGTATCCGCTATAATTGATTAAGATTTTGTTGACAAATAATCAGCAATAAATATCAACTATCCAATCTCTTATACAGAATATCCCAGCTCCCGGTAAAGCAGATAGCCCAAGTAGTGCGATGCTCTACATGGCTTAAATCCACGCGAGTCAAGCGCCTGTAGACTAAATGCTTCAAAGTGCCTCACTAAGATGGTAATGCCTTGTGTAAGCTAGGATGATGCAGTTGATCCCAAGACATTATGGCCAAAAATTTGGCCGAGACAAGTGACTCTATAGGCCGGCTTCGTCTTCTAAACCTGAAATGGCGAGCTTTTCTGGATTTTTTCCACTCATGTACGGGCATGCGCTTAGGTTACTATCTTAAACTCCATTTTATTTTTCAATCGCATGAATCAATAGCGATGAAATATTTATAAATCAGATAATTGGTAACTACAATCGTATGACCGCTAGCATTTGTGTTGACAAATGGCTTCTCATAAGCTGTAATAATCTAAAATGTTAACATGTTTACTAAATGAGGTTCTAATGCCATCACTTACTTTTATTCAGCCTAATGGTGAAAGGGTCCACGTCGAAGCTCCGCAAGGGCAGTCTGTTATGGAAGCAGCGGTGAAAAATGGTGTCACAGGAATTGTTGCTGAGTGTGGGGGGGCTTGCTCTTGCGCTACTTGTCACGGTTATATTGATCCAAGCTGGCTGCAGGAAGTTGGTGCACCAAGTGAAGATGAATTAGATATGCTCGAATTCGCAAATGAAGCCAAAGAGAACTCAAGGCTATGCTGTCAGGTTGTGATGACTGAAGCATTAGATGGAATGGTTATTCAGATACCTTCATCGCAAGGGTAAGTGTCATCAATAGCTGTATGCATACTTAAAGTGTAGTAATTCCAGTTTGACCAGTTCTTTCTTGGATAGGTGGGCGAGGTCGTCTGCATGAGCACTATGCGGCGTCAAGTGCTGAACAAACTCAGACTCAGTATACGAAGGGTTATGTCTTTCCGGCGAACGCAGCCATGATGATACACGCCATTACCAGCACATAGCGCACGGGGTAACCGCTTCGAGAGCGCTTATTCTTATTAACAACAAAGAATGTAACGTTGCCCGTACCCAGCGGCTTTGAATAGCGGTTTCCTGGTGCCTTCGATTGCCATTCCACCTTATGTTGATGCGAGGGTAATCGCTTCTTCCATTCGCTAACCTGCTGCTTCTCAGACAGGGACGATCGCGCACTGGGTGTCACCTCAACGACTGCTCTGATGCGAGCATCCAGACCCAGCACCCAACTCACAAAGGCCAAGCCATCATCGGCATCGCGAATCCATACATGACCGTCGGTGGCACGATGGTAGCGGTAGAAAAAACGAAGATGCCCTCGCAATTCATCCGGATGATGGCTAAAGCACCGAGACCAGATGGCTTGGTGCATCGCATTCGCCACTGAGCGTTCCGCCAGCGAGCGCGGCATTGCCAGGCGTGGGTGGGCAAAATCATTCGGAGCTGGCTGCTTACCTTTCGTCAACCGGTAGTGACGAAACGCGCTCATCCCCTGCCGCGTGCGCGCTGTTAGAACCCGCCGCGCGCAAAACGTTAGCCGCTCTGCCTCGCCTTTACACAAATTAAAGATATGCTCAACGTCGTCAAAATCGCGTTGATACAAAGCATCCAGCGCGGCGGCGACCTGCTCCAGCGATAGCTGACTCAGACCTTGGCGCTCAAGTAGTATCTTGGCTGGCAACGCAGGATAGGGGGCAAACGCCTGCTGAGCTACGTCTACCACAGAGCACTTGGGAAAGGCCTTATTAAGCCAACGTGGTGGTTTTTCGCCGAAACGCTCTTTCCACTTACGCAGGGTCGCCAGCTTGATTTGGAGCACGTTGGCCAAGGGTTCCAACTGAGCAATTGCGTGGCTCGGAATACAGCTTTCCATCGAGGAGGACTGCTTGTGACAGTAATGGTCAAGG
>TARA_R110002049_G_scaffold290103_4_pt1 | contig 16335 bp, 19 predicted proteins | sample TARA_R110002049 | Tara Oceans TARA_R110002049 (sample SAMEA4396941) | marine metagenome | biome: Polar Biome; feature: [SRF] surface water layer (ENVO:00010504); material: water (ENVO:00002006), including particulate matter (ENVO:01000060) such as... | depth 5 m | reverse complement strand
TACATTGTATGTATTAAAATCTATTTCATGAACCCCCGTACCCTTCGTAAACAATACACATAAGTAAAAGTCATGCCTATGTGGTCTGTGAAAAAAATTTTTATTTTTAAATAAATGACTTTCTAGATTATTAGCATAAAAACTAGACATTGGTATATCTTGCTCAAATTGAGAAATGTTTAAAACAGGAATAATCTGCATAATCTTTGTTATGTCCTAAAAGTACAAAAAATGGGGTTAATTATACGAGTAAAAAACTAAACCAATATTTTAAATTTGCATTAAAATAAAAGTGAAAATTATGCAATTACTAGATATTATAAGGTATAAATGCCCAAAATGTAAAAAAAATAACATCTTTAATTCTAAAGGTAATTTGTTTCGACTTCAAATTCCTAAAATGAATGAAAGGTGTAAAAATTGCAACTATAAGTATGAAATTGAAACTGGTTTTTTCTTTGGTGCAATGTATGTTAGTTACGGATTAACAGTGGCACAAATAGCTATTTTTTCAATACTCTCTTTCTTTTTTTTTGAGGCGTCTTTACTTACAACCTTCCTTGGTGTAATAGTAGTTTCAGTTCTTTTGAGTATTTTAAATTACAAGTTAGCGAGAACCATATGGATATACCTTTTTTACAAGTCAACTTAATCAAAACCTAAACTAGCCCTATTTTATCTCTTAAAAAATACAAAGCCCTTTTTACAAAGCAAACTCCTTAGTGGTAAGAGGCTACTTTTTTAGATTAAAGAAAGAATCTACAAACTCAAACTTATTAAAAACCTGCAAATCTTCTATACCCTCACCTATTCCAATATACTTAACAGGAATTTTAAACTGATCTGATATTCCTATAACAACACCGCCTTTTGCAGTACCGTCTAATTTTGTAACTGCCAAAGAGGTTACTTCAGTAGCTTTTGTAAACTGCTTTGCTTGCTCAAAAGCATTTTGTCCTGTAGAGCCATCCAAAACCAGCATAACATCATGTGGCGTATCTTCTACCACTTTATGCATTACTCGTTTTATCTTGGTAAGCTCATTCATTAGATTCACTTTATTATGCAAACGACCAGCTGTATCTATAATGACAACATCCGCTTCTTGCGTAACAGCAGAACTCAAGGTATCAAAAGCAACAGATGCAGGATCACTTCCCATTTTTTGTTTTACCAAAGGAATATCTACCCGGTCTGCCCATACCTGTAGTTGGTCTATAGCAGCTGCTCTAAAAGTATCTGCTGCTCCTAGTACAACTTTTAATCCTTGTTTTTTAAATTGATATGCCATTTTTCCTATGGTTGTAGTTTTACCTACACCATTAACACCAACAACCATAATCACATACGGCTTAACCCCTTTAGGAATTGTAAATTCGGTTTCTTCGCCAACATTTGTTATAGCTAAAAGGCCTGCTATTTCTTCGCGTAGAATTACATTCAACGCATCGGTACCCAAATATTTATCCTTGGATACACGTGCTTCTATACGATCTATAATTTTTAAGGTAGTTTCTACACCAACATCTGAAGTCACTAAAACCTCCTCTAGATTATCTAATACATCATCATCTACTTTGGTCTTACCTGCAACCGCCTTACTTAATTTAGAAAAAAAGCTAGTGTTACTTTTTTCTAAACCCTTGTCTAAAGTTTCTTTCTTTTTAGAAGAAAATATATTTTTAAATAAACTCATTTTGCGTTCCGTAATTTAATCAAAGATATAAAAATAAAAAAAGCCACTTTCTATTGAAAGTAGCTTATATCATCAAAATTAATTTTTGATTCTTATTTTTTAGCCAACCACTCGCTTACTGATTCTGGAGTCATAACTGATTCCACAAAAGTATAAGCACCTGATTTAGGAGACTTAACCATTTTAATGGCTTTCGTTAATCGCTTTGAGCTGGTCTGTAAACTTGCTACTGTCTTCTTTGCCATAACTTTTAGTTTATCTACTTCCTAGAAAGGAAATATCTTTAATTATTTTATTTCTTTATGAACTGTCATCTTTTTCAAGATTGGGTTAAATTTCTTTAACTCAATCCTGTCTGGAGTGTTTTTCTTATTTTTAGTGGTAATGTACCTAGAAGTTCCTGGTTGACCAGATTCTTTATGCTCTGTACATTCTAAAATAACCTGTATTCTGTTACCTTTTTTTGCCATCGTAATTCAATTTATAGGGATTACTTAATTGTCCCTTGTGCTTTAGCCTCCTTAATAACTGCGGAGATTCCTTTTTTGTTGATACTCTTAAGCGCTCTTGTAGATACTTTCAAAGTAATCCAACGATCCTCTTCTGGAATGTAAAAACGTTTTTTGGAAAGATTTACATCAAACCTTCTTCTTGTCTTATTAATAGAGAAAGACACGTTATTTCCAAACATTGCTTTCTTTCCGGTGATTTCACAAACTTTTGACATTATGCTCGATTTTGTGTTATTTTAAACAGGGTGCAAATTTATATCTTTTTTTTGGGCACACAAAATTCTTTTCATCAATTTTTGTGTTTTATTTTCAATATTAACAAACAGCCTTCTGTCAATATTTCAAAATTTCCTTATACAACAACTCAAATGCCTTATTTACAGACCTATTCACAATTCTTTCTCGCTGACTACCTTGTTGTAATTTTATTGCAAATATATGGGCTGGTGTGGCTATTCCAATAAAAACTGTACCTACTTCTACATCAGAATCTCCTTTTGTTGGTCCTGCATTGCCTGTTGTAGCTATTGCAAAATCTGTTTTAAACAATTTTTTTACATTAGAAGCCATTGCTAAAACTACTTCTTCACTTACAACAGAGTGTTTTTCTATAAGCTGTTTTGAAACTCCTAGCACATCAATTTTAGCTTCAGTAGCATAACTTACAATGCTTCCCTTAAAATAGTGTGATGCCCCAGGATTAGCCGTTAATAGTTCCGATATTTTACCACCTGTAAAACTTTCTGCTGTGGCAAGCGTCATTTTCTTTTTTGTCAGTAAATTACCTATAACCACTTCTAATACATCATTATCACCATCTTCCTGATACGTAATGTCACCAATTATAACTAACAACTTAGCAACTTCTGTAGCCATCGTACTTTCTAACAACTCCTTAATAGCACTCTTCGCTGACAAGCGCAACCTTACGTACCCTAAACTAGGCAAATAAGCCAGTTGTATCATAGCAGGCAATTGGTTTTCCCAATCTTCTATTCGTTCTGCCAAAGCACTCTCTCCAACACCGTAAGTCACAAATGTTTTGTGTTGTATAAAAGGTCTTTTAAATTCTGAAATAATACGTGGCACAACCTCTGCTTCAATTAGATATTTCATTTCAAAAGGAACACCGGGCATTGACACAAAAACAGTGTTGCCGTCTTTGATCCACATTCCAGGAGCCGTACCATTTTTATTGTGTAAGACAGTAGCTTTAGTCAAAACCAAAGCTTGTTGCCTATTAATTTCCGAGATTGGTTTGTCTGAGTATTTTTTAAAAAGTGTTTCTACATGATGTAATACAGATGTATCCAGAACCAAGGTATCCTTAAAATATTCACAAAGTGCATTTTTAGTAACATCATCTTTAGTGGGGCCTAAGCCTCCAGTTATTAAGACAATATCTGCTCTTTTAGCAGCATCACTTAGTGCTGTTAGAATGTGCTGCTTATTGTCTTGTATTGACGTAATTTGATAAACAGAAACTCCTATTTTATTTAATTCTTTTCCTATAAAAGCAGAATTAGTATCTACAATCTGACCTATAAGCAACTCATCTCCTATAGTTATAATTTCTGCAAACATTATAAGTCAAAATCAATTTTTAACTCAGAAATTACTTGATAAACATCTAACTTCAACAACTTAAAAGTTTCTTCAATTTTAGCAAAATCTCCTTTTTGCTTTCCTAACTTTTCTATTTCATAAGCTGCAGCCCTTGTCTGTTCCATCCCTAACAAATCTACATTCGGCTTTATTTTATGCGCCAATTGGTATGTAGATTCATAGTCATTACCTGCAATTGCTTTTTCTAATAATTCCAAATCTGTTGGAACTTCATCCAAAAAAACCGAAACAACTGAATTGATAAAATCCTGATCTCCTTCAGCCATTTCATCTAATTTATCAAGACTATAAATCATTTATTTTATATTTAATGTAAACATTTCTTCATTTTCTAATATGCCACAAAGATAATCATTAACAACTACCTTTCCTACACCTGCGGGTGTTCCTGTAAAAATAATGTCTCCTTTTTTTAGGGTGAAGAACTGGGACACGTATGCTATTAACTCATCTATCTTCCAAAGCATAAGACCTGTATTCCCTTTTTGCACCACCCCATTATTTTTTAAAAGTGAAAAATTAATATTATCTACAGTTTTAAAATTATTTTTTGGCACCCATTTCCCTAGCACTGCAGCTCCATCAAAACCCTTGGCTTTTTCCCAAGGCAACCCTTTTTCCTTTAATTTTGATTGAAGGTCCCGCGCCGTAAAATCTATCCCTAGACCAATTTCATCATAATAATTGGCTGCAAATTTTTTATCAATGTGCTTCCCTACTTTTTTAATTTTTACCAAAACCTCAACTTCATAGTGAATGTTATCTGAAAAATCTGGAATGTAAAAATCTTGTTCTTTAGGTAAAACCGAAGAATCTGGTTTTATAAAAACCACAGGGTCCGTAGGACGCTCATTCTCCAACTCTTTGATATGATCTGTATAATTACGACCTATGCAGATTATTTTCATATTTTTTATTATTTTTCTTTAGATAGCCTTAAACTAACTGCCGGCACAAGGTTCTCCGTATTCTCCTCAGGTTCTACCCGATAATCTGTCCATTCTCCCATTCTGTAAACCATAACTTTACTATTTTGGTTTTTATTGTAAACTCCCCCAAAAGTAGGCGCAAACCCATTTTCAACAGTTAATTCATTACTTATAGGATCTTTCCCTTTTACAACATACCAATTATACGGTACAAACAACCATTCTAAACCAATATAAATTCCCTTTCTTGGCATTTCAATATTAAAATCTGATAAATCTACTGAAACAAAATCACTTTCCGTCAACACCTCTAAAACCATACTTTCATGCAATAGATCACGACTTGGTTTCTTCGTTATAGTATCTACATCATACACCCTAAGTCTGAATTTAGAGACAGGTCTTTTGAAATTTTCGTCTTTTTTTAAAAATACAGTAATTTTATTTACATATTTTTTTTTCGCATCTAAATTAGAAAAGTATGTTGCTAAAATCCAAGGTGTAGTAGCTGATGGAAATCCACTTTCCAAATCAGAACTAGCAATAGGGTGTAACACCTCTAATTCTCCCGATGGTTTTGACACGATAACGTCATCCAACTCATAAGGTTCTTCAACCATACCAAACTGCTTCTCGGCAACTATTTTATCTATAGCTACAATAGTGTCTTTATACCCCAAAGCTGAAAGGTGTGCTTTCTTCTCTAGATAAGCAGCAGGAACATCTATAAAAAAATAACCCCTTTCATCAGTAGATGCTTCTTTTAAGGTGTTCATAATACTTATATGAACATAGGGGATGGTTTTTTTTGTCTTTTGATCATAAATAGTACCATCCAACAATACTTCCTGAGCATCTATTTTAAATACAAATGCAAGAAATATAAAAACAAACTTCATTTTAACTCAACTTATTATTTAGTTTACTTAATTTTATTTGAGTAAGTACTTTTTTAGTATACAATGGGAAGTCCGCATTTAGAATCCAACCAAAATAACCTGGCTCTTCCTCTAGCACTCGATCCACTTTTTTCCCTTTATGTTTTCCGAAAGAAAAAGCAGGCTCTCCGTCTTTATCTAGACTAATAAAACCTGCAAAATCTACAAACTTTCTACGTGTTGTAAACTCTGAAAGTTTTTTAATATCGTTTTCTAACTCTGGATAACGGTCTAGTTGAGATTTTAACACTTCAAAAGTTGCATTTGTATCTGCCGCTGCACTATGTGCATTTGTTAAATCTTCATTACAATAAAATTTATAGGCAGCTTCTAATGTTCTTTTCTCCATTTTATGAAAAATAGTTTGTACATCTACTGAAACTGTATTTTTCATATCAAAATCTACATCTGCACGTAACATCTCTTCTGCCAAAAGTGGAATATCGAACCTATCTGAATTATAACCACCCAAATCGCAGTCCTTTATCATTGTATAAATTTCTTTAGACAACTCCTTAAAAGTTGGCTCATTAGCAACTTTCTCATTAGTAATCCCATGTACGGCAATTACCTCATCAGAAATATGCATTTCCGGATTCACCAGCCACGTTTTACTTTCTTTATTTCCGTTTGGATATACTTTTAAAATGGAAATCTCTACCACTCTATCCTTAGCCACATTAATCCCTGTTGTTTCTAAATCAAAAAAACAAATAGGTCGTGTTAATTTTAATTCCATTTAACTTATTTTATTACAAATTATAGAAAGATACCAATTTTTCACATCCTCGAAGAACGAAAAAAAATGCTTAACAAAAAAGAATAATTATAGTATAAAAATAACGATTACACTTCTCTATTTATATCCCAAGCTTCAAGATAATCTGCAACAGCCTTAATAAACATACCTCCTAAAGCACCATTTACTACGCGGTGATCATAACTATGAGATAAAAACATTTTTGAACGTACACCTATAAAATCACCATCTTTTGTTTCTATTACAGATGGTACTTTACGTATTGCACCCAATGCCAATATTGCAACTTGCGGCTGATTGATGATTGGCGTTCCAAAAACACTTCCAAATGTTCCAACATTAGTAACCGTATAAGTGCCCCCTTGAACCTCATCTGGTTTTAATTCATTATTTCTAGATCTGCCTGCCAAATCATTCACCACTTTTGCCATACCAACTAAATTTAATTGATCTGCATTCTTAATTACAGGAACAATTAAATTACCATCTGGCAAAGCAGCAGCCATACCTATATTAATATTCTTTTTCTTTATTATAGTATCCCCATCAACGGAAACATTAATCAAAGGGAAACTTTTTAATGCTTTTGCAACAGCCTCCATAAATATAGGGGTAAACGTAAGCTTTTCTCCTTCTCTTTTTTGAAAAGAATCCTTCATTCTATTTCTCCAATTTACCACATTGGTAACATCTACTTCTATAAAACTTTGTACATGTGCAGCAGTTGAAACACTAGCCACCATATGATGCGCTATAAGCTTACCCATACGAGAAAGAGGAATTACCTCATCACCATTAGCAACTGCACCTGGTGCTATTTTTTGTTTTCCCACCTTTTGGGGGGCTGGTTGTTGTGCTGAAACGGATTCTTGTTTCTCTGTAGAAACCGCAATATTATGACTAACTGAAGTCCTATTTTCAACATAGTTAAGAATATCGTTTTTAGTGACTCTATTTTCTTTACCAGTCCCTATAATTGCATCTAATTCCGCAACTGTTATTCCTTCCTGTTTGGCAATATTTTTCACCAAAGGAGAATAAAATTTATCTGTACCACCAAAATCTTGTGGCGCTGCAACTGCCTCCTTTGCAATTTCAACAGCATTTTCTATTTCAGCAATAGCCACTGATGCAGCAACAGACTTATCAGAAACAGTACTGGTTTCTTCTTCCAAAACAGTCCTACTCTCTTCGTCACCTGAAATTTCTATTATAGCCACAGTTTGCCCTATTTGCACTATATCATCTACATTAAAAAGCTTTTCTACTAGCACACCTTCCACTTCAGAAGGAACTTCAGAGTCCACCTTATCCGTAGCTATTTCAAAAACAGCCTCATCCATTTCTATGGTATCACCTACTTCTTTTAACCAAGTAGTCAATGTTGCCTCTGCAACACTTTCCCCCATTTGAGGTAATTTTAATTCAAATTTTGACATATTACTATATTAAAAAGCAATTCCTATACTTTAGCTTGCAAAACTAATAATTAAAATATCATTTAATTACATTTATTGTAATTTTTAAGACAAAAACTATCCTGTTTTTAAAGAATCCTCAAAAGGAACTCTATTTAAAATACTTCTCCCTAAGGTGACTTCATCTGCATATTCCAATTCATCACCTACAGATATTCCACGTGCTATTGTAGAGGTTTTAATAGCCACCCCCTCTAGTTGTTTGTAGATATAAAAATTAGTTGTATCCCCTTCCATCGTAGAGCTCAATGCAAAAATAAGCTCTTTTATAATTCCTTCTTTAGCTTTAATCAACAAGGAATTAATCGTCAAGTTTTGCGGTCCTACACCTTCCATTGGTGATATCCTACCTCCTAAAACGTGATACAATCCTCTGTATTGCCCTGTATTCTCAATGGCCATTACATCCCTAATATCTTCTACAACACACACTAGACTTTCATCTCTTTTTGGATTGGCGCAAATTTCACACAATTGCACGTCCGATATATTATGGCAATTGGAACAGAATTTTATTTCTTCCCTTAATTTTCCCAACGAGCTAACCAAGGCTGTGGTTTGATCTTTGGGCTGCTTTAATAAATGTAGTGCCAATCGTAATGCTGTTCGCTTCCCAATTCCCGGTAGCTGAGAAATTTCATAAACTGCATTTTCCAATAATTTTGAAGAAAATTCCATTGCTTTAGTTTTCATTACAAAATTACAATTTTATTCTTGTTTAAACTGATGGTTGTTAGCCTATGATGATAATTTTTCTTTTTGTACTTTGGCATTGAAATTTAAATTTATGACATCTACCCATATCCTCCTCTTAATTGGCTGTTACTTTTTAGTGCTACTTTTTATTTCATATCTCACAGGAAAAAACGATTCTAACGACGATTTTTTTAAAGCCGGAAAACAATCGCCCTGGTATGTAGTTGCCTTTGGTATGGTAGGAGCATCACTTTCTGGTGTAACTTTTATATCTGTTCCTGGATGGGTAGAAGGCTCACAGTTTAGCTATATGCAAGTTGTTTTTGGGTATTTAATTGGTTATTTCATTATCGCCTATCTATTAATGCCTATTTATTACAAATTAAATGTAACCTCTATCTATGAATATCTTAAAGATCGCTTTGGAATAGTAAGCTACAAAACTGGCGCTTTCTTCTTCTTTGTCTCTAGGGTTTTAGGAGCTTCTTTTAGGCTGTTTTTAGTAGCACTTGTTTTACAACAATTTGTTTTTGACGATTTAAATGTTCCTTTTGAAATTACGGTAATATTATCCATACTACTCATTTGGATTTATACGTTTAAAGGCGGCATAAAAACCATTGTCTGGACAGACACCTTGCAAACCTTGTTTATGCTAACCTCAGTTGGACTTTCCATATATTTTATAACGGATAGATTAGACATCAGTATCACAGAACTATTAGCATCTGATGAACTGAAGCAGTACAATAAAATATTTTTTACCGATGATATTTTAGCTAAAAACCACTTTTTAAAATCGTTTTTTGGAGGAATGTTTATCGCTATTTGTATGACTGGTTTGGACCAAGATATGATGCAAAAAAACTTGAGCTGCAAAACCCTGAAAGATGCCCAAAAAAATATGGTTTCCTTTAGTTTAGTCTTAGTTGTTGTCAACTTTATTTTTCTTGTATTGGGAGCATTATTATTCATTTATGCCGATAAATTCAACATAGTAACCCCTGCCTTAGGTGGTGTTGGCGACCCAAAGACAGATTTACTTTTTCCAGAGATTGCATTAAATAGCGGTTTGGGAATTACCATTGCAATTACTTTTATGTTAGGCCTAATCGCAGCCGCATACAGTAGTGCAGATAGCGCCCTTACCTCCTTAACAACCTCTTTTTGCGTGGATTTCTTAGATATCGGAAAAAGGGCTGAAAAAGACCAAAAAAGAATACGAAAGATTACCCATATTGCCATGAGCCTTTTATTGATCATTGTAATAATCATCTTTAAGTATGTTTTAGACAGGAATGTAATAGATAGTTTGCTCACAGTGGCTACATATACCTATGGACCTTTGCTAGGGTTATTTGCCTTTGGTATTTTTACGAAACATAAAATTAAAGACAACTTGGCATGGCTGGTTGCCATTGCCCCTGTAATTATCATTGTACTACTAGCCAATATACCATCAACTCGACTTGGCGGATATGCCGTGGGTTACGAATTGCTTCCATTAAATGGTTTATTAACCTTCTTTGGGCTTTGGTTGATTCGAAAAAAAGAGGTAAAAGGTTAATGGAAATGCAAAAATCACAAAAAAGTCACACGTTTAGGGTTTAATTTCACAATATCCTTATCCTATACTACTTGCATTATTGGATTTAGATATAAAGTAACGGTATGAATATTTTGAAAATCCATTAAATTATCTTTAATTTGAATATCAAAAATTGTCTCTGTAGCTTTTCCAAAAGCCACAGTTTTCACATTCTTTTCTATAAGTTTTCTTACAGCAAGATTGCTGTATCGATTAGGCTTCAATGAAACTCCAAAAACAAGTGTTTTAAGCACTCTCAAATAGTGTTAAAATGTGTTAAGTTTTGAGATTTTAAATTTAAATTTCGTCTATTTAACCATAGGTAAAAGAAAAAACAAACAAAATAAAGTCATTGATAACGTTATATTTTTATAGTTAATGGTTAGTGTTTAGTATAACCTATCAATGACAAAGAAGCCCAGAGTTCTGCTCTGGGCTTCGTGTTTTCTACCATTTAATGACAACACTACCCCAAGTAAACCCACTTCCAAAAGCAGCTAAGACAACCAAGTCGCCTTTATTTACCCTCCCTTTTTCCCAAGCTTCTGTTAAGGCTATTGGAATAGAGGCAGCGGTTGTATTCCCATATTTCATAATATTATTAAAAACTTGATTATCTTCTAGTTTAAATTTCCTTTGGATAAACTGAGAAATTCTAAGATTTGCTTGATGTGGTATCAACATATCAATATCTGAAACTTCTAAATTATTAGCCTGCAAACCTTCCATAATAACTTCACTAAAACGGACTACTGCATTTTTAAACACAAACTGCCCATTCATATACGGAAAGTAGGATTCATCATTAGGATCATTATCATTAATAATATCCGTTACCCAGCGTTTTCCCATTCCCGGAGCAATTAAAGAAAGTTCTTCTGCATGTTGCCCTTCAGAATGCAAATGCGTAGAAAGTATCCCTTTGGTTCTATCCTCTTCCCTACTTAAAACTGCTGCTCCTGCACCATCACCAAATATAACGGATACCCCTCTACCCCTTGTGGTCATATCCAGTCCATGTGAATGTAATTCAGAACCAATGACTAAAACATTCTTGTACATCCCACTTTTTATATACTGGTCAGCTACAGAGATGGCATATACAAATCCTGAACATTGGTTTCTAACATCCAAAGCGCCCACGGTCTTAATCCCCAAATCTCGTTGCACCAATACTCCTGGCCCAGGAAAATAATAATCGGGACTCAAAGTGGCAAAAACAATAAAATCGATATCGTCTTTATCTATGCCCGCGCGCTCAATGGCAATTTTAGCCGCTTTAACACCCATCGTTGTGGTTGTGTCTTCCCCACCTTTAACAACGTGTCTTCTCTCTTTAATACCAGTACGTTCTTGAATCCAGGCATCATTGGTATCCATCACTTTAGACAAATCTTCATTTGTCACTATATTTTCAGGTACATAATACCCCAGTCCTGCTATCTTTGAGTTATACATAAATTGTAAGTTTTTAATCTAAAAAATCAAGTAAATTCGATCACTTTATTTTGCAATATATAAATAATGCTGCTTTTTTAGTGCAATTGATTCAAGATAGCTAAAAATTCTGATTTCTAACTTATTCCTTGAATGATTTGAATGCGCTACAAATGAGTAAACATATTATTGTTACCAATAAAGAAGAAAAATGATTTTAGGGTGTCAGTTTGTCACGTATATGCGAATTGGTATTTTATTTGCCATACACTAAATAACAAAAAATTAATAACAAATTTTCTGCCTATGCAGAAAGCAAAAAATTATAATTATTATGGCGACAGGTAAAATTAATGTATCCGTTGAGAATATTTTTCCACTGATAAAGAAATTTCTTTATAGTGATCATGAAATATTTTTACGCGAATTAATCTCCAATGCTACAGATGCAACTTTAAAATTAAAACACTTAACAACAATTGGCGAAACCAAAGTAGCATATGGCAATCCAGTTATTGAAGTAAAGATTGACAAAGAAGGTAAAAAATTACATATTACAGATCAAGGTTTGGGTATGACAGCGGAAGAGGTTGAAAAATACATCAACCAAGTAGCTTTCTCTGGTGCTGAAGAGTTTTTAGACAAGTACAAAGATTCTGCTAAAGATTCTGGTATTATTGGCCATTTTGGTCTTGGTTTTTACTCTGCATTTATGGTTGCTGAAAAAGTAGAGATTATTACAAAAAGTTTTAAAGATGAACCAGCTGCACATTGGACATGTGATGGTTCTCCTAACTTTACATTAGAAGCTTCAGATAAAACAGAGCGTGGTACAGAAATTATCTTGCACATCGCAGATGACTCTACAGAATTTTTGGAAGAAGGTAAAATAACTGAGCTTTTAACGAAGTACAATAAATTTATGCCAGTGCCAATTAAATTTGGAACCAAAGAAGTAAACGACCCTGACCATACACCTGAAACAACAAAAGATAAGGACGGTAAAGAAAGTACTGAACCTCAAAAACAAATAACAGTTGATAATATCATCAACAATCCTAATCCTGCTTGGACAAAAGCTCCTGCAGATTTAAAGGAAGAGGATTACAAAGGTTTCTACAGAGAGTTGTATCCAATGCAGTTTGAAGAGCCATTGTTTAGCATTCATTTAAATGTTGACTATCCTTTTAACCTAACAGGGATTCTTTATTTTCCAAAATTAACAAACGATTTAAACGTTCAAAAAGACAGAATACAACTGTACCAAAATCAAGTATTTGTTACGGATAATGTTGAAGGTATAGTACCTGAGTTTTTAACTATGTTGCGTGGGGTTATCGATTCTCCAGATATTCCTTTAAATGTATCGCGTTCGTATTTACAAGCAGATGGTGCGGTTAAGAAAATATCATCTTATATTTCTAAAAAGGTAGCAGACAAGCTTTCTTCCTTGTTTAAAAACAACAGAGAAGATTTTAATGCCAAATGGAACGACATTAAGATTGTTATAGAATACGGAATGCTTTCTGATGACAAATTCTTCGAGAAAGCTGATAAATTTGCCGTATACCCAACAGTAGATGGTAATTTCTATACGTTTGAAGAACTGCAAGAAAAAACAAAAGCAACGCAGACAGATAAAGACGATAAACTTGTTTTACTATACGCATCTGATAAAGAAGCACAGCACAGCTATATTGAAGCTGCAAAAGCGAAAGGATATGAGGTTTTATTGCTAGACTCACCCATTATTAGTCATTTAATGCAAAAGCTAGAGACTTCTAAAGAGAAGATTTCTTTTGCCAGAGTAGATGCAGACCATATAGACAATCTTATTAAAAAAGATGAAGAACAAATCTCTAAGCTTTCTGAAGAAGAAAAAGAAACGCTTAAAAAAGAGCTTGAAGAAACAATTACAAACAAAAGTTTTACCGTACAGTTAGAAGCAATGGATAGTTCTGCCTCTCCTTTCACTATTACGGAGCCAGAATTTATGCGCCGTATGAAAGAAATGCAGCAGTCTGGTGGCGGTGGCGGTATGTTTGGTATGGGCAATATGCCAGAAATGTACAATCTAATCGTAAATACAAATCACGCTTTGGTTTCTGAAATACTAACCACTAAAACAGCTAAAAAGAAAGAACGATTAATCAATCAGTCTTTAGATTTAGCACGTTTATCTAAAGGACTTTTAAAAGGTGAAGAATTAACAAACTTCATTAAAAGAAGCTACGAGATGGTAAAGTAATTGGTTTAAGAACCTGTACTTAATAACTAAAAATCCGCATCATTTGTTATGATGCGGATTTTTTTTGCAACTGCGCCATTTAGCTTCAATCATTTTCTTTATTACTTTCAAAATTTTCTTCATATAAGAATGTAAATCCATTATCCATTTCTAAATTCATATCTCCAGAAAAATCACCTATTCTTTTCGCCTTTCTGTCCATTAACACATACGGAGAATCAACTCGTGATTCCCCTCCTGTAGAATTTCCGTTTTTTGAGAAAATTGTAACATTAACAGCATTATTAGCCATTATCCTTAAACCAAAATCTGTTGTAGGGTAAAACAAGTGTACTTTTGAATACTCAGATTTTAGACTAAAGTTTTTAAATTCAGTAGAAAAATCATAAAACCATAGTTTGCCATTAAAGTCGGTAATTGAATTATTTTTACCTATTTCACCAATTTCAATTTTTGAAAACTCTGAAGTTATTTTTGATTCACTAATTGATCCTATAAGTCCATTAGATATACTATTCAATATATAATCGCCCCCATTTATTTTTTTAACCATAAAATTACCTTTTTCAATTTTAATTTTATTTTTCGGGTTCAGCAATTCATTTGCCCTAAATGAGCTGTTTTCAATAGTAACTTCTAACACATTTTCAAATATTGGATTCAACTCTATATTAGAGTTATCTCCCAATACAATTAATTTAACATAACTAGGGATTTTTACAATAAAATGACTTCTTTTATATTTAACATCATTTACATTGATTTCTTTCTGTTTACCGCTAGCTTCAAATTGTCGAAAACTACTTAAAATGTTTTCAATGTTTTTTACTTCATTTTTATTTATTTCTAGTATTACAGATTCTTTTGATTTACGTTTTATTACATTCTCTTTGTTGATATTGGTTTTTTTATTTTTTAGACCACTATCTTCATAAACAACACCAATACCATTTCTATCACTGGATTTTAGTTCAAAAGAAGACACAGTCATTTTACTCTCACTTGATGCTCGTAATGTTAGGTAGTTATTTAATAGGCTAGCATCAACTTCAATTTTTTTTAATAAATCATCAATCTCTTTCTTGGAATAATCAGTAAATTCAATACTATAATCAAAGTAAATTCTATCATCAAAGGATTCCTCAATTGACACAGATATATTTTGTAAATTAATAGTTGCAATAGTCTGTTTATTTACATCAAAACTTTTTAAATAAACTTCCTTTCTTTGCGCATTTAAACTGTTCAATGTGATGAGCACTAAACAGGTGATTTTAAATAAATTTCTCATTTGGTTCGCTTTTTTGATTTAATAATTTGATGTGTTCTTGTATGTCTTTCAACAATGTTAGGCGGGTTTGCAGGTTCCTAATAATATCTTCTACAGCGCCAATATTATTTTTATTGTTTTCAAATTTTTTTGATATTTCTTTATAATCTGTATCTAGCTGAGCTAGTTTATCTCTATACCTCTGTATTAATTGTTCATCTGTAGCTAATACCAAAAAGTTTTTCCATTCTGTATTAATATTAGTAATATATTCTATTTCTACTTCCCTTAATTGTAAGGCAATAGCATCATTTATTTCCGCCTCTAAACGTTCTTCGCTGTTTAAACTATGCTCTAAAAGAAAGCCCAAAGAAGCTACTATTAATAGTGCAGCAGCAATCTTTACCCAGTTATTTTTCTTCTTTTTTATCAGTAATGACTCAGTAGATTCTAGTTTGGTCAAAAACTCTTCCCGATGTCCTTCTGGAAGTTTTTTTTCAGGAAAATCATCACCCGTAAAACTCTTTCTAAAATTTTTCATTTACATATTTTTTTGCTGTTAACAATTCCTGTAATTTCAATCTCCCTCTTCGCAAATGAGTGCGTGATGTTTTTATGGGGATATCCAAAATTTCAGAAATTTCCAAGTGATCATAACCTTCAATTAAATACAACTGTACAGTTACTTTGTATTTTGTTGGCAACGACTCCATTGCATTTAAAATATCGTTTTTGTTTAGGGTGTCTTCAAAATGCCAATCCGTTTTAGATTCCATTGTCATAACTTCGTCGTTTAGTGGTTGAAATTCCAATTTTTCCTTTTTCAACACATCCAAACATTGGTTAATTACTATTCGCTTTAACCACGCCCCAAACTCACTATTGGGTTCATAGCTATGAATTTTTGAAAATGCTTTAATAAACCCTTCTTGCATTGCATCCTTAGCATCTTCTTCATTCTTTAAATACCTACAAGCAATAGCGAACATTGCATTACAGTAATTATCATACAACTGCATCTGAGCTTTTCTATCCCCCTTCTTGAAGGCTGCTATAATTTGGTTGTTGGTTTGCTGCATCTTTTATTCTACCTGTTCTATCCTAAAAACGATATTTTTTTTAAAGGGTTTCATTTTTAATAAAAAAAACCATCACTA
>TARA_R110002049_G_scaffold99069_5_pt1 | contig 16378 bp, 18 predicted proteins | sample TARA_R110002049 | Tara Oceans TARA_R110002049 (sample SAMEA4396941) | marine metagenome | biome: Polar Biome; feature: [SRF] surface water layer (ENVO:00010504); material: water (ENVO:00002006), including particulate matter (ENVO:01000060) such as... | depth 5 m | reverse complement strand
GAACTGTTGGAAGCCATTGCTTCCCGCCTTAGGAAGAACGACTTTTTGAAAAAGGAGATAGCCAAAAATATGAAAGGACTCAATAAATTTTTGGATGAGGCCTCACAATACAGCGATCTTAAAAGTCTTTCCAAGAACTATTCCCTTAAAAAATATCAAAAAAAGGATATTATCTTTTGGGAAGGGGATAACGCACACGCCTTATATTTTATAGAACAAGGTAGTGTCAAGACCTATAAGGGCACTGAATCGGGTAAGGAATTTGTGACGGGAATTTATGGACCTGGAGATTTTATCGGGCAACTTTCCCTATTAAATTCCAAAAAAGCCTATGTTGAAAATGCTATGGTTTTGGAGGATGCCGAATTGTGCGCGATCCCTAGGGAGGATTTTACGAAGTTACTATATGGTAACTCTATGGTTTCGCAAAAATTTATTGGAATGATTTCAAATAATTTGATGCATATGAAGGAACAATTGGTAGATATGGCTTTTGCATCGGTAAGACAACGGGCTGCAAAGGCTCTTTTGGAACTTTATGATAAAGATGTTATACAAGATAAACCCAATTTTGGAATAGGAATTCCCAGAGAGGATTTTGCCGGCTTGATCGGCACGGCTACAGAAACGGCAATTCGCGCTTTGTCAGATTTTAAGGATGAAGGTTTAATTACCACCGATCATGGAAGAAAAATAATTATTTTAAACGAAAAGGGCCTGAGAGCTGTCGCTGATTTTTAATATCGCGCTTTTCAATTTATTTTTAATCCCAAGGCTAATGCCTCCTGTTAAAAATGGCCCTAAGCTTCTTTATGGCAAAGGTCAATATAATCTGTTGAAGACTGCCTTTAAGACTTCCTGCCAATTGCAAAGGCCGAAGATTGTTCTTGGCCTGGTTGAGGTTTAATTTTAGGCTTTCGATTTCAATTTTGCGCTGTAATTTTAAGACCATTAGCCTTTCATCAATTTCCTTAAAAGAGTTGTACTTCTTCCCCATAATTTTAATCAAAATAATGTTTGGAAAATTTGCGCAGTAATGGCGCATTGATCCGGTCTCTAACAAAATAACAAATGACCGCAATTAGGATATAGCCTGTACCTATGAACAAAAAACCTAGGTAGGCACTTTCCAAGACTTCATTTAGGGCATTGGATGCTGCCCACGATAATAGAATAAGGGCCAATAGGATCAAAGCACCTATAAGAAGAGTTAGTGCTAAAGTGGTCACAAGCTCCATAAGTACCTTAAATATTTTTAGCTTGGCGTACTCCTCGGTATTTTCTAAATAAGACCTTACATCGGCTTCTGCCTCTGTAAGGTCTTTCTTAAGTTGGGTCAAGGCCATACTACCTTATTTTTGGAATTGTGCGTTTTTCTTTTTAAGATCTTCCAATTTGCGCTCCAAGGTAGCAATAATGTCATCTGCCTTATAGCTCATTGTAGAGATCGCTTCATCCAGTTTACGGTCAAAAGCATCCTTTTTTTCATTTGCCGTTTTGGTAAGTTCCTCCTTGGCATGAGAAATCCTGTCCGTTAGGTCGTGGGTGGTCTCTCCCACTTTTTGCTTTATTTTGTGCCTGGTCTCTATGCCCTTATCAGGTGCGTACAGTATTCCTATTCCAGCGCCTATGGCAGCCCCTGTCAATAAAGCCAAAAGAATATTTCCATCGTTGTTTGTCATAATTATTGATTTAAAGATTACTATATTTTTTATTTCTACTCAAAGTTAACCCTATCAAAATCCATATGAAATGATTTTAATCATGTTGTTAAACCAAATTGCTCATTAAAATCTCGAATAATGAAGTTGGGATAGCTGCATCGAACCATAAATCATAATTTTTGCCGGGTATAGGATCGTATCGGTTTTGTACAGATGATATATATCATTTTTTATCAGGGCTTAAGTTTGCATTTTTGAAGTACATCAATACCTAAAATATATACGCATGGAAAATTCGGTAAATATTTATCAAAGGCAAAGGGAATTTCACATATACGTGGCCAGGAAGTTTTCTGATTTATTACGCTTTAAAAAGGAAGGTGATCAATCTTCCTTTAATAATGTTTTGTTAAAAGCTATGCCTGCTGTAAAGCTATATGTTCGCAAGAATTTGAACCGTGCCTTGGCCACAGGAAAAGTTGATAAGAATAAGTATCGGGCCGATGACTTTATAGACCAACTTTTTATAGAGGTGTATGATCATGTCGACGAGATTGATAATGAAAAGGAACTGTACCTCTGGATGTATAAAAAGGTTGATGAATTGTTGGATGATGCCCTAGTAGAAGAAGAATTTGACTCGGTTTTCTTTGAAAATATAGACAACTATTCCAAACCCGAATGGGATGCCATGGAGGAAAAATTCTCTACCGATGGGGATGGTGATCTGGTTATGATAGATGAATTGGATGACATTTCCTATGCAAAAAACGACTATGTACTGAACCATGTTTTTATAGAGGATAATGACCAAAAGGTTATAAATCAATTGGACAAGAAACTGGATAAAGATAATATTAGGAAACATTCCGAAACGGTGATGCGTATGTTGCCCACGCCCATGCAAAAAGTATATGACCTTTTTACGGACCACCAATTTACCGTGGCGGAAATTGCACAAATACGCAACAGCACCATTAAGGAGGTGGAATCACTTTTGGAGGCTGCCAAAAAGAGCTTACGTAGTAGTTTCATGAAGCGATATGTGGAATGATCAAAGTAAATTTTTAAATGTAAACTAATGACTGCTAGGATATCAGATTCAAAAAAGGCATTAATGCTGGCCGAAGCTTTGGATGCGCTTCACCAAGAAAGTAGGGAGTGGTTGAATACCATAGCTTTTTGGCAGGACGAGGCCAAATTCTTTACAGACCTCTTGGATAAGGAGCAAATAAAAGCCTCGGAATATGGGCAGATGCTCCAGTATCTGGACAAGATCCACGAAACATTGTTCAATTATTTAGTGGAAGATATTGTGGCACATGAAAAGCAACTTTCTCGTTTGGTAAGTGGGGACAAAGAAGTATCCGATCGGGACTACCGGGAAAAACATATCACTCTCAAGGAACAAATGGAGTTGTTTACCAATGACTTCCGGGAATTTAAAAAAATGGTTTTTGGATACGCTAAGAAATTATGATTTTAACGTATTCCTATGTACCACAGCCAAGTACAAGAAAAAAATATCGAATTATTTTCAATAAGTTTTAAATCGGTCAATCATAAAATTTCTGTATAGTGGCATTTGAGTGCCGTTCGGCAGGTAATTGCTTTTCGAATTGGAAATAAGGATAAGATTTCGACTGCACTGGAACAGATATTTATAAGAGCCTAATCATTTTTCTCATTTTTACTGAGGTGAACTACCTAAATGATTTTCAAAGCACTGGAAATCATTATGATTACATAGTAGCAAAGTCCGACATGTATATTGCTTAATTAAATAAAAAGGGCCATATTCCTGCCTATAATTTTAATTCCAATGCTATAGGGCAATGGTCCGAACCAAAATAATCCGATAGGATTTCAACAGATTTTATGCGGTCTACCAAAGATTTGCTGACCAAAAAATAATCTATACGCCAGCCGGTGTTTCTTTCCCTAGACTTAAACCGATAGCTCCAATAGGTATAGGCCACTAAATCTGGATGAAAATGCCTGAATGAATCCACAAAACCGGATTGGATAAAATTGTCCATTCCGTCAATTTCAGTTTGGGTGTAACCTGCCGTTTTATTGTAGTTGCTCTTATCATTCTTTAGATCTATGGGCCTATGGGCCACATTAAAATCCCCGCAGGCAATTACGGGTTTTTTCCTTTCAAGATTTTTGAGGTAATTTAGAAAATCGGCATCCCATTGTTTGCGGTAGTCCAGACGGTCTAATTGCTGCCCTGAATTAGGCACGTAGACGTTTACCAAAAAGAAATCATCGTACTCTGCACATTGTATACGACCCTCGGTATCATGTTCGGAAATATTCATATCCACAGAAACGCCAAGAGGTTTGGTTTTACTCAAAATTGCGGTACCGGAATAGCCTTTTTTATCAGCGGAATTATAATTTCTGTTATAATGTTCCAATGCGGAAAGCGTATCTTCAACCTCGTGATCTTGCGCCTTGGTCTCTTGAAGGCAAAGAATATCTGGGGCCATTTCTTCAATAGATTCAAAAAAATCCTTTTTTACAATGGCCCTAATGCCATTGACATTCCATGAAATAATTTTCATTGCTTCAATTTTAATTTTGGAAAAGGGCCTTTAAATTATGCCCGGAATAAAGATAACAATTAGCTCCTGTTTAAAAAAAATGATGATTGAAAGTTTTTAAAATTGGGAATGAATTATGTCGATGAAAAAAGCAGGGTTGAATGTTATGGAATAAGGCAAAATTAAATTTGACGGATTAATCTTCCTTATTCCTGTAAATAGAAACCAATATAATAAATCCAATGAGTGCGGATAGCAGAAAACCAATAGCGCCCAATAGGGGTATTCCGTTTATTTTCGGGGGCATATCTGCCATCACCAAAAGGGCTGATCCTATAGATAGAGCAGCAATAATAACAGCAAAGACCAGACGGTTAAAAGCAGTCTTTAGGGTTGTTCTAAATTCGTTGAGACCTCTGTGTTCATGAACAATTACCAATTTCCCGTCTTTGATCTTATCTACAATATCATTAATATCCGCAGGCAATTTGTCCAGCAGGGCATTGTAATCCTGAAATCGATTTAGATTCTTTTGAAAAATACGTTTTAGGCCATATCTCTTGCGGGTTATTTTGGCCATATATGGCTTTAGGTTAACCGTAATATTGAATTCCGGATCTAACTTTAGGCCTACACCTTCAATAATGACCAAGGCCCTAATAAGTATGTATAAATAATGGGGTATGGTAATCTTATTTTTATAAAGTATATTTTTAAATTGTTCCAAAGTGGTCCCCAGCTTAATATTGCGAATAGAGGTATTGCTAATGCCATCCATTAATTCATACAAATCATATTCCAGTTTTTTTTCATCCGGAATATCTGTCTTTAGAGCAATCCTTTTAAGTACAGGAATTATTTTTCGTACATCCTTTTTTAAAAAACAAAAAAGAAGTTCAAAGAGGGATTCCTTGTCATTGGGCATTATTGTTCCCATCATCCCAAAATCTATAAAACAAATTTTTTGAATCTCTGGCACTACGAATATATTACCTGGATGTGGGTCGGCATGAAAAAAGCCGTGTTCCAAAACCTGTTCCAGGTAAAGATCTACCCCAACTTTTGCAACTGCCCTGGAATCTATATTCTGTTCCTCCAACTTTTCACGTTCGGATACTTTAATTCCGTCTACCCATTCCATACATAGAATATGGTCGTTGCTTAGTTCGCGATACGCTGCGGGGACATATATGACATCATTTCCCTCAAAATTTTTGGAAAAATGTTCCAAATTGTCCATTTCCTTTAAAAAACTAAGCTCTTCGTTGATGCTTTTTTCGAAGGATTCCACCAATCGCAGTGGCTGAAAGGCCTCTACTTGGGCGCTGTATTTTTCCAAGGCCAGGGCAACTTCTTTCATAATGGAAATATCCGATGCAATAACTTCTGCAATATTTGGCCGTTGTATTTTTAAAACTACCCAATTTCCATTCAGGAGCTGGGCTTTATGAACCTGCGCCAAGGAGGCGGCCGCCAGGGGTTTGGAATCAATAGATATAAAATACTGGGAACAGTCGATACCCAGTTCTTCTGCAATTATTTTTTCCACTTCAAAATTCTGCAAAGATGGTGCGTGATCCTGAAGTTTTTCAAGTTCCTTAATTAGGCCAGGTGGAAGCATATCGTCACGGTTGCTCAAAATCTGTCCCATTTTCACATAGGAAGGACCCAGTTCTTCCAGTACCATACGGATGCGTTCAAAAGTAGATATGGATAATAATTTTTCCGTTTCCGGATGTTTTGCTAAATATGTTTTAGGGATGAATTTTTTGGCCGTACTGCTCGCCAAGACATCTTCAAATCCGTATTTCGTAAGTACACCAAATAAGGTGTTGTACCTTTTAAGGTTTTGTTTTTTAGGAAGTTTAATACCCAACATGTTATCTTATAAGTACTTGGTCAAAAATCGAAAAAAATCCTTTTTCAGATCAGCATAAATTTGTTCCTGAATTTCCATTTTTTCTCTAAACTCAATATGCTTTTTAACCATTATGGTATCCATGGCATCATTTGACTTTAAATCTTGACCGGCTAGACGGGTTTCATGTATTTCAATGGCTTCCAATAAATCTTCTATAACCCCGCCATGGAGGATAAATTCGTTTTGGAAGTGCTCCAATTTAACTAAAAACTCTTTTTTAGTCCATCTTGTAACCAATTCGCTAAGCCTGTTATTGAAAAATACTAGTTCATCCTTCCAAAATAAGAGTTCCCTTCTCCACATTTCATGTTCGAAATGTAGGTTCGAATTATATATAATTTCTTTTTCCATGATAATTAAGAATTTAAATTTCATACATTACTGTACTATCCAAATTTATTTAAATGTTATGAGCCTTAAAATGATATATGTCATTTGAAGTGGAACTCATATCCCTTTACTTTGAAGTGTTGAATTTAATATTGGAAAGTGAGGAAAAGTTTAAGGGTACAGTAATCTTTAAATATATTGAGATCCACCATCCTTCTTTAAAATTGAACCAACATAAAAGGACCTAGAAGATCAATTTAAATTATGTTCTAGGCCTTATTTTAATGTCTAACTTAAATTTAAAATTATGAAGAAAAACATGGGTAATTTAGACCGAACCTTACGTTTTTTAATTGCTGCAGCATTGATTGCACTTTATTACAATGGTACTATTTCCGGAATATTGGGCATTGTCCTAGTGGTTTTTGCAATTGTCTTTTTTCTGACCAGTTTTATAGGCTTTTGTCCTTTGTACCTTCCGTTTGGTATAAAAACATGTAAAGCCAAAAAGGAATAAGCCTGCTTCGCTAGGCTGTTGTTCATTTGAACCTATTAATGAGCAATGGGGAAAATTTAAATTCTCCGATCATTGACTTGGAACCTGTGTTGTCCTAAATCATTTATTTTGGGATAAACTATAGGCCTGTTTGGCTATTTCCAACTCCTCGTTTGTAGGTACGACCAAAATTTTGACCTTGGCCTTGGCAGTGCTAATTTCCCGGATATCAGAGGATTTCATTTCATTTCTGCTGGTATCCAAGGCTATGCCATAATATTCCATTTCTGAACATACAAGGTTCCTAAGTGTACTGGAATTCTCTCCAATACCTGCCGTAAAGACCAGTGCATCCAAACCGTTCATTGCAGCAACATAGGCGCCGATATATTTCTTAATCCGGTAGGCGTTCATTTCCAATGCCAAAATGCATTCCAGGTTTCCTGATTCGGCTTTTGCCTCTATATCCCTTAAATCGCTATGTCCGGTAAGTCCCAACATACCACTTTTTTTAGTGAGTAATACGTTCACTTTTTCCAAACTATATCCCAAACTATTTACCAAATAGAAAATTAGGGCATGATCTATATCCCCACTTCTAGAGCCCATTATAAGTCCATTGGACGGAGTGAAGCCCATGGAATGATCAATACTTATACCATCCCTTACCGCGGTGATACTGCAACCATGTCCCAAGTGGATGGTAATTATTTTGGATTTATTCAATTGTAGAAAGGAAATAGCCTTTTCGGAAACATATTTATGACTGGTGCCATGGAAACCATATGCTTGTATCTGTCGATCGTTATAAAGTTCATTGGGCACTGCATATTTTTTTGCCTTAACAGGTGTTGTATGGTGAAAAGCAGTATCAAAAACTGCGATTTGTTTGGCGGTAGGGAAAACCTCTTCGGCCAATACAATTCCTTCTAGGTTGTGTGGGTTGTGCAAAGGGGCCAAAACTGAAAGTTCTTGAATTTTATCTTTTACTTCCTGTGTAATCAAAGTTGTTTTTGAAAAGGTATTGCCACCATGTACCACCCGGTGGCCTACAATTCCTATATCATTCACGTTTTTAATTACCCCTTTCTTGGAATCCATCAATAGCTCCGCCATTTTTAAGAACCCAATATTGTGATTTGGTATTTCCATTATTTCCTCAGAATCCACAGAATTGGTTTTAAACCTCATAGTGGCATTTTTTGAGCCAATACGTTCTATTAAACCTTTACAGATCAATAGCTCCGACGGCATTTGAATCAATTGATATTTAATGGAAGAACTTCCTGCGTTGATGATCAGTATGTTCATGGTCTTGGATTTATCCTGTTAATGTTAAATGCCTTGTGCCTGTATAGCAGTTATTACAACGGTATTAAATATATCATCCACGGTACAGCCACGACTTAGGTCGTTTACAGGCTTGTTAAGGCCTTGCAACATGGGACCAATGGCCAAGGCACCTGTTTCCCTTTGTACGGCCTTATAGGTGTTGTTTCCTGTATTAAGGTCCGGAAAAATAAAAACACTGGCCTGACCGGCCACCTCAGAATCCGGCAATTTGCTTTTGCCCACATTTATATCCACTGCGGCATCGTACTGTATAGGTCCCTCAACTTTTAGATCGGGACGTTTCTGTTTTATAATTTCTGTTGCCTTGCGCACTCTGTCTACATCCTCACCAACGCCTGAGGTCCCTGAAGAATAGGAAAGCATTGCGATCTTGGGTTCAATACCGAAAGCGGTACTGGTAGCCGCCGAAGAAATGGCAATTTCAGCCAATTGTTCCGCTGTAGGATTTGGATTGATGGCGCAATCGCCGAATATGGTGACACGGTTTGGAAGGCACATAAAGAAGACCGAGGAAACGATGGATACCTCGGGCCTGGTTTTAATAAATTGCAATGCCGGTCTTATCGTATGCTGGGTGGTATGTATGGCACCGGAAACCATTCCATCGGCATGACCTTTATGGACCATCATGGTTCCAAAATAGGAAACATCCTCCATGAGGTCTTTCGCCATGGCAAGATTAACATTTTTATTCTTGCGCAGTTCGTAAAGCGTGTTGGCATAATCCAAAAAATTGGGTGAGGAGGTAGGGTCTATGATAGTGATGCTGCTGAAATCCAAATTAATATCCAGCTCGGTAATTTTTGACTTTATTTGCTCAGGGTCACCCAACAATGTAATAGTAACGGCATTGGTATCTATTAGTTTTTTGGTAGCGAATAAAATGCGTTCATCCGTTCCTTCGGGAAGAACAATATGCTTTTTAACCGATTTTGCCCTTTTTAGAAGATTGTATTGGAACATCCTAGGGGTAATCCCCTCGGCCTTAAAGGTAATAAGACGTTCGGCCAATTCATTAATGGGTACATATTTCTCGAATTCCTGTATAGAGGTTGTTATTTTTTCCTTGTTGTCCGCATATATTCTTGGTTTTATAGTACCTATGCTGTTGGTTGCCGAAAAAGTACCGGCTGCTACAGATATTATAGGAATTATATCGGAGAGTCCTTCAATAAGTTTAATGATAGATTCCTCTGGCAACAGACCGCCCGTTAATATTATGCCAGAAAGATTTGGATAATTGGTGGATATATTGGCCTGTAATGCCCCTAAAATTATATCTGCCCGATCCCCAGGAGTAATAACCAAGCTGTCCTTTTTTAGATGGGTGAGATAATTTCGGAGTTGCATGGCTCCCACACTAAATTCGCCGGCCTGGTTGTTAATAAAATCCTCACCAAACAAAACCTTGCCCGAAAGTTTCTGTGCAATTTCCTTTACGGTAGGATTTCCCAAAATTGGGTTGAGGGGTATGGCCCCTACCAGAACTTTTTCAGGCAATTTTTTCCTGAGACTTGAAACCACTAAATCTACGTTCCCCGGCTGGACTTTATTGGCTACCGTCAACAGAACTTCCACACCTTTTTCCTTAAAGGAATCATAGGCCATATATACATTTCCAACCAATTCTTGCAGTGTTTTTCCCATTGCGTTGGCAATGATAACTGCGGGAATCCCTAGGTTTTTTGCAATTAGAACATTAATGTCCCACTCAATAATGGCACCCTCCCCGGAAAAATCGGTCCCTTCCACCAGGACGATATCAAAACGATCTTCAATTGCTTTGTATTTATTAATGATCCTACCTATGATTTCATCATCCTTGTCCAAATTTTTAAGTTGCACTACCTGACTTCGTGTATAGGCATAGCTATCCTCGAATTTTTGGTCTACCTCAAAATGCTTTAGTATGGTATCTATATGGTCATCTATATTGTTCTTTTCAAAGTCATCTATAATGGGCCTGAAATAGCCCACTTTGGCCGTTTTCCCCAATAATAGTTGCATAAGACCTAGGGATACGATCGATTTTCCGCTGTTGGGTTCGGTAGTGGCTATATAAATGGCTTTACTCATAAATCAATTGGATTTCTTTTACTAAATATAGAAACGAATTATTTTCCGATTGCGAAGATCGGGCTTAGAAAGATCAACTTATATGACAGAAGTCATTTAATGATCCAACATAAGGCTCTAATTTTATTGAACAAACATTGTCCCACTATCAAATTTGCTGTTGGAATAAACAATCCAATTAGGAATACGCAATAATACCTAATAATAAATCAGCAACTTTAGTCTATAATTTTTCAATAAACCTTTAAAATGAAAACACTGCTTTACGCTACGGATTATTCAGAAAACTCAGCCTCTGCTTTAAAATTTGCATATGCTTTAAGTGGATTATTAGGTAATCGACTGGTTGTAACCCACGTTTTTGAAGACTCCAATATTATTGATATGGAAGAACTTGATGATCAGCCACTTTTGGAAGGGAATGTGTTTAAACTTCAACGGTCCAAGTTGGAGCAATTCTGTAGTAAACACCTGGACAGCAAATGGGACAGTCCTACCATACAATTGGAAGCGGTACAGAACAAATCAGTGATAAAGGGGATTATTTCCAAGGCAGAGGAATGGCATGCCCATATGATTTTGGTGGGTACTAAAGGAGGAAGCAGTTTAGATGAATTAATTTTGGGCAGCACCACCAAGAAGCTCATTGAAAGGGCACCATGTCCAGTAATGGCCATTCCAGCTGACGAGGACCGATTTAACATTCGTACCATAGTCTATGCTACGGATTTTGAGGAGGAGGATATACATGCCATCCATAAACTAACAGAAATTGCCAAGCCATTATCGGCCAAGATCAAGGTGGTGCATATTTCCACCAATGAGGAATATTCTGGGGATTTGTTGATGGAATGGTTCAAGGAAATGCTCAAAACCAAGGTAGATTATCCAGAGATTGAATTTGAACTATTGTTTTCAGCGGATGTATTTGAAACATTAAGGGTATATCTTGGAGTAGTAAATGCGGATATTATTGTTATGTTGGAAAGGGAAAAGAAAGGATTTCTTAAAAAATGGTTCCATAAAGACCTTGTTAAAAAAATGGAGGACTACGGAAGGGTGAGTTTAATGAGTTTTAATGAGCACAACCATAAGACCCTATTTTTTTAAACTAATTCAATACTCCGATTATTACGTCCAAAGCCAATTCCTAAAAGGTTTATAATTTCCATTGTTCCTAATCCCAGCGAAGTGCCATGGCACCATAATAAGCGGCTCCGAGGAGTGCCGTTTTTTCATTGAGGATTACTTTAACGGGCACCATTTCCAAGAGAGAGTTTAAACGCCCGGATTGAATAAAGTTGTTATAAAATATTTCCCGTTTAACACCTGCTAGGATTTTCGGCATGATGCCCCCGCCAATATAGATACCACCTGTTGCCTTAAATTTTAAAGCCAACTGTGCAGCTTCTATGGCCAAGAACCGTATAAAAAGGTCCAAAGTTTCCACACAAACGGAATCTTTTCCGTCCAAAGCAGTCTTGGTAATAGTGGCGGAAGGATCTTCCTGAGACATTTGATCACTCAACCATTGTGGTTCCCTTATACCACTTATTCCACGAAAGAACAAATAAATATCTAGGATCCCGGGACCGGATAACAATCTCTCCCAGCTAACATGAGCGTATTTTTGCTGAAAATGTTGGAAAATTCTAATATCCAATTCATTGCGGGGACTAAAATCGCAATGACCTCCCTCACAGGCGAAAGGGTGGTAGTGGGATCCGTCCCAGAACATCCCTGCTTCCCCGAGTCCAGTACCCGGAGATATCAAGGCGGCATTACCTGGTATTTTGGGCCCGTATTTTAGTGTTTCAAAGTCTTTTTCTTGGAGTGCTGCCAGACCATAGGCATTTGCCTCCATATCATTTATCAAAGAAACGGAACGGATATGTTGTTCCCTACTAATTTGTTCACTATCAATTGTCCAAGGAAAATTAGTGCCTAGTACCTTGCCTTGGGTTACCGGACCGGCCACCCCTAGACAGATGCCATCTATCCTGGGCAATTCGTCCGTATGGAATTCACGGACCATCTCTAAGAAAGATCTATATTTTTTGGTGGGATACGATTTATCCTTTAATGGGGCTAGATTCCCAGCTTCGATTTGAAAGAGGGCTAAATTTGTTTTTGTGCCACCTACATCAGCGGCCAAGATCACCCCTTTGTCGTGGGATACTTTGGTGTTCAAAAATGCCAAGGGAATCTCCCCTTCATGGATAGCTGGTAACGAAAATTTTTCAATTTTTTCCATAATACCTATCTTTTATGCAACTGTTAGGTTGTTGTCCAAATTAATGTTCTGAATTAAAGGAACTAATTTAACGGTTACTTATTGATTTATTTTTGGGTCTTTTGAATCCATTTGTACAACTTGTCCGCATCATCTTTGTTGCACAATTGCGTGCCTTCATGCATGGTAGCCGCAGTACCGCAGGCAACTCCGTATTTTGCCATTTCGCTATAGGTTTTGCCTTGGATCAAGCTCGTAACCATACCTGCCACCATACTATCACCGGCCCCGATCGTGCTTTTTTGGAGAACGGCCGGTGCTGGAATATGCTCCATTTGATCCTTTGTGGCCAATAGGGCACCTTTTGCCCCCAAGGAGACAACGAGTATCTCACAATCATGCTCCTCTAGAAACTTAGCGGCAAGGGTTTCCAATTGCGAGGCGGTAATGGCCTTTATTCCGCACAACGAGCTCAACTCGCCCAAATTTGGCTTTAACATAAAGATCTTGGATTTGGTTGCGGCCAAAAGGGCATCCCCAGAAGTGTCCAGGACAAAGCGTGACTTTTTCTTTTCGGCAACATTGGCTACTTGTACATAATAATCATTGGGCATTCCCGGAGGCAATTTGCCGCTGGCCACTAAATAATCTCCTTCATTTAAATTTTTCTCCAATAGCTCCAATACAACTTCCCATTCCTTTTTTTCAACCTGTGGACCAGGTACCCCAAAACGGTATTGTAAATTGGTGGTAGTATCCGTAACGGCGAGATTATCACGTGTCCATCCCTCAATTGGAATGGTCAATTGTTGAATGGCGACCTGGTCCAATAATTGTTTTAGATGAATACCTGTGGGGCCTCCTCCTAGGTACATGCAAAGCGAATCGCCTCCCAATTTCTTTATGGCACGGGACACATTTATACCACCACCACCGGCATCATAGGTAGGTGAGGAGCAGCGTAATTTAGTATTGGGACTAATGCCCGCCACGGTAACACTCTTGTCTATTACGGGATTTAGGGTAAGAGTTACTATTTTACTTTGCATATGGGTTTACGTTTAGTATTGTTTATGATTTCCATATTTTTTGGATATTTATTATTATACGATCCTTAACATATTCCTATGTTAGTTTATAATATTCCAATAGGTTCAGGTTATCATCAAATCCATATAGATAAGGTTCACCTGTTGGCACCTGTAAATTGGCCAATTCTTTTGGAGGAATTTCTAGGATATAACCGATTAAAGCTCTCAGTGAATTACCATGTGCGGAAATCATCACCGTATTCCCCTTTGCCAATTGCGGAACTATGGCCTCAAAATAATAATTTACTACCCTTTTTGAGCTGTCTTCAAGTGATTCACCGCTGGGCAATAATTCCGGGTCTACATTTTTGTAATTGCTATCAAATTTGGGGTGACGCTGGTCATTGGGAGTGAGTTTTGGGGGAGATTCATAATAGCCCCTACGTACGGCCCAATATTTGTCTTCGCCCAATTCTTTCAAGGTTTCGTTCTTGTTTTTACCTTGCCATGCCCCATAATGACGCTCATTAAGTTTCCATGAATATTGTAATTCCACATGCATTTGTTCACAGTTATCCAAAACGATCCATGCCGTGCGAATGGCTCTTTTAAGAAAGGAAGAGAAACAAATATCGATATTGAGATTGTTGCTTTTAATTATGGACCCAGCTTTTTTTGCTTGTTCCAATCCTTGGGGAGCTAGATCAATATCTGTCCAGCCAGTAAAAATATTTTCCACGTTCCAAAGACTTCTTCCATGTCTAATTAGAATTAATTTCCCCATTTATCATCAACTTAAAAAATTTCATTTTTACAGGGATGTCCCTTTTCAAGACAATCCAAATTCTCTATGGTGGTTTCAGCAATATTTTTTAAGGCGGTATCGGTTAAAAAGGCCTGGTGGCTAGTGATCATTACATTGCGCAAGGTCATTAATCGGGCAATCATATCGTCCTGAAGGATATCTTCCGAATGGTCTTCAAAAAACAATCCGTTTTCTTCCTCGTAAACATCCATGCCGTAATACCCAATTTGTTGGGCTTTAAGGCCATTAATAACATCCTGTGTCTTAACCAATCCTCCTCTTCCAGTATTGATTAGCATTACCCCCTTTTTCATTTTGGCGATCTGGGCTTCGTTTACCAGATAATGTGTTTTCTCTGTCAGCGGTACATGCAATGAAATAATATCGGATTGCTTGCACAGGCTATCCATATCGGTATAGGCAACCTTGCATTCATCAACAAGGGTTTGGTCTATTGTTGAATCATAGGCCAAAATATGACAGCCAAAACCGTACAGAATTTTGGCTACTATTCTTCCTATTTTTCCTGTACCTACAATACCGACTGTTTTTCCGTTCATATCAAAACCTACCAAACCGTCCAAGGAATAATTCATTTCCATAATGCGATAATGGCTTCTAATCAACTTGCGGTTTAGAGCCAAAATTATGGCCACTGTAAATTCAGCTATGGCATTGGGCGAATAGTCCGGAACACGAACAATTCTTAATCCCAGGGATTTGGCGTGAGGTATATCCACATTGTTATAGCCAGCGGAACGCAGGGCAATATATGTTACTCCCAGCTCATGGAGCTTATCCAATACGGGAGCAGAACCGTTATCTTGTGTGAATATGCAAATGGCTTCACAACCCTTGGCCAATACTGTGGTATCTATATTAAGATAGGAATCCAATAATTTTAGCTCATGATTATTGCCATTGGCATCTACTATGTATTCCTTCTCAAATTTGTGTGTATTAAAAACCGCTACTTTCATTGTTTGAATTTCGGAACACTTTAAGGTGTCCTAGTTGCAATTTCAAAGGAAGTAATTATGATGGTGATCTAATATGATATTAATCATTATACTAATGGCAATTTCAATATTATTTAGGAAAGGTAAGTAAATCCTAACCCTGAATCGCTTACGGAGTATTCCCGCTATGAACAATAAATTTTGAGTTAATAAAAGTCCTATTGGGTTGGTCATTCAATTTTCAAAGGCGGTCCCACTACCTGCATTTCATTTTCCGCAAATAGTTGCCCGATCTCTTCTGGACTAGGCTCATGGTCCAACGCGGACATGGCAACAAAAAAATTCTCCAATTTACCAGCGGGCTGAAGTGTTACCATCATTTTACCTTTTTCTGATATTTGGGTCCAGGCATGTGGAACTTTTCGTGGTAAAAAAATGCTATCACCAACGCTTAGGTGATGGGTTTTCTCCCCGACCTTAAAATAATATGCCCCCTCAAGGACATAAAATATTTCGTCCTGAAAGCTATGTACATGAAGAGGAGTCCCTTTTCCTTGGGAAAGTGAGGTTTGCTCAAAAATGGCCAGATCATTATCCGTATCACTACCGGATACTTTTACATCCAAAATATTGGAATTCACCCCTTTTAATTTAATATGGCCATGTATTCTACCTTCCCCAGCTTTGATTTTAAAGCCCTCGGCCTTTCTTTTTACTGCTTTACCCATGGATGAAAATGATAGTAACGGCAGAGTGGCAATCGCAGATAGGGCTGCGATAAAGCTATTTCTTTGCATATGCTATAAATTTAAGATTTGAAGGGGAAGTGGGAACATACCTTGTTGTTCCTATTACTAAGTTAGCGAATAAGTGGATCCAATTGGAGAAATTTATAGAATTTAAAATATTAAAAATTCTATGCATGCTAGGGCATAATTTTAAGATGGAGCATATGCCCAAG
>TARA_R110002049_G_scaffold85550_9_pt1 | contig 16390 bp, 12 predicted proteins | sample TARA_R110002049 | Tara Oceans TARA_R110002049 (sample SAMEA4396941) | marine metagenome | biome: Polar Biome; feature: [SRF] surface water layer (ENVO:00010504); material: water (ENVO:00002006), including particulate matter (ENVO:01000060) such as... | depth 5 m | reverse complement strand
CGGTTATACCTTGCTCGACAAAAACAACGTCAAACCCATGTATCCCTTCGGGTACGGATTGAGCTATACCACCTTCACACAATCCAACCATAAGATGGCAGTTATGGAGGATCGTATTCGGGTAGTTGTCGACGTTACCAACACAGGGAGTTGCGATGGTAAGGAAGTGGTACAGGTCTATGTCGGCTATCCCGGGTCGTCAGTAGAACGTCCGCGCAAGCAACTGAAGGGGTTTGAAAAAATCTTCGTCAAGGCCGGGCAAACTGAAAGCGTCACTCTCGATGTGCTGTTTGAAGAACTGCAATATTACTGTAATGCTTCGGGCGATTTTGTCCTGGAACCGCTGCAGTACCAAATATTGGTCGGCAACAGCGCGGACGATTCTTCCCTGGTCGACATCAGTCGCCGCCAACCATCCTGAAATCGTCGTTCGAATTACCAAAGACAGTGGCGAACTCTTGCAATGACTGCAGCAGTTCTTGTAGTGTTCATCTCTTATTATTAGAGATGGGGCAAGAGCCTTGAAACGGGAATGCCTTCCACTACTTGCACTGCTTGTTTTTTGCACACTGCTTGCGGCACCGGGCAGTCAGGCTTTCCATCCAATTTCAACAAAGCTTGAGTTCATCACCACCTACCCCGACTATCCAAAAGTCAATTACGGCACGGGCGCCGCGGGCCAGGCCGTGCGCCGCGGCGAATACCTGGCACAATTGGGCGACTGTATAGCCTGTCACACCACCACCGACGGCGGGCCGGCATTTGCCGGTGGCCTACCGATCCCCACTCCATTCGGAACATTTTACACACCCAATATCACCCCGGATAAAGAGACAGGTTTGGGGAAATGGAGCGAAGAGGATTTCATCCGGGTTATGAAGGAAGGCATACGGCCCGATGGTTCGAATTCATTTCCCGCGTTTCCCTACGTTTATTTCAACAGAGTGAAGGAGTCGGATCTCAAGGACCTGTGGGCCTACCTGCAGGCGATACCTGCGGTCAACCTGAAGAACAAAGGCAATACACTGCCGTTCCCCGCCAATGTTCGGCTGGCACAGTACGGCTGGAAGCTGCTGTTCTTTTACCCCGATCGCGGCGATTTCGTGCCCGATAAAACCAAATCCGAGGCCTGGAACCGCGGCGCCTATATAGTAGAGGGCCTGGGGCACTGCAGCATGTGCCACACCCCGATGAATCTACTGGGCGCGTCCAAAGACAAATACTACCTGACAGGACAGCTGATCGAGGGGTATTGGGCCCCGGATATCACCAAGCGAGGGCTTGAAACGGCCAAGCGCTATGAAGTGGCTGATGTGTTCGTCAACGATCAGTTGATCAACAAGGCCGGCACGGTGCGCGGCCCAATGGCTGATGTCAACCACAACAGCCTCGGTCATATGACCGATGCCGATGCCATGGCTGTCGCCGAGTACCTCACGTCCATACAGAGTAAACAGCGCTTCAATGCGGCTGATATCAAGGCAGACCAACCGCGGCTGAAACGCGGTGAACAGGTATTCTGGAATGCCTGCAACGCCTGCCATGTGGACGGCGAGGCGGGCGCACCACGCATCAAGGACAGCGACAACTGGTGGCGGCGACTGCAGGCCAGGCCGATTACAGCTTTCTACCGACATGCCATCAACGGATACAACAATATGCCGGCACGCGGCGCCTGTGTAACCTGCGACAACGACGACGTGGAAGCCGCCGTGGATTACATCATCCAGAAAGCACTGACATCATCGCAGTGGCGCATCTACACAGAAAAGGTGAAGCCATCGCACGCGCAGGTCACAACCGCCGCAACCGGCAAGCGGGTATATAAAGAATCCTGTGCAACCTGCCACGATCAGGGCAAGCTCGGCGCACCGGTACTGGGCGATAAGCAACAATGGGCTGTGCTGCTCGACAAGAATTTCGACGTGCTGTTGCACAACACACTTCAGGGCATCAATGCGATGCCCGCGAAAGGGGGATGCACGTCCTGCACCGGTGAGGAAGTCGTCTCAGCGGTGAAATACATGGCCGAACAGGCCGAGCCCGACAAGGATTATTCACTATGGTAGGCCTGTTTCGCTTGTTGGGGGCATGCGTGCTTCTCAGCCCTGCTCTGGTGAACGCCCAGATCAATATGCCACGGGGCGTGACACCCATCAGCCAGGATATTTACGGGCTACACATGTATGTGATCTGGATCGTTGTCGCCATCATGGCAGTGGTCTACGGTGTGATCGTTTTTTCGCTGATCAGACACCGCAAATCAAAGGGGGCTGTCGCCGCCACTTTTTCACAGAACAACCTGCTGGAAATAGTCTGGACCGTGGTGCCGCTGATCATCATCACCGCCATCGCCGTTCCGTCCATCCGGGTACTGATTGAGATGGATGACTACGACGCAGCAGATCTGACCGTTAAAATCACCGGGCACCAGTGGAAGTGGCAGTACGAGTACCTGGATCACGGCGTCGGTTTTTTCAGTACGCTGTCGACCCCGATGGCGGAAGTCATCGGCGTTGAGGACAAGGATGAGTGGTACCTGCTGGAGGTGGACGAACCACTGGTGTTGCCGACCGACCGCAAAGTCCGCTTTGTGGTGACCTCCAACGATGTCATTCACTCCTGGTGGGTACCTGAACTGGGCGTCAAACGAGATGCCGTTCCCGGCTATGTCTATGAGGCCTGGGCCCGCATTCAGGAGCCGGGTATCTATCGCGGCCAGTGCGCAGAACTGTGTGGCGTCAACCACGGCTTCATGCCCATTGTTGTAAAAGCGGTACCGCCTGGCGAGTACGACAAGTGGATCGCGCAGCGTGCCAGAGCCGCTGCAACGGTGCAGCCATCCGGCCCCGATATGACACTGCCAGAGGCGATGAAACGCGGCGCGGTGCTTTACGACCAGCACTGCGGCGCCTGTCACCAGTATGACGGCAGCGGTATGCCTCCCACTTTCCCATCGCTGCGAGACAGCTCTATCACCACCGGGTCCGACGTTAACCGGCATATCGATGTGGTGATGAATGGCGTACCCAATACTGCAATGCCGGCCTTCGCCCCACAATTGGATGACGAAGAACTGGCAGCAATTATCACTTATGAGCGCAACGCCTGGGAGCACGATACCGGCGACCTGGTGCAGCCTTCACAAATACAGGCACGCCGACAATGATGACAGCGCAACCGGACGTATTGAGGAACTGGAGTCATGGCTAACGGAGCGACCGCTACAGCGGTTCAGCAGAGCGTCCCCAGGCGCGTGATGTCCTTTATAGCGCGCTGGACCACGGCCACCAATCACAAGGATATAGGCACGCTATACCTGTGCACGGCACTACTCAACCTGTTTGTCGGCGGCACCCTGGCGCTGTGCATACGTGCGGAGCTGTTTGTGCCGGGTTTACAGTTTGTTGAGCCCAACTTCTTCAATACATTAACCACGATGCACGGCCTGATCATGTTGTTCGGTTTTATCATGCCGGTTGCCGTGGGGTTCGCAAACTGGTTGATCCCCATGATGATAGGTGCGCCGGATATGGCTCTGCCGCGCCTGAACAATATGAGTTTCTGGCTGCTGCCCAGTGCGACCATCATGTTAATCAGCACGCTGTTTATGGATGGCGGGGCACCCAATTTCGGTTGGACGATGTACGCACCGCTGTCCACCACCTATGGCCCGCCCAGCACCGACTACATGATTTTTGCCGTGCACATGCTTGGCCTGTCCTCGATCATGGGCTCCATCAACATTATCACCACCATCGCCACGATGCGCGCACCGGGCATGACATGGATGAAACTGCCCGTGTTTGTCTGGACCTGGCTGGTCACCGCCTTTTTGCTGATCGGCATCATGCCTGTACTGGCGGGCGCTGTGACCATGATGCTGTTCGACCGCAACTTCGGCACCGCGTTTTTCGATGCCGCCGGCGGGGGCGACCCGCTGCTGTTCCAGCATATTTTCTGGTTCTTCGGTCACCCCGAGGTGTATGTCCTCGCGCTGCCGGCGTTTGGCATCATCTCTCAGGTCATTCCCACATTCAGCCGCAAACCACTGTTTGGATATCGCACAATGGTCGCGGCAACGGTATTGATCGGCGTGCTGTCCTACATCGTCTGGGCACACCATATGTTTACCAGCGGCATGCCCTACGGCGCACAGATGTACTTTATGCTGGCCACCATGTTGATTGCCGTACCCACCGGCATGAAGGTTTTCAACTGGATCACCACCATGTTTCGGGGCTCGATCAGCTTTGAAACACCGATGCTGTTCTCCATTGCCTTTGTGTTCATGTTCACCTTCTCCGGGTGCACCGGGATTATGCTTGCGGTGGCGCCGGCAGACTTCCAGTATCACGATTCCTACTTCGTCGTCGCCCATTTCCACTACGTGCTGGTGAACGGCCTGACGTTTGCCTTTATTGCCGGAGCCTACTACTGGTATCCGAAATTCTGGGGGCGCATGTACAACGAGCGTCTGGGTAAGTGGCATTTCTGGCTATCGACGATATCGGTTAACGTACTGTTTTTCCCCCAGCACTTTCTGGGACTGGCGGGTATGCCGCGACGTATACCCGACTATGCCCTGCAGTTTGTCGACTTCAACTTTATGTCCTCCGTCGGGGCCTTTGTGTTTGGATTCAGCCAGCTGATATTTGTCTACAACCTGATTACCTCGCGACGCCGGGGTGAACCGGTCAGTGACAGGGTCTGGGAGGGCGCCCAGGGGCTGGAGTGGACACTCAGTTCACCGCCGCCGCACCACAGTTTCCAGACGCCCCCGAGGATCGATTAACCTATGAGCACTGTGTCAGACAGACCAGCGAGGCGCCCCCTGCTGTTAAAGCTGGTGGCAGCCACAGTGCTGATGTTCGGGTTTTCCTTTGCGCTGGTGCCGCTGTACGACCTGATGTGCGATGCCCTGGGCATTGGTAAAATTCGCGCGGCCGAGTCAGCTCAGACCAGCACCACCCTCACACCTCATACCTTGGAAGTCGAATTCATCACCACCAATACCGAACAACTGGACTGGAGTTTCTATCCGCTCGTCAAGACGATGGAAGTCACCACCAGTGAGACGTATATGGTGAACTTCATTGCCCGGAACAATACGCAGAAGACAATGACGGTGCAGGCAATACCCAGCATCACACCGGTGCAGGGTACGGACTACCTGATCAAGACGCAGTGCTTCTGTTTTGAACAGCAGACACTGGAGCCCGGTGAATCCGTCAAAATGCCGGTCGTATTCCTGATCGACTCGGCACTGCCTGAGAAGTACTCCACGCTTACCCTGTCCTACTCCCTGTTCGAACTGAAACAGGCAACAGCCTCGGCGCAACCGCGTTCAGAGGCCGTCAAAAGCATTCGAGGAGGCCGCACGTGAGCGAACCCACGAGCACTGACAAGTACTACATCCCCGCCTCATCGCACTGGCCGATACTCTGCTGTATAGCGCTGTTTACCTTTTTCGCAGGCATTGGCCGCTGGCTGCACGAACTGCCCAGTGGGCCGTGGGTCTGGTTGTGTGGTGTGGGCCTGCTGGTCGTCGTGTTGTTCGGGTGGTTCGGCACGGTGATCAGCGAGAACCTTTCAGGTGTTTACAACGAGCGGGTGGGGCGTTCCTTCCGCTCGGGTATGAAGTTGCTGATCCTCTCCGAAGTCGTTTTTTTCGCCGGCTTCTTTGGCGGCTATTTTTTCATCCGGTTGTGGGGGATACCCATGCTCGGCGGCGAGGTTCACCCCATTACCAGCGTGATGCTCTGGCCAGACTTCAGCGCAGAATGGCCCCTGCTCACCAACCCGGACAACGATCGATTTTTAGGGGCGACCCAACTCGGTAGCCCCTGGGGCGTGCCACTGGTCAATACATTGCTGCTGCTTACCAGCAGTTTAACCCTGACATTTGCGCACCGGGCCATGTCGCTGGGGCACAGCGCAACACTGAAGGTCGGACTGATTATCACCATCCTGCTGGGCGCCACCTTTCTCGGACTGCAGGCACACGAATACATCGATGACTACGAACGCAACAACGTCACACTCAACGCCGGTATTTACGGCAGTGTGTTCTATCTGCTGACGGGCTTTCACGGCTTCCACGTACTGGTGGGGGTCATTATGATCACGACCATGCTGGGCCGCGCGCTCAAGGGACACTTCAGCCGCCCGGGCGACCATTTCGCACTCGAAGGCGTCGCCTGGTACTGGCACTTCGTCGACGTTGTCTGGCTGTTGCTGTTTGTGTTCGTCTATTGGCTCTGATCCGCGCCATCGATTTCGGGGGTTACATCGATACCGCCCCCGCAGGCGACACACCATCCAGGATACCCTATGAGCCTGTCTGATTTGTCACATATTATTCAGTTGGCGGTTGCCCCCGTCTTCTTACTGATGGGTGTGGCTGCATTCCTCAATGTGATGTCCGGTCGACTGGGGCGTATTATCGATCGCTCAAGGATCGTCGAACGCCGCCGCTTGATACTCAAGGACCCCGCCCTGCTGGAGCGCGTTGACCAGGAACTGCAAGCGCTGCGCGAGCGTATCCGGCTGAACAGCTGGTCCATCGGCTTTTGCACGTTTTCCGGACTGCTGGTATGCCTGACGATTATGACGCTTTTCGTAGGCAGCTACTGGGAGGCAAATATCGGAGCCGGTGTGGTGATCCTGTTCGTGGTCTCTATGGCGTCTCTTATTCTGGCGCTAGTGCTATTTATCAAAGAAACCTTACTGGCAACCCGATCGCTTCGAGAGTGGGGCGAAATGCTGGAAACCGAGTAACTATCACGAATAACCATCAAGAGAACAGCAATGTCAAAAATTACATGTGCCGACTACCTCACAGAAACACTGTCACAGATCGGGGTAAAGCGTATTTGGGGCGTTACCGGCGATAGCCTCAACGGCATCAATGACAGCCTCCACCGGTCAAAAAAAATCGAGTGGATGCATGTGCGCCACGAAGAAGTGGGTGCCTTTGCTGCCGGTGGTGAAGCGGCGGTAACCGGCAATCTCGCTGTCTGTGCCGGTAGTTGCGGGCCCGGGAATCTGCACCTGATCAACGGCCTGTACGATTGCCAGCGAAACCACGTACCGGTGCTGGCCATTGCCTCACACATCCCCTCCTCCGAGATCGGCTTGCACTATTTCCAGGAGACCCATCCGCAGGAACTGTTCCGTGAATGTAGCCACTACGTGGAACTCGTCACCAATCCGGCACAGTTTCCCCGGGTGCTGGAAACAGCCATTCGCACCGCCATCAGCCGCCGCGGTGTGGCGGTGATCGTGCTACCCGGTGATGTATCGCTACAAACAGTGCCCGAGGTGCCCTCGCCTATCCGTCTGGCTGCGCCCGTCGCCACTGCGTTCGCGACAGCCGATATTGAACAGCTTGCAGATATACTCAACGATTCTGACGCTGTCACGCTGATGTGCGGCAGCGGCACAGCCGGAGCCCATGACGAAGTCGTCGCACTGGCTGACACGCTGGCCGCCCCTGTGGTTCACGCACTGCGCGGCAAGGAGTATATCGAGTGGGATAACCCCTTCGATGTGGGAATGACCGGGCTGATCGGATTTTCATCGGGTTATCACGCGATGGAAAATTGCGACACCCTGGTGATGCTGGGCACCGATTTCCCCTACCGCGCTTTCTACCCGCAGCAGGCAAAAGTCATTCAGATCGACATCAATCCGGAGGCCATCGGCCGCCGCCGCCATGTCGACCTGGGGCTGGTAGGCGATTTGCGCTCCGCCATCAAAGCCGTGCAGCCGCTGTTACGGCGCAAGGAGAACCGCACATTCCTGGAAAATGCCAAAAAGCACTATAGTGGAGCGCGCAAAGGTCTTGACGCACTCTCCCACCCAAAGGCTGGCGAGCCTCGCATCCACCCCCAGCACCTGACGAGATTGCTCAGTGAGCATGCGGCGGAAGATGCAATCTTCACCGCCGATGTCGGCACACCCACCGTCTGGGCGGCGCGCTACCTCAAAATGAATGGCAAGCGCCGCCTGCTCGGCTCGTTTAATCACGGCTCCATGGCCAATGCCATGCCGCAGGCGCTGGGAGCGCAGGCATCCTTTCCCGATCGACAGGTCATCTCCATGTCCGGGGACGGGGGTTTCACCATGTTGATGGGCGATGTGTTGTCGCTCAAGCAGCTCAATCTGCCGGTAAAACTGGTGGTGTTCAATAACGGTGTGCTCGGCTTTGTCGCGATGGAGATGAAGGCGGCCGGTTATATTGATGAAAACACCAATCTCGACAACCCCAATTTCGCGATGATGGCAGAAGCGATCGGCGTTCGCGGTATCCGTGTTGAGGACCCGGACGCGCTGGAGGGCGCGGTGAAAGACATGCTCGCCCATGACGGGCCGGTCATCCTCGATGTCACCACCGCCACGCAGGAGCTGTCGATGCCGCCCAAAATCCAACTGGAGCAGGCCAAGGGCTTCAGTCTGTTTATGCTCAAGGCGATCATGAGCGGGCGCGGCGACGAGGTACTGGAACTCGCCAAAACCAACCTGCGCAAGGGTTGAACGACCCCAATTCAGGTAATGTCGACACCATGATGCCCTGTTCAGCCCACCGCGGACTGCATGCCCTGAAACCATCGGGGCGAAGACCCGTGCGGAAAACGCCCGCAACGGTTGTCTCGCAGTTTATGACCGTGGTATCTTTTCCGCACGCTCATCTTTGATTTTCCCCAATGGATAAAATTGCAATAATTTCCATTTTTCTGATCTTTTTTTCGGTGATCACCATCATTCTGGGGATTGTAAAAATACATACCTACCCCGGGAAAGTTGCTGAACAGCGCGGCCATCCACAGAAAGATGCCATAGAAGCCACCTCCCTTATGGGCCTGCTGATATTTCCCTTGTGGATGCTGGCGCTGATCTGGTCATATTCGGGCGCAGTCATAGGCAACCTGTACGAAAAACCTGCTGACAAAGAACCACCAACAGATGATGAAACCCCCTCTGCGGAACCAGAGGAGGGCGAGCGCTAAGTCATGGAACTGCTGATAACGATTGCCTACTTTTTCCTCGTCAGGCTGGTTTTCTTCGACTACAAGTTGCTGCGTTTCAACCTGTTCTGGAAATTCGTGGTTTTCGGCGTCTGGATTGGCGCACTGTTGACGGAAGTCCTGGCACTGGGCCAGTTTGCCCCCTACAGCAAGAGTGCCTTCGTGCAGACCTACGTGGTGCAGATGGCGCCAGAATGGGGTGGACGTGTCGAGGAGGTCTACGCCAAACCCAATGTGCCGATTCGCAAGGGCGAACCGCTGTTCCGCATGGACCCAACCGATAAACAGTACAAAGTGGACCAGTACGTGGCTGCGCTGGCCGCGGCAGACACCGAGGTCGCCGAGTTGGCGCAACGCCTTGCTCGGGCAGATGCAGAGTTGCGCAAGGTTGAAGCCGACCTGGAAATAGAGAAGGTCATGTACGAGCAGATCAAGGATGCTGCGGGACAGGGCGCTGCCTCTCAGTACCGACTGGAGAGTGTCGCCCAGAAAATTGCCAGCCTTGAGGCGGAGTCGCTGGCGGCAAAGGCCGCGCAGCAAGCGGCCAAGCTCGCACTGGACTCCAATGTCGACAATATGCCCACTGCCGTCGCCTCAGTGCTGGCCGAGCTCAACCAGGCCCGCTATGAATTGGCCAACACCACCGTCGTGGCACCCACCGATGGCTACGTTTCCAATCTGCAGATACACCCCGGCAGCTACATCAGGCTGAAAACACCGATCATGAGCTTCATCAGCACCGAAGAACACTGGATTGTCGCCAAGACACTGCAGAATGGGGTCCAGCGACTCGCACCCGGTGACAAGGCAGAAGTGGCGTTTGCGATGTACCCCGGCAAGGTTTTCGACGCCGAGGTGGTCTCTGTAGTGTGGGCCAATGGCGCTGCACAGGGGATACCCAGCGGAATACTGCCGCAGGAACAGCAGGTTCATCCTGGCATGGAGTTCTTTGTACGCCTGCGCATGACGGAGAATGACCCCAAATATCCACTGCGATTCGGTGCGCGAGCCATTGTGGCCATGTACAGCGAGGATTGCGCAGATTTCCTCAAGCTGCTGCGCCAGATTGAGATTCAGTCCGAAAGCTTCCTGAACTACCTGTTCAATCCGTTCTAGGCAATGCCGGCAACGCTCCCATCTGTATCGACTTTTCGGCGCCGCTGGCTGGGCGCTTGCGCAGCGCTCGCCATCAGCGGCTGTGCGGCGGTAGGGCCCGACTATGTCGAGCCCGAACTGGCGGTGCCGGATGCCTGGCATATGCGTATCGTCGAGCAGGTAAATGAGGGGCCTGATGCCTCCCTGCAGAACTGGTGGACAGTATTCAACGATCCCACGCTAAACCAACTCATTGAACGCGCGCGCGCTGGCAACCTGAGCCTGCAGACCTCAGCCGCGCGTGTCAAAGCCGCGCGCGCTAGCCTCGCTATCACCCGCGGCGAGCGCATGCCTGTGATTGACGCCGCCGGTCAGACCTCGCGCACCCGCCAGAGTGATGACGGCTGGCTGGCGCAGGTAGCGCCGGATGACGGCTTCGATGCACAGAACCTGTACGAGCTGGGCTTCGATGCAAGTTGGGAGATCGACCTGTTCGGGCGCATCCGGCGCTCGATAGAGTCAGCCCAGGCGGAGTATGAAAGTACGCTGGAAACTGAGCGCGATGTCATGGTCACCCTGTTTGCAGAGGTCGCACTGACATACATCGAAGTGCGCGAATACCAGAATCGCATACGGTATGCCATCGACAATATTGCGGTACAGGAGGAGGCGCTGGCACTGGCCCGAGAGCGCAACGCCACCGGACTGAGCTCACAGCTGGATGTGGTACAAGCCGAGGCCACACTCGGTATGACGCAGGCAGCACTGCCGATGCTGGAAACAGCCAGAGCGCAGGCCCTGTACCGACTGGCAGTCCTGCTGGGTGAGGAAGCCGGAAACCTGGATGCAGAGTTCGCCGTTGTCGCCCCCATCCCCAGACCGACAGGGCGCATCACCCTCGGTCTGCCGGTAGACGTGGTGCGCCAACGCCCGGATGTGCGCGCCGCCGAGCGCCGTCTCGCAGCGCAGACCGCGCAGATTGGAGTCGCGACAGCCGCGTTGTACCCGGAGTTCACCCTCAGCGGTTTCATCGGACTGCAGTCGCGCTCCACGAATGACTTGTTCGATAGCAACAGCGACTTCTGGGGTGTGTCCCTGCCGATTAACTGGAATCTCTATGCCGGCGACAGGGTCCGCAGCAATATTGAATTGCAGAAGGAACTCACCGAGCAACGGCTGCTCGAATACCGCAAATCGGTGCTGGATGCGCTGGCGGAGGTGAAAAGTGCGCTGGTGGCCTACAACAATGAATTCGAAAGGCTGGCGGCACTGCGACGCGCCACCACAGCCACCCGCGAGGGCGTGCGGCTGGCCATGGTGCAGTACGACACCGGCTTGACCGACTACAACAACGTGATGACCATGCAACGCGACCTGTTCCAACTGCAGGAGCAGTTAGCTGCGAGCGAAGCACAGCTCGACTTTGAGTTGATCGCCCTCTACAAGGCCGTAGGAGGTGGGTGGTAGACGGCCTGATGAGTGTACTTTTGCTGCTGCTGGCAGCAATCGTCATGTTTGCCCTCAACCGTCCCCGCGTCGATGCGGTAGCTCTGCTGATGCTGGTCGCGCTACCACTGACCGGGGTCATCACAATACAGGAAGCGCTGGCCGGGTTTGGCAACCCGAACATCGTACTGATTGCCGCGATGTTCGTCATCGGCGATGCTCTGGCACGCACCGGCGTAGCCCGCGGCATCGGTGACTGGCTGATTGAAAATGGCGGCGTATCCACCACCCGTTTGCTGGTAACACTCATGTTGGTGGTGGCACTGCTCGGCTCCGTAATGAGCTCAACCGGTGTGGCCGCCATTTTTATCCCGGTGATACTGCGAATATCCAGCCGGCGCGGTATACCTGCAAGTCGTTTGATGATGCCCATGGCCTACGCCGCACTCATCAGCGGCATGATGACGCTGGTGGCAACCTCGCCCAATCTGATCGTCAACTACGAACTCGTGCGCCTCGGCAACGAGGGCTTTGATTTTTTCTCCTTCACGCCGTTCGGGGTGCCCATCCTGATCATCGGCACACTCTATATGATGGTTGCGCAGCGCTGGCTGGACCCGGCGGAATCAGTCGAGGAGTCCGGTCCCAAACGGCCCGATATCAGACAGTGGATTGCGCACTATGGTCTCGCCGACCGCGAGTTCCGACTGCGCGTAAAAAGTGATTCGCCGCTGCTGGGCAAGTCACTGGAAGCGCTTGATCTACCGAGCAAAGTGGGCGCAAGAATCATACTCGTGGATCGCGGACAGGGCCGCGCGCGCAAACTGATGACGCGCAAACCGTCAATGGAACTACAGGCCGGCGATAAGCTGCTGATCAATTTTGACCAGGATGCCGCCAACACCGACATAGTGGCACTGTGCCAGCAATATGGCGTGGAGTTGCTCGACGAATCGGGGCGATGGTTCGCCAACCGTTTCCAGAGCGAGGGTCTGGTAGAGGCCATCGTCACCAGCGATTCGCGGTTTATCGGTTGCTCGGCCGCGGAACTGGAGCAACTTACCGATGAGCAACTCAGTGTTGCGGGTATGCGGCGTGGTGCCACCGCCCACCCACCGCACGGGGTGCGCGGCGAGGAGCTAAAAGCGGGCGATACCCTGCTGCTCGCCGGGTCGTGGGACACCATTCGTAATCTGCGCAATGAAACCCAGGACCTCATCGTGCTAAACCTGCCTCGCGAATATGACGAGGTGCTCCCGGAGGCGAGCCGCGCGCCGTATGCGCTGCTGACACTCGTCGTCGTTATCGTATTGATGGCTGCGGACATCGTCGCCAACGTGCACGCTGCACTGATTGGCTGCCTGATGATGGGCCTCTTTCGCTGTATCAACCTGGAGCAGGCCTACCAGTCCATCCAGCTGAAGACTCTGATAATGATTGTCGGCATGATGCCATTTGCGCTGGCACTGGATCGTACCGGCGGTGTGGACATCGCTGCGCGAGAGTTGGTGAACCTGGTGGGAAGTGCAGACCCGCGCATCATACTGGCAACCCTGTACGCCGCCACGGTACTGCTGGGCCTGTTTATTGTCAGTACCGCAAATGCCGTGTTGATGATTCCGGTCGCCCTGGCCGTTGCCGAGGCGCTCGGGGCCTCGCCCTATCCCTTCGCGATGATTATTGCACTGGCCGCATCAAGCGCCTTCATGACCCCCATTTCGCCCATCAATCAACTCGTGGCAACCGCCGGGAACTATCGCTTTATGGATTTCCTGCGCATCGGCCTGCCACTGACACTGATCGTAATGGTTGCCAGCGTGCTCCTCGTGTCCTGGCTGTTGCCGCTCTACCCTTAGCCGGCGAACTGAGCTTTGCTCAGGAAGCTTGCAGTAGATTTTTATAGATGTGACCGTCCTTCATAATCAACTGCAGGTTCTTGTCCGGTTCGCCCAGAAAGTCCAGATTCTTCGTCGGATCACCATCGACGATCAACAGGTCGGCGAGCGCCCCAGGCGCTATCACACCCACTTTGGCACGATAGGGATTACGTTCACCAGAGAGATCCAGCAACTCCCCATTCTTCGCGGTAGCGATCTGCAGCAATTCCAGTGACGGGTAAAACTCTATCAGTTTCGCCAGCTGGCGCCCCTGACTGGGCAGGTTGTTCGGCGTAAACAGGATATCGGTACCCCAAGCCGTCTTGATACCCAGATCTCGGGCGAGGTGGTAGGCCCGGCGCGTGCCCTCTGCAACCTGCATCTGTTTCGCTCTGGCGTTGGGATCAACCTTAAAGTTTGCATCGTCATCGGCGAGAAAGGGTTGCAGGCTCCACCAGACACCTTCACCGGCCATTATCCGTGCGCTCTCCTCATCCGCCAGTTGGCCGTGTTCAATTGATTTGACGCCCGCGCGGACAGCTCGCTTGATTCCTCTTGGATTATAGACGTGCACCATCACATAGGTGCCCCAATCCTCCGCGGCGCCTACAGCTGCGCGCAGTTCCTCCTCAGAATACTGCGTCGTATCCAACGGGTCATACGGGGACGAGACGCCGCCCCCGGCCATCAGCTTGATCTGGGACGCGCCGAGCATGAGTTGCTCGCGCACGCGACGCAGTACCTCACTTTTGCCATCGGCGATAGCGGCGGCGCCAATCTGTTCGGCATAACTCAGTGCACCCGCATTACTGCGCGGTACCTCACTACGCATACGGAAATCGCCGTGACCGGATGTCTGTGAGATCATCGCACCCGAGGGATAAATGCGCGGCCCTGTTGCAATACCCTCATCGATTGCCCGCTTCAGATCAAAGCTCGGGCCACCCACATCGCGGACACTGGTGAAGCCGCGCATCAGTGTGCGTTCGGCCTCCTGCGCGGCGACGAGATAGAGATAGCCCACGGTGGATCTCATCGCGCGGGCCTCAGTAATCGCACAGAACATGGCGTGCCAGTGGGCATCAATCAGGCCGGGCATCAGCAACCTGCCACCGCAATCGATCGCCTGTGCATTGTCCACGGCCTGACCCACTGCCGGCAGCGCGACGATGCGATTCTTCTCAACCAGCACATTCACGCCATTGCGTACAGTAAGGTTTATACCGTCAAACAGCCTGAGGTTGGTAAACAGCACCGGGGGTGATGACGCATCGGGGTCAGCAGCGCGTGCCGGCCACGGATGTACACCCATCGCACCCACCATGGCTGCAGATAGACCGCCGAGAAACGACCTGCGCGTCACACCGTTCCAGCCTGTGGCCACCTTAGTAAGATACGGGAAATCCTCAGCTGCTACGTCGGGCCTGTCTATCGCCAGGGAACCTGAATATAGGCCGCTGGCTGCACCGCCATCCGCGCTATCGTGATTGTCTGTCAATGTCGTTCCTCTCTCCCGCGCGCTCCTGCAAAGGGATGTTACGGCGCCGGCACTCCTGAAATGATAGTAAATTCTAATCGACAACAGCTGTGAATACCAAAGCTGGTCCGGTCTGGCCATTACGCACTAGCCACCGGCTCCAGCTATGTCTCATGATCGCCAACCCATGATCGGCTGCCCTACTAATCTGCGCATACGCGGATGCTTTGACTTTAACCGCGCACAGATACTAAGATTACCCCGCTTGAACACAACAGCGTAATCAAAGTAAATGTCTTTTCTCTGGAGGCGATAGCACGCTTACAGGCTGGAAATATACAGAAAACTCGGCGATTACTTTTTCACATTAAGCATTCAGTGATGAACAACATCTATACAGTTTTTCATCTGCATACCTTTGCCTTTACGAGCGACCCAACACCATGAACAATGAGACCATAGTGCCATCGCCCTTGCCGGCCTGGACCTGGGCGGTACCGCTTGCGGCAGTGCTGCTGTTGCTGGCCAAACTGGTATGGGCGCAAAGTCTTCACGGTGTCTGGTTTGATGTGATTGCGCTGGTTGCACTGCTCGCAACCGTTTTTGCATCGGTTCACCACGCAGAAGTTATCGCACATCGCCTGGGTGAACCATTCGGCTCTCTGGTTCTCGCCGCGGCTGTCACTGTCATAGAAGTCGCGCTGATTGTGTCGGTACTGCTTACCGGCGCCGATGGGCCCAATGAAATAGCGCGAGACACTGTGTTCGCTGCGGTGATGATTGTACTGAATGGCATCGTCGGCCTATGCCTGCTATTAGGGGGGCTGCGCTACCACGAGCAGGGCTTTCAAATTCACGGCGCCACCGGGGCACTGGGCGTCATCGGCACGCTGGCTACCCTCGCCCTCATACTGCCGAACTTCACACAGGCCATTCCCGGTCCCGTGTATTCCTCAACCCAACTCTTCTTTGTGGGCTCTGTCTCACTTGTCCTGTACGGCCTTTTTCTGTTTGTTCAGACAATGCGGCACCGCGAGGACTTTCTGCACGGCACACAGGATTCCGAGGAACATCACGGCAGTAAACCCAATGGCGCGACGGTGGCCGTCAGTGCCTTACTGCTGCCAGCAGGGCTGGCCTGTGTCATATTTCTCGCCAAGAGTCTCACACCCTCTATTGAATCAGCCGTGCTCGGCGCCGGCTTGCCTGCCGCCTTTGTCGGTGTGGTGATTGCGACCATCGTGCTGTTTCCCGAGGGATTGTCTGCACTGCGTGCGGCGAAAGCGAACAAGCTGCAAACCAGTCTCAATCTGGCCCTGGGCTCGGCACTGGCCAGTATCGGGATGACGATACCGGCCGTCGCCGCCGTCTCACTGATGATCGGGATGCCGCTGGCACTGGGATTGGAACCCGAGCATATCGTACTGCTGGTACTGTCCCTGTTTATCTGTACGCTGACACTGGCA
>TARA_R110002049_G_scaffold291585_4_pt1 | contig 16393 bp, 22 predicted proteins | sample TARA_R110002049 | Tara Oceans TARA_R110002049 (sample SAMEA4396941) | marine metagenome | biome: Polar Biome; feature: [SRF] surface water layer (ENVO:00010504); material: water (ENVO:00002006), including particulate matter (ENVO:01000060) such as... | depth 5 m | reverse complement strand
AATGAGCACCCAGTTGTTTCATTTCAAAACTCACAAAAGTTAAAAGGTTCTAATGGAGCAGCGTTAGGATTTCTAGAAAAAAACTTTCCTGATGTTAATTGGGCAAATAAAGCAAATAATTGGGCAGTAAAACATTCAAAGGGCTCTACTTCAGATAAAGTAGATTTAGTAAATAGATATTATCGTAAACGTGCTCGCAAATCTTATGAAGAAAAAGTAATTGATACAATTGAAAAATCTTATGCATACGAAGACTTAACTAAAAATACTGAGCAATTAGACTTTACAGACTCAGTTGAATTGAAACAAGGTAGAATTAATCAATTAGCTAAAAAAATATACAAAGATTCTGGGACTAAGTTAAATAACGAAAAAGAAACATTAAATATAATACGTAATGCTCAAAAAGATTCTGTTGTTAAACAAGAGTCTATGCCAAATATGCAATTGTATTTAAATAGTTTACAAAAAAACTTACCTAAAGATATATTTGTAAAAAATCAAAAAGAATTAATTAATCATTTTAACCAAGATTTAGAAGTAATGAATTCTGTTTATTATGTTGAATTGTCAAATGGCACAGCTTCTGTTAAAGAGTTAAAAGGTGAAATGATACAACAAGTTTCTATGGGTGAGAAATACGTACAGTTACCTTTAGACTATTTAGGGTATGGAAAAGGATTTAAAATATTAAGTCATGTAAGTATCGATGGTGGTGCTCCTGTAAAATTTATTAAACCAAGAGTTGGTAAAGACAGCGAGATTACATTTAATATAGATAGCAAAAATTTAAGTAAAATTCAAGATAGTTTAGCTGAAGAAAATAAATATATTTATAGTGGTATTAAAGATAAAGATATGGTTATGGTTGCCGATCTTGTGCAAACAATAAAACAAAATAATGGTACTAATTTAAATATTACAAAAGAAATGCTCTTTAATTCTTTGTCTAATGGAGATGGAATAGTAAGAGAAAAAATTAGCAAAGCATATGATAGATCAATGGAGATTGAAAAAGAGGTATACAATGATACTAGTCTACACGATAAAAAATGGATTTCCAATGTACTTCATCATGCTTATAATAATAACTTAGTCAATCCAAATCTAAGAAACCCCTTGCAAAACATCCATAAACTTCTTGGAACAGGTTATGGTAAAAGTGGTGCTGTTTTTAATAAACGTATGCAGATATATGCAAATAGAATGACACCTCTAAGTACGTCTGTTTTTAAAAAATCGCATCCTTCTGGCAAACTAAAAGTGATTATTATTCCAGATAAAAAAACTACTGGAGAATCAGACACCGATGGAGGTCTTTATATTGAACAAAGTTTATTTGATAACATTGTTAAGTCAGTGGCCCTTGACCCTGAATCAGGTCATTTAAAACCTGTATTAGCTAGTAAAAGTGAACTTGGTGCATTGTTAACTAAATCAAATGGGCAAAGATCCCATACATCAATGCAAGACTTTATGAAAAAAAATGGAATTGACATTGTTCTTCACGAAAGCTCTGCTAAGTTATTTGGTGAGCATCAAACTTCTGAGTTAAATTACAATGGTAATTACTCATTTAAGACACAAAATGTATACGAATTTCCATTAGAACATTTGCAAATAAGTAGAGGAACTTTTGAAAGTCCTAAGAAGCAAATTTATGGTACAGAAGTTCCTATTCAGTTGTATGGTCAAACAAATGAAACTCAATCAACAGGTTATAATGAATTATTTAAAAAAGAAATTTTAAACCCTTCTCTTGAAGGTACGTTTGATGGAAAAGAATTTGTTCGTAAGTATAACTCTAAAGAGTTAAATATTAACGAAGCTATTAAATATATAAAAGAATCAGATAATGTAACAATGGATATACCATTTAAATTTATTTCTGATTATTTACTATTAGGTAAAAACACAAAATTAACAGCTGCGTTTATGGATAAAGTTGTTAAATTAGAAAAAGAAGGTAAACTAGGTACTGATTTTGAATTTGATACAGATTCTAGTTTTGTTGATTTTCATAAAGGTAATAAAGTTATTTCAGAAGCAATGCGTGATACATATGTTTCTAGAAATTCTATCTTTAAAAAAACTTATCATAATGCTTTAAAAAAATACATTATTAGACGTTTTTCAAATCCATACATTGAACATGGTGGTAAATCTTGGTTAAAATCATTTTTACCTGAAATGATGGAATATGCAGATATTGATCCAATTAAAAAAACAAGAAAATTAAGAGAAGGCACAATATACCTTGATGAGTATTTTAGAAAAATGCCTATCAAATCTTCTACTTTGCCAGAAAAAGATTTAATTAAAATACTAAACGAAAAAGGAATAGATGCTAAAAAAGATAATTTGGATACTAGGAGTCAGCGAATCACCTTGGGCGAAGCTTGGAAACAGTATCGTAGGTCACACTCCGATGGAATCTCTAAAGGAGATATGGCAAAATGGAATACAACTTTTAATTTACTTGTTATCCGTACTCCTGCTGACTCTATGTCTGGTACTCGTTTATTACGCTTTAGAGGGTTCACAGGACAAAAAGGTGCAGGCTCCTTCACGCACCATAAAGACAATATATACTTAGGTGGTGCTGATAAAGATGCAGATAATATAAAGATATTTCAAGGATTGTCAAATCAATTTAATAATCAATATAAAAAAGTTAAAAATGAACGTAAACACTGGTATAAAAAAGACAATTCTCCTACAGAGTATTTGTTAGCATTAGAAAAAGAATTTAAAAATAAAAACATAAGTGAAGAACAATTAAAAGAAATATCAGGCACAAAAGATAATGACCCTTATTATCAGTCGTTAATATTCTCTCCTGGAATTAGACATAAAGTAATTGAAAATGCAGTTCAAGGAAAACAAGGATTGGGATATGGTTTAAACTCAAAAGTTGTTATGCAAAACTGGATTGATTATATAAAGTTAAAAAAAGGTTCTTATACATTTGATAGAGCAGATCAAACTATTAAAGTTTCATTGAAGAAAAATAGTAAACATAAAGGAGTGAATGCTGAACAGTATTTTCGTGACTTAGGTACGTTAATTGTTAATAAATCAGCAGACGCTAGTAATGATCCTACTGTAATTCCATATACTCAATTTAGAAAATTATTATTTGATGCTGCTTTTAAAACAGAAGTAGTTAATAAAAAAACTGGAGAAGTTTCTGAAATAACGTATGACAAACTTATTCAGTCAGGCAATCATAAATTAAATATTATTAAAGAAGCAATTAATTTAGCTAAACCACAATCATCTACTAGAAATGTAAATATAAAATTAATTCCTAAATCTGTTATAAATAACTTAGGTTTAATTAATAAAAATAAAATGTATGTAACTCAAAAAGTTATTAATTCATTGAATCTTACAGTTGGTGAAAATGTTACAGCAGGGAATATGTCTATAAATTATTCATTACAAAGTGGAAGAAAAAAACTTAATAATAATACAAACCCTGAACTATTTCAAATGCATGAGTTAATTGTAGACCCTATAAAAAAAGGTTCAGAAACTATGAGCATTTTTGATGTTGCTCATGGAGTTACAAAAATAACAAACAGCATGTTAGGTGACAAAGCATTAAAATCAACTATTCCTAATTTAGTAAAAGAAATGTCAAAGTATGGTTTAACAATGCAGAATTTAAAGTTTGAACTTTTAAAAGGCAGCTATAAAAAATTATATCAGGACTTAGAATTAAAGCTAGATAATATTGGTGCACTTGAATTGTATTCTCCAAAAGAATTAAGTACTTACGTTGATAAACATTCAACTATTTTAACTGAAAATTTATTATTTAGTTCACCTAGTTTTACTGAAAGTTTAATTAGAAAAAACAATATGAATTTTGCTTTAGATATTATAGGTAATGGCTATGGGCAAATTGCATCTATTGAATTATTACACAAGAATTTTATAAACATTCATAGAGCAGCATCAAAAAATAAAGTTAAGTTAGATGTAATCTCTAAGTTAATCCCTGAATTGCATAGTGAAAACAAAATAATTAAAGAATTTATACGAGATAAGTGGAGCAATCAAGATGGTGAAGGATTTATAGTTGAGCTTGAATCTAAAATTTATTCAACAAATATGAAGCTGTCTGAATTAGCTTTAAAGAATAAAATACCTTCTAAATTATTAATTGATTACTTTCATACATTATTGTTAAGCCCTATAAAAGGTTATAAACAAAAATTTAATAAAAAAATGGCTGAAATTAATCACGATAAAGACATTCATACTTCTCAAAACATTCCATTAAGTATTAAAAAAGAATATTATCAATCCATAGAATCATTACATCAACGTGTTATGGATTCTAGTAAAAATGAATCTGTTAAATTAGAGACAGTAACACCTAAAAAAGAATTTTTAGAAATAGAAAAAATAAACAATAACCCTAGATTAAAAAAGATTAATGATATAATGTCATCTGATACATTAGAAATGATGGCTACAAATGGCAGAGAATTAAAAGAAATAAAAGAATTTCAAAATAATTTAAAAACACATAAAGTAATGTCTGAGAATTTTAATGAATGGTTTAAATATTTTACAACTGAGATTACAAATCGTTCTGTTCCTAGAGATGCATCGACTGTTAAAATGGAAGACATTGTTGCAATAAATAAACATATTAAAAGCATTAAAAATGCTACAGATATGGAGGTAAAATTAAAACATTTTAATTTAGATCCAAGGTTTGTTGATAAAGAGATGGTTAATAAGGGAATGTATAAACGTTATGTTTCTTATTATGCTCCAGTAAAGACTTCAACTGGATTCAAAACACAACCTATTTATAATTTTATGTCTCCAATAGGTTCTATAGCTAAGTATCAACAAAAAACAGATAGAGGCACTACAAAAGATTTAAACATTGTTAAAAAAGATTATGAACAAATAAATAAATTTTTAAATACTGTTAAAGAAAACAAATTTGATTTGTTTAAAGATACAATTGATTACAGAGAAGGGAATTTAAATATAGAAGAATCGTTTAATAAAAATAGAATTAATAAAATAAAAAAATTAAATGTTCTTCTTAACGAGTTTTATAAAAAAATAGGTAACAAATGGATTTACACAAAAGATTTAAATCAAAATAAAGTTACAGATAAAGAAGGCGCTTGGGAATTAGATAAAGATTTTAATTCTTGGTTTAAGAAAACAAAAGGTGTTTTAAATAAATACATGAAATGGAATAAAGATGGTGTATTTGATTTAGAATACTTTAAGAAAAATGTTGTAGAAAAAAACATATCTGATCTAAATGTTATAAATTCTATTGGTATAGATGGTATTAAACGATATCAATATGAATTAAAAATTGAAAAGTTTATTGCAGAAGCACAAAGTAATAAATCTATTCCTGATGTTGTTAAGTATCGATTAAATAAAAGAAAAAAATACAGAGGAACAGGTGAAATTGAATCAAGCAAATATGTAACACATATGAATTTTGGTTATAATAAAAAAGCAATGGCTGAATATAAAGTATCAATTGTAAAAGAAGCAGAGGCAAGATATAAAGAGGCTTTGTTATCAGGAATGACTCCTGATAAGGCAAAAACCTTAAGGGATAGGTTTATTTACAGAATGGAGAATTTTGCTGAAATAAATGATTCTGTTGTAGATACATCTATGTTATTTCGTAGTGAAAAAGAAGTAATTAAATCTATTGATTTAGAAAACAATTTAGAAAATATGGGTTTTAATAGTAAGATTGATGTTCTTCAAAGAAGAGTAAGTAACTTAAAAGGTTATGATAAGCGTCCTACTATTATACCAGAATATGCAGATCGTTTAATACGTGGATATTATAAAAATTTACTTGCAATTAAAGGTGAATATGAAATTAGAAACATGGTAAATAAAGGTTCATACAAACCAAGTGCAGCTGAAAAAAAGAAATTAAAAGGCACTGTTTATAAAAACTATGTTGAAGTATGGGGTGATTATTCTAGATTGTATTTACAAAGTATTTTAGGTCATCAAACATTTGCTCCAGATTATATGAGTAAAGGAAGTGATCCATTACATTTAAAACGTTTAGGGAATTTATACAGTCAAACTTCTGATAAAAACGTAATTAAACTATTTGAAAAGCTATATCAAAGAAAAGGATATAAACCACCATTTGTTAGCAATGCTCCTGCCTCTAAACAAGCTAGAATCGAGTATTTTAGTCGTAAACTGCACGAATTCGGTAGAATGGAAGCTCAGTATGAGTTAGTTACTTTACTGGCGAATACAGGCACATGGGCTACTAATATTTTTGGTGGCACCATGAATACAATTGGTAGTGGAGGATTAAAGAATTTTAAGAACTCATTTAATAATAAAGTTATTTATGATAGATTATTAACAAATTCAAAAGGAGAACCTGTAGTTAAAATGACTAATGGCAAATTTGTTAAAAATAAAAAAGATTTAATGACATATTTAGAAGAAATAGGAGTTATTGATAACTTTATACAAAATGAATTTGAATATAACGAAGGCATGAAGCTAGGATTAAAGAATTTAAAAATTAATATAAAAAACTTTAAACAAGATATATCTAAAGCCATAAAGTCTGACAGAAAAACCAGAGATGAAACAATCTTAGAAGTGATTGACAAGTATGGCGTAAAAGACGTTATGGTTAAACATGGCTCTTGGTTTATGCAACATGGTGAACGTGTAAATAGAATGAATGCATTTGTATCTCATGCATTACATGTTGTTGATAAATATGGTCGTGAAGGAAAAAACCTTTCTATAAATGATGATTTTGTGTTTGATTTTGCAATGAAAGGAATTGAGAACACACAATTTTTATATCAAAATGCTTTTAGACCTGCGTTTATGCGTACTGCTACAGGTAAAGTCTTATCTAGATTTAAAGTATTTGTTTGGAATTCGATTCGTGTTCGTAAAGAATTTTATAAACAAGCAAAATTGTATGATTTTAAAGAAGGGACAGAAGAATATAAGCGATTTAAAGATACTTTTACGATTGATATGTTTATGTTTGCATTAAGCAGCGCTTTTATGTTTAGTATTTTTGATAGTGCTTTAGCTCCTCCTTATGACTGGATTCAAAATTTATCTGACTGGATGTATGGCGATAAAAATGAACGTGACATGGCCTTTTTTAATTCAAAGCTAGGCCCTGCAAATTTGTTAAAGCCTCCTATTGCTAGAGTTCCAGAGGCAATGGTTGAATTAATTCAAGGAGATTGGGAGAAATTTGGTAGTTATACTGCATACACAATGTTCCCATTTGGTAGAGCAATTCGTCAAATTAAACAGGTAACAGAAAATCCAAATAGAATTGGTGAGATAGGACTAAGATTACCTGTTAATAAAGTTAAAAGTAGAATACAGAGATCAATGGAAAAATCAAAAAAACAAGAAGAAATTGATTTAATGCTAGATTAAACATTAAAAAAATATAACTAGGAAAGAATAAACTTCCCTAGTTATACAGTTTTTATTATATATTACTTTTTTCTTCAGCAAATATTCCACCTAATAATAGTAGATAGTTTCTAGCGTCTTGTATTCTACCTGTAATACTTTCGTTACTACATTCTTTGCCTGTTAATGTATAATTTCTTATGCTGTCCATATGCTTTAGTAAATATATTAAACATACATGACTAGCAGTTGTATTTGTTCGTGCTGCAATACTTTTAAAGTTTTCAAACTTGTCTGTATTAGAAACAGTGTACTCTTCACCTTTAGTAAGCATAATGTGATGTTCTTCCATTTGCATGTTTTCTGCCCACGATATAAAGTCTTTTACTTTCATGTTAGTTTTAGTTCCTTAGTTATTGGTTAATTTTATAGCATTTCAAATAATAATTGTTTATTTTTACCTAATAGCACAACTGCTATCTCGTCGTCTGTATCATTTTCTTTTAATACCACAATTGAATCGTCTGCCATAGAGACTTCTGAATATTTGTATAAGTAATAATCTTTTGTATGAGTAACAAATTCTTCATTTTTCATAGATTTTACCATTTTATACGTAATATCTTTTGTAGCTTTTTTAAATTGTTTCATTGTCATTATTTATTCCTTATTTGTTCTTTTTAATAGTCATATGCATATTAAATGCTCTACTATAAAAATAGTTTTCAAAATATTCATTCATTTTTTTTAAACTTATTTTTTTTTCTATCATCTGATATTTAAGTTCATTGTCAAGTGCATTGTCAAGCTCTTCAAATAAATCATTCATTATTTCATCGTCAATGTATTCTTCTTGTGTCATACTCATATTATTATCCTTTTTGTTCTTTTAATAATTTAGAAGTTGTATGTTTTGCCATACGTTTTAGTGTACCACTATCTGTTTGTGTTCTTACAATATCGTCTAGACCTTCTAAACATATTTTTATCTTTTCCCACAATACTTTATTTTCTATTTCTAATCCTTTTAATCTTCCAGTTGTTTCAGACATTTTGGACATATTTCTTTCTCCTTTCCGTAAGCAGGGAAATCTTTGTAGTAATTATAATAATTGTCACCTGATGCGCTTGTATTAAATGCTTTTTCCCAACAGCAATTACAAGACACACATTTTTTTATTAAATCGTCAATTTTATCATATAATTTATTTTTTTCTCTTTTTTTCATAGGCTTTTTGCCTAGTTTTTTTTCTGGACTATACATTATATCATATAATATACTCATAAATCTCCATTTATTTTAATAGGGGGCTAACGCCAACCAACCCCCTATTGATTTGCTAAACTATTTCCTTCAACAATAAAAATATAACACTAAGTCTCCTTTTATTGTTTATTAGTGATTAGTTTATCTTGGTTATTCTCCCAAGTTATTTTTACACCAGTCTTCAAATCTTTGTGTGACATACACAGGTTTTTGATTGCGTGTAAATATTAATACAGGTTGTCTACTTTTAGGAGCATTCTTTTCAGTTTGCTCTAAAGACTTCCATATATTAAGTTTTTCTTGATTTTTACATTCAAACGAAAAAGGTATTTTCTTTTGTGCTGCAGGGGAAAGAACTATATCTTCACCTGTCATGCCCATAGTTTGAGATTTAATGTCATCATCTTCTAGTGTTTTATATATTTTACGTAAAGCATCTCTTACAAAGTTTTGTAATCGTCTGCCTTTTGCTTTTGAACTTCTTGCACTCATACTATCCACCTTTTTTTTATTCCTAAAATTAAACTTGTTTCTAATTTTCCAAATCGAATTGTAAACGAAATAAAATTTTCATAAAATCCTAATCGGAAACCTAATATATTAAATAATTTTATAATTATAGCTCTATAATTATCTTTTATATTTTTATTAAATTTAATCTTGGCTAAAGGTAATCCGAATATTTTTATTTCTTTTGTGTGTATCATTTGATAATTTCCTTGATTTAAAATTTATAGTATTTATTATTCCATCATCATCTATTTTTACTGTCGTATCTATACCATCTATAGTATAAATCTTATTGTTTTTAACTACAATTTTTACATAACCCATGTTATTCCTTTATAACTTTATAAGGCTTGACGGTTCTAGAATAAGCCAAGCCTTATTTATTATGATAATTAAGTACGTTTTGTAAACGTAAATGTTTTCCAGTCAAAATTAGTAATAATTTCAAAGTTTGATTCATCTCTAGATGCAACTGCAGTAATTTTACGCTTGTTGCTTTCAGAGTTACCTTCAAATCCAATAATTTTGTCAGCTTTTTGCTCAATAGCACTATTACCTTTGGCACTATGAACAGTAAGCCGCCTTCCTTCTGATAATGAATTAGAAGCACCTTTCGATATGTGTGAGACAGCTAGAATAATTATTTCTTCTTTCATAGCTAAGTCTTTTAATTGATTTATAACGTATTCTTGACGTTGATAATCATCTTTAGTTGCATATCTTGCAGGTACTCTGTCAATTGTGTCAATTACCAATATTTTTGGCTCATGTTCAGCAATTAGTTCAGAATATTCAGTTACATCAGGGGAACTAGTTAACATTTTAATATGATTAATGCATTTTGTTCCTGCACTAATTATTTTTTGATCTTTATTGATCCATGCTGTATTGATTTCTTCTTTTGTTTTTTGTAATCCAATCTGAAAGAATCTTCGTATCATTGTAATATCGTCTACTTCTAACGACAAGAACAATGTTTTAATCTGAGTTAATTGAGTAATTACATATTGCCAGAAAGCTGTTTTACCTAATTTAGTATCTCCAATTAATACAGCTAATTCACCACCTTTAAAAGTGTAATCATTAGGCATAAAATTAAATATATTCTTTAGGTTGAACGACTTATCTGAGAAATCAGTGCCAACATAAGTTAATAGTTTTTGAGTCATGTCATCTGCACTAAGAACTTCTGTTTCTTCATCTAAATTTTTGTATTTAAATAATACACATTTAGAATCACAATATTCTTTTAGTACTTCATCTCCACAACCATATTTATAGCCACCTGCTTTATATGCATTGGCCACTAAACGACTAACTTCGTCAGCAGGTAAAGGATTATCCATTAGTTTAAAATATGTTTTAGCTAACGAATCGCAAGCCTGTTTATTAAATCCATATTTAGAAATCCATATACTAACAAGACGTAAAAAGTTTTTATGTCTCATTCCTGCTATTTCACCTTCATTATATAAATGTTGTGCACACGTTATATATCGAGATGTTTGACCTTTAGCTTTTTCAAATACTTTATGATGTTCTGTTGTATTTTTACGACTAATATCCATTACATCAAGCCCTTTAACGTATCCATTGTTGGTTAGTATAAAAGGAAGATGTTGATAGTCTTCACGAACAGTTTTAGCAGTATTTTTAATTTGTTCATATGACCATTCTTTAAGTTCTGTATGACTAATAGGTATTTTATAGCATTGTGTTTTCTTATTAAAAGAATAACCTGCACGAATTAAACGTCTAGGATCATAAATTAAATCTATGAATCTACCGTAATCTCTTGCTAAGGTTGCTTTCACTTGTTTTGCTATATCAAGACCTTTTTTGAACCCATAAATATTAGGAGTATGGATATGAAAACCTCTACCTGAAAACCACAATTGTAAGTAATCTTCAGGTATTGATTTTGCTTTCATTAATCTAACAAGGGCTAACACATCGAGACGAGTTTTGTCTCCAGAGTTTTCTCCTGCTAAATCAATATCCAATACAATTTTGTCTATTGACTGAACACCTTTGTAGTCTGAAACAGTATTTGTTTTTATTACATAATCAACAATATCAGGAGAGTAAAGAAACATACTTCTATATATTTCTTTTCCTAAATTGCCTTGAATTACTTTAGGAAAATCAGATAGTTTGCATATTTGCATCCTATTTGATATGTCTCCTACAGCGTATTCTATATACCAGTTTCCAGTTTCCATGATGTATATGTTTTCCCATTGTTAATTGGTTGAATGGTTTTTAAATCTATATCATCTATTCTAGTTGAAGATTTAAAATGTCTCCATGTTCTTGAATAACTACTGGGTGTAGCGATACGATCCCAGTAGTCTTTTCCATATTGAACAAGGTCAGATTCAAGCTCAAACGAATGTACTATGTAGTTCTTTGAATCTATTCTATTTTTTAACCATTTTTTTAATATAAACTCAAGTTCTACTTTACGCATTACTTAAGTCCAAACCTTTAAAAACAGGTGGTTCTTCTTTCGTTGCTGTGTCCATTTCAATAGAGGCATCATTTGATTTGTAATTGTATACATATCCATCATTAACTGATGTCATAAATGCTTCTTTATGAGCAGCTTCTGGTGTTGCAACTGATTCAACAATATCCCATATTTCCCAATAAGGTTTACCTGTATTAGGATTAGTTTTTTGTGTTGGGTATGAAATAACTGAAAATTCTTTTCCAATTACTTCATCAAACCATGTATCAGGAATTGTCCAATCATCATTAATGTCAGCTGTGTTGACACCACATACTTTAAAGAACTTTTCTACTTTAAATGCAGAGCCCCAGCTCTTTTTATCTCTTTTAAAGTTTCCGTATATTTTTAATGTTTTGTCAAACTCTTGTCCATCATTGTACGATACTTGCAAAAATACATCGTTGCTATACTTTTGCCATTTTTCTTGATGATCATATTTTAACTCAACACTTTTTACTGTTCCAATGTTTCTAAATCCACCACCAGTTGTAGTTGATTTATTAGTTGTACCTAGTCTCATATTATTTTTTCTCCTTTCGTTTTTCTTTTATTTTAAGTTGTAACGCTATAATAGCAGCATCTGCTTCTTTTATTGTTGGATTTGTATGCATAAACGTTCTTGTATCTCCATAAACAGATGTTGAGTTGAATACAGGATCTCTACTAAGTCTATCTAATTTGATATTTTGTTCTACTGTTAGATGTCCTTTTGTTGGAGGTTTTCCAGTAAGCAATGTTTCAGGTCTAGAATGCACTTCTTCAATGTGAGCCTCTAAACTGTCTTCATCGTTATCTGGTGTAGGTAAATCCTCACCTCTATATAAATACAAACCTAATCCATGTAAACTAATTGCTTTAGCTAATGCACGTTGTATTGCTGTGTTAATTTGAAACGCATTTGGTGTAGGAATAGCTTTATTTAAGTGGTTTAATACAGGATGTATTTGAGATAGAACTACATTGTTTACAGTCACTGTTACTTCTACAAATGCATGTCCAGTCATTGGATCTAGCATATATGGTAACGTATATGTTCCTCCATCTTTTATTAGTTCAAACTTTTTAACTTGCCATTCTGCATCAGGTGCTACTTTTTTTAGAGCTTGTACTGCATGTGCCCAAGATAAATAAGTAAATTTACCTTTCTTTTCTGTGTAATCACTTACGTCAATGCTATTTAATTTATCAAACGTTGATTTTTCCATTGTTTTCCTTGTTTATTTTATTAATAATAACTGGGCAAAAATTTACCCAGTTATAGTATGTATTTTAAGTTAATTGAAACGCATTTGGTGTTTTGCAACTTTATTTTGTGCTGAGTGTTTTACAACTCTATTTGCGTAATCAAATGCTCTAGTTTTGTATGTAAAGCCTTGACCAAATTGATTGTATTTAACCCAATCTTTTGGAGTTGTTTCATGGTCATAATATTCTGTGATAGCATTATATGCATCCCATAATGTTTTGCCTTGATTACCTTTGCCATTTTTAAATAAAGAATGTAATTTATTCCAAACTGGTAATGCTGTATTTCTAGTATGTATACCTAGTTCAGCTTTACTAATTTTTTCTCTATTTTCTTTAATTAAAAATGGAATAACAGCTTCAAAATAAACTCCTGCTTGTTTCTCATTAAAAGATTGTTCTTTAAAACGATTCATTGTATCAATTGCTTGTTTAAAGTTATCATTGCTGTTTACGATGTTGTCTTTTAATTGTTTAACTTTATCTTTAATGCTAGCAGTATGTTTAATTTGATAATTAAATGTACCTGTATTATTTAACGCAAAGTTAAGTGTATTATTGCACACTATTCGTATTCCTGTATCTCTAAAGCAGTTACCTGCTGAGCCATCATGGCTAGTATACATAAATACATATCGTTGAATTCCATCATCACCAACTAAATATTTTTCAGGTGATTTTGCTAGAATCCATACCATTTTACCACCTAGAATACTGCCTGCAGTTTCTAATTTAAAACCCATATCTAGCATAGGTTCAAAAGGTTGAAACGCTTCTTTATTCTGTAAAATAGTATATCGTTTACTAACGTTTCCTAGTACAGCTTCAGTGTCATCTCTAGTTGTTACGTAATGTCCTGTTGGTGTTGCCTCTGCATTATTTTTATAGTAGTATGTTTGTTTTTTATAAACGTTCCAGTTTAAACCAGACAGTTCTAATGCTTCATTAATTGTAGGTGGACTTTGTAATGGTGTTCCTTTACCATGCCAAGGCGTATTTCCTACGTACATCATTGTATCTATATTATGTGCCATTTAATCCTCCATGATTATTATTGGTTGTCTATTTTTTGAGATATTGCTATTTCTTCTCTCAGTTCTGCTGCTAGTACTTTTATTTTGTCTAAAGGTATTTGTTTAAACGTTTTTATTTCGTTTTCTAATACCTCTAGTATATCCATTAGTAATTTAAAGTTATACATTTGAGTTCCTTTTCATGTTTATCCATAAGATTAGCATTATAAATCCTACTAGACTGATTAGTAATAATATTAATGATCCACTAATAAATAGTAAAGTTGCTACCCATTCAGGTATTGACATAATAAACATCACTTCATAATCTCCTTTTTAATTCCTTCTGATATTTTATCAGCTTTCCATTTTTCAAGTTCTTCATATGTAGGCATCTTTAATAGTTTCCATATTTTATCTAATTGTTCACAACTTGCTTGAGATAATTTATCTCTATCATTTGTTTCGATAATAGTTAAATGATTAATTAAAGATTGTACTCGTTGACTTGCTATGTTTAAAGTAGGTTCTTTACTCATTATTTCCCTCTTCTATTAATTGAATGTTATATAAGTTAGCTACTTTTTTTAATAATATTTCTGTATAATATCTTTTGTCTGAAGTCATTTCTTCAACATTGTCCCACAAATACTCTATAGCATCTATACAATCTTTTTTTGTTACTTTATTTAACATATTGTTTTCCTTTAAGTTAGTTATACTGTATTCGATAAAAGCCTGACGTTTTAAATCAAGCTTTTACCGTTTTCGTTACTCCAATACACACGTTCTGTTCAGTTTCAATGCATATATGTGCTGGTTGTTAACATTCTATTATTTCACAAAAGAAACTTTTATTTGAATTGTCAATTTTTAATCTAACATTGTTAGCAATTTCTTTTGTTGGGTATTCACCAATTAATCGTAAGTTAAAAGCAGGTATCATTTCAGTTAATAAACTTTTATCTTGTTTCAAATCAGATAATCTTAACACTTGTTCTTTGTATGTCCCTTTATGAGTATCTTTATTTAGTGAGTTATAAACTGATGAGTTTACTTCTTCCCACCACACACGATAACTATCTCGTTTCCATACAAATGATTGTTTATTTAGTTTTTGATGCTGTATTACTTTGTACGTCATTTTTATTCCTTTCAATTTTAGTAATAGTTACTTCTGTTACTCCAAAATCATTCATATTTTGTAATATTTTAGATAGTTGAGCAGCTGATTGATTTTTTATGTCTTTAATAGTGGCTCCGTCTACCATTATGTTTAGATCATATCTACCTGTATTGCTAATTTGATCACCTACATATCTAGTTACACTGCCACTTATTCTAATTATGCTGCTAAGGCCAACTGCTAAGTATCCTAATGTTTTACTAATTTGACCAAATATAAACATTTTATTCATTGTATTCTCCTGTCAATTTGATTTTCGATATAACAATCAATCTTGTTGTTTATTTCGTCTAAAGTTATAATTGATTGCTCTCGTTTTCTAATATTGTGTTTCATTATTTGTCCTGCCTCGTGTTCTGTAAAACATTCAGGACAATATAACACATCTTTTGTTATTGAATTTCCATATGAGTCACTTAAGCCACCATAAATAGAATTGTCTTTGTACGTTATTTCTTGATGTTCAAGAAGTGCGTTTGGATGATGTTTGCATTGCATAGATACTCCTTTATTTCTAATTGCAAAGATAGAGGAAGCAATTGCCTCCCCTATCTGCACATCAGTATAGGGAGCTACACTGTTAAATAAACTTTAGAAAGTCTCCAAGTCGAACCCAGTAACTTCTATTAAGATAGTTCATTTGATTCGCATATTCGTTTAGTTGTTTCATCAGGGATTGATTCAACTTATGTATGCGTTTCTCTTTACTTACTAAAGATTTATTTAGATTGTACATAGTACTAAGTTCAGATTCAAGCTTTAGTAATATGTCTTCTTGTTCAAACTTGCTTGTTTGTTTAGTATTTACTGATATATTCATAGATAACTCTTAGTTAGTTTAATTAATAAATGTGTGGATGTCAATTAATTTTTAAAATCCTTTAAAAGTGGTAAAAAATAATATTTTACCCTATTTCCTACCCCCTTTCAAATACTTAAGATAATCTTTGAGTTCTTTGTACTCTCTCTTAATGTTATCATAAGCATCTTTGTACTGTTTTAAGGTATAAGGTCTAACATTAGATTGCTTAACTAAACCTAAGGTCTCTTTAGCATCTTCAATTAGCTCTTCTTCTTCAATGATGTGTATCTCATGTTCAACATCATTGATAAGGTTAGATAATGAATCAAACCTAATGCTCTCATTATTTTCAATGACCGAGCAAGTAGGTGCTTTTTTTAATATTACTTCCATTTTTAGTTCCTTTGTTTGTTTGGTTAGTTAT
>TARA_R110002049_G_scaffold139652_1_pt1 | contig 16395 bp, 7 predicted proteins | sample TARA_R110002049 | Tara Oceans TARA_R110002049 (sample SAMEA4396941) | marine metagenome | biome: Polar Biome; feature: [SRF] surface water layer (ENVO:00010504); material: water (ENVO:00002006), including particulate matter (ENVO:01000060) such as... | depth 5 m | reverse complement strand
ATTAAATCTAACATTTACAGCGAATTTTATAACTGCTTTAAACCTACACCTTCATAATTACGCTTAACAAAATCGAGTGCATGTTTTAGAACTTCACCCATATTTTTGCTCTTCTTAAAATTAACATCATGTGTATACTCAAAGATTTCTTCTTTAATCATATCAATATGTTTTTCTATTGATATTTCATCATGTGTCATACAATCTAACAATCGTCTTAATCTATTTTTATAACTCAACATACGTTTAGCAACAATAGAGCGTTCTTCAATTTTATATTGATCTACAGATTCTTTCTGTATTTTTTCTTTTACCAACTCTACCATCTTAAAATTCTCTTTAAAAAATTGAGGTCTGTAAATTTTTAAATTGCCTTCGTAACATTGCTGATCAAAATCTATTGCCCTAATTCTAAAAACAACTTGATCAAAATCATGTATTGGTACAAACACATAGTTATAGGAGCGCATATCTCCCAAAAGCCTAATCATGCAACGCTCGTTAAATTTAACAAACTCCTTTGCTATCTGCGATTTTTCTGAAGAACTACAATCTGGCAACAAATTTTTAATAAACTCATCACCTGGAATTCCTGCAATATGTTCTTCGATTAATGTTTCCTTACACACCAAAAAGTTTAAACTATGTGGCGACAACATATGTTCTAACTCCAAACCATAAACACGCGATGCATCTGCTTTCTTGATATAGAAATAGGTGTAATTATCATTTAAAATATTCCTAACCTTAACTCTAAAAGGTTTAGAATTTCCGAAGGTGCAAAAATCAATAGCATCAACACTTAAATACTTTAAAATACCTTCACTACCATCAGATATTAAACTTGAATACACACGTTTTAAACTTAAATCAATTTCGTCGCGTTCAAAATCATTATAATAAACACGTACCCAAAGTGTATCTACATCATTCTTATCATAAACCACAATAGAACCTTGAAAACGCAATAAATCTGAATAAAAAATCGGCAAATTTATATTTCGATTGTAATGCGTTAAATAAGCATCTAACTTAGTAGATATAGGATAAGTCGGTTTCTTTTTCGATATTTTTAAATCTTCATTCATTCTCTAAATTTAAGAGTTTTATTTAAATTACTGTAACAAATAAAAGCCTCTTTCGTCTTACTTACATAACCAATCAATATCTAGCTGCTACTTTATGAAAAATAAAGTGTTTTTAGGTATCTCAAAAACCAATTATTTTGGAACCAATCCTTACCATTAATAATCTCACAAAGAAATTTGGCTATTTAACAGCTGTAAAAGACTTAAGTTTCACTATAAATAAAGGCAATGTTTATGGTATTCTAGGGCCTAACGGAAGTGGAAAATCTACCACATTAGGTATTGTGTTAAATGTAGTAAACAAAACACAAGGCGACTTTCATTGGTTTGATGGCAATACAACTACGCATGACGCTTTAAAACAAGTTGGTGCCATTATTGAGCGACCAAACTTTTACCCTTACATGACGGCTGAACAAAACCTAAAATTGGTTTGTAAAATTAAAGGTGTAGATAAGAGCAAAATAGACGAAAAACTAGATATTGTAGGCTTATTAGACAGAAAAACACACAAGTTTAAGACCTATTCCTTAGGTATGAAACAACGTTTAGCCATTGCTTCTGCGCTACTTAATGATCCCGAAATTTTAATTTTAGATGAACCAACCAATGGTTTAGATCCGCAAGGAATTCATCAAATACGTCAAATAATAAAAGATATTGCTGCAAACGGTACAACTATTTTATTGGCTTCCCACTTATTAGACGAGGTTGAAAAAGTATGTTCTCATGTGGTGGTTTTGCGTAAAGGTGAAAAACTATATTCTGGCCGTGTTGATGAAATGATTAATAGTCATGGTTTCTTTGAATTAAAGGCCGAAAAGCATCAAGAATTAATTAGTATTTTAGAATCACATTCAAATATTGAAAAAGTAAAAGTTGAAGGGGAATTAATCACTGCGTTTTTAAACGAACCAATGTCTGCTGCAGATTTGAATAAATTAATGTTTGAAAAAGGCATTTTGCTTTCGCATCTCGTTAAAAGAAAAGAAAGTTTAGAAGAGCAGTTCTTGCAGTTAACAGACAATCAAGAGAATTAAACTTATTACAATTTCTGTATTACAAAATGCATTGTAGAAGTAAAATTCTATTATGTATACAACCAAAAAACCAATCAAAATATGTTACGTCTTATACAACTCGAATTACAAAAACTTTGGCTAAACAAAGCCAGTAGAGTTTTAATAATTATATCATTCATTCTACCTTTTACGGTATTAATTCTTTCGTCAATTAAAATTAACTTCTTTGGTTTTTTTACTTTAGAATTAGGCGAACTTGGCATTTTTAATTTTCCTATAATTTGGCATATAACCACGTTTTTTGCAGCACAATTTAAGTTCTTCTTTGCTATTGTAGTAGTGAGCATGATTGGAAATGAGTACAGTAATAAAACACTGAAACAAAACCTTATTGATGGCTTAAGTAAAAAGGAATTTATCTTATCAAAATTCTATACCATTGTATTTTTCTCATTGTGTGCAACGCTACTAATTGGTTTAGCGACATACTTTATTGGTTTGTATTATTCTAGTTATACAGAAGCATCTATTGTTTTTAGAGAGGTTGAATTTTTATTAGCATATTTTGTGAAATTAGTTGGCTTTTTTAGTCTGTGTTTATTCTTAGGGATGTTAGTAAAACGCTCAGCTTTTGCTCTAGGCTTTTTGTTCTTATTATTTATAACAGAAAGTATTACTTATGGATTAATGAAATGGAAATTAAGCGATTCAATTGCCAATGGAATTCATGATTTTATGCCATTACAATCTATGTGGAATCTTATAAACCAGCCTATTCAGAGAATTGCGATGACCAAATTTCCTGAAAAAACTAATATGATGTACGACTACGCTGTACATTGGTATGAGATTGCTATTGTGTTAGGTTGGACAGCCATTTTCGTCTTTTTATCGTATCAATTACTAAAAAAGCGAGATTTGTAATAGCTTTATCAGTATTGCTGAGAAATGTTTCGGTACAAAAACTAGGGATTTTTAAGTTCTAGTTGTTATATTGTATGCATTATGTGTATGCTGCACATTAAGCTCTTATGAAAAAGATCTATTTAGTTTTTATATTAATAATTACTACTGTCCAAATTAATGCTCAAAATGAAGCTTCATTTTGGTATTTTGGGCAAAATGCTGGTCTGCAATTTAATGCCGAAAATGGCTCTGTTACTGCAATTACCAACGGTCAAATAAACACTTTAGAAGGTTGTACTTCTATCTCTGATGCAGAAGGAAATTTACAATTTTATTCTGATGGTAGAACCGTTTGGAATAGCAACCACCAAATAATGTCTAATGGAGATTATTTTGGAGGCACTGGTCTTTTAGGTGATCCATCTAGTACCTCATCTGGACTTATTGTTCCAAAACCAGAAGACCCAACAAAATACTATCTCTTTACAGTAGATGAACCTCATCACGATAATGCCAGTGCCTACCCAAACCAATTTACTGGTACTTATGATCAAGGCGGAAACGTGCCTGGCCAAGATGATGGCTTTAATAATGGTTTCAATTACTCTTTAATAGACATGTCACTCAATAGTGGCTTAGGTGATGTAGATCCTATTGAAAAAAATGTACATCTAGTAACTTATGACCCTTCTATTCTATTAGAAATTCAATATAAATGTTCTGAAAAAATTACAGCCGTTCGCGCTGAAGATTGCTCATCTTTTTGGGTGATTACACATTTTGGTGATAAATTCTATTCCTTTAGAGTAGATGTAAATGGTGTAAATACTACACCTGTTATTTCTACAGTTGGTCCATACATTCCTATTGAAGGTTATAGACGAAATTCTTTAGGGTATTTAAAAGCGTCACCAGATGCTTCTAAAATAATTGTAGCCAATTTTGGTACAGCTACTGTTGCTGCTGGTAATGCTGCCGGAAGTGTTGATTTGTATGATTTTAATAATGAAACAGGTGTTATCTCTAACCATATAGAACTATATGGACCACAAAATAATGACAGTCCTTATGGTGTAGAATTTTCTGCTGAAAACAGAAAAGTTTACGCTACAATTAGCGAAGGTGCTGGAGGCGCAGGAACCAGCCACGTTATGCAATGGGATTTGGAAAGTGCAGATATTGTAAATTCTATGCAAATTATACATTCCTCAACATCTATTACTGCAGGAGCTTTACAGTTAGGTATTGATAGACGTATTTACAGAGCCCAATTAAGTTACACTGGTGTTGATAATATTTCGGATTATCTTGGTGTTATCACTAGTCCAGAGGCCAACGGAACCTTAGCAAATTATAACGAGCAAGGTGTTCTTTTAGATATTAATGGTACCAATGTTAATAAAAGTCGTATTGGTTTACCACCTTTTATTCAATCTTTATTTAATTCTGAAATTGATATTATTCAAAATGGCATCAGTACAACCGAACTAAAATTATGTACCAACGACTCTTATGTCTTAGAAGCAGAAGCTATTGAAGGTGCAGATTATTTTTGGAAATTTAATGACACTCCATTAACAGAAACCTCTTCTCAATTATTTGTAGATACACCAGGCTTTTATGAAGTATATATAGAACCTAATAACGGAAATTGCCCAATTGAAGGAAGTGCTGTTGTCGGCGTTTTTGATATTCCTGTTGCAAATTCACTTACGGATTTAGAAGTTTGCGATGACTTTATTAATGATGGATTTCAAAATTTTGATTTTACCGATAAAAATTCTGAAGCCTTAGAAAGTCAGGATGCTTCAATATATAATGTGCATTATTTTGAAACTATTGAAGATGCCAATTCTGGCGATAATGAAATTACTTTTCCGTATACCAATATAACAAATCCGCAAACCATCTTTGTGCGTGTTGATAATTCTGAAAACACCAATTGCTACGACATAAATTCTTTTAATCTTGAAGTCTTTAGTGTGCCGCAATTTTCAGATTTAAATAGTATCGCTATTTGTGATAACCTTAATGATCCAGTAGATGGTATTGGAACTATAAATCTTGAAGAATTAATTCCTACTATTTTTGGTGAGCAAGACACAAGTGAAGTTATCATCACCTATCATATTTCGCAAGATGATGCAGACGCAAATACTTCGGCTTTACCGATTAACTATACCAATTCTGCAGCTTTTAATGAAACGATATTTGTTAGGATTGAAAATAGCTTAAAAGCAGATTGTTATAGTACGCTTAGTTTTAATTTTCAGGTCAACGCAATTCCTGTTGCAAATGATTTATCTATTATACAGTGTGATGAAGATGGCATACCAGAAGGTTTTACCTCATTCAATATTAATAATCACTTAGATGATATTACTGATAATGCTATAGATTCTACTGTTGAATTCTATGTATCACAATTAGATGCAGAAAATCAAGAAAATGCTATTGATGCTAATGCTTTTGAGAATTATTACAACCCACAAATCATATATGCAAGAGTAACTAATACGATTTCTAGCTGTATTAATTTTAGTGAAATCTCACTAGAAGTTAGCACTACCGCGTCTTACAATACTAGTTTAGAATTGTGTGATACGGATGGAACTGAGGATGGTTTTATGACTTTTAATTTATCTGACGCTAATGATTCTATATTAGCCGGAACAACTGCAGATTTAGATTTAATCTATTATGAAACTTATGAAGATGCCTTATTAGAAATTAATCCGTTAGGTAATTCATTTACAAATTCAATTCCCTATAATCAAACCATATTTGGTCGTGTAGAAAATGCTAATGCTTGTTATGGTATTAGTGAGGTAGACTTAACAGTTTTTAATCTACCAAATATTGAAACGGAATCTGAAACCTTGTATTGTTTAAATACATTTCCTGAACCGACCATTATTAATGGAGGCGTTCTTGAAGATTTACCTAACAACTATTATTACGAATGGTCTACTGGTGAAACAACTTCTGAAATAGAAATTAACGCAACCGGAATTTACACTGTTAGAGTTAGTAATACCAACGGTTGTTTTAAAGACCGAACAATAACTGTTTTACCATCTAATGTTGCAACTATAACAAGTATTGAAGTAATAGATGCTTCTCAAAACAATTCAATTTCAATATTTGTGAGTGGTGAAGGTCATTATGAATATGCTCTAGATGATGAATTGGGTCCTTACCAAGATAGTAATACGTTTAATAATGTTTTACCCGGTTTGCATACCGTTTTTGTACGTGATAAAAACGAATGCGGAATTACAGAAGATTTAGTATCAGTAATTGGTTTCCCTAAATTCTTTACACCTAATAATGATACCGTAAATGATTTTTGGCAAGTTTATGGAATCACAAAACAGTTTCAAACAAATTCAATTATATATATATTTGACAGATACGGAAAACTTTTAATAGAACTGGATCCTTTAAGTCCTGGTTGGGATGGTAATTACAATGGTCATAAAATGCCAACTAGTGATTATTGGTTTAAAGTAACTTTAGAAGACGGACGAATTTTCACCAATCATTTCACCCTAAAACGATAACCCTAAACCCTAATTCATATTGAAATCGACCTTAACATTTGCCCTCTTTTTTTGCTTTAATTTATTGATTTTTGCTCAGCAACCTAATGATTGCGTTAATGCCGTAACTGTATGCGGTAATTCTAGTTTTAGCTTAGATGTTAATGGTGTTGGCACACAAGAATTAAACGGATCAAATACCTGTTCTGGTCAAGAAAACAATAGTATATGGTTAGTAGTTAATATTGCAACAGATGGTACGTTAGCATTTACACTTACTCCAGGAAGTACTAGTATTAATGAAGATTATGACTTTTTTGTCTTTGGTCCCAATGTCACTTGTGGTAATATAGGACAAGCTATTCGTTGTTCAACAACTAACCCTTCAAATGCGAATCAAGGCAATAATTTAACAGGAATGAACAGTACAGATTCTGATCCTGATGAAGGTCCTGGAGCTGATGGAGATAGTTTTGTTAGTGATATAAATGTCCTTGCAGGCGAAAGTTACTTTATTGTTATAGACAGACCTATTGGTAATAGTCCTTTTTCTATAGATTGGACAGGTACAGCTACATTTCCAGAAGGACCTACGAATCCTTTATTATCTAATCCTAGTTCGACTGACCTTCCTAATGTAGATATTTGCGATGATTCTGCACCATTTAATGATACGCTTAGGGAATTTAATTTTACGCAACTCACGCAAGATATTATTAATGGTGAGTCTGATGTTGTTGTCAGTTACCACACATCTGAAAGTGATGCAAATATTAATGCAGATGCTTTAGGTGATGTTTTTAACAATACTGCGAGTAGTCAAAGTATTTTTGTGAGAATTGAAAACACAACAACAGACTGTTTTATCATTAATAAATTTAATATTAATGTTACTGCATTAACAAATTTTAATACACCAACTGATTACCAAATCTGTGATGACGACCTAGATGGTGATAATCAAAATGGACTATCTACTTTTGATTTTAGTACTAAAACCCAAGAAATTATTGACGGAATTACAGGTGTAAATTATGACATAAGTTATTATTTAAGTCAAACTGATGCAGAAGTATTTTCTGCTCCTCTTCCACTCAACTATACAAATACAGCACCTACTCCAACTGAAATATTTGTTAGAATTGAAGATTTAGATTTTGGTTGTATTGGCTTTACATCTTTTAATATTGATGTTTTACCAAAACCTATTGCTAATGACATTTCCCTATTACAATGTGATGAAGACGGTATACCAGAAGGGTTTACAACTTTTAATATTACAGAAGCATATGATGCTATTACAAACAGTGCTCAAAATTCAGTTATTGAATACTATTTAAGTCAAGTTGATGCAGAAAATCAAACAAACGCTATTGATGGCAACTCATTTGAAAATTTCTTTAATCCTCAAATTGTTTATGCTCGAGTAACAAATACAGCAAGTGGTTGTATTAACTATAGTCAGATTTCTTTAGAAGTTAGTACAACATCGTCAAACAATTCTAGCATAGAACTTTGTGATACTGATGGCACGGAAGATGGTTTTATGCAATTTGATCTTAACGACATTAATAATGACGTATTAGCCGGAACTCCTTCTGGTTTAGATATTACTTATTATGAAACTTATAACGATGCATTAGTTGAAACCAATCCTCTCAATGCCACATTTACTAATACTATTGCATACAATCAAACGATTTATGCACGCGTAGAAAATGCAAATGCTTGTTATGGTATTAGCGAAATCTCACTCACAGTTTTTAAATTACCAAATATTGAAATTACGGATGAAACCATTTACTGTGAAAATCTCGCTCCAGAAACAACGACATTAAATGGAGGACTAATTGATGACATTCCAAACAATTACAGTTATTTATGGTCAACAGGAGAGACTTCAATGGAAATTGAAGTAAGTGCTGCAGGTACTTATACAGTTAGAGTTTCCAATTCTAATGGTTGTTTTAAAGACAGAACAATAACTGTTTTACCTTCTAGCATTGCAACTATCACTAATATTGAAGTAACCGATGCAACTCAAAACAACGCTATTGCAGTTTCTGTAGATGGACAAGGTGATTATGAATATGCCTTAGATTCTATTGATGGTCCTTATCAAGACTCTAGTACATTTAATAATGTACAAGCTGGACTTCATACCATATATGTGCGAGACAAAAACAATTGTGGAATTAACGAGCAACTCGTCTCTGTAATAGGTTTCCCTAAATTTTTTACACCAAATAACGATACTACAAACGATTTTTGGAGAGTAAGTGGTATTTCGACTCAATTTCAATCTAATACAGTCATTTATATTTTTGATCGCTATGGGAAATTATTAGCTGAACTTGACCCTCTTAGTCCTGGTTGGGATGGCAAATTTAATGGAGAGGACTTACCAAACAGTGATTATTGGTTTAAAGTAAAACTCGAAGATGGTAGAACATTAAGAGGTCATTTCACCCTAAAACGCTAATATTAAAAATTGTACTTTAGATTGGTAAAGCCATAATATTGAAGAATAAAGTAAACATATTCTACTTCCTTTTTATTTGTTCAACAATTCAATTAGTTGCGCAAGACATTGCTTTATATCAGCAATTCAATGGGCGTTATGATTATACTGCCATTGGTAACACCATGAATACTGAAGAAAATGGCTTGTTAGGAGCATGCACAATTTTAACATCATCTTCAGCAAGCTTAAATCTTAGTAGTGACCAAAATATAGTCGCTGCGTATTTATATTGGGCAGGTTCTGGTGATGGCGATTTTAATATAACATTAAATGACATTGAAGTTACGGCAGAACGTACATTCAGTGATGCCTTAGATACTGATCGCGTTTTTTTTGCTGCTTTTGCAGATGTCACTTCAATTATCACAACATTAGGAAACACAGATTATACAATTTCTAACTTTGATTTAACTGGCGCTATTTCTCCTTATTGTCCTTCAGGCACAAACTTTGGTGGTTGGGCTATTACAATCATTTATGGAGATGAAAACCTTCCTCTTAATCAACTCAATGTTTATGATGGCTTGCAAAGTGTACCAACATTTTTGAGTATAACTTTAGATAATCTTAATGTTTTAGATAATGAAGACGCAAAAATAGGCTTTGTGGCTTGGGAAGGTGACAATGGTATCGCAGTTAACGAGCAACTCACCATAAACGGAAGTGTTATTAGTAATTTTCCGCTTAATCCTGCAAATAATGCTTTTAATGGTACCAATTCTTTTACAGGGGCTTCAGATTTGTATAATATGGATATTGATGTGTATAACATACAGAACAATATAAATATTGGAGATACCTCTGCAACAATATCATTGACATCTGGACAAGATTTTGTAATGATTAATAATGTAATTACTGTTTTAAATAGTCAATTACCAGATGCTACAATAACCATTGAAGACTATATTGTTAACTGCGGAGACAATACAATTGAAGTGTTTTATACCGTATACAATATCAATAGTACAGCAGTTTTACCTGCCAATACACCTATTGCATTTTATTACAATAATAATTTAATAGGACAAAATATAACCCAAAATGACATTGCGATTGATGCTAACGAAAGTAACTCAGTATTACTAACATTACCTGCAGATGCTGATACCAACGTTATAATTACAGGAATTGTAGATGATAATGGAACCATGGCAGGCATAATAACTGAAACAAATGAAGACAATAATGAGATATCTTTTGAAGTTGAATTGCTCGTAATCCCAGAAATTATTGTCTTACCAACAATTATTGGATGTAATGAAGGTTTTGAATCTTCAACTTATAATCTTTTTGAGGCTCTGGAAAGTATCGAGTATAACGAAGATGATGTCACATTTTTTAAGGCTTTAGAAGATTTAGAATCTAACTCAAACGCTATTTTAATCCCTTATGACTACCACAATAGTTTTAATCCTGAAACCATCTATGTGCGTTTAGCGAGTCCACCTTGCTATGAAATTTTTCAGTTTAATTTAAGTATTGAAAATTGTCCACCTTATATTCCACAAGGCTTTTCCCCTAATAACGACACTCATAATGATTGGTTTAATATTCAAGGTTTGTATGATATTTTTACTGAGCATGAGCTACAGATATATAATCGTTACGGCATTCTCATTTATAAAGGTGATAATAGTAAACCATGGTATGGTAAAATAAATAGAGGTCTTAACAATAAAGGAAATACTGTTCCGGTAGGTACATATTATTATATTTTAAATCTAAATGACCCAAATTATAAGTCTTTTATGGGCTGGGTATATGTAAATTATTAAAAGTGTTAAATTTTTCAACCATTCAGCTTATTTTTTTGTTTTTATAGAAATGTTACTTTAGCTTTATCAACGTTAACAATATTATCATTGTTAATTCCCTCCAAAAATATAATTACAATTTCCCTCGTTTTTTTAAATCTTAGAAAAATATAATCTGACATCAACTGAAGGTATTTCTTACTTTTTGCTAAAAATTTGTAGTCTTTAAAATTCTAATAAATTAGATTTCAGAGAGTTATTTTCTGCACTTTCACCCATTTTTACACACTAAATGTTAACATTTAGTGTATTTCATCGTTTATATTTGTATTTCATCTTTATTAGCGCTACTTTTCGGCCATAGTTAGAACACGTGTATGTGTTAGCCCCAAATCTACTCTACACTAAAACTTTTAAACCTTAACCGAAACTAAATGACTTATTTAAATCGCTCCCTCTGCTTGTTTATGGGCTTAATTTGTAGTATTTCGTATGCACAACAAGTTACCGTAGATAATTCAGTTTCACCCCAAGACTTAATTCAGAATACCTTAATCCAAGGATGTGTAGAAGTATCTAACATTTCCTCGCCCTCTAACGGATCATCCATTGGAGTAGGAAGTTATGGATACTTTGAAAAATCGGCTTCAGACTTTCCTTTTGAAAACGGAATTGTATTAACCACTGGTAATGCAAATTCTGCTGGTAACGGACAAAATAACGATATTTTAAATGATGGAGATGCAACTTGGCTTACAGATAGTGACCTAGAAACAGCTTTAGGTATAACAGGAACAGTCAACGCAACCTCTATTGAATTTGATTTTGTCTCAATATCAAATCAAATACAATTTAATTACATACTAGCATCCGAAGAGTACTTTGGAAATTTCCCTTGTGAATACAGTGATGGATTTGCTTTTTTAATTAGAAAAAGCGGTACGAGTGATCCTTATACCAATATTGCATTAGTACCAGGTACAACAACACCTGTGAACACAAAAACCGTACATGATGATATTGTGGGCTTTTGTCCTGCTTCTAACGAAGAATATTTTGAAGGTTATAATGTAGGAGATACTAATTATAACGGTAGAACAACTGTTCTTTCTGCAACAGCAACAATTCAACCAAATGTTCAATATCAAATAAAATTAGTAATTGCCGATCAAACCGATAAAAACTATGATTCAGCTGTTTTCATTGAAGGAAATAGTTTTGATGCTTCAGTAGATTTAGGTGATGATATTTCTACTTGTGCTAACAGTACAGAACTAGATGGAAACATAGCAAATACAAGTGCAACTTATTCTTGGTTTTTAAATAATGTACAAATTGCTTCAGCAAACCAAGCAACATTAACAGCGACACAAAGTGGTAACTATCGTGTTGAAATTTCATTACCTCTAGCAGGAAGTTCTTGCATTATTGAGGATGATGTAAACATAACACTAAACTCTACTCAGACGGCTGAGCCTATTTCGGACTTCGCTTTATGTGATGACCAAAGTGGTGATGGCATAGAAATGTTTGACCTTTCTACCAAGGATGCAGAAGTTTTAACCTCTGTACCAGCATCTAGTTATGTCATTTCTTATCATTATACTAATGCAGAAGCTATTAGTAATACTAATGCTATTAATAGCCCAATACAAAATTCAGAAAATCCTCAAACCATACAAGTTAGAATTGAAGATATTATTAACGGCTGTTTAGCATATTCTTCATTTGATTTAATTGTAAATTCATTACCAATCATTACAAATCCAACGGCTTTAGTTGTTTGTGATGACCAAACTGCTGATGGAAGTACTGCTATGGATTTAAACTCCTTAAAGGATTCTGAAATCACATTATCTCAATCTGGCTTAATTGTTACTTATCACAGTTCTGCAAGTGATGCTGCTGCTGGTATTAATGCTTACCCAATGCCTTATACTAATACTAATGCAACAGAACAATTATTTGTAAGTGTACAAAATGCTGAAACAGGTTGTATTAGCATAACTACACTAGATATTTCCGTAATTGAGAGTCCTGTAATTAATATGGAACCACACTTTATTGATGCCTGTGATTCTGATCATGACGGTTATGCCTTTTTTGATTTAACTTCTATTATACCTGAAATATTAGAAGGATTAACTGATGTCACTGTAACTTTTCATGAATCGGCAGCTGATGCCTCTACAGGAGACAATCCCATTATAAATGACACAAATTATGAAAATTTAATAGCTGACCAACAAATTGTATTTGTTAGAGTTGCTAATAACAACTCTGGTTGTGCCTCTATAGTACCCGTTGAAATCCATACCAATCTATTATTAACTGGTACAGTTATAGAAGATGTTACCCTCTGTGATATAGGAAATAATGACGTAGAAGAATTCGATTTTGTAAATATCTCAGAAACTATTATTAACGAATTAGAAGATGTTACTGTTGAATTCTACGAAACTGAAAACGATAGAGACAATGGTAATAATGCTATTAATACACTCTTACCATATGAGAACACAAGTAATCCACAAACTATATATATTACCATAACGAGCACTACTTGTAGTGAAGATTCAGATTTTAAATTAGTAGTTAATCCTATTGTAGAGTTTACTTCAATTGTAAGTACAGATGTATGTGATGAAAACCAAGATGGTTTTACATCAACAGAACTTGCTACATTAGATAGCGCTGTTACTGATGGGCAAGAAGGATACAATGTGTCATATTACCCAACAGCTCAAGACGCAGAAGACGATACTAATGCATTTTCAAATTTTTACACTAATACTACTAACCCATTTACAATATATACTAGAATAGCATCTGACAACACAGGTTGTTACGACACAAATACTCTAGAAGTTAATGTATTACCTGCACCAGAAAGTGAAAAGCCTCTAGATATTATTCTTTGTGATGCTGACAGAGATGGTTTTTCTGAAATTAATTTAGTTCAAACTATTCCGAATTCTGTTTTAGCAACTGCAAATAGAAGTGTTACTTTTCATAACACCTTATCAGACGCACAATTAAATGAAAACGAAATAATAAACAGTTTAAATTATAATGCGCAAACTGAAACCGTTTTAATGCGTGTTGAGAATACAAACACTGGCTGTTATGCCATTGAAGAATTAGATATTATTGTTAACAAATTACCTTTTGTTGGTGATTTAACCAACTATATAAACGAACTTAATTTTTGTGAAGATGCATCTGATGGTATTGGTGAATTCATTTTTGAAAATAAAGATGATGAAGCTCTGAGTGGACAAACAGGAATGGAAGTTTCTTATTATCTTAATCAAGCAGATGCTGATAACAAAGCAAATGCTATAGATAAAGCAAACATTTACGAAAATGTAACGAATCCTCAAGAGATCTATGTAAGAATACATAATACTACAGATGAATCTTGTTATACAACCTCTTCATTTACTATTGAAGTAGGTACAAATCCAACCTATAATGAACCAACTAATATTTTGGTTTGTGATGATAGTGTTGTTGATGGTTCAACAATGTTCGATTTTACTGATAAAATAACCGAGGTTTCTTCTGGTATTCCAGATATACAAACAGTAAAATTCTTTACATCAGAAGATGATGCAATTAATGATGTTAATGAGATTCCTTTACAATTTCAAAATACAGTAAACCCACAACAAATCTATGTTCAAATAGATAATGGAACCATTTGTCAATCTATAACATCTTTTGTAATTAATGTTATTAGTACTCCTGAGGTTTTACCTGCTGGTTCATTGACTGAATGCGATGATGACTTAGATGGAACACTTCAATTTGATTTAACCTTTGCACAAGCTAACATTTTAGATATAAGACAAGAAGATCTTGAAGTTAGTTTTTACGAAAACTTTGCTGACTCAGAGGCTACAGCCAATGAAATTGTAAATCCTGATAATTATACCAATACATCAAACCCACAAACAGTTTATATGACTGTAACCAACACAATTTCTAATTGTTATGTTACAATTCCTATTGAATTGATTGTAAACCAACCTCCACTTATTAATGATTTCGAAATATTTGACGCTTGTGCTAATGATACACAAACAGTAGATTTAACAGAAATTAATGAAGCTGCTAGAGACACAAATTATAATGTATTGTTTAGTTATTTTGATAATGAAGCAGATGCCATTGCTAATACTAATGCTCTAGATACTAATTATACGTATCAAACTGATTTTGACACGTTGTTTGTGAGAACAGAATACAGTACAACACATTGTTCTACGTATTATAAGTTTAATCTAAATGTAAACCCATTACCTATTGCTAATCAACCAAGTGATTTAGTGACTTGCGATGATGATTTTGACGGAATTATGGAGTTTGATTTATCACAACAAACCTCAACCGTATTAGGAGGACAAAGTCCAATTAACTATACAGTTACCTATCATGGTTCTGAGCTTCAAGCAAACGAAAATAATTCAGCAATAGAATCGCCTTATATGGCTTTTGATAATGAAACAATTTATGCTCGTATAGAAAATAATAACACAGGCTGTTATAGTATTACAAGTTTTACAACAATTGTGAATCCTATTCCGGTAATTGATATTGAAAACCAAGTCATCTGTTTAGAAAGCCAACCATTATTAGTGTCTGCTAATACAAATATTAGTACAGATACATACTTGTGGTCAACAGGAGAAGTAACACCTGAAATCGAAATTTCTCAAATTGGGAATTATTGGGTAAAAATAACGACGCAGTTTGGTTGTGAAAACACAGGTTACTTTGGTGTATCAGAATCTGAAACGGCGACTATTGAAACAACTGAAATCGTTGATTTCTCTGACCCAAATAATATTACCGTTACCATTAGTGGTATTGGTGATTATTTATACCAATTAGATAACTTTGAACCTCAAGAGTCTAATCACTTTGAAAATGTAGCAATGGGTTACCATACTGTGACTATTATTGACTTAAATGGTTGTGCTAATGTTACAAAAGAAGTTTTAGTTGTAGATTTCCCTAAGTTCTTTACACCTAACAGTGATGGAGACTTTGACACATGGCATGTTGTAGGTATTGAAACATTACCTGGCACTATAATTAATATATTTGATCGCTATGGTAAAATGCTAGCTCAAATAAATTCTAACACACCAGGATGGGATGGTTATTATAATGGGAATAAAATGCCAACGAGCGATTATTGGTATGTAGCGCAAGTACAACGTGGCTCTATAGCTTTCGAAGTAAAAGGACATTTCACTTTAAAACGCTAAAAACAAAATACTTAAAAATTAAACTAAATTTTAAACTTCAACAATTATTTTAACATCTGTTTAATTGATTTTTCTTACTTTTATACAAAAAGAGGGTTTGTGATTTATTTTACGAACTCTTTTTTAGATTAAAGTTAGTTTGATAAAAAAAAGAAATATTTATTTAATTGTTGTTTTAATTCTGCAGCTTTATGTTTTAAATGCGCAACAGATTTCTACGGATAACAGTCAACAACCAAACACATTAATTCAAGACTTAGTTGGAAATAGTTGCGCAACC
>TARA_R110002049_G_scaffold236239_1_pt1 | contig 16425 bp, 17 predicted proteins | sample TARA_R110002049 | Tara Oceans TARA_R110002049 (sample SAMEA4396941) | marine metagenome | biome: Polar Biome; feature: [SRF] surface water layer (ENVO:00010504); material: water (ENVO:00002006), including particulate matter (ENVO:01000060) such as... | depth 5 m | reverse complement strand
TTCTTGGTCGGGGTGGCAGAACTAGCCACTAAACCGTAATGTTTTTAATATCAGATAGTTATTTCAATTTTTAAAAACAGGTAACCGAATAGGTCACTTTTGCCTTGATATAACTTACATAAATATGGTGCAAATTTAATTTAAAAATTCAATAAAACACAAACAAATCAATACAATATTTATGACTAATTGAAGGAAATACAAGGTGTTTTTCTTAACAAGATAGATTCTTTATCACATCCACTATGCCAAACCACAGTACTTTACTGTTGCAGTTTTCTTAGCCATGGGATATACCATCCTCGTTGTTAAGCTGATAAACCAAATACCAATAATAAAACGCTTCCGGGTTGCTCTTCTTTAATTTGTTCAGACGTGTTTCGAATGGTTGCTCAAGCGTCCAATCTTTTACTTCCATGGGATTGGCAAAGTGTGCTACTTTTGTTGTAGCTGTTTTTAGCATTGTTGCTATATATGCCGCTTTTGCCGCTGGTACCATGGCGCGCTCGATATGGAAGCTTTCTGAAAAAATATAGTTTTTGATATTTTGGACTCCTTTTTGAAGTTCTTTGAAATCGCCAGTGCCACTTTTCCCTCTCGTCCCCATTAGCAATGCCGTTTGGAATACATCGTTCAGTACATCGTCCTTGTTCAATTCCCCTAACCCCCTATAGGCCAGTTCCGTTTGTGCAAATTGTGTGAATACTTCTGAAACTATGAACATGTCCGTTACCATATCGAACAAGTGGCCAACATCGAACAATTGTTTTATAATCTCCACTTCTTTTTCCCTACCATAGGGTACTCCCGTTGTGTTGGGTGCAAAAGCTGTCAATTTATCCCCTAATATGGCTTCGGGAACAGGCACTGTTACCGTAACATGTTCCCCTTCTGATTTTATTAACGGGGATTTTATTTCAATGGCATTGGTATATTTTCCATAGTGGCTTTCTTCATAAAGTACATCCAACAGAATATATTCCTGTTCTGCCCTTGCATTGGTCACAGGTGTGTAATAAAATTTATAATGTTCCTTTTCTATATTGGATTTTGATTGGCGTTCATCAATTTTATATTCCAGGAAATCTGAACTTTTTAAAACCGCGTCCAACACCTCTTTCATGTTTTCGGGTTTGTCCGGTACAATGATATCGATATCGATGGAGAACCGTCTGGGTTCTTTAAGCAATAGCATCAGTGCCGTGCCGCCTTTGAATATAAATTCCAACCCGCTGTTCTGAAGATGCTCCAGCAACAATAGTGCCCGCACTACCTTTTCTATAAGAATGGGGTCTGCCCTATGTTGTCTGGCAACATCCGTAATCCATTTTTCCTTTAACGAATCTTCGTGGATCATAGTTCTAAGATTTGGCAGTAAATGGGCATTAGTGCCATATCTTCACTTCGTTGTTTATAAAATCCTCTATTTCGTCCCGCTTATTTCTTCTACTCGCATAACGGAACATTTTAGTGCGATTCACATTGTATCTATCAAATACTTCCCGATATATCCTTTTTAGTTCCGCTCCCTGTTGTGCCGCAAAGATTACCGGGTCACAATAAATGTCCACAAGTAATTTTTCTATGGTTTGGGTAATTACCTTATTTAGCTTCTGGGTTGGTGCTTCCGTCGTCAATCGTGTAATGATGATCGGTTCGGAAGCATTGGCCACATAATTGTTGACTATTTCTTCGGATGGATCCAAAAACACTTCCTTTCCTTGTTCCTTTAGCGCATAAAAAACCGGTTCCATGACTTCCTTTTCTACTTCGACCATCGTATAGAACCTAAATGGTTGATGGAGCATAAACTCATTTAACCACTTTGTTGTCCATATACAGGTGTCTATGAAAGGAAATTGATTGTTGATTTTGCCTGACAGGTATTTTAAGGACCTATTTATTTCCGGAACGAACTCCTTCCCTTCCCTTTCTGAAAGGGAATACAAACCTCTGCTTACCCTATGGAGTATTCCTTTACTTACTAGATCGTATATCCTCCAGTCCACGGTAGCGCGCTTAACGTCTTTATCGAACTGCTCGTAAAAGGTGATAATATCACTGACCTTGACACTTTTTCTGTCTGAAAAGGCTTTTTTGAGCTCGTTGATATGGAATGTTTCTGTTGTGATCTTATTTTGGTTTTTACAAAGATAACAAAAATCAAAGATTTGGCAATATATTATGTTACTGCCAAATCTTTGATTTATGGCAACATCATTTTTTTGAGTCCTTATTGTTAAAGCACATATGGTGGTTATTTTTGCAAATACTATAATTTGCCTCTAAAAAAGATTTGGTGGCAAATTATAGAAAAGGTGATTGATCCTTAATAAATTCAAGTGAGGTTTATTTGCTACTGACCATATAATTTTCAAAGCCCTGTTTCCAAAACCATTTTCCTGCCCCCTTTCAATTCCTTCAGTTCCAGCATCAATTTTTCGTTGTCGCCCAATACAAACTTGGGAAGCACAAACACAAAGCGTTGGGATTGTCCATTCAAGATAACATTGGGTATTTCGCATTTATAAATCACTTCTTGTTGCAATCTTTGATAGGAAGCTTTCCGTTTGTTGTTACCATTGGTTCTATAAACATTAAGGTAGTCGATTTCAAAATCAATTCCGGACTTGTTCCTGACCTCTATCACCAAATACACTTCGGAATCATCATAGACCATTTTTTGCAATTGTACTTTGATGCCCTTTTTGCGTTTTGTTGCCAGGCTTTGAAAACTGGACTTTAATAAATAGTCACTAATTTTTTGAAAATGGGTTATCCTATTGGCATATTCGTCATGCGGTCCGTCAACCGGTTCCCGTTCAAACTTTTTAGGAAGCTCGTTGCCGATGCTTTTATTTTCACTGATAAAATAGTTCAGTTCTGGGAGCTTTTCGGAATACTTAAGAATATATGAATACACCTTGCCGTCATTGGTCACAGTGAGCAGATTGCTTTCCGTTCCAGGCTTTGCCTGTAACAATCCAAAATATTGTTCTTTTTCACGGTTGTAAGTGAATACAAAATGGGAAGCTCCCGTAATGCCCTGTCGAATAGGGTTTGGGAAAAACAGGGCAACGTTTTTCTTGTCGTTGGCATAAATGGTGTCAAGGGATTGCTGTGCACCTATTGACATTGTACAAATCAATAGTAGTAATGTAATATATGTTTTCATAATTGTTAGTTTAGTAATTGCCCATTATGGGCTTTCCTTGATATTTAGTTTTAGGCATTCTTAAAATGAGTTTATAATTATCGGTTATCGTAACCTTTACATTTTTATGGTTACGTTGGAATATTTTCTTGAAACCGCTTACCTGAGGTACACCTGTAATATTGATGTCGTCCACCATATCCCCAACGATTTCATTGGTAACTTCGGCCCTAAAACTGTTTTCAATATAAATTCCTTCACTACCATCCTGAAAATCATAGGCCTTTAATTTTACTGGCTGATGATTGATGTTCTCAATATCTATTATTGTGCGATTTGGTTTAAAATCTACAAATCCGTAAATAAGCGTATTCTTGGAATAGTGTTGTCCGTAAACAGTAGCATCCTTTAGCAACCGCATTTGCAACCGATAATTGGTTTTCACGGTCTGCGTGCCATCCACACGGACATATATGAAATCATCCGTGTTTATGGAATTCAAATCATCATTTTCAATGGGATGGGAAGCAAAAAAGAGCTGATGCTCCAAAGCAAGTTCTTTGGCTTCAACAATCGTTTCCTTTTCTTCAATTGCATCCGAAGTGTCCTTTTCCTTCTCAATGGTCGGTTTCGATGGCTTGTACCTTGGATTGATATTTTCATAGGATTGTTCCGAATATTTAATCTGTCCTTGTCTGTAAATGCTATCCACCAGTTGCATTTTTTTCTTGTCCAATAAATCGGGATCATATACGCCCGTGGAATCCAGCAGACGTTCATCGTATATACTTGGGGCATTGGTCTCCCTAACTTCCTTTAGGTCATTAAGGGCATCCAATTTGGAATCGTATTCCTTTTGGCCACCCTCCAGTTCCGGTACGGGAACCTGGTTGTTCTCTATGGTCGGTTCTTCGTCCTCACCCAATACCAACATGGCATAGCCCCCTATAAAAAGGAAGATGCAAATCAGTACAGCGGAAAAAATCAGTTTATTCTTTTCTATCTTCATCTTGATATGTTTTTAATTTATTGTCCATTATGGACTTTACGTAAGGTGCTTTCAAAAAAATCGGTGATCAGCAGTCCGTGGGTATTGTTCGGAAAGTTCCTGTCAACGTGAATCAAATTTCCCGTTGTGATCAATTCGTAAGTATCTGTGATAGTACCTCTATTTATCTCAAAAATGGTTTTTGTTTCAAACTTGTAGGGTTCATTTTGAATATCAACTTTGGATTCAATATTCAATACCTTTTGGACCAACGAATACTGCAATAAACGGTTATAGACTCCATCGGCCTTTTTCTGTCGGTACAAAGCATCTACCGAACTATTGCCCAACCATAAAGCTTTCTCCAAGTTCTTTTCATAATTGCTGGCATCTATGTTATAGAAATACGTATGGAACAATTCCAATTGTGCCAAGACTTCTACTTTTAAATTTTCTTGTTGGGAAACCAGTTTTAGCGGAATAACGCTTCCATCTGTATTGACCACAAAGGCGTTGTTGACCGTTTCTTTATGCAGTTTTATGACCATCAATACGGAAATGATGCACGTTAGTACAGCTCCAATAACGACCGTCAATACTATAAAGCGGTTTTGTTTTAAGACGTTGTAAATATTTTTATATGGTGTTTTCATTTTTATGTAGAGATATTATTACCTAATGTGCCTTAGGCACTCAGCCTGTAAAGAGTTTGAAAGTGAACGAGGTCGCCCGTTTGTATAATTTGAATTTCAGCAACACAATAAATCCGATGGATCCTAACTGTAAAAGCGGTGCGAAAAAATTACTTCCCCAATCCGTCCCGAACAGGTCGCTCCAAAAATTGGTGTTGATTTCCGTATAGAGGTTGTTTACGAACACATTGACCAGAAAAAATGCCGGCACCAACATATAGACCCCTGCATAGAGCTTGAAAAAGTTGTAGGCCAATGACCTGAACTTTTCAAAAACTGCCAAACTGATGACCAAAGGAAAAAAGGCCTGCATGATACCCAATAAAAAGAAGCGTTCCGCAAGGAATAATGGGTAAATGAACAAATCCAACAGCCAGAGGAAAATTCCAATAATAAAGGATAGAATCTTTAGACCATACAAAGGTGTAACCAAAGCTTCATAAAGCATTGCCATTGCTTTTGTGGCGGCATCCCAAGCACTTACATCCTGTTCGATGTCAATATCCTGCACTTGTAAAGGAAGAAGTGCGGGTGCCGTGTCCCGATATTGGTTTTCGATAGCTACCAAAATTGTGTCGAAAACGCCCAATACCTGTGTGGAAAAAATGACCAAAATCACTATGGCGAAGTTCTTGGCCAGTTCCGCAGGTGTCAATCCCCAGGTATAGCCCTCGTTATTGGCCACGCCCTCGTTGTATTTTTTTAGGATATTGATCAGGAAGAACAATACCGCAAGGGTTTTCATCCCTCCAATGGTGTATTGCGAGAAATCACTATTTTTTATCGTTTGAAAAATAGTGTCCACATACTCTAAGCCTATGCCTAAAAAAATACCTGACATTAGTAATCGGTTTCTCGGTTGTTAATTTTGTGCTGCATTTCTCGAAATTGAATAATCTCGCGATAGCGTCTGGTCTTTGCCTCAATTTCAGCTACCATTTCCTTGGATTTCAATTCCTGTTCTTTTAGGACTTCGGCACGTTCAGCATCGGTCATCTTCATATTGTCGCTTGACAGTATTTGGTCAATATATTCCATACCTGCCATTGAGTTTTCAAGGATGGCATCAAAGGAATCTGAAATGCGGGTAACTTCGCCAGGTTTTATAAAGGGGGAATTGAGGATTTCCCTCAAATCATCCTGAACCACATCATACAGGCGTTGGTTGTTCCTAACCAATTCCCTGACCGCTTTAAGTTGTTTAATCACATCGTTTACCTTATCGATATTTTCCTTTTGTGTTTTAAGGAATTTTACCGTCTTCATTAAATTGGCAGTCTGTTTGCCGGATTCCAATAACGATTTTACAAAAGAGATAAAGTTAGTGTTGTCATACACGGGCATCCCTTGGGCAGAAGCGTTACTTCCAATTATCACTACAAATAGTGCTGATAACATTAATTTTCTGATAGTGTGTCTCATAATTTTTGTTTTTAAGAATTAATAAATCGTTTTATAGCCGTCTCCATATTTTTTGTCTCATTATAAATACCCATTATGGTCTCGCTTTCTCGTCCATCAGTTAGGTAGGCAGCAAAGACTTCAGGTGGTACTTCCAATCGGAAAATGTTGCTTTCATTTCCGATTTTGATGAACATTTCGGTATATTTTCGTGTTCCTGTAAGATTGTTACGAATGGATTTTAATTGGTTCAAATCGTGAGTAGAAAGGTTGAGCCTGTTTTTTAATTCGACATAACCTTTTTCATTGCGTAGGCTGTAAATGACCTGCGTATTTTCCAGAATACTCGCCGATGTGGAATTATTGGGTAACTGGTTAATGGATTGTAGAATGATACCGATCGCCCCGTTCTGTTTTCTAATGGCCTGATAATAGAATTCTACACTTTCGAGTACATTTCCGAATTTGAGTTGCTTCGCAAACTCGTCAAATAGGATGATACCTTTCTCGGCTTTGTTTCGCCAAATGGTTCGTTGGATGGCGGACTTTATCAACTTCAACATCACGGAAAGGATTTCCTTATTGTCCTTCACTTCATCGAGTTCAAAGACAATCAATCTTTTGTCCTCGATTTTATAGGTTTGGTCTTCACTTACATTGAACAGAAAACTATATAAGCCATCATCTACATATTCAGAGAGAATGTGCAGAAAATCATAGATGTTGAAATGTTGCTCCTGGATATGGAGCTCCTTTAAAAGTGTATCTTTTTTGGCATCAACAAACTGGTATAGATTTGCCAACGAATGGGTGTCATTGACACCATTTTGGTAGTAGTACCGAAGCACTTTTTTGATGGCCACTTCTTCAGCTTTGGTAGTTGCCTTTCCGGAAGCGAGCAGTTCCAGTATGAACATGCCCAGATCTTCCAAGCGCTCCGGTGTCAAATCATTAACATCAGATATATAAAATGGATTGATGCCCAGATTTTTTCCCTGCTCATAGCGTAGGATGATATGGTCGTCTGGATAGAGCTTGGCAAATTTTGAATATGAACCACCCAGATCAATAATGACCAGCCGAACGTTTTGCTCAAAATATTGGCGTAGGATATTGTTGGCCAGAAAGGATTTCCCTTCGCCCGTGGGTGCAAAAATGGCAAAATTCCGGGCCTTGATGCGTTTTTTCTTTTCATCCCACACATCCTTTAATACCGGAATGTTATGCTGCCTGTCGTTAAAGATAATGCCCGCTGCATCCGACAGATAATTTGTATTGTTCAGGTACAAACAAAGGGCGTGCTTCAGATCGGTCACGTACAGGTCCTCGTTGGAAAAATTGGAAGTAAAACAGTAATAACTGTTAAGGAAATAATGCTTCCGTTCTTCTCCTTTTGGGCAGTACGGCACAATATCCAGTTCCTTGAACTCCGTTTTGATCTTGGAGGCGATGTTGCCCAGTTCTCCGGCTTCCCGGGCCCAGAAAACAATATTGAGATGACCCCTGATAATCCGGGACGAATCATCCTGATTTATCTTGGCAACAATGTCCTCGATTTTCTTTAGGATGACCTTGTTCTGTGTTCCAAAGTTGGAACTTTTGTTGAGTTCCTCGATTTTCTTATCGAGCAGTTTTCGCCATTTGTGTTTGTCGTCCAAATAGATGATCTGGTTGACAATATGGTTTTCATTGAGGTTCAGCCCCAATCCATCAATGAACCCTTGGTGGAACACAAAATCGTCCGAAGTAAACCTGTCATTGGTCTTGCTGCTCTGTACCACATCACCGAAACACAGTTCACTGTTGATGGCCAGCACATCAAAATTGTGGTCGCCAATTTCAATATTCGATTTCTTTAATTGGATATCGGTATCGAAACCTTCATTGAAACCATTAAAGTAGGCATTGGTCAATGACAGGATTTTGTCAGAGCACAATGGCACCAATGATACCTTTCTACTGTTGTTAACAAAGGAAACAGCGTCATTTACCGAAGCAATGAATTCCTTTACGGTATGGTCCATTTGCTTATGGATACCCTTTTCGACCTTACGGAACGGATTGGTAAATTTGGGAGCGTTCAACGCCTTGTTATGCGGCAGGATAAAGAATAGATAAGAAACGTGATCAATGAATTCCCGACCTTTAAAATAATCGTGGGTTGCATTCTGCAAAAAACTATTGTTAGGGATATCATTGGCAGAATAAGCGGCTTTCCTGTAAACATCCTGTTTATGGATGACCGTTGCGACGGGCAATGACTTGAACGCCTGGAACCACGAACCATGGATATCCTCAAAATCCTTTTCCGACAGGGAATAGATTTCGGGATTCTTCACTTGGTAGCCCAATACCACATTGCCGTTATTGGCGAACACGATATGGCCTTGGATGTCCAAAATGGGATGGTATGCCGATAGGTTAATCTTCTTCATAGTACAGACGGCTTTGCTTTTTGTTACTGATGGTGTGCGGAAACACCTTTTTAAAGTGCAATAAAGCAGGGTTCTTTGTAATATGGGTCAAAGCAATATATAGCACCGCATTTAGGAGAAACACTGAAACGATGACTGCAAAGCTGAACGAAAAGATGATGAACAATAGCGAGCCAATAACGGATGTCATCATCAAAGCAAACAGTGATATGGGCAAACCCATAATCACTGCCCGTTTGCGTATGTTTTTATAGACTTCGAACCGCTTCATACTATACTACGATTCCGATGAGATAGGTAAAGATGCCCACGACTGCACCCGCTATCAATACAAAGACCAATACTCGGGTGATGCCCTTTTTTAAATCAGCATTCTCGCCAAAGAAATGTCCAGCATTGAACAGGAAACCAACTAAAAAGATGACCCCTAGAATAATGGGGAAAATGGTACGGATGGTATCCGAAACATCGTTTACGGAATCTTCGATTCCCCCGATCTGTGCAAATGTGCTGCTTGAAACAAACAACGATAGAATGGTTACATAAAGTGATTTTTTCATATCAAATGAGGTTTAGATTTTACATCAATTTTGATATTCGAAAAATACTGTATATTGCAATTCAAATAACTGATAATCAATAAATTGTGAATAAAATAAATTTTGAAATCAATTGTTTTTATTTGATGCGGATTGGCATCAAATTGTATGAAAATCGGAAAGTGCTATGTTGATAACTCAAAGACTTCTAAAGCTCGTCAAGCCCAAAAACGTCGGTTTTGTGATTTTGCTGCTACAATTCTGCATCATTTTTGGCCAGGAAAAAGTGATTGTCATCGACCCTGGGCACGGTGGAAAGGACTCCGGTGCCATCGGAATAAATGGAGTCAAGGAAAAAGAAGTGGTTTTGGATATTGCCAGAGAAATTTTGAGATTGAACGGAACGCTATTTAACAACAAAATGGATATTTATTTGACCCGATACGGTGATACCTTGATTTCTTTAAGGGATAGGGGCCAATTGACCAAAGCACTCAGAGTGGATGTGTTTGTGTCGCTCCACTGTAATGCTTCTCCAAAAGCATCAAGGGGAATGGAAGTGTATACACATAGCTCCAAAACCGAACATATCAATATCAAACAATCCATTGGCTTGGGGCTGTCCATTTTGAATGAAAGCACCAAAAAACTGGGCTTTAAAGAGCGGGGTGTGAAGTTTGCCAATTTTCAAGTACTCCGGGAAACAACTGCTTTTTGTCCATCTTTACTTATTGAGGTGGGCTTTGTTACCAACACTGATGAAGCGGATTATTTTTTAAGACCTAAAAATATTAGGGCTATGGCATTGGCCATTTTAATGGGATTGTATGACTATTTAAATATGGGATTATGAAGGAATTATTTATTGAGATTGTGAAGAATTTAAAACAACTATTTTCAGCACTAAAAAATGAGCTAAAAGATATTATTATATGGATGGTCAAGATTCACAAATAGTGAAGTTTTTTGAAAAATATCAGTTTTGAATAAGATTGTAAAAATTATTCAAAATCATGTTTTTTAGTTCATCAGAATTATAGTCTTTTTTAAAATGGCAAATCTTATCCAAGATGCTGTCAACCATCAAAGGAGTAAATTTTTTTGAACCGATTGATGTAAAAGGACCATCAGATTCTAATAAGATTTGATTAACAGGAATACTATTAATAATTTTCTGCCCGTTTTTAGATTTTGTCATTTGATAATTTATAGAAAAGTAATATCCCCGAGCCACAGCTATTTCGAGGTTTTTGATAGAACCTGAATACCAATGTAAGATTATTTTTCCTGGGAAGGATTCGCCAAAAATATCGAGTAAATCATTCTCGGCCCTTCGACTATGAACGGTCAAAATCTTATCTTCAAAATTTGCGCAGGCTGCTACTATTTTCTCAAATACTGCAATCTGCGTTTTATAATCTAAAGATGATTTGTTATAATTATCTAGCCCTACCTCTCCAATATATTTAGTTTTTTTGATAAGTGAAATGAACTCATCGATTTCCTTATATCTTTCACCAGCTAATTCAGGATGCAATCCAAGAGCTGGTCTTATGTACTTAGTATTTTTCGTAATGTTTTCTGTATAAAAGTAAACTTTGGGGCTATTTGTGACCGCAATTGTATAAACTTCAGATTTCTCTATTTGCTTTACAATATCAATTGGATTAGACATTAAGTCCAGATGAAAATGGGTGTCATGGTATTTCATTGCAAAAATTCTCTTACTTCATTCATCCCACGTTGATAAACATCTATATATTCATCTAATTCTTTCTTGCTCTCAAATGGCAGAGGACCAGAACTAAGAATATCAAACATGATGGTTCTTCTTGGACGATTCTCCATACGTTTCAAAGAAAGTTTGAACGCTCTAATATCGCTACCGGAAACCAATCTTTGCGAAGGAATATTTTGCGTTATATTATGCACATATTCCGTTCCAGCTATCCCACTTTTCTTTTCAGCAGATTGTCTTATAATGCAGGGAACACAGTAACCGCATTGGATTCCTGGCCTCATACCTGAATACCTACTATTTTCTGAATGAGAGCAAGAGAGTGTTTCAGGATTAAGTTTTTTAAGTAATTTTTGATTTTTACATCCAATCATCATTTCACCTTTCGTTTGCCATTGGAAGGGATTGGTAATTTTATTGTTTATTCCTAATTCAAGAATAATTTTTTTAAATGTGGATAGATAATAAGGATGTGTAGTTCTTGTGCTATGACTACTAAGCCTAGTTCCGGTCAAAGGCACATTTAACGAGATTAAGCCATTTTCGGGAATAATAAATCCAATCTTGTCATCTAAGGTATTTGCAATTATTAAGCCAAGGCATAAAAATAAAAAAGACCTTGCCCTAGAGCTTTCTTCTTTAGACGCCTTGGTTTGTTGTTGATTCGGTTGTACATAAAACTGATAGTTAATGAAAGATTCATCGCCATACTTTTTTCTTAAATTTTCATAAAGTTTAGTTTGAGCACTTTTATCCGCTCCTCTTTTATAGTGGCTAACAAAAGCTACTTTCTTTTTATTTTCTAATAAGTCAATAGCTCCAATAAATGAGTCCATTCCACCAGAAAATAAAGCAACCGTTTCTATTTTATCAGGGTTATAACTTTTAATAAGTTTAATTTGTTTCCCTTCTGTTATTATATTTTGTCTAAAGTAGATCTCCCATCTATCCCCACTTAAAAACGATAATAACTTCTGCAAATCTTCTTTTGCATTTTCCCACTTGTTTAAAGAGGAAACAGGCATATATATCTTAAAGTGACGACTCCATTCTTGAAAGCCATGAGCTTTTCTGGAAACCACTTGGTCAGTAGTATAAATTCCAAGTGATAGATGCAACAAATCCAAAACGGCATCTGTTGGTTCCATTTTAGCCAAACGTAATTCTTTGAATATATTAGTTCCCAAAGCAGATGGAGCATCCCCTGATTGAACTGTATTTAGAATGTACTTTTCTTCAGATGCGGACACTTTCATATCAAAAGCATCTTTCTCATTGTTTTTTATAATTATGTGCCAAATACTCATTTTTCTAATGTTGAATATGCGAGTTCAAATATGTCCTCTATTATTTTTCTTCCCTCACCTTGAGCTAAATCTATTTTGGAAATATCGGTCTTTTTAAATCCATTTTTTACTTCATCCCTTATGAAAAAACGCATTTCATTTTCCAATTTAATTGCTTCACTTTCGGTTAAATCGTTTTTTTCAAGTGCAATTCCAGCTTCATAAACCCACTTCTTGAAAATATAAGCACTCACAAATTCTACTACAGTATCAGATAATGTTTCAGAGTCAATATTATCAAGTGATTCAATATTTCTACCACTATCAAGAACTTTTTCATAGAGTCGGTCGAATGCGATCATAACAGCTGCTCTAGCAATTGCTTCATCGTTTGTACTTCCAATCGGTGCAATTCTGTCAGCAATTTTTGCAATAACTTCTTCGCTAGATTTGCCAATACAATCAGATAGGTCGTATTTTTGTAACGTTTCATTAAGGCCGTCATTTGAAACTCCGCTTAAAAATCCAAGATAGTTTCTACCAACATTAATTCCTGCGATTGAGGATTTTGTAGCAGCTCTACTACCGCCAGATGACTTTATATACGATTTTGCAAAAGTTTTAAAACTAGAACCACTCCCTCCATTAGAAATTCTTGTGAGTATGCTTTTTGTGCCCGACAACTTTTGTGATGGTACAGTTTCAGGTTTTGAGTCTACCGTTTCATTTGAAGTATTATCTGATTGTTGATTGTTTTCATCTTCCTCCGTTTCTGGAGAATTCCCAGAGCCATTTGCCCAACTGGGTAATAATGGCGTCTTCCCTTTTGGACCGGTGCCTGATGCAGAAGTTCCCATAATCTATGCTAGGTTTTTTAATTTACGTTTGGCGATTCCCGCCAAACGCTTATTGGTTGAACTTTTACTCCAGTCCTGTATCATTTTATTAACCGTTGGTTCATGCGAGGTGTTTTCGGAAATTCCTTGAAGCCAAGTAGTGATACTAAGCGGTAAAACCTGATGTGGTAATTTATCAATCAAACTTAATAATTGTGAAATAAGCTCATTTCTGACGTTACAAAAATCTATTAAACGCTTTATCGTTGGTGATTCCCCTTCCTGTTCACCCTCATTTTTCATTCTTTCCGCTAGAGATTCAAATATCGCTGATGAATCTCCATCACTAAGGGATGCTACTTCTTTTAAAGCCAAACTTCTAATTGTTTCAGAATCACTAAGGAATTTGATAAATAAATCTTGAGCTTGAGAACTCATTCTTTGGATATTGGTGCCAGATACAGATAATTTATCCCTTGAATAATAAAAATAAGATTGTAAGTTTACATCAGAGAGATTGGGTTCTGAAGATAGCCATTTTTTAATCCAAGAATCTTGTAAATAGCTTTGATATTCTACAGACAGCCCATTAAATTTTTCATCATCAATTTTAATTACCAATTCCTCCATCACTTTTAATTCAGCAATAATTCCTTGGTTTTTTGCTTGTTGTTGGTACAAACTCTTAAATGTTTCTGATTTGAAGTACTCCAACAGCATTAATTTTGCTAAGATACGTTTGTCCAGACTCTCTCCTTTTGAGTTTGCCATCTGATGTCTTAATAAAAGGGTATTTAAAAATCTTTTGGTTTGTCTTGGGTTACCATTAAGACCTACTGCCAGAACTGATACTAGTTGAGCAGAGAGAAGTAAGGCTTCTTTTAAATTCTCGTTAACTTCAGTAACAAATTCGCTCGCATTTTCCAACCTGAAAGTAAAACCAAATTGGTCTTTATTTTTCTCTTTTAGCACACTTATCCTGATGTGATCAAATTCTCCAATGTCCGTATATAAATTAGTGAACAATAAATTAATGTATGTTGTTAATTCTAGGTCACTAAGAGGAGGAATCCGTATTGGATATTGAATTAGTTTTTCCAGATAATCACGCCCCACTTCGGTATTGTCTCCCGGGATTTCTGGAAACCTTCTTCTAACAGCATGTTTAATGAGTCGTTCATCCGCCCCAATGATAAAAGCAGTATTCTTCGCAAATAAGAATAATTTTATAGCTTCAAGAGTTCCAATGACAGTGTCTGGTGAGCATCGATCCAAATCATCAATAAAGACTACTATTTTTTTTAAACTCGTTTCTTTAATTAATTCTTCAAATGCCAAATGAAATTCTTGAATGTCATTTTTTAGGATTTCATCAGGGTCAGTATTTTCATTTTGCTTTTTTATATAATCTTCATAATTTGCATTAGACAATTTATTTAAGATATCGGTAGTAGTAGTTAGTGCAAGTCCTGCTGGGCCCATTAACATAAAACCTGCTCCGTGCTTAACAGCAGATTGCCCTATTTTAAGTAAGTCTATTTTTCTAAGAAGTTTTGCTGCAATTTTTAATGCTTTATCCTGTGGCTTTCTTTTCTTAATTATTTCATTAACAATCCTACCCATTAGAACGGTCTTAGTGTCTTCATAACCTTCAAATAGCCATCCATTAAAATTAATAATAAGAACATCATTATCTTCCGAATAGTTTTCTTCAACCATTCTCATGAGACTAGACTTGCCGCTTCCCCAATCACCAAAAACACCAATACTACAGGGCAATAAGTTGACATTGTTTACAATGCTAGTCACTGCATTAACAAGATGCTGATAATCGATAAAGTCAGAATTGGTTTCATTATCATTCCACATATATTGTGATTATGTTTTAACAAAAAAAGCCAATGAATACTCATTAGCTTTTTTTAATCATTTTCCTCTAATTGTAATCGACAATAAATGTAATAAAATTTTAACATATTTTTTTACGGATTACCGTATTTAGTCAATTATTGCTGTAGAATCATTTCCTCTTATCAATACTCCCTTTATCAAACGCCACCAAATTAAACAACTGTCGCATCCGGGAACGCACACGATTGCCATAACGTTCCTCCAGTTCCTGGGCATTGAGGTTGGTGGTGGCGTGGGTCAGGATTTTGTGGTTTAAAAACAGCTCATAACGTGAAAGCAGTATTTCGCCCAAGACGTTGCAATCCTTTCCGAAATGTCGCCCTGTAGGTTCTACGCCCAAATCATCAAAACAATAAAATCTCTTATCACCATAATCTTCAATGGTCTTATAACCGATATTGTTAAAGGCAAAGGTAATGTTCCGGGTAGGAATAACTTCATACGGTTTTTGGTGGGGCACCATGTGGCGCAACAGTTTCATCAGACTGGTCTTTCCACAGCCCACGGGACCGGAAAGCAAAATGCCTTTGTGGATGTCGATGCCCAGTTTTTTGCAGTTCACCTCGTCCTTGATATAATAGTTGCAGAGTTTGAACAAAATATCTCGATCCTCTTCAAAAATTCTGAATTTCTTCCCAAACAGCAACTTCCCCTTGGCATTGAGGTAAATGAGCATTTTATCAAAATCGTACAGGATATGATTGCTCTCCAATTTTCCCAAGGAGTATTGGACACTCCCTTCGACGATGATATGTGGCTTAGTGAAATTCATAATGGCTCACTATAGTTTTTATTGGAACTTGTCTTTAGGTTGTCCACATTCTGGTCAACTGTGGCCAATGTTTTTTCTCCTTTGAGTTCGTTCGCCTTTAACATCCAGTTGCGGGCCGTGGCCTGCCAATCAACAATCTTTGTTTTGCCGCCAACTTTCCAACCGATGCCTTGATAGTGGTTGTAAAATTTTTTAGCTTCCAATTCCGGCCAATTTTCCTTTTCAAAAAAACCAATAGCCTCTTTTTCGTTTTGTGGCTGGTCAAGTTTAATATCGTTTGTATTGTTTTTTACTGTTTGTAAATATTTGTTTATAGATACCACCACTTGTCCATTGCTTGTCCCCATATTGGTAGGGTTTGGGTACACTACTTGTCCATCACTTGTCCCGAAATTGAACATCTTGATCTTACTACCATGAAAGGGGTTGTGGGAGGGTGAATACAGCAGATATTTCCAATGGTGCAGTTCCTTGATACAACGATGGTAGGTAGTCTTTGAACCGATTTTTGAAAACTGCATGACTTCATCTCGATTGATATAGAAGTCGTTGGAGAAATGGTAATTGTTCCACAATTGGAACAAGGCCACATATAAACTGATATGCGTGGGGTTTAAACGACCATCCCTTGAGAATTGCAGGAACACGGCATTCAAGTGCTTGATATAATTGA
>TARA_R110002049_G_scaffold52463_2_pt1 | contig 16426 bp, 14 predicted proteins | sample TARA_R110002049 | Tara Oceans TARA_R110002049 (sample SAMEA4396941) | marine metagenome | biome: Polar Biome; feature: [SRF] surface water layer (ENVO:00010504); material: water (ENVO:00002006), including particulate matter (ENVO:01000060) such as... | depth 5 m | reverse complement strand
GTGTCGGTAGAAGAAGAAATTGCTCGTGTGGTCCCTGTGATTCAGGCTATTCATAGTGAGCTTAATATCCCGATCTCGATTGATACAAGTAAACCTGAAGTAATGCGTGCAGCTATCAAAGCGGGCGCTGGGCTGATTAATGATGTATGCGCCCTGCAAGTTGAAGGTGCAATGCAAGCGGCTGTTGATTGTGATGTACCGGTTTGTTTGATGCATAGTCAGGGCAACCCACAAACGATGCAAAATGATCCTCAATATGAAGATGTTGTTACTGATGTCATAGCATTCTTATTGGAAAGAGCAACAGCATGTGAACAAGCAGGCATTGCTCGAGATAGCTTGATTTTTGATCCTGGTTTTGGTTTTGGTAAACGTGCCACTCATAATTTACTATTAATGAAACATTTATCTAAAATGGTAGAGCTAGGTTTACCGGTATTAGTTGGCGTTTCTCGCAAATCGATGATTGGTAAATTATTGAAAGTATCAGTTGAAGAACGTTTAGCTGCTAGCTTGTCATTGGCGGCAATATCAGTATGGCAGGGAGCAAAAATAATTCGCAGTCATGATGTGCGTGAGACAGTGCAAGCTATTATGATGTGTGATCATGTAATGAAGGTGAAAGGTATTGACTGAACAAATAAGACGTTATTTCGGAACCGATGGTATTCGTGGTCGAGTCGGAGATGGTTCTATCACACCAGAATTTGTACTTAAGTTGGGCTGGGCAATAGGCCATGTTTTTGCCAAAGAACACAGAAGCAAAGTACTTATAGGTAAAGATACCCGTATTTCCGGTTATATGTTCGAATCTGCATTACAAGCAGGACTATCTGCTGCCGGTGTTGATGTTTATTTGTTAGGCCCCATGCCTACCCCGGCTGTTGCTTATCTAACTCGTACATTTCATGCTCAGGCAGGTATTGTGATTAGTGCATCCCACAATCCCTACCAAGATAATGGTATTAAGTTTTTCTCAGGAGAGGGAACGAAATTACCTGAATCGATCGAGCTAGAAATTGAAGCCATGATGGATCAACCATTGGTGACAGTTGAGTCGGCCTTACTTGGTAAAGCGTATCGTATTGATGATGCGGCAGGGCGTTATATTGAATTTTGTAAAAGTACCGTTTCTTCAAAATTAGACTTTTCTAATCTGAAGCTAGTCGTCGATTGTGCACATGGCGCGACTTACCATATTGCCCCAAATGTATTCAGAGAACTTGGCGCTGAAGTAGTGGTGATGGGCGCTGAGCCTAACGGTCTTAATATTAATAAAGAGTGTGGCTCAACCGAGCCTAGATTATTACAAGCGGCTGTTCTTGAAAATGAAGCCGATTTGGGCATTGCTTTAGATGGCGATGGCGATCGTTTAATTATGGTTGATCATCGCGGTGAACTGGTCGACGGTGATGAACTTTTGTTCATCATTGCTCGTGCTCATCAAAGAGCTGGGAATGAAAACCCGGTAATAGTTGGCACCCTGATGTCCAACCTAGGGTTAGAACAGGCATTAGAGTCCTATAACATGACATTACACCGTGCAAAAGTCGGTGATCGCTATGTGATGGAGATGCTGAAAGAAACAGGTGCTACAGTAGGCGGTGAGGCATCTGGTCATATTATTTGTTTAGATAAAACAACTACTGGTGACGGCATTGTTGCAGCGCTACAGATCCTAGCTGAAATGCAGGATACAGGCATTACACTACATGAACTGCGATCTGCTGTGACTAAATTTCCACAGCGATTAATCAATGTACGTGTTAATAAAATGGTTAATCCATCGGATCATGATGAAGTTAATGCCGCCATTAAAGCCGTTGAAGCTAAGTTAGGCAATAATGGTCGGGTTTTATTGCGAGCATCAGGAACTGAGCCTGTTATTAGAGTAATGGTCGAAGGCCGTGATGCAGCATTAATCAATCAATTGGCAATCGAGTTAGCTGATGTGATTGAAGCATTACTTTAGCGATAATCGAAATAACGTGAATGAAACTCTCTAAAACTGTTCAGTTATAGCGCTAGAGACTTGCTGTAGAAAAGCTATTTTAAGTTTATTTTACCTAAACATTTGTAGTTAAATTTATGGATGATTCATAGGGAAATAGTAGCTGCAATATTTCGGTTTTAGCAATAGATGTTTGTTTATTGATTTAATTGCTTTATTAGAAGTGAGTCGGTAACCTCAGGTGTCAAATATAGTTAATAGGGTGTAATCAGTGCGTAAACCGTTAGTTGCTGGAAATTGGAAAATGAACGGCAATAGTGCCAGTAATACACTATTACTCGATGGGATTTTAGCCCAGAAAAATACGTTTACTTCTGTTGATGTTGCTATCTTTCCATCAGCTGTATATTTACATCAAGTACAAATAGCTTTAGAACGTTCTGGATTATCTTGGGGAACGCAAAACTTGTCACAATTTAGACAAGGTGCGTATACCGGCGAAATATCTGCTGCCATGTTGAAAGATTTTGGCTGTAAATATGTTTTAATTGGCCATTCTGAACGACGTGGTTTATATGCTGAATTAAATTTAGACCATTTTGTCCTAGATCATATTGTTGCCGATAAATATGAAATGGCACTTACTGAGGGCGTTTCACCGATTATTTGTATAGGTGAAACACCCGAAGAACACGCAACAGGACAAACAGAAGAAGTGGTTGCACGATTATTAGATATATTGATAAAGCAAAACGGTGTTAAGGCTTTGGCGCAGACGGTATTGGCTTATGAGCCCGTATGGGCTATTGGTACAGGTAAATCTGCAACACCTGAATGGGCGCAAGAAGTGCATTCATTCATGCGTGAACGTGTTGCTAAGCATGATCGAGCTACGGCAGAATCATTACAAATACTTTACGGAGGCAGCGTTAAAGGAGATAATGCCGCACCGTTATTTTCAATGCCTGATATTGATGGCGGACTTGTTGGAGGTGCATCGTTAGATGCGGACGAGTTCGTGAAAATTTGTCAGGCAGCATGTAGTTAGCATTTAGGTTTAAAAAATGGATTCAATAATTCTTGTTGTACATATTGTAGTTTCACTCTTATTGGTTGGGTTGATCCTTATTCAACACGGCAAGGGGGCTGATGCTGGTGCAGCGGCTCTAGGTGGAGGCGGTGGTGCTTCATCAAGCGTATTTGGTAGTCAAGGTTCTACATCTTTTTTATCTAGAAGCAGTGCTGTACTTGCGACTGTTTTCTTTATAACGAGCCTAACACTCGCTTATTTCTCTGGTAAATCAGATGGTGTAGATAGTATTACCAAAACAGTCGTTACAGAAACAGTGAAAGAAACTCCTCCAGCAGATTTACCTGAACTGCCATAAGAGAACCAAGTTAAAAGCCGATGTGGTGAAATTGGTAGACACGCCATCTTGAGGGGGTGGTGGGCGTAAGCCCGTAGCAGTTCGACTCTGCTCATCGGCACCATTTAAAGATAGATAATTCAATGGCTTACGCATTTTTTTGAATATCTAGCAAAGTTAGTAAAATAGTTTTGGAAATATTTTGGAAAAACTATTATGATTTTTCTTAGTCATCCCTAGACCTCGTAAATACTAAATAGTTCGTCATCCCCGTCCTTTGTCATCAATTGGGCGGACTCAGGAAACTGCCATTTTATATTTCTAAATTCACTTATAAATCCCTCAACCTCAGTCCATTCGTGACCCTATCATCACTTTATTGCTCACTTGAACATGAGTTTTTGGCATCTTGTATAAAAAATTTCTGCGCCGACGCTAGTGAATATACATCTTGGGCAAGAAATTCACAGAAGCTGAGTCTTAATATTTCATGTTCTTCAATTATGGTTTGAAGCTTCGGATGTCGATTTGCCATGATGTTAAGTGCAACTACTTCGTATAATCACTCCCTATTGCTCTAAACGGTATTGCTAAACCAAGTTCACTAATTTGTAGTCTAATCCCTGCAAATTAATGACTTGCTGTTTGCCTGTCAGTGTTTGACTCCGGATGTATGCAAAATGTAACTAGAATGACGGCTACCACGTCCTCCATTAGTGTTTTTATCTTTAAATTATAAATTAATTTTACATTGTCATAGGCTAAATTCCCGATGCATAACGCCTGAATTAAGTGCAGTTTTAGTGACATGAGCTAATATTTATTTCAAAGAACCTCCTTTAGTTTGTTATTGAATAACTGGCCTATATTACGTGATGGAATTTGCAAGGTAGTGGTGACATTAATAATATAAAAGAGTATGGTAATAATCGTTGCGAGAGAGAGATTAGAATTTAAATAATCTTAACTTTAGAAAGAGTCTTCGGGAAGTATGATGCTTTAAAACAGTTTCAAGTTACAGGCTGTTATATACCGCAGTCGGAAAATGGAATTTAACTTGCAGGGATGATGCGGTATGCCAAAAATACTGATTGTTGAAGATGAGGCTGTTGCTATAGCGGCTATGAAAAAGCTGACTGGCCAGATTGGCGAAACTTATATTGCAACGACAGCTCAAGCTGCATTAGCAATGACTTACGACATCAATCCAGACATTATTCTACTTGATTTAGGCCTTCCTGATTTTGATGGTTTTGACGTCATCAGCTCTTTGAAGTCTGATGAAAAGTATTTTCACATTCCTATTATTGTTATTACATCAAGTACAGACAGAGATAGTCATCTGCGTGTAATTCGTAGTGGAGCTGACGACTTTTTATCTAAACCCTTTGACTATAAACTGCTAGAAAGCCGAATTAATGCTTTGTTGGAGCGGCAGGAAAGGTTGGTAGCGCCAACCATTAAGGCTAGGGCTAGAGATCTCGAAAGTAAGTTTTCAAATGTACTAGGAATGCTTTCAGAAGCTGTTATTGTTAGCGATAACAGAGGCAAAATTGAATTGGTCAATCAGTATTGTTTGAATCTCTTTGGCTATCAACGAGACGAACTTATTGGGCAGGATGTCAATATACTCGTACCATTTTCTGAGAGTGATAAACATCTACAAGATCATAATCTATCAGGACATGACCAACTTGTTGGCGTACTAAAAGAATTTAATGTGACAACTAAGCTTGGCAGTAATCTCTATATTGAAATTAACTCATCAGAGTATAGCGATATAGAAGGTAGGCATTTTCTTTTGGTGATTAGAGATTTAACAGAAAAACGCGCGATTCAAGCCGCACTTGTTAAAAAAACAATGTTTGATTCGTTAACTGGTCTGAATACCTTGACGGCATTTCATCTGGATTTTGATAAGTTGGTCTCTACTGAGCAGACGCAAGGCGTTATTTATGCATTGATGATGGATTTGGATGATTTTCGCAATCTAAATATACTTTATGGCCATAGATGGTGCGATGATTTATTAATAAAATTAGCCGGCGGAATGGGTAATTTATGCATATCTAATCGATTGAGAGCCTACCGGTTAATGGGCGATCGCTTCCTTCTCTGCGCCTTTTTGGAAGATGGTAATTACGCCTATCAAAAAAGTGACTTGATCGAGAGTGGACTAAAAGAGTTACTACGGTCGATAGATGAGCACTTAAACATCAAGTTATCAATAACGGCAACATCGCTCATTAGTACAATGGATGAGATTAAGAATAAACCATTGCTACAATTACTTGAAATGTCATTGATGTCGGCTAAAAACAACGATGATCGGGGTCGTTTTATTGTCGCGGATGATACGCATTACAGCCATAGAGTTGATTTGGCTTCTATATCCCAGTTATTGCTAGCCGATCCTAATTATTTTGATTTATCTGTGGTTATACAGCCTAAGGTTAATATAGCGGGTGACATTACGTCCTTCGAGATACTACTGCGTTGTAATAATGAAGAGTATCCCGATATCAGTTTGCAGGAATTTATCGAACTTGCTGAAAATACTGGTGCAATCATCGATATCGGTTATTTTGTAATTAAACAGGCGTGTTTATTTCTTAGTCAAATTTCTGTCAACAAGAGAAAGCAGGTTAGCGTTAACCTGAGCCTTCGACAGTTATCAGATAGGCATTTTGTTACTAAAGTAATTGAAATTTGTGAAACATATAAGGTCGCGAATTATTTGATTCGGTTTGAACTTACCGAGTCTATGGTTGCCGATGATATTAGTCTTATCGCTGAAAAACTTGAAACGATAAAACAATCTAATTTTTCAATTTCCATCGATGATTTTGGCACGGGGCAATCTAATCTCCGATATATCCATCGTTTGCCTATGTCTGAGCTAAAAATTGATAAATCTTTTATCGATGATATTGTCGATACTAATGGCAACTATCCTCTCGTCGACTCTATATGCGCGCTGGCTCGTTCTATGGGGCTAACTATTGTAGCTGAAGGCGTAGAAACTTATGCTCAAGTTCAATACTTATCACGTCTTGGTTGTGATGAGATTCAAGGCTATTATTTTTATCGGCCGATGCCGCTCAATGTTTGCCTGACTTTAATTAACGGGGTGGAGTGTGTTGGTTAAGTTTAACTCTTTTGGGGTAGGTAGATATGGAGGATAAAGAAGCGCTATTGTCGGAACGAAAAGCGACGTCAGATTTGAGATTTAAGCTGGTCATTGTATTCGTCACTAGCGTTATAACTCTTGGCGTTTTAGTCTTTTCTAGTATCTCTGTTATTCAGCAAGAACAGGCCCTCCAGAAGGAGTGGCATGATATTAAAATGAAGCAAGAGCCGATAAGAAATGCACTTTATTTATTAGTCTACCATGTTGGCTATGGTGGTTTTATTCACGATTTCAAGAATTATGTGCTGCGAAGAGAGCAGGTTTACCTTGATCATGTCCGTATGGATATAGGCATGATTGAAGAACAGCATAGTAAACTCAAAGCGTTGCTAAAAGATGATCCTGAATTGCAATTACATTTAGATAATGTCAATTCCACACTCAATGAGTATTTTAGGAAAATTGATGCTGCGGCTATAGCGGTTAGTAAAGGAGCAACCGTCCAGCAACTTGACCAACTGGTGAAAGTCGATGATAGGGTAGCGATGAAGGCGCTTGAGTCATTGAAGTATTATATCGATTCGAAGATGGCAAAATCGCTTGAAGATACTACGGCTAAATTGATTGATTTGTCGGAGATTAGTAAAAATTTACTGCTGGTTGCTATTCCTATTATCATTCTTGCTTTTGTCGGTATATGGTCAACGTTGACCACTCGTAAAACCTTAATATTAACCCATGCTCTTGCGGTTAAAGCTCAAGCATCTCAGCAAGCACAAGCGACGTTTCTGGCGAATATGAGCCATGAAATTCGTACACCTATGAACGGTATATTAGGCATGTTGAACTTATTACACGATACGAAACTCGACGTTCAACAGACGCACTTTCTAACACAGTCCCATAAAAGTGCTGAGAAACTACTTCGCATCATCAATGATATTCTTGATATATCTAAAATAGAGTCAGGTCAGCTGACGTTCAAAGAAACGGATGTAAATATCGAACAGCTCATTGTGGATGTCGGCAGATTGTATGAAGCTGAGGCTAATTCCAAAGGTATAGAGTTATTTTGTCCAGGTAACGCTGTCCAGAACTGTATTATTGAAGCTGATGGTGTCCGGTTACGCCAGATACTTACAAATCTTGTGAGCAATGCGATTAAGTTTACTGAAGAAGGTATGGTTGATGTCACCATTGCTAAGGTGAATATAGGTAATACAGTACAGCTAACCTTTAGTGTAAGTGATACAGGGAGAGGTATTCCTGTATCTCAGCTTACCGAGATATTTGAGCGCTTTAAGCAGGTTGATAATAGTTTCACACGACATGTCGGTGGGACAGGGCTGGGGCTGACTATCTGTTCCGAATTAGTCAATAGAATGGGCGGAGATCTTAAGGTTAGCTCTACTATAGGAAAGGGAAGCCAATTTAGCTTTACTATTGTGTGCGAGCTTGCAAAAGAAATTCAAAATACTATTTTTAAACCATTTGATAATGATGTGATTGCCTGTTTTGGTCATCCTAAGTATCTAGAGTATCTGACTGAACTTTTAGCGAGCTGGGGAATGCAAGCCCAAATAGCCAGCGATTTAGATGAACTTATTAACTTAATAAGCCATCCTTCATCAAAGGCTGTGGTGGTGGTACTTGATGCTCAGTTAGTTACACACGATGACTTCTCTAAAATTAGACAGGTTAAGAATAATGGTTGCAGAATTATTATGGCCAATTCGCTAACACGGAAAAATCAGAAACAACAACGCCAGCAATTTGCAGATGCTTCCATTATTAAACCGATAGCGCCATCTGAACTTTATAATGCGATCCTTGAAGTCACTGGTGAACGTATATCTAATAGTCAGGACGTACGCGGAGCTATTCTTTATAGCTCACACCCGATGAAAGGTCATGTATTACTTGTTGAAGATGACATTATCAATCAACAAGTGGCTAAGACCCTACTGGGTAAGTTTGGCTTGACAGTTGAGCTTGCAGAAAATGGCCAGGAAGCACTTGATAAACTCAAAAAAGGGCAATACTCGTTAGTGTTAATGGACTGTATGATGCCTCTCATGGATGGGTATGAGGCTACAAAGCTTATTCGTACTGATGTTACCGGTGATATCAATACGGCTATTCCGATTATTGCACTAACAGCAAATGCCATGGAGGGATCGGCGGAAGAGTGCATTGCCGTAGGTATGAGTGACTATCTCTCTAAACCGATTGATCCCAAAATCTTGGTGCAAAAAATAGAAAAATGGCTACCTTTGGGTTCCCCCTCGTAATATTGTAAAGCTACGCTATGAACAAAATATAGCGTAAAGTTATGCTGAGATAACAGGAATCAAATAGCTTAGGGCTTTAATAGATTTCTCAACCTGCTGGAAAGATTTTTTAAGGGACACCTCTTGATTTAGTAACTAATGAATATAACTAGCTGTTAAGGTGTTTATATAACTCTGAAGTAGGAGTCGCCATGCGATGAGCTAAACGGAAATTTAAATCAGTTTAACGGAGAAAACGATGGTTAATAAGTTACTTTTTGATAGAGCTCAGCTACTAGAACATGTAGATAATGACAGTATATTGGTTGAACAACTTATGAGTTTATATCTACAACAACTAAGCCAAATGTTACTAAGTCTTCAAGAGGCTGTTGATTTAGAAGATAAAAAACTAATTATTTCTTTAGCTCACAAAATAAAAGGCTCATCTGTAACGATATGTTGCCAATTAATTTCACAAAAGGCCATACAGATTGAAAATCACCTTAAAACTGACAATTTTAATGTAGCATTTATCAAAGATATTATGAATCAGATTCGACACGATGCCGAACAATTTGCCATGTTGTCAAAAGTTTTTGATGGCTGATTTTTTACTGAGGTTCAAACTAGAGTAAGCAACGTATATTTAGTTATTGAACTTATGGTTAGCTAAAGTGCCCCAAGTACTATCAGGCTTCCAATCGCCACGCCACGCAGGAATATCACTCGCAGGCATTGGCCTTGCAATGCCATAACCTTGTGCCAACACGCAGCCAAGCTCTAATAATGCAGTGCCATGCTCAATCGTTTCAACGCCTTCAGCAATCACCTCACGCTGGAAGGCTTTCGCCAAGCTTATAACGCCTTCAACAATGGCTAAATCCTCTGCATCATCTAACATGTCTCGTATAAAACTCTTGTCTATCTTAATCAAGCTCGCTGGCAGGTGTCGAAGATAAGTCAGCGATGAATAACCCGTTCCAAAGTCATCTAAGGTAAAGTGAACTCCAAGGTGCCGGCAAGCATACATAGTGTCTGATACTTGCATAACATCATCCAAGGCACTGGTTTCTAACACTTCTAATTCCAAGTTATGTGGTGAGACATCGGGGTGTGCTGTCAAATAGGTGATAACAATTCTTGCCTGCCTCTTTAGCTATATACATGGCATCGTCAGCGAGTTTGATGATATCGCTTATTTCACTGGCATCATTAGGGTAAATGACAATACCGATACTCGCTGAGATTTGTAATTCATGGTTATTAATGTCAAAGGTCTTCCAATATTTTTTCTGCCATTATGGTGGCTTGCAGCAATTGGTCACCAACTTGATGGCCTAATGCATCATTGATAATTTTGAAGCGATCTAGATCCAGCATCATCAATGCATCAAAGCTGAAATTACGTTCTGCTTGCGAAAGGGATTGTCGTAAGCGGTCATATAATAATGCACGATTTGGTAGTTCAGTTAAGGTGTCGAAAAAAGCCATGTGATGAATATTTTCTTCAACTTCTTTTTTTTGCGGTTATATCAGAAAAAATGCCGACATATCTGGCTTCTTTTTGCTCGCCATTATTAATAAGAGCTATTGATAACCATTCTGGGTAGAACTGAGCACTGTGTCGGGCTGATCGTAGAAAATACGCTTTTTTGCCGATACTATCTTGTTTTGTATAGCCCGTAATGCTTTCAAACGCTGAATTGACACATACGATGGTCAGATCTTTATCAAGCACCATAATGCCGTTAGGACTGCTTTCAAAAACAGATGTTGCGAGTCGCTGCTCTGTTTCATTTTGTTTTAATTTTGAAATATCAAATATCACTAATAGAAATTTGAATATTTTGTTCTGTTAACGCATCTAACTTTACCCATAAAAATGTGTGGTTGTTTAACTTTAGCTGCACTTCACAGCTTTGCGGGCATTGATTCTGAATGAGGCTTTGCATGAAAAGATTAAATATATCTTGGTCTTCATTCTTAATGTAGTGCGTGAATTTTTTATTTAAAATATCTTCCTTACTTGCTAGCCCCAGCATGTTAACAAATATTTTATTGAGTTCTATAATGTTGTTTTTCGTATTAAGTGTGACGTACCCAACAGGTGCTATATCATCATGTCGAAAATGAATAATCGCTTCATTTCTAAGTGCTACTTCAGTTTTTTGGAGTACTTCATTTTGTAATTCCAATTCAATCTGATAAGTATCTAACTCGTGTAGTACGATTGCTAGTTCAGAGCTATTAGGTACTTTGTCTAATGAATGAACTTTTAATATTTCTTCAGCACGTTGTCGTAGATTAGATAACTTCTTGGACATCATGGTGATTTCTCCCGTAGGAAATTCTTTAACTAATAGTCAATATAGCATTACCATAATTAAGCTTAATTATTAACTGCTGGAACCATCCATGTCAGTAGTTAATATAATACTCGCTTGGTATTAAATAAAAATTTAGTTTATGCTAAATTATAATGAGTCCTTGCCATGGATTTATATTAAGTATGTATTGATATGGCGTAGTTATAACAATATATTCAGTGTACAGCGCCTAATACGAGTTACTAAAATAATTTAATTGGAGCAAAACACCTTGATTGTTTCTGATAAATTTGCAGAACTAAGACAACATGCGGAAGCGCTATTAAAGAAAAAGATTCCTACTTCTGATTTAAGTAATCAAGATATTGATTTTTTTGAAGTCTTGCATGAATTAGATGCTTATCGTATTGAACTTGAGTTGCAAAATGATGAGTTGTTACAAGCTAATTATGAGCTTGAAGTCGTGCAAAAAATGTTGCAAGAAGAAATATTATCCCACTCTCGATATTACGAACCATCAATTGAGGGTTATATTACAGTCGATAATATGTGGTCAGTTGTTAAACTTAATATGACGTTTTGCTCGCTGCTGGCACATAATAAAAATGACATTTTAGACTATAAAATTAGTGATTTTGTTTATGGTCAAGATCAGGATATATTCTATTTTTATCAAAATGATATTAATGAACAACCGCAACAAAAACACTCTTGCGAGCTTCGTTTTGTTACTAAGCTAGGTGACACAGCATGGGTGAAACTGACTTATCAGCCTGAAATTAACCACCAAGAAAAACAGATACATATGTCGGTTCTGGATATTTCGACGATAAAATTAGTACAAGATGGTTTGGGCATTGTAGCAACAGTTTTAGAGGAAAATAATGACGCTATTATGGTGATGAATTCAGATCTGAAAGTCATCAAAATCAATAAGTCTTTTTCTGATGTTACAGGATACTCGTCGGAAGAGATCATTGGTAAGCATCCTAGAGTAATGCAATCAGACAAACATGAAGCCACGTTTTATAAAAAAATTTGGACTCAACTCAAAGCACACGGACAATGGCAGGGCGATGTGTTTAATAAGTACAAAAATGGTGATGTTTACTCTCAGTGGCTGAGTATTACGGTTATTAAAAATACCGAGCAAGAAAATGCATTTTATATTGGACGATATCATGCGTTGCAGGACCATAAGCCTAGTATTGCAGAGCATGAGTGGTCTTTAGAAAGTACAGTGATCAACGATCCTGACATGATCGGCACTAGCCCAGAGGTGCAGAGTTTATTGGCTAAAATTGATAAAATAGCTTCCGTTAGGGCTCCGGTAATGATTACGGGTGAAAGTGGTACAGGAAAAGAGTTGGCTGCAAGGGCGATACATAATCGCTCTAGTTATTCTAAAGGACCCTTTGTAACGGTTAATTGTGGCGCTATAGCTAGTTCACTAGTTCAAGCTGAGTTATTTGGTTATGAGAAAGGTGCTTTTACAGACGCAAAACAACGTAAAATTGGTTATATAGAATCAGCTAATGGTGGCACACTTTTTCTCGACGAAGTTGGTGATTTACCACTTGAACAGCAGGTTAATTTATTACGTTTTTTGCAGGAAAAAACGATTCAGCGCGTAGGGGGCACAGAGCATGTTGAAATTGATGCTCGAGTAATTGCTGCCACACATGTTGATTTGGAACGCGCAGTGAAAGAAGGCCGGTTAAGAGAAGATCTCTATTACCGACTGAATGTATTGCAACTCAGAACGCCTAGTTTACGAGAACGTGTTGGAGATATTGAAATACTGGCCAACTATATCTTCAATAAATACTCAGATGAGAAACATCCTAATGTGAAAGGGTTTTCTCAAGAATGTATTAATGCAATGAAACATTTCTCTTGGCGAGGAAATGTACGTGAAATGATGAATCGCATTAGGCGAGGCATGGTAATGTGTGACAAAAAGTTGATTTCTGCTGCTGATCTTGACATAGATTCTACTTCAACAGGTTTTGATGGGCTTTCATTGAAGGAAATTAAGGAGCAGGCAGAAAAACAAGCTATCCAACAAGCCATAGCGCAATCAGAACATAATATCGCTTTGGCATCACGGCGGCTGGGTATCTCAAGGGTGATGTTATACCGCTTACTAAATAAATATGATCTTGTTTAAGTCGATAGCGTTTATATTTGATGTGACTATTGGATGCTCTAATACGACCCAATAACCTTTAATTTTAGCGGCTTAATTTGAAGGCCTGTATATCCCTAGTGATTTATCCTAGTCTAGAGATATATACATGCTTTGTTGACCCAGCTAATTATCACACTCAAACACAAGCATATTTTAAATTGACCTTACTATATTTTCATTGAGAGAAAGGTCTAATTCTGTTACTTTATATCGCTGATTTGTGCGTAACTATTCTGGTCGCGCCATTATTAGAACTCTCCAAAATATGACTAAATTTATCTTTGTCACCGGTGGTGTTGTATCGTCTCTTGGTAAAGGGATCGCTGCTGCGTCATTGGCCGCTATTCTTGAAGCTCGTGGTTTGAAAGTCACCCTGGTTAAACTTGATCCTTATATTAATGTTGATCCTGGGACGATGAGCCCTTTGCAACATGGTGAGGTATTTGTTACCAATGATGGTGCGGAAACGGACTTAGATCTTGGTCACTATGAGCGTTATATCGACGCTAATATGACAAAAGCGAACAATCACACTACAGGTCAAATTTACGAAAATGTTATTCGTAAAGAACGCCGCGGTGAATATTTGGGTAATACAGTACAAGTTATTCCTCATATTACGGACGAAATTCAGCGTTGTATTTATGAAGGTGCTGGTGATGCCGATGTTGCGCTAATTGAAATTGGTGGCACGGTAGGTGATATTGAATCATTACCATTCCTCGAAGCTATTCGTCAGATGGGCACCAAGCTTGGTCGTGATAATGCATTGTTCATGCATTTGACCTTAGTGCCTTATATTCCATCTGCAGGTGAGATTAAAACTAAACCGACCCAGCATTCAGTAAAAGAATTACGCACGATAGGTATTCAACCGGATGTTTTGCTATGCCGTATGGATAGACCACTACCAGAAGCAGAACGCCGTAAGATTTCTTTGTTCACGAACGTGCCAGAAAAATCAGTTATTGCTTCAGTAGATGTCGATAGTATTTATAAAATTCCATTAGGTCTTCATGCACAAGGCTTAGATGAAATTGTTGTAAAACAATTACATTTAGATGCCAAACCAGCAGACCTAAGTCAGTGGCAAACCGTTGCCGACAATATTAACAATCCTGATGGTGAAGTTAATATTGCGATGGTGGGTAAATATATGGATTTGACTGAGGCCTACAAGTCCTTATCAGAATCTTTGATCCATGCCGGTATTCATACTCGTACTAAAGTAAAAGTACATTATGTCGATTCAGATGTTATTGAAAAAGACGGACCTGCCTCTATCGCTAATGTAGATGCGATTCTCGTTCCAGGTGGTTTTGGAGAGCGTGGCGTAGAAGGTATGATTTTGACGGCACAATATGCCCGTGAAAATAACATCCCTTATTTAGGTATCTGTTTAGGTATGCAAGTTGCGGTGATTGAATATGCCCGTAATAAAGCAGGACTTAAAGGTGCATATAGTACAGAATTTGACCTCAATACACCGCACCCAATCATTGGTCTAATCACTGAATGGCAAAAGGAAGATGGTAGTGTTGAACAACGTGACCATGATTCTGATTTGGGCGGCACTATGCGTTTGGGTGCTTATGCTTGTGTACTAGAACAAGACAGCTTGGCACAACAAATCTATGGTGTTAGTGAAGTCAGTGAACGTCATCGTCATCGCTATGAATTCAATAATAACTATAAACAAATATTAGAAGAAGCGGGCTTACGTTTTTCAGGTATGTCAAAGGATCAGAACTTGGTGGAAATGATCGAGATTCCTGGTCATCCTTGGTTTGTCGCATGTCAATCTCACCCTGAATTTACTTCAACACCACGTCATGGTCATCCATTGTTTGATGGTTTTATCAATGCAGCCAAACAAAATAAAGCTGCACACAATACTGAAAGCGGAGAAAAATAATGGAGTTATGTGGGAAAGAAGTCGGTGGTAAACAACCAATATTTTTGATCGCAGGTACCTGTGTTATTGAAAGTGAACAGATGACAATGGATGTGGCGGGCCGTTTGAAAGAAATGACTGACCGTCTAGGTATTCATTTTGTTTACAAATCATCGTTTGATAAAGCGAATAGAACATCTGTAAATAGCTATCGTGGTCCAGGTATTGAAAAGGGCTTAGCAATTTTAGAGAAAGTAAAAAAAGAATATGGTGTGCCAGTTCTGACCGATGTACACGAGTATTCACCATTAGCAGAAGTAGCGAGTGTGGTTGATATCTTACAAACACCTGCATTTTTATGTCGCCAAACGAGTTTTATTTTAGATGTTTGTAGCCAAGGCTTGCCGGTTAATATCAAAAAAGGTCAATTTCTTGCGCCTTGGGATATGAAACATGTTGCTGAAAAAGCAAAATCAACGGGCAATAATCAAATCATGTTGTGTGACCGAGGTACTTCATTTGGTTATAACACCCTGATTTCAGACATGCGTGGTTTGCCATTGATGCGTGCAATGGATTGTCCTGTGGTATTTGATGCAACACATTCTGTACAACAACCTGGTGGTATGGGTGGTTCATCTGGCGGTCAACGTGAATTTGTACCAGTATTGGCACGTGCGGCAGTAGCTGTCGGTGTGGCAGGTATTTTTATGGAAACACATCCTGAGCCTGAAAAAGCCTTGAGTGATGGCGCTAACTCATGGCCTTTACACAAAATGGAAGCTTTGCTTGAAACATTATTAGCGATTGATAGTACCGTTAAAAAACACGATTTTATTGAAGATTCATTAATCGGTTAACGGATTAGAATTACCGTCCTTGCATTATGATATAAATGATTAGTTTGTATCTGTTCTAAGTTATTTATTGGAGAGTACCTTGAGTAAAATTATTGATATCCGTGGTCGTGAAATTATAGATTCACGTGGAAACCCGACAGTTGAAGCCGATGTGATTTTGGAGAATGGTGTGGTTGGCCGAGCAGCCGTACCCTCTGGAGCATCAACGGGACAACGTGAAGCGGTTGAGCTGCGTGATGGTGATAAAGCACGTTATCTAGGTAAGGGTGTACTTAAAGCGGTTGCCGCGGTCAATGGTGAATTGCGTGATGCAATCATTGGTATGGATGCAACTGATCTACAAAGCATTGATGAAAAATTAATTGCTGTCGACGGTACGCCAAACAAGGCGCGCTTAGGTGCAAATTCCTTGTTAGCTATTTCAATGGCTACG
>TARA_R110002049_G_scaffold116723_1_pt1 | contig 16437 bp, 9 predicted proteins | sample TARA_R110002049 | Tara Oceans TARA_R110002049 (sample SAMEA4396941) | marine metagenome | biome: Polar Biome; feature: [SRF] surface water layer (ENVO:00010504); material: water (ENVO:00002006), including particulate matter (ENVO:01000060) such as... | depth 5 m | reverse complement strand
ACAATTTGTCCAGGGCCATGATAGGTAATATCCCCACCTCGGTTGATCTTGTAGAATTTTGCCCTTTTTTCGGTAAGTACATTTTCATCTACCAACAAATTATCCATATCACCGCTTTTCCCCAAAGTGTACACATGCGGATGCTCTACAAATAAAAAATGATTTGGAGTTTCCAAATGGGAACCCTCCCTCCTATTCTTTATTTTTAAATCAATAATAGATTTGAACAATTGCTCTTGGTAATCCCAAGTTTCCTTGTAATCCTTATGCCCCAAATCTTCTAAGAGAATACTTTTGTTCATGGCGCAAAGATACAAACTCCGACCATAAACCAAACCTCAAAACCCTAGTTTGGATTGTTGAGGATGATCAATGCAGCGATTACACCGGGCACCCATCCGCAAAGGGTAAGAAGGAATACGATAATAAAGGAACCGCACCCCTTTCCTAAAACGGCCAAGGGCGGGAAAATAATGGCCAATATGACCCTAAAACAACCCATTTCTTCGATTTTTGATTGATCCCGCCCTTCGCGGGGCAGGTACACTTAATTGATGTACTAATTAAGACTAAAAAATGCTCTATTTGTTACAGGAAAACAAAAATAATTGCAGTAACCTATTTTGAAAATTATCAATTCTACTTTTTGGATTGATAGATTAACGCAGAGTGCCTATATTTGCAGCCTTAATTTATAAGAATATGCAACTTTCGGAACAAGAAGTAATTAGAAGGGAAAAACTTGGCAAGTTACGGGAAATGGGCATCGACCCATACCCTGCGGCACTTTACCCAGTAAATAGCACATCCAAGACCACTAAGGAAAATTATGAAGAAGGTAAAAAAGTGATCCTTTCTGGAAGACTTATGTCCAGAAGAATCCAAGGCAAGGCTTCCTTTGCCGAACTACAGGACAGCGAAGGCCGTATACAGGTCTATTTCAACAGGGACGAAATTTGTACTGGGGATGATAAGACCTTGTATAATGATGTGTACAAAAAATTATTGGATATTGGTGACATTATTGGTATAGAAGGGGAGCTTTTCACCACACAGGTAGGAGAGAAAACCGTAATGGTCAGGAACTTTACCCTGTTAAGTAAATCCTTGCGCCCATTGCCCTTGCCAAAGGTAGATTCCGAAGGTAAGGTTTTCGATGAGTTTAACGACCCGGAAATGCGTTATCGCCAGCGTTATGTAGATTTAGTAGTAAATCCCAGTGTCAAGAAAAATTTTATAAAGCGTACTAAGATTACCAATAGTATGCGTCAGTTTTTTAATGATGCCGGCTATTTGGAGGTTGAGACCCCTATTTTACAACCAATTCCCGGAGGTGCCGCAGCACGTCCGTTTATGACGCACCATAACGCATTGAACATCCCTTTGTATTTAAGGGTTGCCAATGAACTATATCTAAAAAGATTGATAGTTGGTGGCTTTGATGCCGTTTACGAATTTGCCAAGGATTTTAGGAACGAAGGTATGGATCGTACCCACAATCCCGAGTTTACGGTCATGGAACTTTATGTTGCCTATAAGGATTACAATTGGATGATGGGCATGACTGAAAAACTTTTGGAAAAGGTAGCCGTAGATTCCAATGGCACCTCAAAAGTAACCGTAGGCAAAAATGAAATAGAATTTAAGGCCCCTTACCCTAGAGTGCCTATTTTGGAAGCTATAAAAATCCATACCGGTTTTGATGTTGCAGGGATGGGCGAAGTGGAACTTAGGGAGGTTGCCAAAAAACTACAAATTGAGGTTGATGAAAGCATGGGAGTTGGCAAGCTTATCGATGAGATTTTCGGTGAAAAATGCGAACATCACTACGTGCAGCCTACCTTTATCACGGATTACCCTAAGGAAATGAGTCCTTTGTGCAAGGAACACAGAAACAATCCCGCATTAACGGAACGATTTGAGTTAATGGTAAATGGAAAGGAATTGGCCAATGCCTATTCCGAGCTGAACGATCCCATTGACCAACGTGAAAGGTTTGAGGAACAACTTCAACTTTCAGAAAAAGGGGACGACGAGGCCATGTTTATCGATCAAGATTTTCTGAGAGCCTTGGAATACGGAATGCCACCTACCAGCGGTATTGGTATTGGCATTGACCGTTTGGTAATGCTAATGACCAACAACGCTTCCATCCAAGAAGTTCTGTTCTTTCCTCAAATGAGGCCCGAAAAGAAGCAGGTTGAGCTTAGTGAAGAAGAAAAAGAAATACTTGCCCTTTTAAAACCTGATGGCAAATTGGGCTTGGACGAGCTTAAGACCAAAGCTGGGTTGAGTGGCAAAAAATGGGATAAATCCATGAAGGCCCTTTCCAAGCACGAGCTTATTAAGGTTGGCACAGAGGGTGACATTAAAATGGTATTTCTTAAGAAATAACTCCTAGAAAACTAACAAAAATATCCAGCGTTTTTAGGCTATTCCTTTGTTGTGAAAGAATAGCCTAAATCCCTGTACCCTAATCCTATCATTTTCCCATGGGAAACTTTGGGTTGACAATGCCTTTACAATTTCATACTTTTATGTGGTAATGTTCTTATATAAATTTAATTCTAGGTTGAATAATATGAGGTATCGATGGAAAATATCCAAAAACAATGGGTATTTGATAGCAAATGAGGTTTATTCCCCATCTAATTGCTGAAAATATCCCCGTTTTTTCACCCTAAATAATTGCATTTTGCATATTGTAGAGATTGAATTCTTAGAAACAAGGTGAATACTAGGGAACCATTAAGAACATTTGTATTGGTTTGGGATAAAAAAGTATTAGAAATCGACTTGATCTGGGTTGCACCAAATCTTATTAAGCAGTATTATTATACTCTTTAGAACAAATAGCTGAACTCCATACGGTTACCTTACCGCAAATAAGGTTAATTGGACCGGATTTGAAAAATTTTGATATAGCACAACATTTAAAAAAACTAACGTGAAAAAGAAAGTATCATTTGGCCTTTTATTTATCGTTATCATTATACTTGTTACTTCCGTTTGGAACATTCTTAAACCATCGGATACCGTAGATTTTAGTGCCGATATAAAACCGATCCTGAACAAGAATTGTATTACCTGCCACGGAGGGGTTAAAAAAAGTGGTGGTTTTAGTCTTTTGTTCCAAGAAGAAGCCTTCGCCGACACCGAATCCGGAGTTCCTGCCATTATTCCAGGTAACGCCGCCAAAAGCCCGTTTATTCAGCGCCTAAAGGAAGATGACCCGGAATTGCGCATGCCCTACAAAAAGTCGAAACTTTCAAACGAGGACATAGAACTTCTGACCAAGTGGGTAGATCAAGGCGCCAAATGGGGCAAACATTGGGCCTATAGCTTACCGGAAAAAGTAGAAATTCCGGAAGCAACACAATCTGCCGGTGTTTCTTCCAATGATTCTGAAGGATTTATTAAAAATGAAATTGACCACTTTATATTGAGGACCCTGGATAATAATGATTTGGAACCAAGTCCAGCTGCTGAACCTAACGTAATAGCGAGAAGGCTTGCCATGGATATTGGCGGACTTCCTCCAGACGAGACCTTATTTAATGATTACACCACTGGCAAAATTACCTATGAAAATATGGTGGATGAATTGTTGTCCAAGAATTCATACGGTGAAAAATGGGCCAGTTGGTGGTTGGACCAAGCTAGATATGCGGACACCAAGGGGTATGAAAAAGATATGGGCAGGTCCATGTGGCAATACCGCGATTGGGTCATAAAAGCGCTGAACAACGATATGCCATACGACCAATTTACCATTGAGCAATTGGCAGGCGACCTGTTGCCTAACCCATCTGCCGATCAACTTATACCAACCGCCTTCCACAGAAACACTATGAACAATGATGAGGGAGGAACAGATGACGAAGAATTTAGGGTAGCCTCCCTAATTGATAGGGTCAACACTACCTTTGAAGTATGGCAGAGCACCACAATCGGCTGTGTACAATGCCATAGCCATACCTATGACCCCTTTAAAAACAGGGAATACTACAATTTAATGGCATTTTTTAATAATACCAGGGACGAGGATACTTCAGAGGACGAGCCAAATTTGAAATTTTACAACGAGGAACAACAAAAGAAAGTCAGGGGAATTTATGACTGGATCGCTAAAAATGAAAACAAGGAAATAGCAGAAGCCTATAATAATTTCCTGCAATATTCAGAACCAATTTACCATGCCCATTCGGCCAAAAATTACACCAATGGCAATTTAGCTGACACCAAATGGCTTGCCTTAAGGGACAATGGTTCCTGTTACCTCAATGATGTTTATACCCAGGGTGCCGATTATATGTACCTAAAGTATTCCTCTGGAATAGATGGAACTAAAATAACCATCAGAAGGGATAATGATAAAGGGGAGATTTTATCCCAATTTATCACCAACAAGACCAACGGGAGGGTCATCCAAAAGTTCCCCTTCAAAAAAAGTAATGAAAAATTAAACCTTTACATAGAGGCCAATAACGATAAGATTTCTCCAAAAAGCCCTACCAGTTATATTTCGTGGTTTGCTTTTCTTCCAGAAATCAAGGCGGATATCAATGGGTATTCCGAAATGGACACTTCATTTATGCAGTTGCTGAACACAGGCACTCCTACACTACCTATTATTGTGGAAAACCCAGATTATCAAAAAAGGACCACCCAGGTTTTTGAAAGGGGCAATTGGCTTATGAAAACCGATACTGTAGAGCCCGCAACTCCCCAAAGCCTAAATGCATGGAACGATGCCTGGCCAAAAAATAGGCTAGGATTGTCCAAATGGATGGTCAGCAAGGAGAACCCGCTAACGGCACGTACCCTTGTAAACAGGGTATGGCAACAAATTTATGGTCGGGGAATAGTAGCTTCCTTAGAGGATATGGGCTCACAGTCCGACCCACCATCCCATCCAGAATTATTGGACTGGTTGGCATTAAGGTTAATGAACGAACATAATTGGAGCATTAAGGCCCTTGTAAAAGACATTGTAATGTCCGGCACCTACAGACAGAGTTCCAAGAACAATGCTAAATTATACAATTTAGATCCCGAAAACAGACTCTATGCCCGTGGACCAAGAATTCGATTGGGAGCGGAACAAATTCGAGATCAGGCGCTGGCCGTTTCGGGACTTTTGAGCACTAAAATGTACGGCCCCAGTGTAATGCCACCACAACCGGAGGGTATTTGGCAAACGGTATACAACGGTGGCAATTGGGTGGAAAGCCAAGGAGAGGATAAGTACAGGAAAGCGCTTTATACCTATCTAAAAAGAACCAGCCCATATCCCTCATTCCTCACTTTTGATGCAGGAAGCAGGGAAGTTTCAACGGTACGCAGGACAGTAACCAACACCCCTTTACAGGCCTTGGTTACCCTTAACGATCCCGTTTATCTTGAAACCGCCTATTATTTGGCCAAATTTATGGGCCAGGGAAACAATGTGGATACAAGCATACGAAAAGGGTATAAGAAAGCGGTATTGACAGACATCAGTGACGAAAAATTAAGCGCTTTAAGGGAATTGTACAACCTGTCCCTTTCCGATTTCAAGGATAAGCCAAAAAACATTAAGGAATTCATTCCCTTTGAGACCGATGCCAATGCTAATTTAGCGGCGTTGACCGTAGTGGCCAATGCCATTATGAACTTGGATGAGTTTTTAACAAAATCGTAATTATGAACAGTTTAGACCGATTAATAAAAGAAAAGATACAGCGGGAAATTCAGGCAAAGACCCGTCGGCATTTCATTAAGGATTGCGTTGCCGGAATGGGCGGTTTGGCCCTTGGCTCTTTCTTTATGTCCTGTAATTCCTTTCTTGGGAACAAGGATAACGCCAAGATTGCCTTAACGGAAAGGGATGTCAACCCCCTGGCTTCTATGGCACCACCTTTCCCTGCCAAGGTGAAATCGGTTATTTACCTGCATATGGCCGGCGCTCCATCACAATTGGAAATGTTCGATTACAAACCCACACTGCAAAAACTGGACGGACAGGTTACCCCGCAATCGATGTTGGAAGGGAAAAAATTTGCTTTTATTAGGGGAACACCTAAACTTTTAGGACCCCAGGCAGAATTTAAACAACATGGGGAATCGGGCAATTGGGTGTCCAACTTCTTGCCGCACTTTTCAAAAGTAGTGGATGAGGTTGCTTTTCTAAAAGCGGTGAACACAGATCAATTCAATCACGGACCCGCCCAATTGTTTATGCATACCGGAAGCCCCAGATTGGGCAGACCAAGTATCGGGTCATGGGTCACCTATGGCTTAGGTTCCGAAAATCAGAATTTACCAGGTTTCGTAGTACTTACCTCCGGAGGTAAAACACCGGATGCGGGAAAAAGTGTTTGGGGAAGTGGTTTTTTACCCTCGGTCTACCAAGGGGTCCAATGTAGGTCCAAAGGAGATCCGGTCCTTTATATAGATGATCCAAAAGGCATTACACGGAATCTTAAAAAAAGTACCATTGATGCCATAAACAACATCAATAAGAAAGAATTCAATGAATATTCCGATCCCGAAATTTTGGCTAGGATCAATCAGTACGAAATGGCATACCGCATGCAGACCGCAGTGCCAGAGGTCATGAATATCAACAATGAACCCGAGCATATAAAGGAAATGTACGGCGTACAGCCAGGAAAGGAATCCTTTGCCAACAATTGCCTTTTGGCCAGAAAGCTCGTTGAGGACGGAGTACGTTTTGTACAATTGTTCGATTGGGGATGGGACAGCCATGGAACAGGTCACGATACCGCGGTAGACCTAGGGCTCAGAAATAAATGTACTGAAATAGACAGACCCATGTCCGCCCTGCTCTTGGATCTTAAACAAAGAGGATTACTGGATGAGACCTTGGTAGTCTGGGGAGGTGAGTTCGGCCGGACCCCCATGCAGGAAAACAGGGAAGGTCAGGAAATGGCCTATAAGGGCAGAGATCACCACGGAGATGCCTTTACCATGTGGATGGCCGGAGGGGGCATAAAGAAAGGGGCCAGTTGGGGACTCACCGATGAGATAGGCTTTTCCGCTTTGGAGGGCCAGGTCTCCGTGCACGATGTTCACGCCACCATGATGCACCTTCTAGGTTTTGACCACGAACAATTTACTTTTGATTTTCAAGGAAGGCCCTTCCGTCTTACCGATGTAGAAGGACATGTTATACACGAAATTCTTGCCTAAAACACAAACCAACCAAACCAATAAAATGCGGCTGTTCATAATACTTTTTGGGTCCTTACTATTTTCCTATGGTCAAGAAAAGGTTCTTTTTTTTCAAACCGATTGGGGCAACCAATTGTCCTGGGACGGCTTTTGCGAAAGGGCCAAGACCTCTGGCTATGACGGAGTTGAATTATGGCTGCCTTCGGGAGCCGACAAACAGGAAGCCTTAAAGGTGGCCCTGAAAAAACATGATCTTCGTTTAAATCTACTGCACGGCACCAATAAGGGTCTTCCCTTTAAGGAGAGTTTGGAACAGTACAAAAGTGTTTTGGAGGCCTTAATGCTATGGAAACCGGTACTGGTAAACAGTCAGACTGGTAGCGATTTTTTTACTACGGAAGAAAACAAGGCCTTTATTGATGTGGCCAATACCATAAGTGCCAAACATAATATTCCCGTTTATCACGAAACACATAGGGGCCGTTTTAGTTACAACCTGCCGGACACCAACAAATATCTCGCCCTAATTCCAGACCTTAAGCTCACCTTGGACATTAGCCATTGGATGGTAGTCCACGAATCCCTCCTGCAGGGCAAGGACGAATTATTAAAGGAAGTAATCAAAAGATCCAACCACATACATGCCCGTATCGGCCATGCCGAAGGTCCACAAGTAAACGACCCCCAAGCCCCTGAATGGGCGAATGCCCTGGAAAGACATTTGGGTATTTGGGAAAAGGTAATTAGGAAAAGTTGGAAGGAAAACAATGGTGTTGTAACAGTGACCACTGAATATGGCCCTGCAGATTATATGCCAACATTGCCCTACACCAAAGTTCCGGTATACGACCAATGGAAGGCCAATGTATTTATGATGGAGACTTTAAAAGAACGCCTAAATTTGAATAAATAATTAATTAATGGAAGTTGTTCAACAATTGATAGGGCGCTTACACCCCCTTGTAGTGCATTTGCCGATAGGATTCATTATTGCCGGATTATTATTGCAATGGTACGATAGAAAGCACAATGAATGGTCCAAAATAATTGGCCTAATATTTCAATGGGCATTTATTTCAGCAACAATAGCTTGCATTAGCGGCTATCTACTTTATACCGGTGAAGGATATTCCTTTGATACCATAAAATTTCATTTGTGGTCTGGCATTGTCACTGCCGTATTTTCATTACTTATGTACCTCCGTTTATTGGTCCCCTCGCAAATCGACTTTATAAAACGGCTACCAGTGGTACTTCTCTCATTTTCCTTACTTTTTTTGATATCCTTTACAGGCCATCTTGGGGGAAATATCACCCATGGTTCCGACTACCTTATAGAACCGCTGCCGAACAGTATAAAAACGTTATTGGGTGTTGGCCCAAAAGTATATGAAATGCCCACTATTGCAGAGGAAAATTGGGAGGAGGCCGTACTCTATACAGACCTGGTACAGCCCATATTGAACAACAAATGTGTTAGCTGCCATAATTCCAAAAAAGAAAAAGGAGAACTACAATTGGAGGAAGAAAATGGTATCCTTAAAGGCGGCGAAAACGGGGCTGTTATAGAACCCAACGATCCGGAGAACAGTTCTTTGTACGCTAGGCTGATTCTCCCACTTGACCATGAAGACCATATGCCCCCAAAGGATAAGACCCAACTTTCCAAAGAGGAGATAGACATTATTAAAAATTGGATTGCCAACAGTAACTCTTTTGAAAAAAAGATTGGTGAGCTAGGGTTGAAAAAAGAATTGTTCCAGGCCTTTTTCCCTAAGGCAAAGGATGAGACCTACCCTGATGTTAAAGTTGCCGAAGTTCCAAAAGATACTATTGCTGCCATAAAGAAAAAGGGGTTCCATATAGAACAGATTAGTGAAAACAGTAATTTTATACGGGTTTCCTGCATCAACAAACCTACTTTTAAGGATAAGGATTTTGACCTTCTGTCCTCTGTTAAAAACCAGGTAGTATACCTAGATCTTGGAAAAACACAGATTACGGATGACATTTTTGAAAAATTAAGCAGCCTGCCCAACCTTACCATATTAAAGATGGACAATACCGGAATAACGGGAAAAAATATTGAACACCTCGAAAAACTTGAATACCTAAGAAACCTGAACCTCATCGGGACCAATTTTGAGGAGGCCCATCTGGACCAATTAAAAAGATTCAAAAAATTACAAATAGTTTATCTGTTCAACACCCCTGTTATGGAAACAGATCAAAAGAACAAGCCAAAAGAAGGGGAACTATTTTTTGATTATGGAGGCTATGAATTACCAACAATAGCAACTGATTCCATCATCTTTTAAACATCGACACCAAGTTGAGCCCTAAAAGAAAAAGTGGTATAAAAATGATTTTGGTCGCTTTTAATTAGTTAAGAAAAACTGCGCCATGGTTGAGGAAGATTTGTAAATAAGTGCCCTTAATCCTTTCACAAATAAAATCGCTCTTCAAACTTTCATTGTATAAAGTACACAAAATATCTTAGCTTAGGACCTTATAAACCTCCCGTATGGATTTGAGCAAAAAATTGGGACTAGTATTGGGTCCGTTATTCTTTATTATTCTTTTAAACATACCATTTACCCTAGTGTCCGAAAAAGGTGATGCTGTAATCGCCGTGGCCGTTTGGATGGTGGTATGGTGGATTACGGAAGCTGTTTCCATTTCTGTAGCCGCACTCCTGCCCCTTATCCTATTTCCCTTACTTAAAATTATGCCGATCAGCGAGGTGGGCGCCAATTATGGAAGTCCCATTATTTTTCTCTTTTTTGGAGGTTTTGTCATGGCCCTTGCCCTGGAAAAAGTGAATTTACACAAACGTATAGCACTAAACATTATAAAAATCACAGGAACAACACCAAATAAGGTGATTTTGGGTTTTATGATCGCAACGGCTGCACTAAGTATGTGGATCAGCAATACGGCCAGCACTGTTGTTATGCTACCAATTGCCATGTCCGTTATTGGACTTTTGGTGAATGATGCCGATGGCTTTACCAAAGATGACCGCAATTTTGCCTTAAACGTTATGTTGGGGATTGCTTTTTCTGCCAATGCTGGGGGTATAGCGACTGTTATTGGCACCCCTCCCAATTCAATTTTAATTGGTTTGCTGGAAAACGAATACAATATTGAAATCTCTTTTCTAAAATGGATGGTTGTTGGCTTACCATTTTCGATTATAATGGTCACCATCAGCTATCTTGTACTTGTAAAATGGCTATTCCCCAATAAACAATTGAAATTTACGGGCTCCAAACAGATTATTCAAGAGGAGTTAAAAAAGTTGGGCCCTACCACTAGAAAAGAAAAAATGGTGCTAATTATTTTTGGCATTACTGTTTTCCTATGGATTTTCAGAACGCTTATCAATAGCATATTCCCACAGTTGGGGTTGTCGGATACCATCATAAGCATGGTAGCGGCAGTTGCTTTGTTTTCGATTCCCTTTAACCTAAAAAAGGGTGACTTCATAATTGGTTGGAGCGATACCGAAAAATTGGCCTGGGGAATCTTAATATTATTTGGTGGAGGATTGGCCTTGGCCGAAGGCATGTCTACCAGCGGAATAGTAGATATGGTGGCAAGCACCATTTCTACAAGTAATATCAGTATATTTTTTACTGCAGCCCTGCTTATTACATTAATGCTATTCATGACGGAATTGATGAGCAATGTAGCCCTGGTCGCTGTTCTTGCCCCAGTAGTAGCGGGTATTGCCATAGGGCTTGAGGTTCCAGTACTTTATTTATTGATTCCTGTGACCATAGCCAGCAGCTGCGCCTTTATGTTACCTATGGCCACACCACCCAATGCCATAGTTTTTGCAAGTGGTTATATAAAGGTTTATCAAATGGCCAGGGTTGGAATAATTCTCAACCTTATCTCTGTAATACTCTTGATTCTGTTGTTCCAATTTGTAATTCCCCTACTTTTCTAATTGGTTGTTAGGACGTAGAGAATCCACCCTGTAAAAAGGGTATAAAAAGAATAAAGCCTTTGCTCCCACAAAGGCTTTACATTTGCCAGATTCAAATAATCTATAAAAAGAAATTCTCTATACAATAGACTTTTAAAAAGTAAAAATGTTACAGATTATTTTATAAATTTTATCCTTTCCCTCTTAATATTCAAAAATCAACCCCTTAAGATTCGTAAATGCAGAAATTTCCGTTAATAATATTGCAATCGGGAAATAATCCCAATGCACTTCCAATAGTTAATTATTTTTAAGTTCTTTGAGACGATTCAAGAATTCATCAAAATTGAGTGATCTATGTTAAAAAATTTACTCGCGAAAGCGTTATTGGCATTTTGGTTAATTGGATGCCTCCATACTACCGAAGCCCAAATCTTTAAAAAGAAGGACAATAAATCAGAAGCGGCAGATTCCAAAGAAAAATCAAAAAAAGGAACAATTGAATCCTATGAAAAAGTAATTACCAAAGATGCAAAAACGGACAAGGGCCTATTTGATGTCCATGTGGTAGACGATAATCATTATTACGAAATACCAGACTCCTTGTTCAATAAGGAAATGCTAATGGTTAGCCGAATTTCGAAAACCGCAACCGGTATTGGATTTGGTGGGGGTAAAATAAATACCAAGGTACTTAGGTGGGAAAAGTTGCCTAAAAAGGTTTTGTTAAGAGTAGTCAGTTACGATATTGTTGCCTCGGACTCGCTTCCTGTCAGTGAAGCCGTCGTAAATTCCAATTTTGAACCCGTCCTATATACATTTGACATCAAAGCGTTTAAAAAGGATAGCCTAAAACCAGCAACGGTTATCCAAGTCAACGATCTTTTTGAGAAAGATGTAAATGCCCTTGGGATGCCGGAACATTATCGCAAGGAATATAAGGTTTCACGCTTGGATGAATCCAGGAGTTATATAAACACACTTAAAAGTTACCCCTTAAATATAGAGGCCAGACATGTAAAGACCTATGTGGCCAGTAATGCCCCTTCCAATGAAAGTTTGGGGTCTATTTCCATTGAAATAAATAATTCCATGATATTGCTACCGGAAAAACCTATGCAACGCCGATATTTCGATAAGCGCGTAGGCTGGTTTGCCCGTGGCCAAGTAGATTATGGCTTGGATGCCCAAGAAAGTAAAACTGTACGCTTCCTTGATCGTTGGAGACTCGAGGTAAAGGATGAGGATATTGAAAAATTCAAAAAAGGTGAACTTGTAGAACCCAAAAAACCTATTGTTTATTATGTTGACAGGGCCACACCAAAGAGCTGGGTCCCTTTTATTAAACAAGGAATAGAGGATTGGCAGGTAGCCTTTGAAGCTGCAGGCTTTAAAAATGCCATTTTGGCCAAAGACCCTCCCTCTCCAGAAGAGGACCCTGAATGGTCACCTGAGGATGTACGTTATTCGGTAGTACGTTATTTGGCGTCACCTATTCCCAATGCCAACGGACCTCATGTTAGTGACCCCAGAAGTGGTGAGATATTGGAATCGGATATCAATTGGTACCACAACGTAATGACCTTATTAAGAAATTGGTTTTTTGTGCAAACGGCTGCCATCAATCCAGATGCAAGGGGTGTTGCCTTTAAGGAAGAGGTAATGGGCCGTTTAATTCGATTTGTATCGGCTCATGAAGTTGGACATACGTTGGGCTTGCCGCACAATATGGGCAGCAGTGTAGCTTATCCTGTAGATTCTCTCCGTTCCGCATCTTTCACCAAAAAATATGGGACGGCACCCTCCATCATGGATTATGCCCGATTTAACTACATTGCCCAACCAGGGGACGAAGGTGTGGCCCTTATGCCGGACATTGGTATTTATGATAAATATGCCATAAGGTGGGGTTACCGTCCTATATTGGGCAAATCCGACAAGGAAGAAAAGGAAACCTTGGACAGTTGGATTTTAGAACATTCAGGAGATCCACTATACCGATTTGGCCATCAACAGGTGGGAGACGTAGTAGACCCCAGTTCCCAGACCGAAGATTTGGGAGACGATGCCATTAAAGCCAGTGCCTACGGAATAGAAAATTTAAAAAGAATTACCCCGAAACTATTGGAGTGGACAGCAGAAAAAGGGAAGGAATACGATGATTTAAACACCCTTTACGGACAAGTAATCTCCCAGTTTAACCGTTATATGGGCCATGTAAGCAATAACATTGGCGGGGTCTACGAGCTCTACAAGACCTATGATCAGGAAGGGGCCGTTTATACCCCAGTGGACAAGGGGCATCAAAAAAACAGTTTGCTCTTTGTCCAGGACCAATTATTCCAAACACCGGAATGGTTGATCGTCCCGGACATTTATAATAAAATTGAATATTCTGGTTCTGTGGAACGCATAAGAAGTCTCCAGGTTAGAACCTTGGACAATATTTTAAGTTTAGGCAAACTGGCAAGATTAATTGAGAACGAAACTGCCAACGGCAAGAACGCCTATTCTATATTGGAAATGATGACCGATCTAAGAAGGGGCCTATGGTCCGAAACACGGAATGGGAATAAAATTGACACCTATAGAAGAAATCTTCAAAAGGCGCATATTGAAAGATTGGCCTATTTAATGACTGCAGAAAACGAGACCCAAAAAGGAAATTCTGGTGGCTATCAAAAATCGACCCCCATTAATACAAGTCAGTCAGATATTAGATCAATTGCCAGAGCGGAATTGAATATTCTTATAAAGGACATAAGAACGGCCATATCCAGAACAGCCGACCCTATGAGCAAATATCATTTGCAGGATGCCGTGAAAAGAATTGATCTAATATTAAACCCTAGTTAAACATAAAAATGCAAAGGCGGCTACTGTATTTTATATAACATTCATATTCAACGACTTGAAAGGGGTTTGCTATTAATGGCAACCCTTTTTTTATGCCTTAATCTCCTATTTTTCCGTTGAATGGACACCTTTTATCGATTAAACGCAAATTTTAACATTAAATCTTTTTTGCCATTTAATATTTTTCCTACATTGAGACCTTTATTAATACCCCCTAGGCTATGTCTTATAAAATTAAAAGCTTATTGTATTTTGTTTGTTTTGCGGCATCGGCTGTTTTGTATTACGCATTGGAGCCTGATTTAGATCATAAAAACAATCGTGATTCTGCCGAAGTAATTCAATTAGAATCCAATAATCTGGATATAGATGCTAGGGTAGCAAAACTGGATAAGATCCTCGAATAGAAAGATTTTCCCTTATATTTCAAAATTTCAACCACAATTTCTTACGCTTTTACCACAATTTTTGGTGTGGCTCACAACATTGTCCCATTTGGAGGCGATAGATTATTTATCTTAGAGGTGTAATAAAAACCCCCAAATCTATGTCCTACAAAATAAAAAGTCTTTTATATTTTATTTGTTTTTTAGTATCTGCATTGGTTTACAACAATCTCTCCGATGATACTTCCACCGAAAATGAAATAATCTCAACTGAAAAATCGAAAGCCAACATTGAAGCCTTGGCCGACAACTCGGGAAATCAATTCTCGAACATACAATAACAACAATCCAATAATTTGTTTTGAAAAAGGGTGTAAACTTAGGTTTATGCCCTTTTTTATTGGCTTGTCCCAATCCTTTGGGGTTTAATACTCCCCCTTACCTTATTATCTATTCTCCCCCATATCCATTTAGCCAATTCTGTTAAAATTGCGCTAAATCCATAGTTCTCCTTAAACCTATCCTTCATTGTAATGTCCTATATACAAACAGTAAATAATATGAAATGAGCCAGGATGTTTAATGGGCGTTGCATATGAATTTTTAAAAACAAATAAATATAAACAGATGAAAAAATTAATTGTACTAGTTGTATTAATGGCAGGTATAACCGCCATGGCACAAAAACCAGAGGGAGAAAGAAATCATAGAGGCAATAGGCAAGACATGAGTCCGGAACAAATGGCTACCCTCCAAACTAAGCAGATGACCTTGGCCCTAGACCTTACGGAAGCCCAACAAAAGCAAATTCAGAGTTTAAACCTGGATAATGCCAAGAACCGAGCAGAGAAAATGAAAGAAATGAAAGCTATAAGGGATAGTGGTGAGGCCAAAAAATTAACTTCGGAAGAGCGTTATGCCATGAAAACGGCCATGTTGGACCATAAGATCGCTCAAAAGGAAAAGATGAAAAAAATACTGAACAATGATCAGTATGAGAAATGGGAGAAAATGAAAATGGACAGGGAAGGCCATAGAAGAGGTAAAGGTATGCAACGCCATAAGGAAAGAGCGGACGATAAATAAAAGGCTCCTACCATAAATTTTTAAGGCTAAATGGACAAAACAATGTCTATTTAGCCTTCTTTATTTTATTATTTCAAATCTTTGGCTATGTTGGAGAGTGCTGCAATGGTCTCATCCAAATCCTGGTATGTCAGGGCATCGTTTAAAAAATAACTCTCAAATGCACTGGGCGGCAGGTAAATACCCTGATCTAGCATGCCATGGAAATATTTTTTAAACACTGCATTATTTCCTTTTGCGGAAGATTCAAAATCGGTCACCGGGACTTCGGTAAAGTGAATGGATATCATGGAACCAAACCTGTTCATCTGAAATGCAATATTATTATCGGTCAAGACCTGTGCCAAGCCCTGTCCCAAGTATTTGGTCTTATCGGCCAAACTCCTAAAAATTTCGGGATTATTGTTCAATTCGGTCAGCATTGCCAAACCGGCACTCATGGCCAAGGGATTTCCACTTAGCGTCCCAGCTTGATAAACCGGTCCGTCCGGTGCCAAATGCCCCATAATCTCATCTCTTGCCGCAAAGGCACCTACGGGCAATCCACCCCCAATTACTTTTCCAAAGGTTACAATATCCGCTTTAATACCCAATACTTCTTGGGCACCTCCTTTTGCCAGTCTAAAGCCGGTCATTACCTCGTCAAAAATCAATAATATATCCTCCTGATCACAAAGATCGCGAAGTCCCTTTATAAAACTTTCTTCCGGAATAATACAGCCCATATTTCCCGCTACAGGTTCAATAATAATAGCGGCAATTTCCCCTTTGTTGGCTGCGGCCAATGCCTTTACATTTTCCAGATTATTATAAGCCGCCAAAAGGGTGTCCTTTGCCGTTCCCTGTGTAACTCCTGGGCTATTGGGACTGCCAAAAGTAACAGCTCCACTACCAGCCTGAATTAAAAATGAATCTGAATGACCGTGGTAGCAACCGGCAAATTTGATTATTTTATCCTTTCCCGTAAATCCCCTGGCCAAACGCACAGCACTCATACAG
>TARA_R110002049_G_scaffold28184_4_pt1 | contig 16439 bp, 6 predicted proteins | sample TARA_R110002049 | Tara Oceans TARA_R110002049 (sample SAMEA4396941) | marine metagenome | biome: Polar Biome; feature: [SRF] surface water layer (ENVO:00010504); material: water (ENVO:00002006), including particulate matter (ENVO:01000060) such as... | depth 5 m | reverse complement strand
GTGGGTCAAAAAGATATGGCTGATATAATACCTCAAACAACATCAGCTCCTATCCAGACAGGTAATGGGGTTTTTGGAGCACCATTTACTGGGGTTCAAGATTATATTGTTTTAGCAAGAGAATCTGTATTAGTTAATTTTCTAGATAGCAGCGCATTAGCTAAGTCTCAATTTACAGGATGGACATGTGAAATATACTCTCCTAAAAAGAAGACTGATGAAGATAAAATTCTTTATCACGAATTTGATGAATGGGGTACCGTATCAGGGGGTCTTCACACAGCTGTAGACGATACAACTACAAATACATGGGCTCAAAACCAAACCTCCTCACTACCTGCTAAGGGGAGGTTTAGGAGAGGAGATGTTTATTTAAGAAATAGAGTTACTAGGAGTAGTAAGTTAATAACTCCAATAGAATCTTTTCATTATTCTGATAATTTTAAATCAGATTATTGGGGGAAAGGTAGACCTAATGCTGTATTAGAAGATTTTAAAAGAACAAGAAAATTTGCAACATGTTTATATTCAGAACCTTATATACCTAATACAAATATCAATGGATTAAATCTAATTGTTCCTGACGTTTCGTTTCAAGAATTTGAAAGGTCGTATAACTCTATACAGAAACTACATTCTAGAGATAATAATTTAATTATATTCCAAGAAGATAAGATATCTAAATCGTTAGTCAATAAAAACATAATATACAACATGGATGGTAGTGGTAATATAGGTACTTCAGATTCAGTGCTATCTATATCTTCTCCTTATTTAGGTAATTATGGTATATGTAAGAATCCTGAATCATTTGCTTCTCATGGATTAAGAATATACTTTACTGACATTAAAAGAGGTTGTGTTTTAAGATTATCTCAAGATGGACTCACTGAAATATCAATGTATAAGATGAAAGACTATTTTAGTGATTTAAGTGTTACTATTCTTAAAGAAGCTAATTTTGATAGATATAAAATAAAAGGAACGTTTGATAGAAAGTATGGAGAATATATCGTTTCGTATGATAAAATATTAGGAGAACAATCTGACCCCTACAATCCTGTTATAGAACAGGTTATTTTACCTGCTTCTACATTAGGATTTACTGAAAAAACTAATAGATGGAATAGTTTTTATACTTATTATCCAGAAATGATGGGTTCTTCTGGAATGGGTATTATTACATATATAGGAGGTAAATTATATCATCATGATATAGGTGTAGACGCTTTACAAAATAAAGAATATAATAAGTTTTATGGTAATGATGTTTCAAGTGATTTATGGTTAATAAGTAATGAAATTCCTTCTAATAATAAAGTTTATAAGGCTGTATCTACAGAGTCTGATGACGTATGGAGTGTTAGTATTGAAAATAAACATGGTCAAGCTACAAATGTATTGATATCAGATTTTGATACTAGAGAGAATATTCATTACGCTCAAGTGTTGAATGATATTAATAGTCCAGGAGGGATAATAGAGGGAGATAAAATAAGAAGCACATCTGCTTTAATTAAACTATCTAACTCTTCTAATCTAATTACAAGACTATTTGCTGTGAATGTTAATATATTTTCTAGCGAAAGAAATAACAAATAACTTGTAAAAGTTATTAAAAATAAGTATATTTGTAGAAATTAAATTTAAAAAAATGAGTCTATTAGTAATAACAGATGAATTAAAGAAAGAAATAAGACAAGCTATATACAACATAGAGAATGACTTAAAAAGTATAGACTCTGTTGATTTTAATACTTATATAGGTGATAATGAAGCTTGTCCGTTACAACATTCTTTTTCAGATGGGATATATGTTAGAGAAATATTTATACCTAAAGGTATGTTATTAACAGGAAAGATACATAAACACGAACATCCTAATTTTCTTTTAAAAGGGGAAGTTATGGTGTTAACAGAAATTGGAGGCACAGAAATATTAAAAGCTCCTTGTTCTATGATTTCAAAACCAGGAACAAAAAGAGCTTTATATGCTATTACAGATTTAGTTTGGACTACGATACACCATAATCCCACTAATACTCAAGATTTGAAAAAGTTAGAAAAGATAGTAATAGCTAAAGATTATAAGGAGTATGATAGATTTATATTATCAGAAAAAGGAGTAGTAAATAAAATAAAGAATAAAATAATTAAAATATTAAGCTTATGACGTGGGTAGCAGCAGGAGTGGCGGTAGTAGGAGGTGGAATACAAGTCGCTCAAGGTATAAAACAAAAACGAAGTGGTAGAGAGCTAGAAAATAGTTTAAATAAACCTACATATCAAATTCCCTCAGAAATAGCTAAAAACATGTCTGAAGCGGAAATAAGGTCTTATCAAGGATTGCCTGATGAGCAAAAAGCTGCTTTTTTAGACAACCAACAGAGAGCTTCTCAAACAGCTTTAAGAAGTTCTTCTGATAGAAGGGGTGGACTAGGAATGATTTCTCAAATACAAGCTAATCAAGACCGTTCTAGTTTAGGTTTATTACAGCAAGATGTCACTGCTAGAGATAATAATATTTTAAGAGCTCAACAAGCTAGAACAGTTATGGCTTCTTATAAAGAAAAAAGATTTGAACATGATTATAATGAATACTCTACAGATTTAGATTACGCTAGAGCTCAATTGGGAGCTGGTATGCAAAATGTATCTGGAGGTTTAACGACAGCCGCTTCAGCTATACAAACAGGAATGGCTTATAGTGAAGAAGGTATTTCACGGAGTGATAAAAAATTACATGAACAACAGAATAAAGAAACAACAATACCACCAGATAATACACTTACTGACCAAGTAAGTAATCAAAATTTTATTAATTCAGAAACTGCATCAAATTCATTAGAAGGTAACCAAGCTCAACTTTATAATTTCTCACTTAATGACGCAGGTTTAGATGAAGGTAAGAAAAATATTTTAACTAAAACAATGTTAAAACAAGCAAATAAAGGTGATATGAAAGCTTTAAACTGGTTATCTACAAATTATAAAGATTCAGATAATTCTCTAGACTTAAAAGCTTTGTATAAACAACATGGTGTCCCATATAAAATGATGAAAAAATAATGGCTATAAAATACGCTGGACAACAAAAAATAGGATACGGTAAAGCTCAAGTTTTTGACACTAGTAAATTAGCTGATAATGTACAATTTGTTGGAGAAAAATTAGAACAAAAAAGGAAACAAAAGAAAAAAGACAAAGCTGAATATCTGAAAAACATGACAGATATTGACGTTTCTAAAATTAGGCAGGTTGATGCTGATTATATAACAAGTAGCGTTAATGATGTAAGTGAATATTTTTATAAAAATTCTGCAGCTATTATGAATCCTAAATTAGATGGAGGTAAGGCATCTATGGAATTACAAAGATTAAAAGGTTTTGCTGTTGGAGAGGTTCAAAAATCTATAGGCATAAAAGAAGAGGATAAATTATTAAATGATAGAATTAATTCTGACCAAGAACATTTTGGTACTAACGAAAATTATAGTTTACATAACACAAGAAGTCGTACTGCTATGAATGACCCTATGTGGAATGATAGGGAAACTCCAGTAACAGAAACAGAAGTTTCTACATCTATGACTGAGCAAGAAAAATCTGAGTTCTATTCTAAAACAGATTCTGAAATAACATCTTTATTCAGAAACAATATGTTTACTCAAGAAGCTTTAGATGACTATAGTGAAATAACAGACCCTAAGAAAAAACAAGAGTATTTAATATCACAAGGATATGAATTACCAAAATATGGAGCTGATGGAGATTTTGGGGATGAATCAAAAGATGCTGAAGACAAGTTTCTAAAGAGAGCTCAAAATACAGTAGATAATACAACCTTTGAGGAAGATATAGAGTTATTGAAAAATGTTGATACTTATCAGGAATATTTGGATGGGACTACAATAATTGGGACTAGAAAAATAACTGAAGAACAGTTTAATGCACAAAAACAATCTTATAATGAATATGAAACTACATGGAATGAATCTCAAGGAACTTTTGAAACAACAACTCAAGGAGGGGAGATGGTTTTAGGTTTACATAGTATGCAGTTAAATGCTAATCCAATGTTAGGAGAACATATTCAAGAAGTTGCTTCTAAAATAGTGTTTAATGAAACATTAATTAATAAAATAGGGAAAGAAAGAATTGGTGATGGTAGTACCAATATATTTGAAATTAATAAGGAGGTAGCTAGAGAACAAATAATAGCTGGAGTAAAAACATCTGTAGAAGGACATAGGTTTAATGTTGAAATGAAAAAAGAGTTAGACGCAGCTTTACTAGAAGAGCAAGCTATTGACCCTAATTTCACAATGGATGATTTATATCTAAAAATGGCACAACCATTTATTAAAAATGATACTGATATTAAATTTGTTAATGATATACTAAGAGCTAAGCCTACTAGAATTAGTATAAACAACGCTAATAAACCTAAGTCTAATGAGTTTGCAAGACCGTTAGGTCAATTAGACAATACCTTTGATTTTAAATTCAAAGACGGAGGTAAGGGAAGTAACAGTTCTTATTCTTATGATTTGTTAAATGAGGGTAGTGTAAATGGAAGAAATATTGCAGGAGTTGATATCACTCAAGTGGTAAGTTCTGAAGGTACCTCTAAAGATGTATTAAATATTAGTACAACCAGTAAGGGGTACCGACAATTAGGAGCAGGAGATGGTGCTAAATTGAATGACTGGACAAATGTTAGTGGAAGTATAAAGATAAATCCATCTATGATTTTTCCTGCCACTGTTTTTAAGAAAGCTTATGAGTATAAAGGAGTTGTTTTTGAAAAAGGAGATAGAGTACCTAGAGAAATATCACATAGTGATGGGAGTGTAACTGATATGAGTGATTTTTTTCCTACTGTAAATGATGAGGGAGTGTACGAAACACATGGTAAGACAAAAATATCTTATTTTATACAAGGTACATCGGCTAATGGAGACATGCCTATTATTATAGAGTATGATAAACAAGTGAGAAAAAACATAGAGTCTTGGGTTATGAGACAAACAGATGACAAAACAAGTATTAGTAAAATGAATATATTATTAGGATTACCTGATTTAGGAGAAGACAGGGCTGAATAAAATTAAAATATGATAGAAAAAGAGATTAATTTAGAAAAAGTTAAATTAGATTTAGAAGTAACTTTACTAGGGGATGTTGAAAGAAATGATGGAGTTTCAACATTAACAACAGAGGAAAAAATGAATTTATTTCCTGAGATTAATGGAGATAAAACATTATTAAAAACTTTAGAAAAAAGTATAGTTTCTGATAACGAAGTATTAAAAAAAAAAAACAATATTCCTTTTTCGTACAATTCTACAGACGAATCAAGCACTTCTCAATCAGGAACCCCTTCTACATTAGAAGCCACCACTACAGAGACAGATAAGATAGTTGAACCAACAACTCAAGAGATAAACTCAAACACTGTAGACTCTGAATCACAAACTCAAGAAATAAATACACAAACAATAGAAGTTGAAGAAACTAAACTTGTAGACGAAACTATTGAAGAAACTGTTGTAGAAGAAACTGTAGACCTAAATTTAACAGAAACAGGATTTAGAACTAATAAAGAGATTGATAGTGATATAGTTAATCAATTTAACGTAAGTGATAGTGGAGAAATATTAAAAAATGATAAATCTATAACAGGAGAGGTTCCTGGTACAATGGGTAGTTCTAACGTAACAGGAGTTAGAGTTGAAGGAAATAAGATAATTGCAGATGTTAAAGCTCCATTTGGAATGGGGGGACCTCAAGATTTAGGAGAATTTAAAATAGGAGAAAACGGAGAATATACTTGGGAGGGAGGAACAAATTACGAGAGATTACCTGAACAAGAGAAAATTGAAATGGACTTTTTTATAAGTGCTATAGAGTCAGATTCGGTATTTGCTCAGGAATTATTAGGAGCTGTGGAAAATAATACTGCGTATAATACTAGTGATTATGGGTATACAAAACAAGACGTTACAGAAGAGGTTGTTGAGGAAGAGGTTGTTGAAGAAGAGGTTACCACTGAAGTTACGGAAGAGGTTGTAAACCAGATTACAGGAGAGGTTACCACTGAAGTTACAGAAGTTCCAAATCAAGATGTAGCAGATATGAATACTTTTCATAAAGGCAAGGGTACTGAAGGTTTAGAACAAGCTTTTGATGATTACCCTACACTTGCATTATATGATTTATATCAAGTTCCAATTAATTTAAAAGTTGATAAACAAGAAAAATTATATGATTTAAAAGATGAGGAGACTATTAATATACCAGGTACTACAGCTATAGCACAACCAATCGTTTTTGAACCTATAATTGCACCAGAGATTAATACAGTTGATGTTAATGTCAATGATATATTAATGAACCACAATAACAATATTAATGGTGAAAATGCAGTTGATTGGGTACCTACTAATGAGAGGGATTATGGTCAGGAAGAATTGTTCGGTACTCATGTTTTGAATCAAAGAGCATATGGTATGGGGTTAGACAATAAAACTATAAACTATGAATTTGACGAAGATGGCAATAATGTTATATATATAGCGGGTCAAAAAGAAGATGGTAGTATAGATTATGAAAACAGAACTATTCTTTCTTCATTTAAAGAAGGAGAAGGAGAAGGGTCTCTAATGTATTCTGTAGAAAGTTTATTTGATGATGAGGATAAACAAAATATATATAAAGGTATTGCATATCAAATGCATTTACAAGGACAAGAATTAACACCTGGAGCTATTGGTTATTTAGTAGACTCACAATATAACCAATATAAAGCTTTAGTTAATACTCATTATACTAATTTATACTCACAAATAAACAAGAAGGCTTTAAACTATGAAGAAGAATTTACTTTTGAAGATTATAAGGAGTTTTTACCAGAAGCTAAAACTAATTTAATAAAAGATTTAATAAGTAAAAATATTTTTCTTCCTGGAGTTATACATGGTAATGATTTTGAAAAAATGGTTTATGATAAAATTTACCAAGAAAGAACAAATCGATATGTAGACAAGGTTATGGTAGATGTTCAAGAGTTAGTAGATGACCCAGAGAACTATAAAGGTGTGTTTTTCCCAAATATAGATGATGATGATTATAATGTAGGCTCAGTTGGAACCACTGGACCTTTCGTTCTTTATCAAACTAGAGCGGAAGATATAGATATATTTAGACAAGCTATTGAGTTAGAATTAGACAAGGATAAATATGACTGGATGGGTAAGTCAGATAAAGATGCGATGGGGGGTATGTTGACGAGAAAATGGAAAATGACTCATTCAGATTTTAGCGCAATACATAGTAAAAATGAAGATTTAGAAATTGAAAAATTTAACGAAAAAATAGAAACAAGTGAAATTGAAAGTGAATTAGAAGAAAATGAAAATGTTGGAGAAGTTGAACCAAAAATTACTTTTATTAAACCTGGAGAAGTAGAGGAAGTTGTAGGTGCAGAAGTGGCAGAGTTAATAAAAAACGGAATGTCTATAACCGATGTAGATATTTATGTAAACGAAAAATATGGTTTAAATTATGATAACGAAACAAGTTCATTGAAATTTTCTCCTAAATATATAAAAGCTCATGGTCAAATTTATAAAGAAATAAACAAACATACATTTGATGAGTTTAATGAACTTCATCCTGAAATGAATAATAAACATTTAGGATTAGAAGCTTGGGAAGGAACTGTAGGGGGAATGATATTTGGTTATGACAATCCAGATTATGATGTAAAATACGATTGGCATGAGGAAAATATAATTATACCTGTATTAAGTATTGTGGGAGACCCATTTACATATATAACAGGTGGAGTTGGTGGGTTCGCAGGTAAAAGTATGGTTGGAATGGCTAGAACTAGACATTTACAACATATGAAAACAAGTATTCAGATGCTTGTTAATACAGGAAAATATACTGTTCAAGAAGCTAATATTCTTGTAAAAGCAAATAACGCTAGATTATACAATAGGATTATTAAAAGTGAAGGTATAGTAACTAGTGGTTTAGGATTAGGTCTATACACTACAACTGCCGAAATAGCTATGCATAGTACAGAGAATTTTGATGACATGTATGTTGGTGAAGTTATTAAAAATGGATTAGTCAATACAGCATTAGGTGGTGGTATAGGACACATTACTGGATTATCATCAAGGATGAAGACAAAGATAGATAGATTATTTGGGAAAAATAACAACCAATTTAAAACCACTTTTAATGATGGATTAAAATTAGAGTTAAATGTTCCTAATAAAATAAGTACATTAAACAATATGGGTGCATGGACTGGGAAAAGAGTTACGGAAACAGTTGCTCTTGGACTTGAGTCTGGATTATTTATGTCTGCTCATTATGACAAAACAAAAAGTTTATTAGAAAATTATAGAGACAATGTAGTTTTTCTGTTTAGTTTAAAAACAGCTATGTCTACGATGAAATTAGGTGCAAAACCTGATGGCAGTAAAATGAAATATAAAGAAGATTTTAAAGTTAACAATGAAACCTTAGACCATATTAATAGACAGTTTAATGGAACACAAAAATTTAAAAACTCAGGAGAATTATATGATTATTTAGATAAAGAAATGAAAGGTTCTTTAACAAATAATAAAAAGGGTGAGTTAGATATGAATAAAATTACTGAATTGCAATCTATATTATCATCATTACCTTTAGATGTTCAGTATAAATATTTAGATTCTAGGAATTTTTCTGTTGATATGGAATTACCAGATTTAATTCCAATGCATATGGAGTCAGTAACGATAGAAGGAAAAGAAAGTATAGTTTATTCAAATCATAGAGGTGAGGTTATAGAAGTTAGAAACGCTAAAGACATAGCGGAAATATCTAGTGGAGAAATGACAACGAGCCAATATATGGATAAAGTATTTGAAACTTCCTCTAGACGAATTTCTGAGCATGGGATTAAAGAAGATAAATATGCTGAAGATTTATATAAGAAATTAAAATCTCATAACGTAACTCCAGACGAATATAAACAATGGTTTAATGGAACTATGGGTAAGGGTCAGAAATATGAAAATATAGAGCTTTCTAAAAAAATATCAAATTTAGTAAATAATCAATTTCAACAAAAATCTTTAGAAACATCAAAGGCATTAGAAAGTTTTAGTAGTGACATTTTAACTCAATCAATTTCTAATTTAAAAGATAGAGGAGTTACATATCCAAATGCTAGAGCTATAGCTAACGAATGTCTATCAGTTCAAAATAAATTTTTTGAAAGAGAACGAGCTGTAAACTCAGAAAACTCAAGACTTATAGAACAAGAAATAAACCATATAGAAACATTAGAAAAGAACAAACATATACAAGGATACGAACATACAAATGAAAATGGTGAGATAGTATATACTAATAAACCAACAGGTAAAGCAGGAGAAAGGTCTGTTACTACAAATATAACTGCAGATAATAAAGTTTATATAGGTGAATTGGTAGGAGCGGAATTAACTATTGGAAATAAAAGTAGAGTTATAAACGCATTGAAAGAATCAAATAAGTTAACTCCTGAGTTAGAGAATTTGATAAATGAAACTACTACCCTTAAAGAACTGCAAGAGATTGTAAAAGAAAAAACAAATATAGAAGCTTTAGAATATAAAACATACGACCAGCGTTTAGAGTTCGAAATAAACAAAGAAAACAATTCAACAGTTGTTTTAACTGGTGAAAAAACTACAGTTGAGAGTAGAATGGTTACTTCATTTGATGTATTGACATTTGAAAATTCAGAAGCTTTATTAAAACAGGCAACATCTCCAGCTCATAGACAGATGATAGAAGACGGTTTAATAGCTCTGCAAAAATTATCGGAAAAGGGAGTTGAATCAAAAGTTACAATGCATAATAGTCAAGAATCATTTTTAAAAGTATTAGAAAATGATGGTATGACAGTAGAATCTAATAAATATGCAGCAACAGCATATGTAGATAAAAACGGTAATATGCATTTTAACACAAAAGTAACTAGAGAAAAAACTGATGTTTATCATGAATACCAACATTTAGAGTTAGATGTATTAAAGAATAAATATCCAGAAAAATATAAACAATATATAGAAGAGGTAAATATTTTGTTAGAAAATGAAGGAGCTTTATCTCATATAGTAGCTATTGTAGACGCAAAGGACAACCAAGGTAATAAAATATATACAGTAGAAGAAACGAGTAAAGATGGAGGAGTTTCTACTAATTTAGAAAAAACAATAGAATATAGAGCAGAGGAAGCGTTGATTAGAATATCTGAAGCGGTTCGTAATGGAACAATTGACCCTAAATCTTTAGATGCAATTAAAAACAGTAGTATATTAAATAAAATGAAAATAAAGATTAATGAATCTTTAAATTCTTTAGGAAGTAGTTCAAAACTTAAAACTAGTGTTGAGGTTTTAGAATACATATCAAATCATGTTAAGGACTTTGAATCAACAAAAGTTACTTCCGATAAAACTACATCGTCTAAAACAATAACTGAACAAGATATAGAAAAATCAACTTCTAAAGAATCAGTTTCAATGGAAGAGGTTATTACACCAGATAGCTGGACTCATAGAACCTCTAGTTTAGAAGCTGTACTAGATTTTGTAAATAGTGGAGAAGTAAAAGGTGAAGGTAGAACAATAGAAGGTTTCACTACAGAAGTGGGGAAAAACGAACTTAATCCAGTCAGTCAAAGAGGGGAAGTTAACTTTCAAAAAGGTGGATTATACGGTAAAGAAAGTGGTAAACCTGGTGAGTATATTATAATTACAAAACAATCTCAAGATAACTTTATTCCTAACTCTAGTGGAGTAAATAAGTCTTCATTTGATAAGAGTAGAGATATTGGTATATTGAAACCTGGAGAAGGGAGGAAGATAAAAAACTTTGATATATATAAAGTTAATGAAGATGGAAGTTTATCCAAAATAGATGTTCAAACAATGGAATCCCAAAAAGGAGAAGGTAAACTCAAGGTAACTGAAAAATTTGAAGATATAAAGGATGTTAAGCCAAGTACAATCCTTGAAGAGAACGCTCTATTAATGGGTGGAGATAAGTTGAAGCAAGTTACGATAGAGAAGGGAGGAGAGACATATAGAGTAACAATAAAAGTAGATAAAGATGGAAGAACAATTAATGAAAAAACCGAGAGATTAACAAACGAAAAGGATTGGGTAGAAGAAAGTACTTTTGACCACGAACCTTATTCTAAAGAGTATGACAGGATTAACGCAGTAAATAAAACTGCGGAGCAAAAGTATGAAGATTTAGTAGAATCTAACGAAACATCTGTTAAGGAAAAGGGACAAAATGAAATAAATGAAACTATACCAGAACCATCAAAAGGATATGTTAAACCTGAGGTTATAAATCCTAATCAAATGAAAGATAATATTTATTTTTCTCAATCCTATAAAGGTAGTGATATGAAGACTTACGGAGAATTTCATGAATTACCATCTGGTAAATGGGTAAAAACAGGAAAAGAACATGAAATATATAATCAGTTTGGAGTAGAGGGGAGTGAGTTTATTTTACCTAAAGAGGCTCAAAAATACGGTGATACAAAAGTAGCAGTTGTAAAGTGGGGGAAAGGTGACTGGAGGACAATAGAATATTATGGAGAGGGTAAATACTGGACAGAAATAGGTGAGTCTCGTTCTTTTAAAACTAAAAAGGAAGCTGAGTTTAATATATTAAAGGAATATGGAGAAAGAGTTGAACTTACAGAATCCCAAAAAGGAGAAGGTAAACTCAAAGTAACTGAAAAAGTTTCTAATTTAACAAGTGAAAAAGAGCTTCTGGAAACTGCAGACTTAGAAACTCTAACTTCAACAGAAAGAACTAAAATAGAAAACAGAATAAAAGCAATAGACGCAGAACTAGATGTGTTAAAAGTTAAAGAAACAGTTGTAGAGGAAACAATTGAACCTACAACTAAGAGATTAGAAACATTAGTTGAGGAGTTAGAGACATTAAAATCTGAAGGAGCTTCTCAGGAAGCAATAGACGCTAAGTTTCAAGAGATAAATAGTGCTAGAGTTAAACAAGCTCAAGCGGAATTAGGACCTGAAGTGGGAGAGACAATAGAAGCTAGAGATGCTAGAGAACTATCCGAAATTACTCCACAAGAAGTATTTAACACTAGTAGGGATTTATTAAACAATACAGATTTAAAAGAAACAAAAACTATAAATTCAGAAGGTAAGGAAGAAGTTAAAGGTTATAATGTAGAAACACAAAAACTTATACAAAATTTAAAAGAAGTTAAGTTTAATCCAGAATCTAAAAATGTTGAAGTTTTAACCGCTGAATACAATAATATTGTAAAGAAAATTAGTGATGGTACAGCAACTCCAAAAGAAATTAATGACTCTTTTATTAAGATTAATAATTTAGAAAAAGGAGAAGTAATAGTAACTAATTTAACTTCTAGTTTAGAAAAACACGGTGGAGCTATAAGAGGATTGAGTGGATTAACAAGTGGTAATACTAATTTACAAGGGACAGTAATTGGAGGAACAGGTAAAATTGGAGGTATAGAAATAAAAACTAAAGAAATGTTAGATAGAGATTTATCAACTTTAAATCTTAGTATGATAGAAGGGTATCTATACATGGAAAAGGGAGGTGAAATCACAAAAAACATTGTAGGTCCTATACAAGAAGCACATGTTGAATACAATTTAAATGTTAGAAAAAACACGACAGATTGGTTTGAAAACACATCCATGAAAAATCCAATTAGGAGGAAAAAAACTATGACTAAAATGGGGTTACTTTTAAGTCAGAGAGAAAGGAATAGTATTGATGGTAAAAACGTATGGTTAGAAATTTTAGAAGGAAAAGATGCTGGAGGAAATTATGATAGAGGTTATAGTAAAAAAGAAAAAACTAGAATACAGAAAGAGTACGACAAGTTACCAAAACTAGAAGATGGTAGTATAGATATGGTTAAAGCTTTTGAAAGTTTGTCTGTTACAGAAAGAAAAATCTTAGAGACATATGAAAATATGACTAGTGAGTTAAGAGAAAAACAGAAAATTGTCAATGAAATAAATGGTAAGGATTTTGTAGATATAGAAAATTATTTCCCACATTTAAGTAAAATTAAATTTGAAAAGGGTCAAGAAGTGACAACGAAGTCATCTAATAAAGAATTTTTAGACGAATTGTATGATGGAGAGCTAAACACAAAAATAAAGTCTGATAGGGGTATTGAACGAACAGCTGAGGGTGTTCTTCCAATGGAGTTTAATTTAGATAAAGTAATGATTAATCTAATTGGGGAGACGAGTCGTGACCATGCTTACTCTGGTACATTAAAAGAGGTAAATAGTTTAATTACAAGTATGAAGGGCGGAGAAAATGCAGACGTAAATCTGGTACTTAATGCTATTCAAAAAAGATATAATGATGCAGTGAAATTACAATTACATACAAATAATGGTTTTATTTCAAAAGTTGGTAAGCCTCTTTTTAATGTAAACTACGCTACACAACTTATTAGTGTTAGAAGACTGTTCTTTGTAGAGACTCTGTCTGAATCACTAAGAATGGCAACAACTAGACCTATGGAACAGTATCCAGAGTTCTTTAAACAATTTGGAGAGGGTTCTAATAGAAGATTAAAAAATATGTTAGGAGGAGATAATGCTAATATACCTTTCACTATAATGGAAAGGACTGGCTCTACAGGTCTAATGAAAGCGAATAAAATTGGTATGGAGTATCAACAGGCTGGGAGATTAAACACTATGGATAAAGCTAATAATTATCTTTTAGGAATGATTGATAGGAGTCAAATTAATTTAGTTTGGATGCCTGCTTTTAAAGCTGAATTTAAGAAGTCAGGAAAAGAGTTTAATATGAAAGAGTACGAAGTAAATCCAGACGCTTATTTTGAGGCAAACGCAAGAATATTTAAAGAGTCTTCTAGAATAGCAGATAGAGAATTAGGTAAGTGGAAAAATGAATCTACTATAGGTGGTAAAAGAACAAACATTGACATATTAGGATTAACAACATTAGAGACTTCTAGTGAATGGGCTCCTATAATGACATACATGAGTAACTTTGGAGCTCAAGAGGTAGCTATGATGCAAAAAGGATTAAAAGACTTAGTGAGAGGTGATAACGCAGAAACTAGAGCTCAGTCAGTTAGGGAGGTATTAGGGGTGTTTAGTTCTGGTGTAGTGTATGGAATAGCATCTGGAGTGGGTTATGGGTTCCAACAATATTACACTGAAAGAAAATTGTTAGAAAATCAATTAGGAGATGTTGGAGATTATGACCAAAAAGAAATTAGAAGAAAAATCTCTACTTTAGACGCTAAATGGGAACAAGAATATAGTGATATGACTAATCCAGAAAGCATTAAAAAAGAAATGATTACTAATGGTATGTTTTTAGCTACTTCTAAATATAGTCAAGCTGTAAAAGTTGTATTGGGGTCTTCATTAGGAGTTATGGACAAAATAACTTCTAGTGAACAATTTCAGGTATTAGGAGGTAATCAAGCTGTAAGTTTAGATTGGTTAGAATATTCTAAAGAGTTATTTTCAGATGCAACATATAGTAAAATACCTAAGGACCCTGAAGATATACTTATGAACATGTTACCTCAAATAGAGATGGCTTGGGATGTATTTAATGAAGAGGCTCCTCAAGCGGTATTAGATTATATTTCTAGAGGTGAGTATTTAGCAGATTTTGAAGAAGAGTATAAAGAAGATATTAATATGTATAATTTCTTATCAACATCCTTAAAAGTTGCTTTATTCTCAGTTGGTAAAGCATTACCTTTCCAAAAAGATATAGACCAAACTTTAAAAAGTATGTATAATTTTTATGGTGTTAATATTCAGGAAAACAGAAAGTTAATTAATACTATTAAAAATACAAGTGGTGGTCAGACTCAGGAGTATACAGGAGGACCTGATGTTTATACAGGAGGACCTGATGTTTATACAGGAGGACCTGAACAATCAACAGCTGGAGATTTGCCTGTAATTAGGGAGGATGAAGGAGGTAAAACTACTACAGAAAAAAATAAAAAAACAAAAATAAATGAGTATGGTGAGCGGGGTACTCACTCATTAACCGATAAAGAGTTTAACGCTAAGTATGGAGAAAACTTTAGATGGTGGAATTATAGTGGTGATGAATTAAAAGAAAAATATTCTCAAGAAGATTGTAAGGAGTTTTTACCATACAAAGAATATAATAAATTATTTCCTGAAGATGCCTATTAAAAGTAACAATAAAATTATTAACATCAAATCGTTAGAAAGTTAGAATAAAATTCACTATATTTGTATAATATAAAAACTAAAAAAAAATGGCAGATAAACATGACGAATTATCTTTAGGAATGGGTAAGCAGTGCTTACTAAAAGCTAGTGATGTTCTTGTAAAAAGAAAAGGTTATTACATATGTGCAATAACAGACACTGTATTAGCATCAGTAACTGTGGTTACAGAATCGGCTGGAACAGGTGAGACTATAACAGGGACTCTAAATGGAGTAACTATATCAGCTGGTTCCGCTTTCCCTATTACTATTACAGACCTTACGGTTACTTCAGGTACCTGTTTAGTTTATGTTAGAGAGTAATGAAGTTAGGATTAGGTCTAAATATAAAAACTTTAGTAGGTACAACTTTTGCTGGGATAGATAGTTTATCTAGTTTGAGTTTGTGGCTAAAATTTAACACTGGGCAGAGGACAGCAGATTTAAATAGAGATGGAGAAGATGATATTGAGTGGAGTGACCAATCTAGCAATGACAATGATGCTACTAATACAAATGAGGAAACACAAGGGTCGTTTAATGCAGGTAGTTGGCAGAGTGCTGACAATCAAGACTTTTTAAATTTAAGTAGTAATATAACACTTACAGACGACTTTACTATTTTTATAGTAACTGTATTTGAAGGTACAAATGATACTTTTATAGGAAGTAGTACAGGTGACTTTATGAGGTTCGGTCACGGTAATGTTGCTACTACATACAAAAGTAAGTTTAGCGGGGGGTTAACTCAAGTATCAATGACAGCGCCTACTAATGTTAAAGCTCTTTACAAGATAGAAAGGAACGCTTCAGATAAATTAGAAATAACTCAAAATTCTACCTCTACACTTCTAACGAATACCTCTTGCCATGCTAATGACTTCGTATTTAATAAGTTACCAGCAGGTAGTTTCGGACTATCTAACGACGCTTTGTCAGAATTGGTGATATTTGATAGAATACTAACATCTTCAGAAGTAGCATCAGTAGAAGCAGATATTTTAACTAGAAATTCTTTAACTGCAGATTAATAAATAATAAAGAAATGGTATATAAAAAAAATAATTGGGAATTAGAATTAAGTTTTAATAAATGTAAC
>TARA_R110002049_G_scaffold35730_3_pt1 | contig 16443 bp, 18 predicted proteins | sample TARA_R110002049 | Tara Oceans TARA_R110002049 (sample SAMEA4396941) | marine metagenome | biome: Polar Biome; feature: [SRF] surface water layer (ENVO:00010504); material: water (ENVO:00002006), including particulate matter (ENVO:01000060) such as... | depth 5 m | reverse complement strand
ATCCAGACGGTTGTGGGTGCCCTCCGTGCGGTTGCCCGCGCTGTCCACGGGGACTGGTAGCAGGCGCCCCAGAAGCCCCTGGGCGGCGGCGCGCTGAGCGGCACCGAGGGTGGCGCGGACCTCAAGCCAGGGATTGCCCCCCAACTGATTGTAGGCACTGACGACCAGATCCGGGTTGTAGTGTCCCACCTTGAGTGAGGAGTTGACGGTGCAACTTAAAAGATCGCATTCCAGCCAGAAACACAGGCCCACCGGGCGCCACTGCATACACGCGAATGCCGCATTGCTGGTCTGCGCCACGATCCCGGCGGTGGAGAGGGACGCCGCCTGGCTAGCCTGCGTCCAGTGCAGGGTCAGCAGGAGTGTGGCGAGCAGGATAGTAGCCTTCACAACTCGGCCTCCCCTCGCCAGCGCCGATACCGTCGCACGGCCTCCGTGGGGTCGATCAGTCCGTAAAAGACCGCCTCGCCATTGATCACCATCGCCGGGTAGCGGGTCAGTCCGTAGCGTTGGGCGGCCAACAACCCCGTGGCGGTCGCGCGCAGGTCCGCCTGCTGGCGTTCGGTCAGCGCAGCGAGCCGTGTTGCTGCCATCGCCTTCGCCGCCGTCTGTTGGGGGGGCAGCTGGTGGGACAGGATGGCGTTCAGGCGCGCGAGACCGTCCAGGTCATGGACGGTCAGCTGGATGTCCTCGCCCGTTGCGTTGTGATGCGCGGGAGGCGGATGCGCGGCGGTGGTGAACAGCTCCACCTGATAGCGCGGGTCCGCGATACTGAATTGGCAGGTCAGGAGGACTGGAAGCAATGCCAGCCGTGCCAACGGCCCGACGATCGGCCTGCGCCAGAAGTGACTACCGGATTGGCTTGGCGCAGGGTCATTCAGCCTAGCCAACACGGCGGACCTCCAGCCGTTCGGCCACGATGTGGGCGGCTTCCAGTTCGGAGCAGCCCTGTTCGCGCATGATCTGGGCCCGTTCGGCTTTCTCGTGTTTTTCAGTCATGGCGAGTGCCAGGGACAGGGGTGGGGGGACGTTCCTGAATAGTCCCTCCAGCTGGTCCGACAGGACCACGCCTTCAACATACTTGCCCGGTTCCTTGCGGGCTGACAGCAGCAGGCTGCGCTGTTCGGCGGTGAGATCCCGAAAGCGGGCGATGTGTTCCACCTCTTCCTTGGGCATCACCAGGCACAGCCACCATTCCATCATGTTGAGCATGCGCCGGGAGGCGTCGGGGAAATCCTCCAGATTCTGGGTGGCGATCCAGAACCAGGCCCCGAGCTTGCGCCACATCTTGGTGATTTTGACCACGTAGCGGGCCAGCAGCGGGTTGGTCGTGATGATGTGGCCTTCGTCCGTCACCACCAGGGTCGGGCGGCCGTCGCTCTGGTGACGCTCCACCAGCTGGTTGATGTGGCTCATCATCGCCGTGTAGGCGACCGTCAGCTGGTCCTCATAGCCTTCCCGGGCCAGTACCCCCATCTCCACCAGCGTGACATCCACCTCGGGCCAGGGGGAGCCGGGCCGGTCGAAGAAGTCGCCGGCGAGCCCCGAGCAGAACAGCGCCATGCCGTCGGCCATTTCCGTCGCGCGGTGACGGCGGTGATCCGGCAGGGTCGGCTCCTGACCTTGGGCGTTCAGCGCTGCGACCACATCGCGGGTCAGCACCTGGTCCCCGCCGCGCCGGGAGACGGTTTTCGCGGCCAGCAGGATCGCGTTGCGGACCAGCAGCCGGTCGGCCCGGGTCATGCGGGCATCCTCGCGCTCGTCACCCCCGGTGATCATGATCCGCGCGGCAATTTCCATTTCCCCTAAAATATCGCGGCCGGGGCTGTCGCTGCCCTCCTCCTCGTCCTCGCTTTCAGGGATCGCCTCGGGGTCGGTGACGAACCGGATCCGGCGCTCCCGGTCCAGCAGGGTCAGGGCATCGGCAAAGGGCGGCAGGCTGACATCGGAGCCGGGGTTCAGGGTCACCTGATTCACACTGATGCCGTGGCTTTTAAAATGCTGCCCCAGCAGGGTGAAAGACCCGCCAGCCTCAATAATGAAAATCCGAGGCCGGTGAATGGCCATCATCTGCTGCAGCAGGTAGACCAGCAACGCAGACTTGCCCGCCCCGGTGGGCCCCAGTATGAGCATGTGGGCATTTTTCTTGCGATCGTCCGGGTGCAGGGGATCAAACACCAGCGGCTCCGCCCCGCGATTGAAGAACACCAGCCCGGGATGGCCAGTGCCGCGGGAGCGTCCGTAAACCGGCAACAGGTTGGCGATGTGCCGGGAAAACACCAGCCGCGAGCGGCGGCTTTTACGGTCAAAGGCCGGGTCGTAGGCCATGGGCAGGTTGCGCAGGTAGCTGTCCAGCCCCAGCAGATCCCCCTCGCGGCCTATCGGCTGCAGGCCGTTGGCCAGCAGCAGGGCGTGTAGCTGGTTGACCCGCTCCCGCAGATTGTCAGGTGAATCCCCGCGCACGTAGAACGCCATGCCCAGCGGATAGAGCTTGTTGCCTGCGGCCATCTCCCGCTCCACGCGAGTGGCATCCTCCCGTGTCAGTGCCGCTTCGGCGGAATCCCCCACCGCGGCCCGCTTGACCAGCGCCACGTGATTGCGGGTGACGTCCTGGGGTTTGGCAGTCAGCGTCAGCACCATCACCGTGTGTTCGGGCAGCCGGTCGAAGACGGAAAACAGATGATCCGCGGCGGAGCGCTCCGCCGTCATATGACCGATCTCCGGTGCCCGACGCAGGCCCTGGATGCTGATCACGGTATGAGGCAGGCCATCGAACCACCAGGTGGCGGACGTCGCGTCTGAGTACGGCAGGGACAGGGTCAGGGTTTCGGCAAAGTCATGGCCGTAGGGCAGTTCGGCGTCGGAAGGCGCACTGTCGAGACTCCGCAGCAGCGCGCCGGTAGCATCGGTAGATCCCTCGCCGGGGTTGAACCAGGGCAGCAGCCAGCGGTACAGGTCGATGCCGGAAGACCGCCGGGTACGGATACCGGCCGCGGCCAGTGCGGCGGTGAGCTGGGTGGCCACCTGATTGAGTTCCGCCTCGGCCTCATAGGGGTTGTTTGGGCGGTGGCGCGCGGTCTGACGGCGGTACAGCACCGCCCGCACCCGCCGGATCTGGCCCCGCCAGGGGCTGCCGGTGAGTGCGGTATCGACAAACAGCCCGCCCGGCGCACAGAGACGGGCGCAATGCTTCTGCATCAGTGTTTGATAGAACCGTGAGTAGACCTGCTGGCGGACGGACGGCCCCGGGTAGTGTTTCAGTGACTGAAACAGACTGTCGAGGCTGGGCTCATCCTGAACGTAGAGCTGCAACACCCAGGGGCCATCGTCGCGTTCCGGCAGTGCTTCGCTGAGTGCGGTCTGGATGGCATCGCGCAGGGCCACCATGAACGGACCGGTGCGCGCCTCCGTACCGACCGGGGTCAGGTCGAACAGGGCGCCGACGCTGACCCCGTCTTCCAGTAAAAAACACTGGCTGTCCGGCAGGTACTCCACCCAGGGTAAAAAGGGCGTGAAGGACGGGGGGCGCTCATAGAGCGCCTGCACGTCCCGGTGGGTCAGTGGTGCCGGTGCCCTCGGGCGCGATGGCCCTCCCGGGTTCGACCCTGCGTGCTGAGCGGGTATTCCCTGGCGGGCAGAGAAACCGCTCATGGGGCATCCACCGCGCGCTCACCCGGCAGGGCGTATTCCGGCCGTTCGTACAGGGGGAACACGGTGGAATAGCCCGGCACCGGAACCCGATGAACACCCGCCAGGTGCGGAAAGATGTAGATCACCAGCGTCGGGTTGGGCACGCGCATAAAGCGGGTGTTAAGGTCTTGGTAGTCAGCCCGGGCGGCGGGCCCGAGGTCGGCGACATGGTGTCCCGCCGGGCGTAGAGGCGCTGCAAGTTGGCGATGCCGCGGTGCGTCACCTTGTTTAGTGTGCACATGGGCGTCATAGATCTCGCGCATGGTGGGTCCATCCTGGGGCAGGATGGTCTCCTTGCTGCCGGCACAGCCGGTCAGCAGCAGGCTAATCGAGAGTGTGCGGAGCATGACTGGACGATAGGGATGCATGGCTCAGTTTCCTGCCCTGGGGCTCAAAGTCGATGGGAATGGCTCGATCCACATGGATCGCCACGGCAATACCGGCGGGGACAAACACCGCGTCAAAACTCTGGGACTGGCGTTCGAGCAGCCACTGCGCCAGCTCGTCGCTGCCACCGGCAATGGTTTTACCCAGTACATAGGCGCCGACATCCCCGGTGACGCCGCCGGTGATGCCACCGGCACTGGTGATCACCGAGGTGCTTTCGGCGGCGGCGGCCGCATCGGCCGCAGCCTGTACCGCCTGCACGCCGATGCGTTGGGCCAGAAAGGCGCTGGCGTTGCTTTTACGGGTACCGCTGATGCAGGGAATGCCCTGGGCATCGGAAATCCAGCCCAGGGGTTCATCACGGCCACCCTGCCCCTGCCCGTCATCACTGGCCACGGTGCGGATGGTGCCGTCGTCAAAGACAAAGGTCACCGACTCTAGACGCCCAGACACACAGGACAGGGTCCAGTCACCGACGGCGGTGCCACTCCAGATCATGCCCTGCACGCCGGGGACCGTGAGCCCGTTGGCGGCCAGGTTGTCGGCACCGGTGATGATCTTGAAGGGCATGGGATCCTGCACCTGGCCGCGCAGGGGGATGCGGCCCACCAGGGCGGTCATGACGGTCGATCCCATCAGGGTGGCATTGCGCGGCACGGTGTATACCGGCCTGTCCTGCTGCGCCTCGACCCGCTCCCGCGTGTCCGTGACCAGTTGACCGCCAAGTCGACGGGCATCCCCCAGGTAACCACTCGCTGCCTGGCGCGCCCCGGCCAGCCCCCCGGAGGCTGCCGGATCCGTTTCGGCATCCAGCGGCGCGATCCAGACCAGGGCCGATGCGTCCGCCGGGCTGTTCCCAGGGCCTTCCCAACCTTCCAGCCCCAGACCGACCGGCATGGCCTGATCCGGCTGTGCGCTCTGCACTTCGTTGAGCGAGGCCGCCAGAGAATCGACGCGCTGGGTGAGTGATTGTAAAACTCCCGAATCCCGGCGGGCCTGATTGTCCTTGTCCTGCTCCAGGCTTCGTAGCTCGCGGCGCAGCCGGGTGGCCACGTTCTCCTCGATCTGGCTGCGGTTGTTGATCAGGGTCTGGTTCTCCCTGCGCAACGCAGCATTGTCCTGGCGCAGGGCGGTCACGGCGGTGGTCATCGCCGCCACATTGGCGGTCAGGGTTTTTATCGTGTCCGCCGGAGTATCGGCATCCGGGTCGGGCGCTGTCGGCACCCCGGTCAGCAGCAGCTCGTTCTCGCCTTCAGCCGAACAGGTTTTTAGGGTCACACCTAGCAACACCAGCAGCACCAGGGTGGCGAGCAGGGGCAGGAGACGGTTGGAGACGGCGTGGGACATGGGCAGGCTCCCCCCCTTAAAAAACGCGGCTGAAGGGGCGGTCGGAGATCAGGTAGACCACGGTGTGGTCGGCCTCATCGCCCGCGGGCAGCAGCCGGTGGTGCTGGAAGGTGGCGGCGAGCCACGCACCGCGCAATGCCTCTGCCTGCAGCTCCTGTGCCTCGGAACCGGTATTGCTGAGCTGTACCGCGGTCACAAACCGGTATCCGCTACGCCAGCTGGCCAGGGGCGTTGAGACAATGGCGCCGCCGCGTACCAGCGGCACCGGTTTCTCGGGCACCGGCACTCGGACCACGCCCGGTAAGGGCGTCTGCAGGCGCTGGGGGGCATACAGCTGCTGGGCGGCGAAGCGGGTCAGGCTGACATAGCCGTGGGTCGTGGGACCGGTGGAGCGCTCGTCATGCGCTGCAGGGGCCGGTTGACGTGGCAGGCTGATTTCCATCGGCGCGGTACTGCCGCCTTCCGGGGAGGCAGCGACATCCAGGAGATAGACCTGACCCTCGTTCAGCGACCGCACCAGGATCCGTGTCGGCGAAAAGGCCTGCTGGGCCATCCAGTACACGGTACCGCCACTGCTCTGGATGCGCAGCCGACCCTGCAGGGCGCCCGGAATCCCCACGCTCACCGGGCCGGGGAAGTGGACCATGCGCTCCTGGCCAACGCCGAGCTCAAGCGCAATCGGGGATTTACGCCAGACGATCCGCTCGGTGGGGTCCAGTGCGGCGGATGCTGTGGTGCTGAACAGCAGCAGTCCACACAGCGAGATAATGACAGTGAGGAAAACCGTGCGGGACGCGGAGGATCCTGGAACACTATTGGTTTGCATGGGCGGGTTCCTCCCCTAATAGATCGGCGTCGGTGAGGCGGCGGGGGCCGTCGGCCCCAAAGCCATCCAGGGCCAGTCCCCAGGGATTGGCTTCCGGGTCGACGGCGTAGCGCACGACCCGCAGGGGGTAGCGGATCCGGGTACGCTTGACGGTCATGCCCTTAACCGACTCCAGCAGTTCGAGATCCAACCAGACCTGCCAGGTCTGGCTATCGAGAATGTCGACCCGGTTCTCCGCATAACCGAGACCAGGGATGCCCTGTAGCGCACGCACCCGGTAGGCAAGCTCCCCCCGGCGGCCCTTCTCGTCCAGATTGGCCAGCAGTTCGGCGCGGTAACGAGGTGTGACGTAGGGGGCGATCCGAAAAATGGCGCGACCGTAATCCCGGCTGCCATCCTCGGGCCAGCGGTTGAGCTGCTGAAACAGGTAGAACGCGAAGGCGTAGACCGAGGCGGCGGGTACTTCGGTGTGGTACTGCACGGCCCCGGAGCGCAGGTCCGGCGGGATGTGCACCGTGAGATGCTCGGGCGCACGGCTCCAGCCGTAGCAGAGCGCGGCAATCACCACCATCTGCAGACCGATGATCAGCCACAGGGAGCGCAGGTGGGCCTGGACATTATCGATGGCGAAGCGGTAGCGTGACATGCCCTCTCCTGCCGATATCCCAGGTGCCACTGCGGCTGATGAACGGTGCGCGTTTAAGGCCTTTATGATCCAGCCACAGCGCGCAGCGCTGCTGGTAGTACCCATCAGGCCGGTTGCGTTTGAGGAGCTGAAAAAGACTGGCGGTCCCGAGCACCGTGGCAACGATGCCGATCCCCGCAAAACCAAAGCCCATGGTCACCGCCCCACCCAGCCAGGCCAGCAACAGGCTGAGTGGCAGCCAGACCGCGGCAGCCAGGGCGACGATGACACCCAGCTCGCTGGCGGAGCAGCCCCGAAAAATGACCGGCTCCGCATTGAGCCGGTCCGCGAGGACGTCCTGGCTTTCCAGGGGTGCCACTCAGATCACACCGGCCGCTTCGGTAAGCAGGTAGCTGGCGAAGATCAGCACGATGGCACCGACAATCCCCAGCACGCCGACCTCGGCCCATTCTGCCTTGCCCTGGCGGGCCTCATTGAATTTGGCGAAGGCGAGGTAGGCGACCCAGAGAAAGCCGAGGACGGCAATCGCCAGGCCAAGGACCAGCCCGCCGTCCTTGATATAGCCTTCGATCAGGCCGATCCAGTCACCCGCCGCTGGCGCGGTGCTGGGTGCCACCGGCGTCGGTAACACCGCCCAGGCAGACGGATGGGACATCCAGGCGGCCATCGCGAGGACGGCAAAACGTGAAGGGTAACGGGGTGTTGTCATGGTGCGTTCTCCGAATGGGCGCAACAGTGCGCGGATACAGTGTTCAGTCGTGGGAAAAGAATGAGAGTGGAAGGACACCGCAGGCTCAGCGCAGGTAGAAGCCGAGGACCAGCAACACAATGCTCGCTCGCACGGTTGCCCAGAGCAGGTCGAACAGACTGGCCTGGCCGTCCTGCCAGGCCCGAAAGCTGCCTACGGTGATCCAGATCACCCAGACAAACGCGAGGATCAGCACCACGCTGGCAATGGCAAGCAGCAGCGCTGCCGGTGTCGCGCCGGATCCGGCCTCGAAGGCCGCTGTCTGTGCCGGTGTCATCAATCACTGCCGGTAGTCACCGCGCAGCGGCGGCACAGGGCGCGGCGTATTGCGCGGGGCATCGAGGTGCGCCTGGATACCCGCGCGCACCCGATCCAGATCCTGGCGCAGCCAGTCGTACTGAAAATGGATGCGGGCGTCGGGATCTGCCTCTGCCTCGCTGCGAGCAATCAGGGGTTCAAGGAGCCTGATCTCGTGGAGAAGACGGGCGAGCATGGCGCGCTCCGCGTCGGCATCAGCCAGCGAGCCCGGTGCAATGATTGTCAGGGCCAGCAGTGTGGCCGTGACGAGTCTGTGGCTTGTCATGAGCATGTGTTCCCGCACCGTGTTGTGTGGGGAGATCGTGACCAAGCGCGGTTCACGTCGCCATCAACAACCCGGTCAAGGGGTGACTGGGTTACTTGTGGAAGGACTTCGAGTTTGTGGTCTTCAGGAAATTATGTGGACTAAACGGTGGCATACGTGCGCGAGATCACCCTGAAAATACGAATAAAACTGGATACGCTCTAGTGTAATAACGTAGCCCCGGGCTGATCTTCGATGTAAGGTAATGTGCAGCCTAGTGCCTACTTTGTCCTATCAGCTGTCCTTCAGCCTGTGATGCGGTTACCGGCTGCTACCAACCTGGAGCTGCCGTTTAAAAAAGGCAGAAACCCGCTGGCCCCATCTGCACCAAGCCAGACATTTTCATGCGAGAATTCCCATCTCAAAAGGGGAAGAAAAGATGCATTCTGACGAAATAGCCGAGCTCAACGCCAAGCGGATATGCACTGAGTGCATCGGCGAAGAGTGCCTGTCCAACCACGTGGCTGCCACTGGGGTGGCGGCAAAATGCGATTATTGTAGCCAGACGGCGACCACCTGGAGGCTAGAGCAACTGGCAGAGAGTATCGAGACTGCCTTTGATCATCACTACATCCGAACAGCAGACCAGCCGGACTCATGGCAAGAGCGCATGTTGGCTGACCGGGAATCCCACTATGAATGGTTCCGCGAGGGGCAGCCGACAGTCGAAGCATTTCAGGAAGCAGCAGTAATCGAGTTGGAGGTGGCGGAGAATGTACAGTCTATCCTCGACGACAAATACGCCTGCTACGATCCTTCCGATATGGATGGCGAGACCGAATTTTCAGCGGGGTGTCACTACGAAGAGAAGGGTGCCACCGACGAAGCATGGCAAGCAGACTGGCGGAATTTTGAGAAGTCCATCCAGAGAGAGGCTCGATTCTTCAGTCGAAGTGCTGCTGCCCACCTGACCCAGGTATTCGGGCACATCGACTCTCTCAAGACGATCACAAATCAGCCACTGGTAGTCGACGCAGGGCCGCAGTGTGTCCTGAATCATCTCTTTCGTGCTCGTGTCTTCCAGTCAGAAGATCCGCTTCTGAAAGCTCTCTGCCGACCAGACCAGGAACTCGGACCTCCACCGGCGCGTCATGCCGCGGCCGGTCGGATGAACGCCCAAGGCATCTCAGTTTTCTATGGAGCGACGAGCTTGCAGTCCGCAATCGCCGAAGTTCGTCCTCCTGTGGGAAGCCGGGTCGCTGTCGCCAGGTTTAATATCCTACGGCCCCTGAGACTGCTCGATCTCACTGCGCTGGAACATGCCTGTGACACCGGTAGCATCTTCGACTCCACCCTAAAAGACCGGCTCGAAAGGGTAGCGTTTTTACGGTCCGTTGGAAAACACATGACCCGTGCAGTCATGCCGGACGATCAAGCCCTAGACTATCTTGCTACTCAGGCAATTTCCGATTTCCTAGCGACAGAAAACGAGCCAGCGCTCGACGGCATTGTTTTTCAGTCGGCGCAGGCAAGAGAGGGGCGCAATGTTGTGCTGTTCCACAAGGCATCAAAAATTGAAGCCATGCCGCTTCCAAACGGTGCCAAGATAAGCGCGTCCTCCGGATACGCTACCGAAGAATGGTATGAGATCGACTACTCGGTAAGTGAGGAAATACCCAAAGTGCTCCCGGCCGATAGCCCGAAGCGCAGGCCTTGGCTGGATGACTTACTGCCATTTGACCCCGCCGACATACAGGGCCTCGAACCGCGCAAAAATACCCTTTGCGTCGACCCTGGCTCAGTAGAAGTCCATTTCGTGGAATGGGTCCAAGTCAACTGCACTCCCTTCCCAGTCACTCGCCACCGATATGAGCGGCCCATGCGCCAAGACGATGACTTCTAGGCCTGCGCGTGGTCGGAGAAGACTTCTCACAGCCACTCCGTACAGGGCATCACACAATGGCATGCCCTCAGAGCGACAGTCCGATTCTCCCATCCTAGCGTTTGCTATAGGTATTTCTTGAAAGAGCTTGCGGTGATCGCAATGCTGATGGCGAATAGCGTAGCAAAGGGCAGGATCACCCAGCTCGGGTGAAGACTGAACGGCAGCGCGAGGTAGATGACCCATGCCGTCACCAGCAACGACAGCGCCGAGCGCTTGGACCAGTGGTAGACAAAGGAGCTCTCGCGCCCTCCTCCCCAACGGCGCAGGTCACGGCGCACCAGCCCGTCCACCAGTGCCGTCACACCAAACAGCAGGAATACGGGTGTAGCGAGAAGTAGAATCGCCAGACGCAGCGCGAATACCTGGGTGATCTGCAGGGCCGCAAGGATGAATTGGGCAAGCGGCTGATACAGCCGGTGCAGCCGCACCCGCAGGCCGCTCTCCTCCACCGCTGGTGGCGTGCCGAGCCAGCCGAGAACATCCACCAGCCGGGTCCATTCAAAGAGCACGACATAAGCCTTGTCTGCCACCGTCTGGGCAAAACGCGCCGGATCGCTACTCACCAGACTGCGACGGAAGTCCATCTGCAGATAGCCCGCCTCCGCGGCCAGCATCTCCCGACTGTGCCGCAGCCCCTGATCCGGCCACCAGAACACCATCCCCAGCCATTCCAGCACAATGGAAAACAGCAGTGCGAACAGCAACCAGTAAACGGCCTGGCTCACGCGGCCGAGCAGGCGTGTCAGGGTGCCCTGCTGTACATTTTGTGCAGGGTGCGCACCGATGCGCTCAGCCATGATTCTGAGTATCGTGTCGGGTCGGACTATCCGTATCGGCTACTGGGTGCCACCAACGCTCTGCGGTTTGGTACCAGTGCTCATTGGTCACATAGCGGCGTTGCATGTCTTCCGCCATGGCCGCCAGGCTCGGCGGCATGGTGGTGTCTGCACGGTCATCCGGAAGCGGCATGCGCAGTTTCCACAGCCTCCCCCCTTCCAGCAGGGCGAAGGCCTGTCCCTTGGGCAGGCGCACCAGATCCGCCGGGGTAAGCATAGGCACTTCCGAGACACTGATGCGATCTTCATTGCGGGATTTGAAATCCACGCCCGAGGTTGGATCGGACGAGTCATCCACGCCCGACACACTCATCAGCGTGAGCACCTCGACCAGGGGCAGTTGGTCAGTCAGCATCTCGGCGGTGGCCAGTTCCTTCACCCGCAGCATGATCAGGGTGTTGAAGTTCCCCGCCACCTGGCCCGCCTTGGCACGATTGCCGATGCGCGCCTCGACATCCGACCAGGTCTGGGTATACGCCGTGACCTGGAACCCCGCACCGCCCGCCTTGTTAAGCAGTGGCACGAACTCATCCCCGATCAGCTCGTTGAACTCATCGGCGTGCAGAGAGATGGTGGGCACGGTGCCTGCCTCCGCGCCCGGGACCCCGTGCTTGTAGATATGCCCCGCCACCGACACGAGGTCGGCGAACATCGCGTTGCCGACCGCACTGGCGACGGTGGTGTCGGTCAGCGCATCCAACCCGACGTAGACGATGCCCTTGCGCTGGATAACGTTCAGCCACTCGAAAATTGGCCGCGGATCCTGTTCGTCGAGATAATCCGGGGAGATCAGCGCCGCGATCGAGCCGGTGGTGAGTTTTTCCATCAGGGGTCCCACGGAGCTCACGATCTTGTCGAAGTAGGTTTTGTCGTACTTGAAGGCTGATACCAGGCCTTCCAGCACCGGATCATAGAGATCCTGCGCCTGCAGGTAGCGCATCAGGGCGATGGCCTGCCGGTCCCGACCGCGCAGCGCCGCCGCGAGGTTGCGCTCACTGATCTTGCTGGCCAGATCGTCCACCGCCTCGGTCCAGTCCTCGGGGCCCTGGGTGGCAAGGTAATGACGGGCGTACTCGATAAAGAGCGGTTCAATGTCATTAATGTAGCGGCGGATCTGCTGATAGTCCGGGCGTCGCTGCAGTGCCACCAGCGCCCGGGCGACGATGTTGACGAAGCGCCAGGCAAATTCCTTGAACGCGGCGGAGTTACCCTCGCTGGGCAGCTGGTTGGCAATACGGGTAGCCACCTCAGTGATGCGGGAGAAGCTGCCGATGGCGTTGTAGCGAGCGGAGATCTCCGGGAAGCCCAGATGGAACAGGTAGAAGGCGTCGGCCCGTCCGGCCCGTTGCGCCTCGGCGTAGATGCGTCGCAGCAGGTCCGCATCACCCTTGGGATCGAACACGATCACCACATCACCCCGGTGGATGTCCTGGCTAACAAGCAGTTCCGCCAGGCGCGTCTTGCCGACCCGGGTGGTCCCCAGCACGAGCACGTGCCCGACCCGCTCACTGAGATCCATCCAGGCATCTTCCTCGTCAGGCTCCACCGCATGGAGGGCCGGCATGCCCCCCACCGGCGGCTGCGGTTTTAGCGGATTCCACCAGCGCGGCTGGCGTAGAGTCCAGGCGAGAGCCTTCAGTCCGGGTGTCGATTCCCACTGCACCTCCGTGCGTCGCGCCCAGCGGTAGAGCGCGCCGGGTTGCACATAGTGCTGGACTTCGGGACGCAGGGTGTCGCGCAGGCGCTGGGTATGGCGCTGGGTCCAACGAAAACCGCGCCCGAGGAACAGCTTGTGCCGGCTGACGGGAATGCGCTCCGCCCGCAGCCGGTAGCCCGGCAGCCGGCGCATGTTCCGCTGGTAACGCAGGACCCGCCAGGCCTGCCGGGTGCGCACTGCGGCCAGCAGGAACAGGGCCCCGGCCGCCAGCGTGGCAACGCCCGGCGGCATCATCAGGGCCCAGGGTGCCAGCAGGGCGACACTGCCCGTCGCCGTCGCCACCAGGGCCGACCAGAGTTCCACCGGAGGCCGCAGGAGCGCCTCGACAGGGCGGACGCTCATTGCTCGATGCCGCGTCTGGAAATCAGGACCGGGATATGGGTCAGCGCCAGGGCTTCAATAAGATCAATGGCGGCGGCAGGCAGGAGTGGCAGGCCCGCGGCAATCGAGGCCATCGTTTCCAGATCGTCCTGCGTCTCAGCCTGGACCAGCAGCCCAACCGCACCCAGCGAGAGTAGAAGAGACCGGTGTTGCCGCAGCCAGGTCTGCGACCGGGGATCGGCGCCGACCAGAAACACCGGGCGGGTGAGCGTATTTTGGTAGAGTTCCGGCGTTGGCCGCGGGGGAACGGGGCCCGGGGTCAGCCCCGGCGATCGAAGCGGCAGCAGCCGGACGGGGTCGGCGGCACCCAGATCATTCATTGCAGGCGGCACCGGGGGCGCGTCTGGAGTTGTCAGCACGCCCAGAAACGGGGCCAGCGGTTGGGTCCGACCGTCGTCATGCAGCACGACCAGCTGCGCCCGGGCGCCCAACGGTACCAGGACCGTCAGGATACCGACGAAATGGAATAACCAATTGCGGCGCATTTCAGGGGTCCTGCGGCAGGGTGCGCCAATGCCGCTGCACGCGCGCCTGGTAGCGCCGCGCCAGGGTCGCATTGTTGGGCGCATGGTAGCAGCCGGCGGCGGACCACCAGTCGGCGCGTTGCTGGTAGCACTGCGCTAAAATACCGGCTCCCACCCTGAGATTGTGGTAGGGATCCAGCGCCCTGCGGATACCGCCCAGCGCCCCATGATGGTAGTGCCAGTGAATCTGCATAAGACCAACATCAACGGCGGTCTCGCCACTGTGCACCGTCGTCGCAAGGACATCCGCCGCGGCGCGGTGAGAGGGGTAATAGCGGCCTTTACCACGAATGTTCAGGGTCCAGGGCCAGGGACGCAGGACACCGGAGGTTGGTACACCGTACCCGCTCTCCGTCAATGCGATGGCGTAGAACAGCGCGGGCGGGATGCCGTGTTCCTGTGCCACCTGCCGGTAGCCGGGCGGCACCTCCTGCCCTTCGGGGCCCGATTTGGTGTGGGGTTCACCCGGTGCCGCCACGGCGACACCCATCATTACCAGTAGCGCCAGCGCCAAGGTGAGGCGGAGAGACCTCACAGGGCCGATCCTGCCAGCGGGGTCAGCGTCTCACCGCGGCGGCGCAACAGATAGGGGAGATTTACGTCGCCAGGGACCATGCTGGCCAATGCCCCCGACTCGAAGTTGAGCGTGACCTTGCGCTGACGCACCCAGTCAGGGTCTACGCCCTGCGCCACCGCCCACTTTCGGATTGCCGGTTCATCACCCGGGGCGAGACCTGACAGGTAGATGTCCAGACCCGCAATCGTGTCCAGGCGGGCCAGCAGACGCGCGAGCACTGGCTCACAGGGCGCGCACGCGGGTCTGACAAACAGCAGTACCCGATCTGTACTGGCGAGGGGGGGCTGCCGGGGTTCCGTCACCGGTAGCCGCGTCCAGTCGATCAGGGGCTGCTCGCCCACTAGGCGGTCGATGGCCGCATCATAGGCCTGCTGGAACGCCAGAATACGTTCGGCATCTTCCAGCATCAGGGACGCCCAGCGCTCCGCGAAGTGGCGCCGCTCGGTCGCATCCCGCGCGTGTATGCCCAGGGCTTCAATCGGTGACAGGGTCGTGGGGCTGATGCTGCCACGGATACCCTGCATCAGGAAGCGATAGCGCTGCCACTCCTGTGGGGTCAGTGCCCAGTGCTCGGCCTGTGCACGCTCCACGGCCGTCAGTTCAGTGCTGGTCTGTTCAGACGGGGTCAGGGTACTGACATCGTTAACCGGAGCTGCTGTAGCGGCGACGGGAGTCAAGAGCAGGCTCGGCAGAAGCGCAAGGATGGGCCACCAGGGTCCAGCCCTACATCTCATCGGGCGCGCCCTTCCCCTGAGAGCCCTCGGCGTTCGCCGCGCGCTCAAGGCTGCTCAGGTCCCGAAAGTGGGGAGACGGTGCCACACAGGGTCCCGGTACCGCGCCCCGCAGTGACGAGGGATCAATCACCGGGGTTTCTGATTGAGGTACCGGGGCCGCCTTGGTGTCGGGATCCGCCTCCGCCAGCGTCAGCCCGGCCATCAGCAACACCATCACCAGCAGTACATCGACCATGGCTAGCGCACCTCCGCAAAGTTCGGGCAGCGCTCAAAGGCCACCAGACGGTATACGGGATCTTCCAGCAGCCGCCAGGCGGGACCGGCGAGCGTTTGCAGCGCCAGCCGCAGGGGCATGGGGCCCAGTCTGCGGTGCGCATCGGGCAAGGGCAGCGGCATCAGGATATCCCGACTGGCATCTGCCTCCTCTGTGGCAGCGAGGCGATAGCCGGAACTGTACAGCGCGGTGGCAAGCGCATCACCGACGGTCACCACGTCCACCGGGAACATAATGCGGTCGATGCCGCCCAGCAGATCCTGTTGTGCCGCGGTCGGCGTTGCAGCCAGCACCGTGTAGCGGTCCACGACCAACGTCTGGGCGCTGAGATGTCCGCACTGAAGCAGCAGCATAGCGCCCAGCCCAGTGAGGACGGTACGCGAGCGTGACAGGGAGAGGATCAGAGACATGGTCAGCACCGGGTTGCTTGAGAATGATGCCGATGATCCCGGGCAAACCCGTCCTGCACTACCGGAAACCCGGTCGACCCGTGGCGCGCTAAGATAAGTAGACACTCAGGATCTGGACTCGCTCGTGCCCGAGCTCGCGGCTGATCTGGGCCCGCACCTGCTGGTCCCGCTGTCGCTCTGCCAGGGGCAGGGTCGCCACTGCAGGGCCGCCCGCAGCCGGCGCCAGGCGCCCGGTCAATGTCGCATACCGCTCCTGGGCGTAGGCATGGCGCAGGCCGTGCATCCGGGCCAGTCCCGCGTTCGCGGTATGGCGTTCATAGACCCGTAGCTGTTGGCGGTAATCGCGATCCAGAGGGATCAGGGATCCGCGCCCGGCCAGTTGATGGACTCGAGTGAGCAGTTCGCGTTGTGCGGGGGTCAGGATGGGAATCATCCGCGCCTTGCCGCCTTTGGTCCAGCTGGCCTTCAGCAGCAGGTGATCGCCGCGATCGGCATAGTGTGGCTGGAACTTGATGGCCTCTTCCCGGCGCAGGCCGAAGGCGCGCTGCAGCCCCAGGCTCATACGCACATGCGGGTCGCGGACCTGATCCAGGGCCTCACTCCCCAGCTGCCGGGCCTTCGAAATACCGGTGACCAGCTGCCGGTCCGGAATCCCGTAGTGATCATTGCTGTGGGCGATCACACTGGGCTTGTTCACCTTCTCAGCCCACCAGCGCAGCGCCGTCATACGATTCTTTATCGTGCCGATCGCCAGCTGCTCGGCCTGCCAGCGGGCAACCAGGGCATCGATGTGTTTGGGCTTTAGTGACTGCGCGCTCATCCTGCGGTACCCCAGCAGG